>Ga0326727_10001123_pt1 | contig 102736 bp, 96 predicted proteins | sample MB2enrmetagenome_FD_207643 | JGI IMG/M metagenome (GOLD analysis project Ga0326727, IMG submission 207643) | Lab enriched peat soil microbial communities from McLean, Ithaca, NY, United States - MB29MY | ecosystem: Environmental > Terrestrial > Soil > Wetlands > Peat | place: USA: New York... | reverse complement strand
CGTCGCCGTCCATCCGTGGCAAGTCAACGAGCAGCAGCCTCTCCCTGCTGGACTGTGAAGAAACCCAGGGGACACCCCTGCGGTAACGTGGCGGCTCTGCAGGGCGAGCCTGGGGTGTCCCCGGATTCTTTCACGATCCCTGGTACTTGAGGAACAGCGCGCGGTATCGTACCGCCTCCTCGTGCCTTCCCTGCTTTTCGGCCAGCGCCGCCCGCAGGTAGAAGATGCGCGGAAAGCTGAGTGAAAGGAACAGGTCCTCCCGCCTGGGGTCCGGAGGCGGGTTCAGGCGCAATAACTCGGGAACGCGCTGGAATTTTCCGGTCTCGACGAGCGCCCATGCGAGCGGCACCGCCGGCCAGTCGGGCGAGGACGGAACGCTAGCCGCGTAGAGCTGCTCGAGCGGCTCGACCGCCGCGTTGAAATCCTTCGAAAGCAATAGAGCGTATGCCAGGGCCAGCCAGCGCACGCCCGCCGGCGCCGGCTGCGGGAACAGCCGCTCGACGCGAGCGTTCCACTCCGGCGCGGTTGCGGCCGGACCGCTGAGCAACCTGCACAAGACGGCCAGCGGGCTCGAACCGGAAGACTTTTCGGCATACTGGCGCGCCCGCGCGCGATCGCCGGTTTCGAGACTCCAGACCGCAAGCTGCAACCATGCGAACCGGCCGGCGGGAGACGGAGCCGCCCGCGCGAATTGTGAGAGCCGGGAAACGGCCTGCGCGCGCCGCCCGGTCAGATACTCCCACTGAGCCTGCCGGTAAATCAGACTGCTGCCCTCATTCTGCTGCGCCTTGAGGAAACCGGCGAAACAGTCGTCCGCGCGTTTCAGATCGCCCACGATGAGCCTGGCCCAGGCGGCCTTGTAAAGTTCGCCGCCGTCGAGAAACGACGGATCCTTCGCGTTTGCTTGCTCGTAAAAGCTCGCCGCTTCGGCAAAGCGGCCAAGAAAATAGTGCGCATCGCCCAGCGAATCGAGCGGGTTGGCTTCCTCCGGCCGCAGCTCGCGATAGCGTGAGAGGGTCTTGACCGCGCCCTCCTCATCGCCGGCCCAGGCGCGCACATAGCCGAGCTGGTTCAGCAATGCGATGTCGTCCGGGCCACGCTGGAGCGCCTGTTCGTACCACTTGCCGGCGGCGGCGTAAGCGTGGCCTGCGGTGTCGATCTCGCCGAGCGCACGGTAGACGCCGGGGTCCCCAGGATCGGCTCGCGCCAGCGAGACGAGCGCCTGCCGCTCGGCGGCCCGGTCACCCGAGAGGCCGGCAGCGATGAGGTCGAGCCGGCTTCGTTCCAGCTCCGGGAATCGGGCCGCCTGATTGCGCGGCGCCGCGATCACCTGGATTGCGCCGGCCCGGTCGCCGCGGGATACCAGCGCCTGGGCCCACGCCACGTAGTCGGCGCCGAAACCCGGATCCAGGGCCGCTGCCCGCTCGAAATCGTGCGCGGCGACTCTGGCGTCCTGAGCGTCGAGCGCCGCAATGTAAGCGCGAAACGCCTCCGCGTTCCTGGTCGGCAATTCGCGGGCGCCCGCGTCGATCTTGTGCGCGACCGCCCGCGCCAGAGGCAACATCCCCTCGGCGAGAGGACCTGTTACCCCGATCCTCTCCACCATGCGATGCGTCGCCGTGTTCTCAACATCCGCCTGGACTCGCAAGCGTCCCGCAACCGCCGACAGATAGCCGTGGAGAATCCGGCTCGCCCCCGAAGACGGCGCATCGCGCAACGCGGAGATCGAGAGCGGGTGGAAGCGCGAGCCGCCGGCGAGCTGGAGCCTTACCGCTTCGGAAAAACCGCGGCTCATCCACGCGAGATCCTGCGCGCCGCCCAGGTTCTCGAACGGAAGGACCGCGATCGTCCCGGCGCCGCGGTCCTCTTCGCGGCTGCACGATACGGCCAGAAGCAGAGGGAGCAGGGCCGGGCCGAGGCGCCTAAAGTACACGCGGCTCCAGGGCCATCAACTGCTTGAACTCGGCGTTGTCGCGCAGTTTCGCGAACTCCGGCTCCTTGAGAAACTTGTCCCGTTCCTTGAAGCCTTCTTCGAGCGCTTTGCGGATTTGCTGCAACGCCTGGCCGGTCATACCCGACTCGGCGTAGAGCTTGGCCAGATAGTAGTGAAAGCGGGCTCGCTCCTCCACGCTGCGCTCCTGCACCAGGACGCCGTAGGAGTTGTGCTGCTCGAAGACCTCGGGGTCGAGCTTCAGAGCCTCCTGGTACGCTTCCATGGCCTCCTTATACTCCTTACGCGCGAAATATGCGGTGCCGAGATTGCTGTAGATGGCCGCCGAATCGGGGCCGATCTTCAACGCCTTCCGATACTGGCGCAGGGCGCGGGTGTAGTTCTTTTCCGCATAGAAGATCGTGCCGAGGTTGTTGACGGCTTCCGAATATTTCGGATTGAGCTTGATCGCCCTCTGGTAGTACCGCCCGGCCACCTGCAAATCATATGGCCCGGCGGCCATCTGATGATACGCGATTCCGATCTTGTTCAGAATGACGGCCGTCTCGGGCATCTCTTTGTATTGTTCGATGGCGTCGCGGTACATTTTGCGCGCCATGAAAATGTCACCGCGATTTTCGGGCGTCAGGGGCGCGAGCTGGCGGCTGGGCGGCTGGACGGCCGCCGGCGCCGCTGCCTGCTCCGTCCGCGGCTTATCGGCCTGAAACCCCAAGCCGAAGGCAATCGCCGGCGTCAGCACTAGAAGAAGAGATCTGCTCCGATACATGAAGCGTCCCCTTCACTCCCTGTAGCATACTGCTTCCGCTCCGCGACTTCAATGAGTTCCCTGGAACCGTGGCGTGCCGGCTACGGCTGCGAAACCGCGGCGAAGCTCTCCAGCACGGATTGGCGGGCGCGCAACTGTCGCACCTCCTCCTCGCCGAGCTTTTCGGCGCAGCCTGCTACGATCCGCGTTCCGTGCTGGACGAGTATCCGGCGGAACTCCGGATCGGGCGTCGAGGCGGCGATGTCGCCGAGGGCTCGCAGCAAGCGCAAGCTGACGGCCACATCCGTCTTCGAATACATGCGGATCTGCTCGAAGGCCGCTTCCAGCAGGCGCTCGAAGTGGATCCATCCAATGCTGGCGCGAACGATGCCCGGCGGATCGTAGAGCAGCTCCTCGGTTGGCTCCCGGGACGCGAAGCGGATCAGAATGCGGCTCAACTGATCGACGCAACTGATGGCGGTGGTGGGGTCGTTGACGGCGGGCGAGATCGCCTTCAACGCAATATCGACAATCTGGAGGACGCCAAACTCGACGTCCTGCTGCAACGTCCTGGTCGGGCCGAGGTCGAAGGCGCCCAGCAGCTCGGCGGTTCCCGCGGGGGGCAGGCGATTCCCCTTCGAGACCATCATCAGCGGGATTCCCGCCGGAACGAAATGGCCCACGCGGCGCAGCACGCGAATGCTGACGTGATAGTGCTTCGCCGCGGCGACCAGCCGTCGCGTATCGACGAAGCGGATGTAGCCCGAAGCATTGCTCAGGACGGCAACTTCGGTCGGGTTGGGCCGCAGCGGCTCGGTTGCCTTCATGTGATTCAGCCGGTGCGGCCAGGGCATGATCTCCTCGATCATGGCTTCGGTGTCTTCGGCGATCCGGTCGACGATGTGATTGACGCTGATGGCCTGCGAGATGTGGTGAATGAAAAAGAGCAGCAAGCCGACGCACGCCAGCGCCAGGACCATCGCGCCTAGAACCGTGGCGACCGGCGCGAAGGGGTGAGGGAACGAGCGCGCCGCCGGCAGCGCCGCCATGCAGTACGAGAAGGTGCCGAGGAAGATGCCGAGCGTCCACTGCGTCACGCGGTCCCTGGAAAAGCTGACGATGATGCGCGGGGAAAACTGCATCGATGCCAGGGTGAGCGTCATCAGCAGGATGGCGAACACGATAGACACCACCGTCATGATGGAGGCGGCGATACCCGCCAGAATCACCTGGGCGACTTGCGGGTCGGCGTGGGAGGGGAACAGGACGGTGGGCACCCAGGCGCTCACGGCCGGAAACTCCTCTTCCAGCCACGACAGGAATCCGCCCGCGCAGCCCAACGCCAGCGCGATGGTGAGCGGGCGAATCAAAAAGCCGCCGCGCAGGTTGTACATCGCGTGGCGCAGCACTAATGGAAGGTTCTTGTTCACGGTTCTATCCGTTCCAGTGTAGGGGATCGGACGCGCGCGTACAAAGAAAATCGGACAACCGAAGCTAATTCAAACCGGCCTCACCCCGCGGGATACTGGTGTCGGGAGCCCGCACATGTCCGATGTCTCCGCGGCCGGGCCGGATGCGCGGCCACAAGACGCGCGGCGGCGCACTGTGGGAAGAGCGATCCAGGCGGCGGCGTTCACCGCGGCCTGGCTCGGAGCGCTCTTCGGCGGCGCCGGCCGCTTCGAGTGGCCCCGGGGCTGGATCTATGCCGCGGTGTACGGCCTCGGAATGGGCGCCATGGCCCTGGCCGTCAAACGTTGGAACCCGGAGTTGCTGGAAGCGCGGGCGAGGTGGCGCCATAACGACACCAAGCGTTTCGACAAGGTTTTCCTGGCGATCTTCATGCCCCTTCAATTGATTCAGCCGGCGGTTGCCGGGTTGGACGCAGTGCGGTTCGGCTGGTCGTCGCTGCCCTTCGAGCTGGTGTATCCCGGCGTGGCGATCTTCGCTCTCGCAACCGGGCTGGCCGCGTGGGCCATGGCGGTCAACCGGTTCGCCGAGACTACGGTCCGAATCCAGGCGGACCGCGGCCACACTGTGGTTGAGTCCGGGCCCTATCGGAGCGTTCGGCATCCTCTGTATGCGGCGGCAATCCTGATGTATCTGGCGGCGCCTCTCATCCTCGGATCGGTTTGGGCGCTGGCGCCAGGGGGTGTCATCGCGGTTCTGTTCGCCGGGCGCACCGCCCTGGAAGACCGGACGCTTCGCCGGGAGCTCGCCGGCTACGAAGAATATGCCGCGCGGACGCGTCACCGCCTGATGCCCGGGCTGTGGTGAGTTTCAGCCTTTGTCCCGCGCGATCGGCCCGAGTGTCGCCTTGACCGCGCGGAGGTAATCGGCCGGCGCGAGCAGAATTTGCGTGCCGCGCACTCCCGCGGACACCGAAATCAAGTCGAACAGCTCGATCGTCTCATCCACGTAGACCGGGTAGCCGCGCTTCAGGCCGAGCGCCGTCACGCCGCCCCGAACGTACCCCGTGAGAGGCTGGACCTCCCTGAGCGCTACGAGTTCCACGCTCCGGTCGCCGGTGAGGCGGGCCAGCGCTTTTCCGTCCAGCTCCGCGTTGCCCGGCACGACTGCGATCAGCACGCCGGTGCGGTCCCCGCGCGCGGCCAGGGTCTTGAATACCTGCTCGGGAGGGAGTCCGATTTTGCCGGCGACCGTCCCGGCGTCGAGGTGCTCCTCATCAACCACGTATTCGCGAAGCTCATATCGGATGCCGAGCTGATCCAGTTGACGCACCGCGTTCGTTTTCATGAGCCTTACCGTGATCGTACAATGGCCGGTGGGCGATGGAATACCGGCGGCTCGGCAAAACGGGGTTGATGATATCGGCGGTTGCGCTGGGCGGCCACTGGAAACGCCTCGGGCCGGTGCTCGGCAGGCCCTTCACCGGGTCGGGCTATGACGACGAAGATTTCGACAACATCCGCTGCCTGGACTTCCGGAAGAACCGCGACGAAGTAGTCGGCCGCGCCATCCATCTCGGCGTCAACTACGTGGATGCCTGCGCGCCGGCGGAAGTCCTGGCTTATGCGCAGGCCCTCCGGGGGCGGCGGGACCAGGTCTACCTGGGGTATTCCTGGCACACGCGCGAGCCGAGGTATCCGGAGTGGCGCAGCGCGCGGGCCTTGGTTGCCGGCCTGGACCAGGGGCTGAGCGAGGCGGGCCTCGATTTCGTCGATATCTGGCGGATTTCGCTGCCGGCCGACGGCATCGAGGATGTCTCCGAGCGGCGGCGGATCGAGGAGGCGACAGTCGGCGGGTTGGCCCTGGCGAAGCAACAAGGCAAGACGCGGTTCACTGGAGTTTCAAGCCACGATCGCGCGTGGTTGCGTTCGATGGCCGCGCAACACCCGGAGCAGATCGAAGTCGTGCTGTTTCCGTTCACCGCCGGCTCGGCGCCGGCCCGTGAAAACAGCCTGCTCGATGCGCTTCAGGCGCACGATGTAGGCGCGCTGGCGATCAAGCCGTTCGCCGGCGGGGCGTTGTTCGACGCCGGCGGCGACCCGAACCGGCGGGCACGTCTCGCCATCCGGCACATCCTGGCGCATCCCGCCATCACCGCGGCGGTAGGTGGCTATTCGAGCGTTGCGCAACTTGAGAACGCCGCGGCGGCCGGCCCTCATCCCCTCGACTCAGCGGAGCGGGCCGAACTCGCTCGCGCCACAGCCGGCATGTGGGCGGGAGTTTCCTGGCTCCAGGCCTGGGAGCACGTTTAAGCCACGTTTTGCAGGGCGGGGCCCCCCTCCTGGACCTCCGGCGCCTGGGGCAGGGACAACTTAGGCGGATTCGGCAATATGAACCGCGTGATTTTCTCGTGGCGTCCGGTGCCGTCCGCCAGCGCTTGCGCGAGCTTCGAGACGTCATCCGCATCCGCATAGCGGCCGAGGCCCCGGTAGATCCCGGCAAGCAAGTTCAGGCAGCCGATGATTTCAGGATGGCCGGGCGGAAACACGCTAGCAAGAAGCTTGAGTGCGTAGCCGGCGAGTTGCTCCGCTTGTCCGTCCTTCCGCTGCCTTTGATAGAGCTGTGCCAGCCTGGCCAGCGGCTTCGCCATGGCCGGGTGTTCCCAGCCAACCGCGCGCTCATGGATTGCGATCGCGCGGAGAAGACACGATTGCGCTTCGTTATACCGGTCCTGCTTGAGATAGACCTCTCCGAGTTTGCTCAGGGTGACTGCGAAGTTCCAATCGTTCGAGCCACCCGCCCTTTCCTTGATTGCAAGAGCACACTGGAAGGCGAACAAAGCAGCCGGCATGTTGCCCTCGCTGGCTTCCAGATCGCCGAGCTGATCCAGCGTCCACACGACGGTCTGGTCCGGCTCGCCCGGGCCGGCCCCGGCAACTTCCAGGGCGTGCTCGAAAGCGACGCGCGCTTTGGCAGGCTCACTCGCCGCCCGGTAAACGAAGCCGAGGTTCGTCAGAAAGGTGGCCGGTTCCACGCCGGACATCTTCGCCCGTTCGGCAATGGCCACTGCCTGCTTGAGTAGTCGTCTGGCCTCGTCGTGCTTACCCTGTCGAAACCGGATGACGCCCAGTCTGTTCAGAACGCACGCAAACCGCACGTCCTGCTCGCCGAGCCCGCGCGCAGCCTCGGCGGCGCGCACCAGAATGCCGGCTGCGTTGTCGATCCGCCCCAGTACGTACTCAGCTTCGGCCAAGTCCAGGAGGGACTGGGCCGCTGCGTCGAACGCTTCGATTGCCGCCTGCTTATTGGAAACCCAGCCAGCCGCTATGCCCAGCATACTCGGTGCCCCCTCTGTGCTCCACATCTGCCCCATTAGACTGCGTCATGAGATCGGATGCTCTTCCCTAGCCGCAAGTCGCTTAGACCTGTTCCTAGTACTAGCAAAACCAGTGTAACGGGGGTTATGGACCGAAATCAATGAATTTTACACCCAAGAGGGTCTGGTTGCGGGGGTAAAAGTCCTAGTACTATTTCAGCTAGCGGCGGTTCAGAAGCCACATCACCAAGCAGAGTACTAGACTGAGTACTAGGCTGAGTACCAGACACGTGATCAGAGGGAAGTAGAAGACCCAATGGCGTCCACGAATTACGATATCTCCCGGCAGACGGCCGATCCGGAACGGCAGCCGCGCGCCCAGGCCGACCAACAGTCCGGCGAAAACGAGAATCACTCCGATTGCTATTCGTGTGCGGCCGAATGCCATGCACCTATTCTGCGGCCAATGCGCCGCGGATTGCACGGGGAGTTTTACTCCCCCCACTATGGGGATTCTTGCGCCGGCCGTGAAAAGAAGACTGTCAGATTTCACAGAAACCAGGCGTACTCCGGGAACAGCTTCAACAACAGCCACTCACGTTCCAACACGGCTGCCCTGGTTCGCTCCGTAAACAAAGCCGACCAGTGAATGTGCCGTGGTTGCCCATGATTGTTGTCCAACACCTGGCCATCCGGTGTGTTGAGCGGCTGCACTTTCGATTTGAAGAGCACCGGCCGGGCGATCCCAGGCGCAACTCCTAAATCCAGTAACCAGCGGTGCGTCTGACGGTTCAGGGCCTCGGTCTGCAGGAATCTCGTTTCTGCGACACGGCAGGTCAATTCAGCGAGATCGCGATGGACCAGGAAACGCTCCAGCAGCTCGATGAAGTTGGGAACCGAAGAGCGGAGAACGCTGACGGTTTGAGGGCCCAAACGCAGCCGGTCCGCCAAAGCCGGATCGTCACGCAGACCTCTGTAACCGATCTCGAGCATCCCCTCGATGAACTCATCAAAGGTGAGGTCGGGGTATCGGACGAACCTGCGGCGCATCTTCTCCGCATCCCATAAGCTCTCCCCAAACTGCAGATCCCGGTTTATCCACCAGCCAAACTGGTAAAGGGAAGCATAATAATCAAAAGGATTGCGTACTGTGGCTACCCGCGGTTTGGACCGATGAGCCGCGGGAATGCGATCCGCCCCGCCATGCTTGTCCTGGACAATCAGAGTTTTGGAGCACTGGCCGGCATAGATGTCCTGCAAGACCTCGGTGACAAACGTGCCACCCATTTTTGGGGCGTGGAGGAATACAAACTCTTCGGCAATGACCACAGGGCTAGGGCTCTCCAATGAGACTGGCTTTTGGTCAGGATAGGCGCTCCGCTTGGATCTGTCAAGAGCCAGCGTCCCGTAGCTGAAAGACTTGCGGAAGGAAGCGCCATCTCGATATCATTCGCAAGAGCACATAGAGCCATGGCCGAGGTTCCGCTTTCCCTTCTAGAACGGAGCGTATTGCAGGAAACCAGCATCCTGATCAAGACATTCGAGCGCCCCGCCTGCCTCACCCGGCTGTTGAACAGCATTCGCGCGTACTATCCGGACGTCCGGATTCTGGTCGCCGACGACAGTCGAATCCCATCCCCAATTGATGGCGTGGAATACTACGCTCTTCCTTTCGACACCGGACTGACCGCCTCGCGAAACTATCTTTTGGAACGGGTCAAAACCGAGTATTTCGTACTCTGCGATGACGACTTTGTGTTCACGCCCGAAACGAGAATCGAGGTGTTTATCAATTTGCTGAAGCTCAATGCGCTTGATATCGTCGGCGGCGGCCTTTATCTAGGACCGTTTCTCCAAACGCACAACGGACTACTGGAACTGAAGGAGGGGTGTCTGTCAAAGATCAGGGGCTGCCGCGAGGATTTTGGGACACACCAGATCTGTGATATGGTGCTCAACTTTTTTGGCGCGCGCACATCCGCCGTACGGAGGCTCGGCGGGTGGGATGCGCGATTGAAATTGTGCGAGCACGCGCTGTTTTTTCTGAAGGCCAAGGGTCGCTTGCGGGTCGCATACACGCCGCTGGTGGCGGCGGAGCACATACAAGAACAACAGCCGGAGTACATGCGATTCCGCCGGCGCTCCTTCGATTTCTTTTTTCAGTTTTGCGGCGATTACGGCGTCAAGCGCATGGTTGAGTTCGACGGGACCGCATTTGAAATGCCGAACGCGCCCCAGACGCGCCACCCCTGAGCGGGGCTCGAGTGGCAGCTCCGGAAAATGCGGCGCGGCTTGCACGGCTGCGGTATGTTAAGAATGAGTCTCGGAGGACTCAGAGGAGTTTATGTCCGAAACCGTCGCCACACCCACGGATCGTATCTATGAACCCGACCCGGAGTTTGTTCGCCGTGCCCATGTGCAAGGCATGGAAGGCTATCGGTCGCTGTACGCGCGAGCCAGGCAGAAGCCCGAGGAATTTTGGGGCGAGCTCGCGGAAAAAGAACTGTTCTGGTTCGAGAAGTGGACCAACGTGTTCGAGTGGGCCCCGCCCTTCGCGAAGTGGTTCGCGGGCGGCAAGACGAACGCCTCCTACAATTGCCTGGACCGGCACCTGGCGACGCCGCGCCGGAACAAAGTCGCGCTGCTGTGGGAAGGGGAGCCGGGCGACCAGCGCATGCTCTCGTATTACGAGCTGCACCGGCTGGTGTGCCGCTTCGCGAACGTGCTGAAGGCGCGCGGCTGGAAGGCCGGCGATCGCGCGGTGCTCTACATGCCCATGGTGCCGGAATTGCCCGTCGCGATGCTGGCGTGCGCGCGGCTCGGAATCCTGCACAGCGTGGTGTTCGGAGGCTTCTCCGCCGAAGCGCTGAAGGTCCGTATTCGGGATCTCGAAGCCACGATCGTCATCACCGCCGACGGCGGGTGGCGCCGCGGCCGCGAGGTTCGCCTCAAGGACACGGTGGATGAGGCACTGGCGGAATGCCCCACCGTCCGGGACGTGATCGTTTACCGGCGCACCGGCTCCGAGGTTTCGATGCAGGCCGGCCGCGACCTGTGGTGGCACGAGCTTGACAACGGCGTGAGCGACGTGTGCCCCGCCGAGCCGCTCGACGCGGAGCATCCGCTCTACGTGCTCTACACTTCGGGCACCACCGGCCAGCCGAAGGGCATCCTGCACACCACCGGCGGCTACCTGCTCGAGTGCGTGATGACGATGAAGTGGGTTTTCGATCTTCAGGAAACCGACACCTTCTGGTGCACGGCGGATATCGGGTGGGTGACCGGCCACAGCTATATCGTCTACGGGCCACTCGCCGCCGGCGCCACCACCGTGATGTACGAGGGCGCGCCCGACTATCCGCAGTTCGACCGGTGGTGGCGCCTGGTCGAGAAGTATGGCGTGACGATCTTCTATACTTCGCCGACGGCCATTCGCGCGCTGATTCGCCAGGGCGATCAATGGCCGGACGCGCACGACCTCTCCACTCTGCGGCTGCTCGGTTCCGTGGGCGAGCCGATCAATCCCACCGCCTGGGAGTGGTACCACCGCGTGATTGGCAAGGGGCGCTGCCCGATTGTTGATACGTGGTGGCAGACCGAAACCGGCTCGATCCTCATCGCGCCCATGCCGGGTGCGACGCCGCTGAAACCGGGCTCGGCGACCTTTCCGCTGCCGGGCATACTGATCGATGTCGTGGACCTGAACGGCAAGCCGGTCGGGGCGGACAAGGAAGGATTCCTCATCGTCCAGCGGCCGTGGCCCTCCATGCTGAGGACCATCTGGCGCGATCCGCAGCGCTATGTGGGCCAGTATTGGAGCCGCCTGCCGGGCGTGTACTTCACCGGCGACGCAGCGCGCCGCGATCAGGAAGGATACGTCACCGTGCTCGGCCGCGTGGACGACGTGATGAACGTCAGCGGGCACCGTCTGAGCACGATGGAGATCGAGTCGGCGCTGGTGCGGCACCCGGCTGTCGCGGAGGCCGCCGTGGTGGGCAGGCCCGATGAGCTTACGGGCCAAGCCATCTGCTGCTTCGTCACTCTCAAACACGGCGCCTGGGACCGCAAACAGCTCGGCGAAGAGCTGCGCGCCTGGGTGGCGCACTCGATCGGCGGTTTTGCCAGACCCGCCGAGGTGAAGTTCACCGACGGACTGCCCAAGACGCGCAGCGGAAAGATCATGCGCCGCCTGCTGCGCGAGATCGTCACCTCGCACGCCGTGACCGGGGACGTGACCACGCTCGAAGATATGGCGGTCATCTCCCGCCTGGCGTCGCAAAAAGACGAAGACTGAGGAGCGTGGTCCGTGCGGTGTATGATGCGCAGATGAGACCGTTTCGCCTCGTCTGGCTCGCGGCACTCGCGTGTGGTCTGTGCCTGGGCGCCTCCGGTCCGCTGGTTTTTCCGGCGCCGCGCCATATCGAAATCCGCGCCGAAGAGCTGAAGCTGGACGGAGCCGTTCCGATTCTGCTGGCGCAGCGGCCTTCGGCGGATGACCTGTTCTTAGCCCGTTTCCTCATGGCCGAGCTGAGCGACCGCTACGGCCTCGCACTCCGCGCCCAGGAGGCCGCAAGCCTGCCCGAACGTGGACCGTTCCTCCTGATGGGCTCGATCTCCAACCCGCTCGTTCGCGAGTACTGCCGGCGGCACGGCCTCCAGACCTCGGAGAAGGAAGGCTACGCGCTGAACGTCGATCGCGGCGCGGCGGTGGTAGCGGGCGCCGATGACGCCGGTGCGTTTTACGGCCTTCAGTCGTTGCGGCAACTGATCGCGCGAACCGCCGGTGGAGCGCGCGTTCAAGGCGCGCTGATCCGCGACTGGCCCTGCCGGCCCTTTCGCGGGATCAAGCTGTATCTGCCCGGCCGGGAAAACGTCCCCTACTTCAAGCGCTTTGTTCGCGACTTCATGGCGCTCTACAAGTACAACACGCTGATCCTCGAAATGAATGCGGCCATGCGCTTCGACCGCCATCCCGAGCTGAACGCCGGCTGGGTCGAGTTCACCCGGGATCTTGCGTACACGCGCCGCGACCGCGCCTGGGGACCGGGGCGCCAGCTCCAGGACTCCGCGAATGCCGACACCGCCGACGGCGGCGTGCTCGAGAAGGCGGAAGTCGCCGGCCTGGTGCGTTTTGTCCGGCAGCACCATATCGAGGTGATCCCCGAGATCCCGTCGCTGACTCACAGCTACTACCTGCTGACGCGGCACCGGGAACTGGCCGAGGTCCAGGACGCCGAGTGGCCCGATACCTACTGTCCTTCCGAGCCCAAGGTCTACGATCTGCTCTTCGATGTCCTCGACGAATACATCGGCGTGATGCATCCGAAGATCGTGCACGTGGGCCACGACGAGTGGCGCATACCGCTGGGAGTCTGCAAGCGGTGCAAGGGCAAAGACCCCAGGGAGCTTTACGCCGCGGATGTGAACCGCATCTACGCGTACCTCCACGCCAAAGGGATCGGCATGGCCATCTACGGCGACCACCTGATCGAGGCGGTGCGCGGAAAAGGAACAGAGCACGTAGACAATCCCGGCGGAACGCCGTACGACCAGCCGGGGGCGCTGTCTCCGGATCAGGTGAAGCGGCTTATCCCGAAGGACATCCTGATCTTCAACTGGTTCTGGGATAACCCCACGGACGAGAATCCGGAGCACGGCCTCGGCGAGAAGAACGAAATCGCGCTCTCGGAGTGGGGCTTCCGCCAGGTCTTCAGCAACTTCGAGCCTACCATCGCCGATTACGGCCGGCGAGCCGCGCGGCGCGGAATCCTCGGCGGCGTGCCTTCCGCGTGGGAAGCCACCAACGAGCTGAATTTCGGCAAAGACCTGATGTTCACTTTCCTGGGCTGCGCCAACCTGCTCTGGTCCACGGACCGGCCGGACATGAGCCGTCTCGCGCTCATCATTCAAGAGCGGCTGCCCGGAATTCGAAACAGCCTGAGCGCGGTTCCGCTGCCCAGCCGCGACTGCCCGGCGTCGCCCGTCCGCGTGGAAGCGGGCAAGCCGGTGCATATCGGAGAAGACGTGAGCAGCCTGATTTTCCTGCATGCTTGCCGGCAGCGCGCGGCGAACCAGGCCGCTTACACCGCGCCGTGGAATTTCGCCGACACGGCCGAGCTCCTGGGTTGGTACGACGTGGTGTACAGCGACGGATTCATCGAGAGCATTCCGCTCCGGTACGGCGTGAATATCCTCGAGGAGGGCTGGCTGGAGAGCGCCGCTCCGAAGAGCCTGGCCTACGAGGCGGAGCTCGAGCCCCGCGGCGGCAAGAGCTATTTCGCGTTCGAATGGATCAACCCGCGATTCGGCAAAGCGATCCGCGAAGTCCGGCTGAGATCCGCGTCGGGCGCGAACCCGGTAACGCTCGCGGGCGTCAGCATAGTTCCGAAACGCATCCCGCCCGAGCCCAAACCCCTGCGGCTGGTCCGGTGAGGGGCGCCGGGCATGCGATCCTGGTGCTTTTTGTCGGCGGCGTCCTGGTGCTGGCCAGCACGCTGCTGATCGCGCTGTGGACACTGAGGCAGAAAGCGCTCGCATGATTCTGTTGCGCAACGGCGCGATCTTCGACGGAACGGGCAAGCCGGCGATCCGCGGCGGCGTGCTGATCGCGGGCGATCGCATCGCGCAAGTGGGCGCGTTTCCTGCGCCGGCCGAGGCGCGCGTGATCGATTGCACAGGGCTCGCCATCAGCCCTGGCTTCATCGACGCCCACAGCCACTCGGATCTCCAGGTGCTCGAGAGCCGGCCCGAGAAGGCGCTGCAAGGCGTCACGACGGAGGTGGTCGGCAATTGCGGCTTCTCTCCCTACCCCGCGCCGCCGGATCTCGGGCCGCTGCACGAGTTCGCCAACGGCATTTTCCGCGGGGATGACCAGTGGGGCTGGCGCTCCGCGGCGGACTACCTCGCGGACGTGAAGCGCGCGGCGCGCCTCGTCAACGTAGCTTCTCTTGTGGGGCACGGCAGTTTGCGGATCGCGGAAGCCGGCCACCGGCTCGGCGCACTCGCCCCAGTTGAGGTCGCCGCCATGGAACGTATGCTCGACGAAGCGCTGGAGCAGGGCGCCAGTGGTTTCTCCACGGGCCTGATGTATTCGCCGGGCGAGAGCGCTCCGCCGGAAGAGTTGGAGCGCCTGTGCCGCGTGGCGGCGCGTCGCGGCGCCATCTACACCAGCCATATCCGTAGCTACGCCGCCGCGCTGGTCGAAGCCGTGGAGGAGCAGATCGGCCTGGCGCGGCGCACCGGCTGCCGGCTGCAAATCTCGCACTTGCAGGCGGTCGGCCCGGCCAACTGGCCCAAGCAGGCCGAAGCCATCGAGCGGATCGAGCGCGCGCGGGAGGAAGGGATCGAGATCGGGTTCGATTGTTATCCGTACGTCGCCGGCAGCACGGTGCTCACGCAATTCCTGCCGCAGTGGGCGCTTGCGGGAGGCATCGGCGGTCTGCTGGCGCGGCTGCGCGATCGCAGCGCCCGCGCCCGCATCGCCGCCCAGACGGTTGCGGGCCTCGCGCAGCGCTGGTCGGACCTGTACATCGCCGCGGTGGGCTCAGCGGAGAACCGTGATCTGGTCGGAAAGAACCTCGAAGAGATTGCAGAATCGCGCGGCCGCGAGCCGGTGGAGGCCGCCTTCGACCTGCTCTTGGAAGAGCGGGGCGAAGTGACCGTGCTGGAGTTCAACCAGAGCGAAGAGAACCTGCGGGCTGTGCTCACGCACCCGCTGGCGAACGTGGTAAGCGACGGCTTTTACGTGAAGGGCCGGCCGCACCCGCGGCTGCACGGCACGTTCCCCTACCTGCTCGGCGAGATCTGCCGCGAGCGCGGCTGGATGCCGCTCGCCGAGGGCATCCGAAAGATCACAGACCTGCCGGCGCGCCGCTTCGGGATCGCGCAGCGCGGACGCATCGAGCGCGGCTGGTTCGCCGACATCACCGTCTTCGACCCCCGCAAGATCGCGAGCGCCGCCACCTACGACAATCCCGAGGTCGCCCCCACCGGCATCCGCCACGTGTTTCGCAACGGGGAGGCGGTGCTGGCTGCCACGGTGTGAGCAACCCGCCGCTGAACCTGGGCCATTGGGAACCGCGACGACTTGCACGGACTTATTCGGAGAAGGGCAGCTTACGGACTCTCGGGCGGCTGTTCGGCAGTCGGTCGGTTTGGATGCTTGTCCATCAATGAAGCTTGCGTTTATCCCTTTTGACAAACCCTATGATACGGTGATGATATCCCAAATACAGGTTTGAGCGATTTCAAGTTCTTTCGAATGTGGCCTCGTGACCTATTCAAGAAAAAAAAGAATGGCCGCCTGCTGATGAAACTCGAAGTCAAAGAGCTGCAGTGGCCCGGAGTTTACGTGCCCTACAAAGGGGATGAGCTCTATTACGTCGGTAAGGCCGCCAAGCTGTTTAGCCGCCTGCACGATCATTCAAATAAGGTAACGGACGAGTACTATGCTCATTGGGATTACTCTTCCGCGTTTGCACTAGCAGCTACGGTCAGCAATCCCGGTCAGAAGTTGGCGGAGCTCGATGCAATCCTAATTGCGGCTATGCCGCGTGCGACAAATAGGTCTACGCCTCGGTTTGAGCGGGTTAGGATTCCGAAATCGCTCTTGATCGATGACATGTAATTCCCAAGAAACTCAAATTGGCCCACTACCTAGTACCTCGACCGCGTGATGCGTTGCTACCGCTCCCTTACGGTCGCGGCTCAGTTACAGGTAGATGCCGCTACCGTAAAGAAACGGAGTTCACGGTCAAAGACCTAGCAGCGCGTTGTCGATCAGGAATTTCAAGCGGAACGCGGAAGGGGCAACTCCCGCTCCATTGCCGAAGCGGCGGCGAAGCGTAGACACTCGCGAATATCTTCGGTCTGGAGATCCGGGTATTCGGAGAGAATCTCCCGCTCCGTCAGGCCGCCTGCCAACAATCGCAGCACGGTAGCCACCGGAATCCGCAGGTGCCGCACGCACGGAACTCCGCCCATCTGTGCCGGATCCACCGTAATGCGTTCGAAATTCACCATTGCCGCCCTTCTGTTCATTGTCGCAACTGCCGCCTCGTCCGGCAAATACGGCCGGCAGCGAAGCAATCGCGCTAGGTCCTCGAACCCGCCCTGGGCCGGGTCACTCTGCTCACCAAGTTGCGGCCGAGCACCAGCGAGGCCGTGACGGCGCCGCTGAAGAGCGCTCCCGTCACGCCGGCCGTGCCCGCATCCTGCCCCGTCAAATAGAGGCCGCGGATATGCGTGCGCGCGCCGAGGGACCGGGCGCGGAAGCGCGCCGGCACGGCCGCGTAGCCGTAGATCTCCCCTTGCGCATAGTTGGAGAAATGCCGGGTCGAAAGCGGCGTGGATAGTTCCGCGCAGTCGATCTTGCCGCGCGTGGCCGGCACGTGGCGCTCCAATTCCGCGCGCAGCCGCGCGGCTAGGCCGTTCTTGAAATCCTCGTAGTTCGTCCCGCGCCGCTTCCAGCGCGTGTCCGCCCAACGCTCGAAGGCGCCGTACGGCATCGGCGCCACCACTTCGATGGTCGAGCACCCCGGATAGCGCTCCGGGAAAGTCGGGTCCTTTGCCGACGGAAACGAAATGAACACCGCCGGAAATGGCGCGCTCGGGTCCGCCGAGTACCGCTCGACCGCGGCGTCATGGTCCGGCCCGTCGTAGATCCAGAGGTTGGTGTCTCCGAACTCCGCCTCGCCTGCTTCGCGCTTGAGCCCCACGTAGAGACACGCGTGGCTCATGGAGATCGGAATGCTCTTCAGTTCCTCCGGCACGCCGCCGCCGGGCAACAGGTGCGCGAAGGTGTTGTATGCGCCCACATCGCTGAGGATGGTGCGCGCCTTCAACTCGCGGCCATCGGCCATGCGAACGCCCACGGCACAGCCGCGCTCGATCAGAATTTCCGAAACCTCCGCGCTGACGACGATCTGTCCTCCCGCGCGCTCGATCACCGGAGCAATGCCCGCCGCGATTTCGGAAGCGCCGCCGACCGGGTACCAGGCGCCGCCGAAGTAGTGGTAAGCGATCATGGCGTGCATTCCGAAGCTGCTCTCGCCGGGCGGAAGGCCATAGTCGCCCCATTGTCCGGTGAGCACCGCGATCAGTTCCCGGTTTCCGGTGAACTGCCCCAGAACCTGGGCGGTGGTCCGGTCCGCATAGCGCAAAAACCGCCGGCGCAGCAGCGGGCCGATCAGCCGGGCGATCGGAGCGGGGATGGCCTTCTCCGCAAAGTACAGGCCGCTGGCGGCGGACGCGGCGCAGACGGCGGCGATGTATTGATCGATCGCCCCGGCCTCGTCCGGAAAATACTGCTTTATGCGTTCGCGGAAGCGCTCGATCCCGGAAGGGAAATCGTAGCCGCGGCCGGCGATCAGTATCCGATCGTACACGTCGGGCATCGGGCTCCAGCCGAGCCGCCCTTCGGTTACGTGATCGAAAGCGGCCCGGACCGGCGATTTCGGATCGCCCACGCCGCCGATATAGTGCACCCCGACATCCCACTCGTAGTTGGGCCGGCGGAACACGTGCGTGAATCCGCCCGCCGTGTAGTGGCGCTCCAGCACCAGCACCTTGCGGCCCGCGTGCTTGGCCAGCAGGGCCGCGGCGGTAAGGCTGCCCATCCCCGAGCCGATCACGATGGCGTCGTAGACGTCCTCGATGGCGAATTGTTGGTACGAATGGCCAACCTGTCTCATATGTGGACACCAGCAACATCAGTCTACACGACCATGTTGCCGCTGTCAACATTATTTGCTAGTGTGGTGATTGTTCTATGCGAAGGAAACGGCCTTACCACCACGGCAACCTGAAGGACGCTCTTCTCGAAGCGGCGATTCAGTTGATTGCCGAAGCCGGGCTCGCGGGCTTCACCTTGCGCGAAGTGGCGCGGCGGGCCGGCGTCTCCCACAACGCGCCGTACCGCCATTTCCGGGACAAGGACGAGCTGCTTGCGGCCGTAGCCGCCGAGGGTTTCCGCGAGCTGAACCAGGCCATGCTGGACGCCGCCGCATCGCAACCCACGGCGCTCGATCGGCTCAAGCGTTCCGGATGGGCCTACGTTTCATTCGCCCTGCGCAGACCGCAGCACTTCACGGTCATGTTCGACGCACCCGCGGTCGAAGGCGGGGATTCCAAATACGCGCAGGCGGGCGAGCAGGCGTTCGGCACGCTTGTGAGCTTCATCGAGGAGTGCCAGAGTGCCGGCCAGTTGCCTCCGGGGGACTCGCTCGATCGGGCGCTCACGGCATGGTCGCTGGTCCACGGAATTGCCAAGCTGGCTGTCTCCGGGCGCCTCCCCTATCGATCCACGGCCGAGGTCCTCGAGTTCGCCGGGTTCGCTCTCAGCGGCGCGCTGCTTCCAGCTCCCGGAACCACAGCTCCAGCATCAGCAGGCTCCACAACCAATAGTAGTTGTCGCGCCGGCCGCGGTCGTGCTCCTGTAGCAAGAGCCTGACGAACTCGGGGCGCGCCACGCCACGGCTCAGGAATTGCGAGCTCGTCAGGTGGTCCCAGAGAAAGCCGCGCAGCGAGCCGCGGAACCAGATCGAGAGCGGCACCGAGAACCCCATCTTCGGCCGCGTCAACAGCGCGGGCGGCAGGCGGTCCGCGAGCGCCCGGATCAGGAAGTCCTTGCCGCGGCCGTTCCGAATCCTCCAGCGATGCGGAATCGCGGCGGCAACCGCGGCCACTTCCTGATCCAGCAGCGGACAGCGCACTTCGAGCGAGTTCGCCATCGACATGCGGTCCACTTTCACCAGCATGTCCCCGGGCAGATTCACCGCCGTCTCGAAGTACATCACCTGCGAAAGAATGTCCGCATCCTCGGGCAGCAGATATTCCGCGAATGTCTTCCGCAGCCAGGCGGCATCGGCGGGCAGCATCCACTTCGGCAGTAGCAGCCGCTCGCGCAGCGAGTACGGCGAAAACGTCCGCTCCATGTATCGCTGAAGCTGCGAGTCCCGGCTCAGCATGTGCAGGAAGTTCTTCCCGTAGGCCGAATAGGGGAGCATCGATGCCACTCCGGAAAGCGCGGCCAGCGCGGCCTTCGGAACCCGCTCGAGCCAACGCATTTTCTGAAGCGCCGCGAAGCGCGGATAGCCGGCGAAGAGTTCATCGCCTCCGTCACCGCTCAGCGCCACCTTGACGTGCCGCGCGGCGAACTCCGAAACCACGAACGTGGGGATCGCCGAAGAGTCGCCAAACGGCTCGTCGAAGTGCCGGACCAGTTTTTGGACCAGCTCGATCGCCTCCGGCCGGACCATGATCTCGTGGTGCTCGGTGCGATATTTCGCCGCCACCATTCGGGCGTATTCCAGCTCATTGAAGCGGCTCTCTTCGAAGCCGATTGAGAACGTCCGCACGGGCTCGGAGCTTTGCAGCGCCATCGACGCGACGACCGAGCTCGAATCGATCCCGCCGCTCAAGAACGCGCCCAGCGGCACGTCGGCGATCATCCGAATCCGCACCGCTTCATCGAAGACCCGGCGGAGTTGGGCCTGTGCCTCGGCTTCCGGCGGCGCCGAGGCCGGCTCCGATGCGGCCACCGGCGGCCGCCAATAGCGGCCCTGGCGCACGGCGCCGTCCTGGCCGTAGGTGAGCCACGAGCCCGGTGGCAGCTTGCGAATCGCGCGGAACGCGCTCGACGGATCGGGGATGTAGTTGAACTGAAAGTACAGCCGCAGCGCTTCTTCGTCGATATCCAGCGGAACGCCCGCCGCCCTCAAACATTTCAGTTCGCTGCCGAAGTAGAGACCCTGAGGAAGCGCGGCGTAGTACAGAGGCTTCTTGCCGAAACGGTCCCGCGCCAGAAAGAGCCGGCGCCGTCCGGCGTCCCAGATGGCGAAGGCGAACATGCCTCGCAGCCGTTCGAGGCCGTCCACGCCGGCTTCCTCGTAGAGATGCACCAATCCTTCCGTATCGGTGTTCGTTTTGAACCGGTGCCCGCGCGCCGCCAGGTCCCGGCGGAGCTCCCGGTAGTTGTAGATCTCGCCGTTGAAAACGATCCAGACCGAGCCGTCTTCGTTAGAGATCGGCTGGTGCCCGGTGTGGAGATCGATGATACTCAGCCGGCGCATGCCGATGGCACAGCCGCCTTCCACATGAAAGCCGTCGTCGTCGGGACCGCGGTGGCGGATCTGATCGCACATCGCCTTCACGGCGGCGGCATCGGCCTCGCCCTCACGAACGACAAACCCCGCAATTCCGCACACCAATCGAGTCTAGCAGGGCGGGGCGTTCCGGCAGACTGTTCAGGGGCGCGCGAACGCCGGCCGGGGCGCGCGGATGCCGTCGCGATAGAACTCGCCGAAAGCGGCATCGCGGTCCGGGTCGTAACCGATCACGGCCCAATCCCGCCGGCCGAAGCGCCGGGCCCACGCGGCTCTCTCAGCACTGCCGGGGTCGATCAGGTAAAAAACGCCGCCGGTCTTCCAATCCGGCCCGTTCAAATTGAAGTGCGCGGGCACGAACCGCGCGCCCGGATGCAGGAAGACAACACAGGCACAATTCCGATAGCTCTCCGCGACGCTGCGAACCTGGCGGTACGGCCGGCTGTGGGAGTCCATGACGTGGAGCGCGGCGCCCAGCACGGCGATCTGCACCCCCGTCAACACCCATGCCGCGGCGGCGCCGGCGCTCCTTTCAGGCCGCCAGGACTCCATCAGCAGGATGAACCCGCGTGCCCCCAGGATCGCCACCGCGAAGAACGCCTCAAACCAGTAGCGCTCCCCGATATAGGAACCCGACGACTCCGGCTGAATCAGGTGGCCGAGGGCGAACGCTGGGAAGAGAAGCGCCAGAATCCGCGCGTCGAAACGCTTCCGCTCTTTCCAAAAGCCCCATACGGCAAGCGGAAACAGGAATGGAAAGGTGTACAGCAAGGTGGATTGCGAGGAAAAACGCAGGTTCCGGGAAATGTTCTTTAGAATGATTCTGAGTTCCCCTGGCACGGAGAATCCGGGGTACAGCTTGGCCCAGTCGGGCAGCAGTGCATACGGCGACAGCCAGTACGCTCCGGTGAACACCTTGTTGTAGAGGAGGACGGAGGTGCAAGCGGCGAGTCCGAAGGCAGTTGCCATCAGCGCGAATCGGATCAGCACTGCCCGTTCACAGCGGAGCGCAGCCAGGCTTGCGACGCCCAGTACACAAGCCGCGATGAAGCCCGAATACGGCCGGATGTGAAACGTCAGCGCAAGCGCGCCAAGCATCCAGGCAAGAGGTGTCATCCGCCGGCTTCGAATGCCTTCGAAACAGCACAGGCATGCCGCGGCAATCAAAACTCCGCATGTGACATGCGACATCAGCCCGATGCTGTTCGCAAAGAAATAGGGCGAGAGAGCGGCGAACCACAGCGCCGCATCTCTTGTTCGGCATCCGAATGCCCGGCGGGCAATCGCCGCGGTTATCGCGAGGAGAATGCCGCCGAGCAGTGGATTCATCAGCCACGGAGCGTGAAGGCGTTCACCAATAGACAACACCGCGGGCCATCCGAGCGGGTACCTGGAGAACCAGCCGGATGCCCGTAGAACGTGATGGTTGTATACCAGGGGCGCGGGCGTGTCCGCGGGAATTTTGGCCGCTCCAGGAGGCGCTTGCGCCACCAGCCTGCCGGAGGCAAGAACCCGGGCTTGGAAATAGTAGGAAGTCTCGTCGGGAATCATGGTCCCCGGGGTGAGCCAGCAGCTCGCGGCGGCGGCCGAAACCAGGAACGCTATGAGCACCACTTTGCGATCGGGTATCCGGATCGGGCTTGCCGGCGCGTCCGCGCCGCGCCGCGCCAGGGCGTAAACAAGCGCAGGCAGCAGGATCGCGCACTGCGCGCCGAGCACCAACCACTCGAAGTGGGGAACGCGGCCGATGCACGCTACGGCAAGCACGGCGTAAAGGATGCCGCCGCTAATCGTCGCCGGCACGCGGAAATCGAAGGAGTGATTATGCAGAGTGGTAAACTAGCAAAATGTGGAATCCAGTGTCAACTGCGGCGCCGGCCGGTGAGTCCGCGAACCCGCCCGCGCCCAGCCCTGGCTCGAAAGCATCTCGCTTGCGCGGGACCCTTAAGGCCTTGTTTGGGCCTGCGAAGCGCAAGTGCCAGAACGAGGTTTTCTGGGTCAACCGGCTGACCATCTTCGCGATAGCGCCAGGGCAGCACCTGGGCGCCGGCGAAAAGACCTCAGTGACATTCCGCTTTGCCACAGCCGATGAAATCGATGGGCTGAGCTTCGCAGAACATGGCCACGATATGGCTGAGCGGCTTCGGGCGCGGCGCCGGATGAGTACCGGCGACAAACTCGTTCTAGGAATCCACGAGGGCACGGTCGTCTTCTGCTCCTGGCTGATGTTCGGCCAGCTTGATTTGAATACGGACAATCTGATTCCCATTTCCCGGGATCGCGTCTGCAGCAACAAGGAATTCACAAGCCCTCGGTTCCGGAGGCGCGGCATCTTCCGCGCGTATCACTGCTTCGTGGCGGACTGGCTGGTCGGCCAGGGATACCGCGAATTGCTTTGCTGTGTGCGCGTCGATAATGCCGCGTCGCTCAACGCGCACAAGCGGATAGGATGCGCGGCCCTGGGATCGTACTTTGAAGTTCGGCTTGGAAAGTCGTTGCGATATTTCGTGCCGCGAAGGCTGAAGGAGCGACTAGCGGAGACTTGGGATGCCAGTCCAGATCTATGAGAACAGGCTCGGTCTGACGGGAGCGGAGCGCTGGTACGGCGCGGATCTGGGAACGGTTCGGCCGGATTTCGCATGTTACCTCAGCCTATCCGAGCCGCTCCCCGGAGCCGCAGTGGACGAGTTCCGCTCGATTTGGATCGACCTGGCGCAGGACGAAAAGCAACTCCTGGCCGGCATGAGCATGAGCACGCGCCAGGGCATCCGGCGCGCCGGCGATTACAGCCTCCGCTATGAGTATTGGCATCCGGATGTGGCCGAGCCGCTCGGGCTGTTTTGCGATTTCTACGACGCCTTCGCCGCAACCAAGGATCTCGATCCGCTGCGCCGCAAGGCGCTGGCGCTCCAGGCGGCGTGCGGCTCGCTCGACCTGTCCCTGGTCTCGGCGCAGGATGGCAAGCCGCTGGTCTGGCACGCGTACTACCGCGACGGGACGCACGCCCGCCAGTTGCACACCGCGTCCCTGTTCCGTCGGGAGGACGACGCAGAACTTCGCAAGATGATCGGCCGCGCCAATCGATATCACCATTGGCGGGACATGCTTCGCTTCAAGGAAAGCGGCATTGCCGTTTTCGACATCGGCGGCTGGTACGACGGGACTCAAAACGCCGCGCTGCTGCGCGTCAACGAGTTCAAGCAGGGCTTCGGAGGCAGGATTGTGAAGCTCTACAACTGCACTCGCGGGGAAACCTTCAAGGGGCGGCTCTATCTGGCGGCGCTAAGGCTGTGCCGGCGGGCGCTAGACCGCCGCTGAAGCCGCCTGTCGGCGTGAGCCCCGCCTGAACGCCAAGCGGCCCGCCCTGTGGCTGGTCGTCTTCCGCTCGAAGGTATCCTGAAGGAGGCGCGTGAGGAATTCGACCTTCCCGCGTATTAGAACGGGCAGGAATTCGGTCAGGTACGGGCAGGGCTCGTGGTTGTTAGGGGTCAGCGGACGGACGGGCGGCGAATTCCAGGCATGCGGGTGCGCTCCGATGTCGGCCGCACTGCGCTGAAGCAGATCCCGGCCGAAAGCGGTGAATATCGGGCAGAGCGCCGTCTCGTAATCGGTCAAATAGGTAGGCTCGATCCCGTATCGCTCGCACCATGCCTGGGAGCGGGCGGGGTAGCGCGAATTCGCGGTCGTGATGGTGCGCGGATGCGCCCGAAGGTTGTCGCCCTAGGTGTCGATGATAACCGGGGACGCTGGCTTTGTTTCCGCTTTCATCTTATTGATACTAGGGTGGTTGCTCGCCGACTTGGCTTTCGTTGTTGGTCGTCGCACCGGGCGGGATCGCGGGGGAATTGGCGGTGTCGCTGCTTCCGCTGCTCCGGTGGGCGAACCGCCGTTTGCGGCCGCGGCCCAGCCTCTGAATGATTACGCCGGCTGGTAAACTGGCAAAGTGCGGAACTTGGTGTCCACCGCGGCGCCGGCTGGCGAGCTCGCAAGCCCACCCGCGCGCGGCCCTGGTTGGAAAGCATCCGGCTTGCGCGGACTCCTGAAGACCCTATTTGGCCCCGCGAAGCGGAAGTGCCAGAGCGAGGTTTTCTGGATTAACCGGCTCACCATATTCGCAACGGCCCCGGGACAGAACTTTGGCGCCGGCGAAAAGAGCGAAGTGACATTCCGCTTCGCCGAAGCCGATGAAATCGAGGGATTGAGCTTCCGGGAGCACGGCTACGATATGGCCGGGCGGCTTCGCGCGCAGAGCCGGATGAACGCCGGCGACAAACTCGTTCTGGGAACCGACGCGGGTACGGCCGTCTTCTGCTCCCGGTTGATGTTCGGCCAGCTCGATTTGAATACGGACAATCTGATTCCCATCTCCCCGGATCGCGTTTACAGCAACAAGGCTTTCACCAGCCCGAAATTCCGCGGACGCGGCATCTTCCGCGCATATCACCGCTTCGTCGCGGAGTGGCTGGCCAGCCAGGGATACCGTGAGCTGCTTTGCAGCGTGCGGGTCGGCAACGCCGCATCGTTCAACGCGCACACCCAGATGGGATGCGCGGCCCTGGGATCATACTTTGAGATTCGCCTCGGAAAGTCGTTGCGATATTTCGTGCCGCGGGGACTGAAGAATCGCCTGGCTTCCGCCGTGATCCCCCGGCAGGTGCGCATGCGCTAGCCGAAGTTCGTCACGGCTGCGTCGATTTGTACGATCTTCCGGCATCCGGACGGGAAAACTGCTTCGACTGCAATGACGGATTCAGAGAAGTCGACGTAGTGCCGGCCAACTCTCTTGAAGGGGATTCCCGTCTCCTGACAAGATGGCGCGAGAATGTTTCTGCGTTCCCGCCGCAGGGAGAAAGATGGCAAGGCCGCTGGTCGAAATAAGCGCGCCCGCCCGCTGGTCCCCGGCAAAGGACGATCTGCTGTCCCGGACCGTTGAACAGTACCGCGCAGGCGCGCTGGCTGTGCGTTTGGCGCGGACGCGGCAGTTCGGAGCCCCGAGGCTGCATCGGCTTTGCCATGGGTAAGCCGGCAGCGAAAGGATCACAGTCCGCGCGATGAGGCCGGAATCAAGCGCTCCCGGGGTCCAAATGCCGCTACGAATCGGAAATCTTGCCCGGCAGGCCGGCGCGCGCTCCCGATCGCCCGGCGCGAAGGCGGGCACGCCGGCGGAATCAAATTACCAAGCCACAATTCCCGGACGGATTCCTACTCTACAGCGTCACTTCCCGCGGCCCGCCCGGGACCCCGCAGAATCAGCAACAACTATTGGGCAAGGCGCCCCCATCGATCACTTACCAGCCTTCTTTCCCGGATTCAGGACAATCAGGTTGTCAGTGACGGAGAAGACGTTCGGAACTTCGCTGGCGCGCGCGCGGACAACGGTGTCATCGAACTGGTTGTCCACCACGCCATCCAGCGTCACGTGCCCGTTTTCGACGAGGATGTGAATCGACGGCAAGGCCTGAAACCCGTAGCGCGTTCCGATCTCGGGGTCACCGTAAATGGCCTTCGCCTCGGCTCGGCGTATCTGCCAATCCATGGGAGACAGGGGAAGCTCCTTGATCTCGTTCATCACTTTCGTGACACCCGGGACGTTTTTCACGGCGTTTTCCGCGTCGGATTTAATATCCCAGGGTGGCTCGGGCGGGCATGCTCCCCGCAACGTGACCACACTGCCATTTAACTCGAAATAGAGGTCGTCGAAAATCGAGTAGTACGGCAACATCAGGAGGTTGTGGCGAATCTCCCTGGCCATTTGCGTTTCATTTTGCGGCCCCGAAGTGAAGACATCACTGTGCGTCTGTTTCTTGTCGGCCACTCCGGAAGCCACGGAAAATGCGGCGATGGCTGCCAGCCCAAAGAACTTGCGCATCCTGGTCCCTCCTACTGAATTGTAAGTGAAAAAGCCGCGAGCGCGTTACCCGGCGATACGCTACTGTCCCGTCTTCCGGCGGCCGGCCCGCTTCAGATCTTCACGAACGAGCGCGTGCGGTACATCCAGAACAAGAACAGCCAGAGGACCAGGAACCCCGCGGTCTGCTCGATCAGGCCGTCCCAGCTTCCCACGCGCGCGAGCAGGCTCCCGACGAAAATATTGCCGATAGCGCGAAGGTCAACCAGCGACATGGTCATGTATGCCACGATCGCGTTCATCCCGATCACGCGGAACGGCCACGCCCAGCCCCGCCAACCCCGGACATCCACCATCCAGTAGAACAGCGCCAGCACCAGGAAGCTGAAGCCCCCGGCTACGAGCACGAACGAGCTGGTCCACAACAGCTTGATGATGGGCAGCGCCATGCTCCACAGCAGGCCGGCGGCAAGGCAGCCCGCGCCGGCAGCGGCTAGCAGGCGCAGCTTCGCCGCGGCGGTCCTGGCTGAGAGCAGTACGTGTCCCGCCATGACACCCAGCAGAACCGAGGACGCGAATCCCAGGTAGCTGACGAACCACGTGTTCTCGCCGTGGTGAAAATGCCCCAGAATGAGCTGGTCGATCCACGTCGCCATGTTGCCCGTCGGCGTGAGCACGCCGGCGCCCACGCCGGGCACCGGCACGAGCATCAGCAGCGCCCAATACAGCAAGAGAAACCCGCTGAGAATCAGGATTTGCGCTTTGGGCCGGAACTCGAGCGCGACGGCCAGCGCGATCAGGTACCCGGCGGCGATCCCGTGCAGGACGCTGTAGCACGGCCAGAGCTTCGAGAGGTTCCAATCCAACAGGTTGCCCTGCGCCATCATACCGAGCACGAACAGAATGGCCGCGCGCCGCGCGGCGTGCAGATACAGAGTGCGGTGGCTGGCGCCGGCGGCCCTCCGCCGTGCGGTCGAGAACGCGATCGAGACCCCGACAATAAACATGAACAGCGGCCAGATAAGGTCCCAGAAATGCAGCCCCTGCCAGCGCACGTGCTCGAACTGGGGAAGGAGGGCGTTTAGCACGGGGAGATGAACGGCCTTCGCCAGTCCTCCGAACATGGCTCCGCCGCCGACAATCCAGAACATGTCGAACCCGCGCAGGGCGTCCAGGGACTCGAGCCGCCCGGCTCCTGCCGCGGTTGCCGGCCGGACCGCCCGCGGAGCAACATCGGAGATTGGTGTCATGACAGCCGAGAATTGTAGCACGCGGCGGGTGTCAGCAACCGCGCAAAGCGAGTGCGCGGCGCCCGCCGCGCACGCGCAAGACCCGCGGCGCGCGACACACCTGGCTGGCCCTTGCGTATATTCAGCAAGCGGCGCTCTGATAAGATCTCCTCTATGAACCCGTTCCGCCGCTGGGACGTACAAGTCGCCGCGATTGTGGCTTTTCTCGCCGGCGTGCTGATTGTACTCAACTCGCCGCGCCGGTCCGCGCCGGACTTTTCGGCCAAGACGCTCGATGGCGAGACGTTTACCAAGCAGACGCTGAAGGGGAAGGTCGTCCTGGTGCAGTTTTGGGCCACCTGGTGCGGTTATTGCCGCGGGGATCAGCCGGCGGTCGATGCCGTCGCCCGCGAGTTTTCGAACCAGGGCCTGGTGGTGCTGGCCGTCAATGCCAGCGAGTCCAGGGACAAGGTCCAGCAGTACCTCGAACAGTCGCCGCGCGCCTGCAACATCGTAGCGAACGAAGATTCGAACCTGGCGGCGGTGTTCCGGCCGGATGCCTATCCGATGTATGTGCTGATCGACAAGGACGGGAACATCGCGGGAACTCAGAACGGCGCGGGCGGGGAAGAATCGCTGCGGCACTTATTGAGCAAAGCCGGCCTCAAATCCGGGTGATTCAGGAAGCGGCGCCTTACTGCGCTAGCCTAATGTGGTGGCGTGGTCGAGAATCCTGATTCGGGCGGCGAACTGGCTGGGCGATGCCGTGATGTCCCTGCCGGCGGGCCGCGCCATCCGCGAGCGCTTTCCCGAAGCGCACATCACCGTGCTTGCGCGGGGATGGGTGGCGGAGTTGTACCGCCGCGAGCCGTTCGCCGATGAGGTCGTGGTTGCGCCGCACACGTGGCCTCAACGGATCGAGCTGGCGCGGAAGCTCCGCCTCGAGCGGTTCGATGCCGCGATTCTGCTGCCCAACTCGTTCGAGTCCGCGCTCCTGGCCCGCCTGGCCGGCATCCCCCGGCGAATCGGCTACGGCCGCGACCACCGCGGCTTTCTGCTTACGGATGCCATCACGCCGCCCCGGCCCGGCGAGATTCCCGCCCACGAGCGGTTCTACTACCTGGAGCTGCTTCGGAGGGCCGGCGTGATCCCGCGGTTGCCGCCGGCCGAGCCGGTTCTGCTCCACGCGGCCGGGGAGGCGCGTTCGGCGGGGCTGGAGTTGTTCTGCTCCATGGGCCTCCGCATGCCGGTGGTCGGGGTCAGCCCCGGCGCCCAGAACAGCCGCGCCAAGCAGTGGCTGCCGGAACGGTTCGTCGAAAGCGCCCTCAGGCTGGCGGCCTCTCTCGAGGCCGCGATCGTGCTGTTCGGTTCCCCGGCGGAGCAGCGGCTGTGCCAGGCCATGGCGGAGGCCATTCGCCGCGCCGGCCGGCCGGTGCTGAATCTCGCCGGCGAGACCACGCTGGTCCGCTTCATCGAGCTGGCCGCCGCCTGCCGCGTGTTTCTCACCAACGACTCGGGAGCCATGCACGTCGCCTCCGCCCTGGCGGTGCCGACCGTCGCCATTTTCGGTCCGACGGAGTACTTCGCCACCGCGCCGGCCGGGCCGCGCTCCGCGATCGTGCGCGAGCCGGTGGAGTGCAGCCCGTGCATGCTGCGCGATTGTCCCATCGACCATCGCTGCATGACCGCGGTTTCGGCCGCGAGAGTGGCGGAGACCGCGCTCGAATTGCTCAAATAGGCAAGGGGCACGGTGGACACACGAACAAAGGTCATCGGCGCGGCGGCGGCGCTCGAAGCCGCGCGGCGCGTCCGGGCCTCGGGAAAACGCGTTAAGCTCGTGAAGGGTTGCTTCGACCCGCTGCTCGCGGCGCAGGCGCGCAGGCTGCGGGAACTCGCGGATCCGGCGAGCGCGCTGTTCGTCGCGATATGCGAGCCGGCGCACCCGATCCTGCCGGCCCGGGCGCGGGCGGAACTCGTGGCCGCGCTGGCCATGGTAGACTACGTCATACTCGCCGAAGCACCTGCTTCGGACGGCTTTCCTGACGGTCTGGAGCCGGACGAGACCGAACGGGAAGAAGCGGCGGACGAGCGCCTCACGGAAAACCTGATACGGCATGTTCAGAGCCGGCACAGCTAAGCGGCACGGGCCAAGACCGCAGATCCTGGTCGTTCGCCTCGGATCCCTCGGCGACGTGATTCATGCTCTGCCCGCCGTCGCCACCCTCAAGCACGGCTTTCCCGGTTCCGTGCTCACCTGGGTCGTCAATCCGCGCTGGTCCCCCCTGCTCGAAGGAAATCCGTTCATCGACCGCCTGATTCCGTTCGACCGCCGGAGCCTGAAGGGGATCGGCGAGGCGTGGAGACTGCTTCGCGCGAACCGCTATGACTTCGCCGTCGACTTGCAGGGGCTCGTTCAATCGGCGCTGATCGCGTCGTTTGCGCGCGCCGACCGGATCTACGGATTCCATGAGTCGCAGGTGCGGGAAAAACTGGCCGCGGCTTTCTATTCAAGCCGGGTGCGCGCGGCCGCGAGCCACATCGTGGATCAGAACCTCGAGTTGGCCGCCGCCGCGGGCGCCTCAACCATGCTCGTCACGTTCCCGCTGCCCGAGGGCGCGCCTGAAGGGGAATTGCCCGAGGGCCCTTTCGTGCTGGCGAACCCGTTGGCGGGCTGGGGCGCGAAGCAGTGGCCGGTCGATTCCTATCGCGGGCTCGCCAGGCGACTGCGCGGCGAGCTGGGCCTGCCGCTGGTCGTGAATGGCCCGCCCGGTGACGCCCCGGCGTTGTCCGCGGTCGGCGACGCCGCGGTGAACATCACGGGAGTCGCCGGCCTGATCCACGCCACCCGCCGCGCGGCTGCCGTCCTGGGCACCGACAGCGGGCCGATGCACCTTGCGGCCGCGTTGGGTAGGCCGGGGGTTGCGATCTTCGGCCCGACGGACCCCAAACGCAACGGGCCTTACGGTGACAGCTTTACGGTCCTGCGCAGTCCCGGCGCCGTGACCAGTTACAAGCGCCAGCGGGAGCCCGGCCGCAGCATGCGCGAGATCTCGCCCGATGCCGTGTTTGATGCCCTGAAAGACCGCCTGGCCGCGCGGGGCAAAACCGCGGAGTGCTCCTCGCTTTGATGCGCCGGTATTGTTTTCCCAAGCCCTACGCCGATCTGGTGGCGCGGCTGCGAGTGCCGTTCGGTTTCGTGCTCGTGGCTGCATTTGCCTGGCTCTCGGCGCCCGATGCGCACTCGCTCGCGTGGGGTCTTCCGATCGCCGCCGCCGGGCTGCTGCTGCGCGGCTGGTCGGCCGGGCACCTCGCGAAGAACGAGCGGCTGGCCATGGCTGGCCCCTACGCGCACGTGAGAAACCCGCTGTATCTGGGGACGGCGATCGTGGCCGCGGGACTGGCGGTGGCCTCGCGCCAACTGCTACTCGGAGCGCTCTTCGTTTTTGTCTTCGCGCTCGTCTACCTGCCGGCCATCGAGCTCGAGGAGCAGCACCTCCGGAACCTGTTTCCGGAGTACGCATCCTACGCGGAGCGCGTGCCGATGCTTTGGCCGCGCATGCGCGCGCGCTCTGGCGGGAGCTTTCGGTGGCGGCTCTATTGGAAGAACGAGGAATACCAGGCGCTCCTCGGCTTTCTGGGGGGCGCCGCGCTGCTGATCTGGAAGGCGTGGCGCTGAGCCAAGCCGCGCCGCCAGTCCCCTACTTGTCCAGCGGCTTTCGAAACTTCGCGTCGTCGATCTCGAGTAGAGGCTGTGAGCGAGCCCCCAGAACCCGACTCATCATCCAGCCGCTAACTTCTTCGCATGCGGCGTGCCGATGTACGGGAACTCCTTCAGAATGTCGGTGTGGGGCTTGAGGCCCGTGGGCGGACATTGATTTTTCGTCAAAAAGGCGAGGCGGTAGTTGATCACGTCGTCAGTGAAGACGCGCCCGTTGGGATACTTCGCGGGCTTCGACGGATCGAAACTTAGCACGTCGGGAAGCGTGCGCTCGCTGTCGATCGCGGCAATCGCTTCCTCGCGCGTGTAATTGCCCGTATGCCCCATCAGATGCACGAACAGGTCGAGCCATCGCTTGCGGTCGTTGACCGGCTCGCTCGCGTTGTATTCCTCCTTGGTGTCATCGGTGTTGAAGAAGCTGCTAACGCTCGGATGGCCCGCTCGATCGACGTGAACCAACTTGCCGTCTCGTCTAACGCTGCATCGCCCCCAGACGTGGATCTCGGGCTTGGGATTGAGTTCGCTCGCCGGCAGCTCGATTACAGTCGAAAATACGTTCGCTTCCGTATTCGAATCCACGCCGGTCCATGGAGACTTGCCGCCGAGATGAGGCTCGGTGAAGTTCCGCTTGCCGCTGGTGTCGAACAGGTTCTTGATTCCGTCGAAGTCGAAAAAGAACGCGTCGCTGCGGCTGCCGGCAAAAAACTTGATGCTGCCCGCGGTCATGATGTTGGGCCCGGGTCCGAACGAGACTTCACCGTCCTGGAGGATTTTTGTCCCGACGGCTTCCGCCGAGCGCGACTCCGCCCCCTTCGCCATAAACACGTTCACGGTCTGCCTGCCGTTCTGCGGCTTCGAGAACACATAGCTGAACGCGATGTCGGTCAGATAATCGCCATCGTTATCGATGTTGAGGCGATAGATTGCGTCGGGATGGAGTGCGTCCGCGTTGGGATTTGCATTGAGGACGATCACGGTCCTATTCTCGTCGGCGGGCGACTGGAATGCGTACAGATCGCAGAGGTCGAGCCGTTGATCGCCCAGCGGCGGGCCGAGACTGAGCCCAGTGAAATGGTTTGACATTGCCCCCTCCTTTCTCTTCCTTATATCATTATGTTCGGCATTCGGGGAACCGGCGGGTGCACGACACAGAGGCGATCGATTCGTGGAAGCATCCGCCAAACGGCCGGAGCGTAAGGGTACGTCAAGCCGAGCCGCGACTGTAGAGGAGCGGTTACGGAAACGCCCGCCATGAGGTACCTTATAACTTTCGCTGGTTACGGGGTCCACTTGCACGGCGATGAATCCGGTTCCGTGGACCGGCATCACAATGTGCCCGGAAGCCGGATGGTGGAAGCGAATCCGGAACGCGTCGCCCGCGCCGCCGCTCCCCTACTTGTCCGCCGGCTTTCGAAACTTCGCGTCGTCGATCTCGAGGTTGTTCTTGACCTCCGAAATCTTGAGCACGAGCTCGCCTGCCGGCAGCGTTTGCGTGATCCGGAAGGGAGTCTTGACTCCGTCGACATCGCGGTAGTCGGAAAAATCCGCCTGGACATCCATTGCGCCCTGGGGAGTGTCGTGGTTCCCGGCCTCGCGGAGCAGCAGGAAAGTCTCCTGATCGTAGTAGCGGGTCACGAACTGGCCCGTGGCGGCGGTGAGCCGGATCACGTACGCCTTGCGGTCCCCCACCGAGTCCTCGCCGGTGAGTTCGGCCTTCGGATAGAGCTCGCGCCACCGCAAGGGGGCGTTGAATACGGCGCGCCGCCTTGCATCTTCGAGCGGCGCCCCGCTGACCTCGACGATGCGGCCGCTGGGCTCCCGCGCCCATGCGACCTTGCCGTCGAACGCCTGCTTCACCTCGCCGACCATGTCGAGGTTCATCACGATGAGCTGTTTGTTCGGGGCTTTGGCATACAGTTCCAGCAGGCCGTACATGTCCTGCTCGGTGAACTCCATCATGCCTTTCGCGTACGTGCTTACGAGCTTCTCCATCGCGGCGCGTCCGCCGGCGGCTTCGATGGATTTGTCGATGACCTGTTCGGCGGTGAGCGCAGCCTTTTTCGGTGCAGCCGCCGGCTTCGCCCGCTCCTGAGCCAGGCCGCCCGCGGCGGATATTATGAGGACCGCCAACCCAAGCACGGATCGCATACCGCCCTCCCGATCTACTGTAGTCACTATACCGCCCGGACGGGCGGGATCCAGTCCGCGCGGGGCTTGAGCCCGGCGTCCGCCGGGCGGAGCCGAGGCCCCGCCACGCCTGAGGGCAATGCGAGCACGTGGGTCACGCAAAGGTTCTGAGGAAGGGCTTCGGAAGCGGGCAGCCTAGCTTGGACGGAGCGCCGGAGACCAGGGAAGGACAGCTAAGGCTCGTGGGTTCAAAAGCGATCGTCGAAGCTTTGATCGAATAGACCACCCGATGGGTCCGCGCTGGATGAGGCATGAAGCTCCGCGATATTGGAGAGTGACCGGGCAAAGCCGTCGAAACCCGGGAACAGCGTGGCGTGACTGATGTTCATGCGGTGAAGCTCGCGCAGGAGGCCGAGGCGGGCTTCCGGTCTAACGACAAGTCGCTGGAGGATCCCGGGCGGCCTTTCAGGTGAGGCCTCCATCATGTGCTTCAAGGTCATCTCGAACGGCCAAAACAGTGTGGTCGAACAGAGAAAGATCCCCTGCTGGATCGTGAGCCTTTCATCCATTGTAAATGGTTCGATTGGAGCAACCACAGAGTCCTTCTCGCGCGATGGGTCCAGGAATATGCGGTCGAAGTCAGGGGGGTATCCCAGACGGGACTGCTCAGATAGGTCGCTCAGGTTCGGGCGGCTACTCTTGAGCATCGAGAGCGCCTTCGCTTTGAGCCAACGGGCATCAATCACCCATACCGCGGAATCCTTTTGCGGATCGGCGTCAGCCGCAGCGAAGAAGGCACCGACGTACGGTGACTTGGTGCAATCCAGGAGTCGCGTCGGTTCGCCATGGTGCTGCATGAGCGCGAGCCATTCAAGGCTGTGGACGTCCCTTGGTAGGTTCCGGAGGTACGGGTGGTATTGATGAGCACGACGCTGGAACTGTTCCACGACGTACTTCTCGGTATCTCCGGCGAATCCGGGGCTGGCACCGGCATTTTCTAACCTGGTCATGCGCCTTTGGATGGTGGGTTCGAGCTTCCAACTACTGTCTGCATGGCCGCGGAAAACCCAGCGGCTGCCGCCCTCCTGGAACGAATGGAGGGTTTTTAGCAGATCCTTGACGCTGTTGAATTCTTGATTCGAGGCGTATTCAGCCAGCTCCTTGATTTGGAGCATAATGAAGTACTCACCATCGGGCATTCAGCTTCTAGTATAACGGTCGAGGCATCGGCTCTCCTGGCAGCGCTGTGTGAAGCTGTGAGGCGCCCGGCCGTGTAATTCCCCTCCCGTAAACCCTGCGCCGGTCCCGCGCGCCCGAAGTCCGGCCCCGAGAGACGGCCCCTACTGCTTGATGATCGTGCCGTCGGGCTTGCGGATCTCGCCCCAGCCGCCGTTGTACTGGCTGTTGTATTCGCAGTCGCCCCCGAAGGGGAAACCGAGGCGGCTATCGAATTCTCACGACGTCTCCAGGCCCGATCGAACCTATTGCGGAAATCGCCTCGGGCACCAATAGCGCTAGATCGGCCAGACGGTTGGTTGGACCACAGAGAATCACCACAGCAATCGTTCGCACACTCAGGTTTTGTTGATCAGGAATGTTCTGGTCCGCGGTAATCAGAACATCAAAGCCGGCTTCTTCAGCGGCTTCCAGGAGGCGCCCGTTTTTCAAGCCCGCAAGACCAGCAAACCGGGCGGTCTCGCACTCGTGGCCGGGGAACAGAAGCCGTAGCCGCTCGTCAACGCATTCGTCGACCAAAAGCTTCATGAGGCGCGCGCGAGCAAGAGCTTCCTGGCTTCCGCGAGCGCTTCTAATGCCAAAGCACGCGAAACTGTCGGGAAGCCTTGCAAAAAGTCCTCCAGCGTATCGCCGCCCTCCAAGTAGTCGAACAGCGTCTGAACGGGCACTCGTGTCCCCCGGAACACCGGTACACCATGCATCGTTTCCGGATCTCTCGTAATCGCTTGGATCACGTCCTTATTGTCCCTCCAGCTCTCACCTACTGCTTGATGATCGTTCCGTCGGGCTTGCGGATCTCGCCCCAGCCGCCGTTGTACTGGCTGTTGTATTCATGGGTCCCGAAGGGGTACTTCGCGGCGGCTTTCTCGTCCACCTCGATGCCCCAGCCGGGGGACTCGTTGGCCCAGAGGTAGCCATCCTTCATGACCGGGCAGCCGTGGAAAACTTCCTGCTCCCGATCGCTGAAACGGGAGTACTCCTGAATGCCGAAGTTGTAGCAGGCCAGATCGAGCGTAACGTTGGCCGCGTGCCCGACGGGCGAGACGTCGCCCGGACCGTGCCAGGCGGTCCGCACACCGAAGATCTCGCCCATGGCGGCAATCTTGCGGCACGGGGTCAGGCCGCCGGCCTGGGACACGTGGATACGGATGTAATCGATCAGCCGCTCGGAGATCAGCGGCGTCCATTCGTGCGGGCTGTTGAACAGCTCTCCCATGGCGATCGGCGTCGCGCACTGCGAGCGAATCTGGCGGAAGTAGCCGAGGTCCTCGGGCGAGAGCGGGTCCTCCAGGTAGAACAGCTTGAACTTCTCGACGTCCTTGGCGAACTGCACCGCCTGGTTCGGCGAGACGCGCTCGTGCATGTCGTGCAGCAGCCCCACTTCGTCGCCGAGCTCCTTGCGGCACTCCTCGAGCAGCTTGAGCGTGCGGCGCAGATAGGCCCCCGGCTCGAACACCGGGTCGTCGTGCAGCTTCGCCATGGTCGTGCCGCCGCCGCGCGCGCCGTAGCCCGACATCCCCGGCACACCGACCTGGACGCGCACCGTGCGAAAGCCCTGGTCCATGAGCTTTCGGGCGGCGTCGATCGTCTGCGCAATCTCCTGACCCTGCGCGTGGGTGTAGCAATCCACCGCCTCGCGGCACTTGCCGCCGAGCAATTGGTACACCGGCATGCCGGCCTGGCGTCCCTTGATATCCCACAGCGCCTGGTCCACGCCGCTGATCGCGTTGTTGAGCACCGGGCCGTTGCGCCAGTAGGAACTGTCGTAGCAAGCCTGCCACGTATCGTCGATGCGATCGGCGTGCTTGCCCACCAGGAGCGGCTTGAGGTACTTCTCGACCGCCGGAACCACCAGGTCGGCGCGCTGCGTAAAGGTGGCGCAGCCATACCCGTAGAGGCCGTCCTGATCGGTCAGGACCTTGACGACCACCAGGCGGACGCCGGACGGCTCGGTGGTGATTACCTGGATGTCCTTGATCCGCGGCGACGGCATGCCGCGCACGGCGCGCTCGATTGTTTCCTGGGCCGCGAGCTCACGCTTCGACAAGAGAGCCCCGACGGCGAGTGTCTGGAGTAACTGGCGACGCTGCATTTAGTTCCGCTCCTTCTGCTTGTCCTCGATCATCCGGCGGAGACGGTCGAGCTCTTTGCGCAGCTTACGCTCGCGCGCGGAGAGCAGGGCCACAAACGCCAACAACACCAGCCATGCGGTGAGCAGGCCGTAGAAGAGGAATTGGAAATTGCGCTGATACTGCTCGGGGGTGAACTCGGCAAGCATAGGAACCATTATGCTACCGGGACGCTGCGCGCGCTGCCTGGATCACGGCGTCGAACGCCGGTTTGGGATTGCCCGCGCGGTCGAACAGCAGCGGATAATTGGTTCTGCCCGCAACCGGCCAATAGTTCAACCACGAGGTGCGGTCCGTGACGCCCCAGAAGGTTACGCGCGTGATGACGTCGCGGTGCTTCAGGTAAACGCCGAAGAGCCCGGCGTAGCGCTTCGCCAGCGCCTGCTCGACGGCGTCCGGCAGGCCGGCGGTATAGGGGTTGGAGCCGGGACCGCCCTTGGCGCGGGCCGAGACATCCGCGGTCTGTTGCGGATGAACCGCCGGGAGCACGTCCACGTCAAGTTCGGTGATGTTCACCCGGACGCCGAGCGCCTGAAACGCGGCGATGGTGGCGTCCTCCTGCTCGATGCTGGGCCAGTCCAGCCTGTCGTGGTTTTGCAGTCCCACCGCCGTTATCGGAATGTGCCCGGCCAGCAGTTTGCGGATGAGTTCAAGCGCGCCCTTGCGCTTCGGCTCGTTCTCGAGTGCGTAATCGTTGTAGTACAACTCGGCTTTGGGATCGGCTTCATGCGCGTACTCGAACGCCTGCGCAATGTAATCCTCGCCGATGATGCGCAGCCAGGGGGACTGGCGCAGCGTGCCGTCATCGTTCACCGCCTCATTGACGACATCCCAACCCTTGATACGCCCCTTGTAGCGGCCCACCACGGTGCGAATGTGATCGCGCATCCGCTCGAGCAGCGCGGCTCGGCTGAGCGGTTTCCCCTGCTCGTCCTGAAATACCCAGCCCGGTGTCTGGTTGTGCCAGACCAGGCAGTGGCCCACAATGAACATGTGGTTGCGCTCGCCGAACTCCACATACCGGTCGGCGCGCTCGAAGTTATACCTCTTCAGCGCGGGATGAATTAGCCCCCACTTCAGGTCATTCTCCGGAGTGATGGTATTGAACTGGGCCTTCACGAGCGCAGCCTCGGCGGCGTTCCGGCCGGTGTATTGTCCGGCGTTGAGAGACGCGCCGATCCGGAAGTCGTTTTGGAACGCGTCCTTCAGGCTCGTCTGGCCGTGAACCGGAGCGGCCAGAATCGCCATCGCCAGGCCCGCCCGCGCACCGTTTTGCAAGGTCATGAGTTCCATTCTGTCTCTATCAAGAATCGCTCGGGGACACTCCTGTGCGCGCCCGCAAACCGAAACTTTCCTTGTGGCCAGCCCGGAGCGTCCCCGGAAATTCTAGAAGGCGTGCACTTCGCGGCGGAGGGCGTCGATCTCGCGCTCGTCCCGCTCCTGACGCATGCGCACGAGGAGCAGGGCCGCGGCGAGCAGCAGCATCGGAACCCAGTTCACGAACATCATGCGCCAGTAGGCGGGGTCCATGGAGCCGCCGCCCCAGACCACCGGCTGCGGATGCTGGGTCCGCCACCACTTGATCGAGAAGAAGATGATCGGCACATCGGCGAACGCGAAGATCGAGAGCACAGCGGCCATTTTCGCGCGCTCGGTGGGCTCCTCGATCGCGCGGCGCAGCATAATGTAGCCCGCGTAGATGAGCCAGCCGACGAGCATCGAGGTCAGGCGCGCGTCCCAGGTCCACCAGATGCCCCAGATGATGCGGCCCCAGATCATGCCCGTGAGCAGATTGGCCGCGCCGAAGGCGAGACCCACTTCGGTGACCGAAGCGGCGAAGGCATCGTAGCGCAGATTCTTCGTGGTGAGATACGCGACGCTCGCGATCATCGCGGAAAAGAAGCACAGGAACGCGGTCCAGGCGACCGGCACGTGGAAAAAGATGATGCGGAAGATGGGGCCTTGCCGCACTTCATCCGGGAACTGGAGCAGGATCACGTAAAGGTCGCGCGCCAGGAGCACCGCCGCGGCGAGCACGAGAGCGTAGATCAGTTTTTGACGCATCGAGAATCCTCAGCGGACTAACACCGTTTCCACCAGTCCTACAGCCAACGCTGTAAAGATGATGTCGAAGGCGACCAGCAGGCGGAGCCACTGCATCAGATCGGCCGTAATCGGCTGGCCCATGATCAGCGGCGTCGTAAGTTGCACGGCCGCGAGCAGGCCCGGGATCATGATGGGATAAACCAGCATCGGCAGCATCAGCTCGCGCAGCCGCAGGTTGACGGTCAGGGCGCTGAACATGGTTCCAACCACGGTGAGGCCCCAGGTGCCCAGCGCCACCACTCCCATCAGCGGCCAGAACTGCTGGGTCCAGCGCACGTTGTAAAAAACGCCGAACACCGGCAGGCAGATGAACTCGACCACGAAAAGCAGCGCGAAATTCGCCAGCGCCTTTCCAACGAAAAGCGCGGCGCCGGAAATGGGGGCTGCGACCAGCGCATCCAGGCAGTCGTTCGCCAGCTCGCGGGCGAAGCTGCGGTTCAGAATCAACGCTCCGGCGAAGGCGAAGACGAGCCACAGCAGGCCGCCCGAGATCTGCCGTGTTTGCTCTTCGGTGGGCTCGAAGGCGAAGCTGAAGAGCAGCAGGATCACGAGCGAGAAGGCCACCGAAGCGTTCAGCGCCTCCTTCGTGCGCAGCTCCGAGCGCAGGTCCTTGGATGCGATCGTCAGGCTCTGGCGGACGAAGCTCAGCCGCGCGCGCCGGACGCCGGTGTGAACTACATCTCCCCGTATTGCCGGTACAGCCATCCGGTGTCCTCCAGCATTAGCCCGGTGCGCTCGCCGGTGTGGGCCATGCGCCCGCGGACGAGCAGCGTGACGTGCGTGGCCAGCTCCAGTGCCTCGCGAAGCTGATGCGTCGAGAGCACGATGGTGCGGCCCTCGGCGATTGCGTCCCGCAAGAGCGTTTGCAGCAACGCGATGGCGCGGTCATCCAGCGCGGTAAACGGCTCGTCGAGCAGCAGCACCGAGGGGCCATGCAGAAAAGCGCGCGCCACCGCGAGACGCTGGCGCATCCCGCGCGAGAACTCGCGCACCAGGCCGTCGCGCACCTTCTCGAGTCCGGTGCGTTCGAGCCATTCCGAGACGGCCCGGCCCGGGTCCGCGAGGCCGTACACGCGGGCGAAAAGATACAGGTTCTCGGACGCCGAAAGCTCATCGTAGAGCGAAATGCCGTGGCCGATCACCCCGATTTGCCGGCGCGTCGCGCGGTCGCGCGTGTCCGCGCCGCAGACTTTGACGTTTCCGCGGGCGGCGCGCGAGAGGCCGGCGATGATCCGCAGAAGCGTCGTCTTGCCGGCGCCGTTGCGGCCAATCAGAGCCATGCACCCGCCAGGCTCGACCGGAAAGCTGATGTCGCGCAGAGCGGGATAGTCGCCGTAGAATTTCCAGACGCCCGCGACCTCGACGGGATTCATTTCGGAGACCGGACCGGCTGGACCCGGCCTTTGCGGTACAGCAGCACGAAGCCGAGCGCGAGAACCGCGAACATGAGCGCGAGAATCTGGGGCCTGCGGTCTTCGAAGCCCGGCGGAGGAATCGTGCGGAGGCTCGGCCCCGAGTCGTCGGCTTCCTCGGCGGCGGCAGGCTGGGGCGAGCGTATCGAACCGGCGCCCGCAATCCGCACCTCGAACGCGGCCGCGCGGGTCTCGTAGATCGCCGCCTGCGTTTGCGGCTCAGTGCCGAGAGAAGCGAGCCCGCGGCCTTCGAGAGTGACGCCGTTCGGAACCACCAGGCGCGTGGGAGCGCCCTTGTAGAACACCTTGCTCGAGAAAGTCCCCGCCGCGGGCAGGGTGTAACTGATATCGATGCGCGTCTCCCCACCGGGCTTGATCGGAAAGTCCAGCTTGTAGACGCCCGCAGTCTTAGCGGCTTCAGGCTCGCGCCGGACCGCCATGCTGCCCGGCGAGGTCGCCATGACTCGCACAGTCCCGTTACCCGCCTTGGCGACGAAGAAACGGAGCGTCCCGCTCTCCGGGTCGTTGTACGTCACCTTGCCGTCGTTCTTGTAGAAGTAGGTTTCGGTAACGCCGATCTGCCCCGCCGCGGGCTCCAGGATGACGATGTGCTGCTCGATCTGAACGGCGCCGGCGTCCCTGGTGGAATCGAACACGCTGAGCGTGACGCCGGTGGTAGGCGTGCCCGGCGGAAGCATCTGGTTGTACGAAACGCCTTGAAATCCGGTCTCGACGAGCAGCGGTCCCGGTCCGGTTTCTTGCGTGATGGTGAATCTGCCCTGCGGATCGGTCTTGGCCGCCTGGACGAGCTGCGGCCCGGACTGGGTCAGTTTGAACAACGTGACCACCGCGTTGGCCTGCGGTTTTCCGGTGGTCTGGTTGACGACCGTTCCATCGACGGCGGCAAAGGCGGTGGCGGCGGTGACCAGGGCGAGCAGGTGCTTCATTTCGAGGCCTCCACGGGGATGGGCTTGCCGCACTCGCCGCAGAATTTCATCGCGCTGGCGAACTTCGCGCCGCAATGCGGGCAGAGCACGCCGCTTGGGGGACACGCCTGCATGCGCGGTGGCGTCGTGGTTTTACGTTGCGAGCCCGGCGTGTCCCCGGATTTTTCGGACGGCCGCGGTTTCTTCGCGGGCGGCTGGATGGCGTCGATCGCGGCGAGAACGCCGGCAAGCTCCTTCTGAAGATCCTTCTTGGTCTGCTGGTAGTCCTGGTCGGAGAGCTTGCCGACGCGGTATTCGAATTGCAAGTCGCGAAGGTTGTCGTAGATGGTGGCCTTGCGTTCTTCGAGGTGTTTGACGGGAGAGACGGGCTCCGGCTGCGGGAGATCCTCCGCGCGAACCGTCAGGGTGAATAGGAGAGCGCCGATTACAAGCACGGCTGCGGCAACGAGCATCATGAGTCGAGTTTTTCCAGTTCCTTGTCGATGCGTTCCTGATAGCGGGCCAAGGTCGCCGGGTCCATCTCGGGGCCGCCGGCGAGAGCCAGCGGGCGCCGGAACCTCCGGATTACCCACCAGACGAACGCCAGCCCCATCGCGATCGCGGCGAATGGCATCAGCCAGCCGACGAGATTGAAGCCCTCGGCCGGAGGCTTCAACAGGATGCGCGGGCCGTACTGTTTCACGAACGAGCCGATAATCGCGGAGTCGGATGCTCCGGCGTTCACCATCGCAAGCAGTTTCTGTCGCGCGGGCCTGGAGAACGAACAATCGAGCATGTTGCACGAGGTTACCGAGCTTCCGCACCCGCACAGGCATTGGAGTTGTTCGCCGAGCCGGCGCACGCGCGCGTTGAGCAGCGGGTTCTCCGCGGATTGCGCCCAACAAATCGCGGCCGCCGCCAGGACGAGCAGGCTACTTCTCAACGGTCTCATAAGCGCTTTTGACACCGACGACCTGCGTCCGAGGATACTCGAATCTGAGCTTGCTTGGCACGAGGCAGATGAGCGTTCCGGAGAAGAGCACGCCGAAACCGATCCAGATCCAATCCACCAGCGGGAAGATGAACGCCTGGATCACGGCCCGCTGGTTGTCCTGAGAGAGGCCGGCATAGTTGAGGTACAGGTCCTCGTTGGGCCGCCGCCGGATCGCCACTTCCGAGGTGGCCTGGTTGCTCGCCTTGTAGAGCCGGTGTTCGGGCGCGAGAGAGCCCAGGAACTCGCCGTTCTTCGAAACGTCGATCACGGCGCGGGTCCAGGCGTAGTTGTTGTTGTCGCCCGAGGCCAGATCCGCAACCCGAAGCTCGTAGTGCCCGAGGCGGAACGAGTCGCCCATCTTGACTTCCACCGTCGAGTCCTGGTTGAACACCTTGCCGGTGAAGCCGATGAACATCAGCACGATGCCGATGTGTACGATGTAGCCGCCATAGCGGCGCGTGTTGCGATGCGTCAACTCGAAGGCCGCCCAAAGCAGATTCCGGCCGGTCTTCGCGCCGATGGCGCGCGAGCCCTTGTAGAATTCGGCCACGATGGTCCAGGCCACGAACAGGCACAGCCCGAACGACATCAGCGCATAGAAGTTCCGCACACCGGCCGCGATCAACGCGCCCACGAAAACCACCGCGGCGAGGAGCGGCCATTGGAAGTTTCGCCGCAGGCTGTCGAGCGACGTCCGCCGCCATGCAAACAGCGGCCCGACGCCGGTCAGGAAAAGCAGAAACAACCCGATCGGAACGTTGATCCGGTTGAAGAACGGAGGGCCTACCGTGATCTTCTCGCCCGTGACCGCCTGGGAGATCACCGGGAATAGCGTGCCCCACAGGATGGCGAAGCAGGCCGCCAGCAGGATCAGGTTGTTGAACATGAAGCTCGACTCGCGCGAGATCACGCTCTCCAGGCGCGCTTCGCTTTTCAGGTAGTCGAGGCGATCCAGGATGAGGTACACCGTGCCCGCGATCATGATCGCCAGGAAGCCGACGAACCAGCGGCCAATGGAGGATTCCGCGAAGGCGTGGACCGAGCTGACGATGCCGGAGCGCGTGAGGAAGGTGCCGAAGATGCAGAGGAAGAAGGTGCTCGAAATCAGCACCATGTTCCAGACCTTCATCATGCCCTTCTTCTCCTGCATCATCACCGAGTGCAGGAACGCCGTGCCGGTGACCCAGGGCAGGAAAGAGGCGTTCTCGACCGGGTCCCAGTTCCAATATCCGCCCCAGCCGAGGACCGCGAACGCCCAGCCCGCGCCGAGGATGATTCCGGTGCTTTGGAACAACCAGGTGACCAGCGTCCAGCGGCGGGTGGTGTGAATCCAGTCGTCACCGGGCTGCCGTGTGATGAGCGATCCGATGGCGAAGGCGAACGGGACGGCGAAGCCGACATAGCCCAGGTAGAGCATCGGCGGGTGAATCGCCATCGCAGGGTACTGCAGCAACGGGTTCAGCCCCTGGCCATCGGGCACCGCCTGAATGGAGCGGCCCACGGCAATCATCTGGAACGGCGATGCGACGAAAGCGTTCAGGATCAGGAAGAAGCACTGCGTCACCAGAAGCGTCGCCATGACGTAGGGCATCATGGCGCGGTGCCGCCGGCGGTTCGTGAATACGACGATGGCCGAGTAGCAGGCCAGCAGCCAGCTCCACAGCAGCAGCGAGCCTTCCTGCCCACCCCACCATGCGGCGAACTTATAGAGCGCCGGCATGGCGCGGTTCGAGTGCGCGGCCACGTAGGCGAAGCGAAAATCGCCCGTGAGCAGGCTGATCACGAGAACCGCGGCGGCGCTGGTGAGGAGGAACCAGATCGCGTAGACCGCGCGCCCGGCGGCGTGAATCAGGAAGGCGTTGCGCCTCCAGCCGCCCACCACGGCGGCGGCGCCGGCGAAAACGGAGAGACAAAAGGCTAGAAGTACTGCCAGCGAACCCAGGTTTTCCATGACCCCTGCTTTAGATAGAAGCCTTCCGTATCGGGATATTGGACGGATGCGCCTGACCCGGCTTGGCCTCGTACTTGGAAGCGCACTTGGCCTGGATGGCGTCGGCGCGGAACACGTTGTTCGGTCCGAGCCTGCCATCGGCAAGCGCCTGCGCGCCGTCCTTGAAGGTATCCGGAAGAGGCGAATTCCCGTTGTAGACGACCTTGAGGGTCCTCTGTTCCTGTCGCAGGACGAAGGCAACCTCCCGCCCGTTGCGCACAATCGAGCCGGGCTCGACATCGCCCGCGACCCTCAACCGCTGCCCGTGGGCGGAGCCGCCCATTTGCTGCAATTCGGCAACGGTCTTGTAGTAGGTCTTGCCCTCGCTGATCCCGCCCGCGGCCAACCAAACCAGCGTCCCGACGATTACCACCACCAGAGCGGCGAATTTCCAGTAGGTTTTCATACCAGCCCTTGTCTCCAAGTATACGCCGAAGGGCAGTGCATGCTGTGAGGATGCCGAGGGAAACTGTTGCGGATTCAGTTAAAGTTTTGCAACAGGGGAAGGGGGGCAACGGGTACCATGGAAATGCCGCCGCTCAATGAGCCGCGCCGCCTCTGGAATCTTGCTTGAAGGTGGCGCGAACGGTTTCCAGTTCGGCCGTCGTGATTCCGGTTGCGGTACTCCGCAGAACGGAGAGGAAGTGGCTCACCTCATGCTCCGGTCCTGGGTAGCCGACGTTTCCCTTAGGACCCTCGGATGTGGCGAGGACCTTGCCGGCGGGATCGACTACTGCAAACCAGGGGATGTTGTTGACTCCAGCGGGCGATCCCAGGCGTTTGGCCAACGCGGCTGCACCATCGGTCCGCTGGATGTCGATGGGTATCAGCCGGTAATACTTGTTCAGGATTGGGGCAGCCGCGCTGGTGGAGAATAGCTGGTCCATCTTTCTGCACCAACCGCACCAGTCGGCGCGGAACTCCACCCAGCCCGGCTTCTTGGCAGCCTGGAGCTCGGCGAGTCCGCTACGGAGAACATCCTCCGCAGCCGGCTTCGGGTCTGATCCCGCGCAGGAAGCGACGGTCAATGACGCTGCAGCCAGTAGGAGGAAAGTGCAGGTCAGTCTCATCGGTTCATACCAAACGCCAGTTTACTCCAATATCCACTGAAGGATAGCCGCCGCCGCGGAACTTGTCCGATACTCGGGACGCGGATGGCTCCCGGTTCCGGCACGATCCGCAGTAGCGGATATAATTGTCTTTCAATCGCCCCAGGAGGGGTTGCCATGAGTTCCACGCGCCGCTGGATCATTCCATCCATTCTGCTTGCGGTTTCCGCCAGCCAGGCTTTGGCGGGCTCGTTGCCAAAGGACCCGCTGGCCAGCCAGGTGACGATCTACCGGGATACTTACGGCGTTCCGCACATCGCCGGAGAGACCGTGCCGGCCGCGTTTTTCGGCTACGGCTACGCCCAGGCCGAAGACCACCTGGAGCGAATGATGCTGCAGTACCGCGATGCTCAGGGCCGGCGGGCGGAAGTCCTCGGTTTCGACGCGCTGGGCGATGGCTATCTGCATTTCATTCCCTACGAATATCGTTGGGACGGCGACTACCTCCAGCGCCTGCTCCGGACCAAGCAGTGCGTGGTCGAGAACAAAGACAAAATCGATCCCGCCGTGTACAAGATTCTGGATGCGTTCGCTCGCGGCGTGAACTACTACATCGCCGAACACCGCGCCGGCGTGCCTGCCTGGATCGACGGAGTCACCGCGGAAGACATCGAAGCCTTCGAGCGCAGCAATTATCTTCGGTTCTACAGCATTCACGACGCGCTCATCAAACTCCCGGAGCCTACGTATAATTTCCCGGACTTCGGCTCGAACCAGTGGGCTATAGAACCCGGCAAATCGGCCAACGGCCGGATCATTCACGTCGAGCACACGCACATGCCCTGGGCCAACCGGTTCCAGAACTACGAAGCGCACCTGATGGCGCCCGGCCTGGACGCCGCCGGCATCAGTTGGTTCGGCAGCCCGTTCTTCCTGGATGGCTTCAACGACAAGATCACCTGGTCGGCCACGTGGAACCAGCCGAACATCGCCGACGTGTACGAAGAAAAGCTCAATCCCGCAAACGATCTCCAGTATCTTTACGACGGCCAGTGGCGGAATATCCGGGTCGAGCAGGCAACCTTCCGCGTGAAAGGTCCCAAAGGGATGGAGTCGGTCACCTTGCCGCTCTATTTCACGCATCACGGCCCCATCGTGACGTTGGACAAGGAGAAGCATCGGGCCTACTCGGTGAAGCTGCCCAACTATGACGGCGTCAATTATTCCACGGGTATGTACGGCCTGATGAAATCGCGGAACCTGGATGAGTTCAAGGCGGCCGTGGCCCGGCAGTTGATGCCCCGCTGGAACCTGCTCTATTCGGACTCGAAGAACATCTACTGGGTGTACAACGGCAACGTGGCGCGCCGGAACGAAAAGTATGACTGGTCCAAGCCGGTGCCCGGCTGGACGAAGGAGACGGAATGGGGACCGTACTTTCCGTTTGCGGATTATCCGCAGATTCTGAATCCGCCGTCCGGCTTTCTGCAGAATTGCAACAACCCGCCGGTGGTCGTCACCGTGAACTCCGGACTGAGTCTCGAGGGACCGGCTCCGTACTACCTCACGTCTTCGCCGGTCAAGCCAGGCGCGATCAACTCCGCGATGAACACGCGCGCCGAGCGCCTTTTTCAAGTGCTCACCCAGGACAAGCAATTCACGCTCGCCGATATGACTGACCTGGCGTTCGATACCAAGGTTATGCCCGCCGACGTCATCGTGCCGCTGCTGGCGGAAGCGTCGCGCAACCGTCCGCAGGACAGTCCCGCCGCCCGTGCGAACGAGAAAATTCAGGCGTGGGACCAGCGTTCCGGCAAGGAATCCGTGGCTCATACCGATGTCTTTTTCTGGGCCAAGGAGTACGACCGGATGTTCCCCGGCAAATTCTCGCGCTTCGTTACGTACGACCGCCGGCAGATCGACATTCATTCCCCCGAGGAACAGGACATGGCCTGGCGCGCGCTCGAAAAGGCCGTCGCCCGCATCTCCAGCACCTACGGTAAGGCGGAAGTGCACTGGGGCGAGATCAATGTTGTGTCCCGCGGCGGAATCTTCCCGCTCGGAGGCACGGGAATGTTCGACGTTCTCCATCCGGACGAGGGCCCCGAGCAGGATAACGGTCAGATCCACTGCAACGACGGCTGGGGAGACCTGCTGATCGTCATGGAGGGCCAGCCGAAGCAGGTATGGAGCCTGGTGCCCTACGGTGAATCCGAGCACCCGTCCTCCCCGCATTACAACGACCAGGCCAAGCTGCACAGCGCGCGAAAGGCGAAGCCGTTCTGGTTCGCTCCCTCCGATATCCTCCAGCACACGGAGTCGGTTTGGGGCGACAAGGCGCGCATCGAGCATGTCATGTCCGCCGGGAGGTAGGCCGATGTCTTATTTCAAAGTTCTGGCAGGCTGCGCGCTTCTGGCCGTCGGGATCGAGGCCGCGTCCCTCGATCAGCTCAAAGTGCAGATTTCCGTGGGTCGCGCAGCGGCGAACGCGGCGCCGGTGTATGTGCGGCTGGTTCCGTCGGGCGGAGTCGAGCTGCGCAACAGCGCGGGACAGGCGTTTGACGGCCTATGGCAGAGCACGGCCGGCGGCGGCCAGGCGCAGGACCTGGCGTTCACTTTGGCTTACCCGCGCCGCCAGGTCACACCAATCCAGAATCTTCAAGTGATCTGGGCCGACCTGATCGCGCACAGCGATCCGGATACGGTCCGCCGATTGACCCAGGACCCGGCTTGGCGACCGGACCCCCGCAAGCTCACCGTGGAGATGGATTCGACGGGCACGAAGGGGTTCACTCTCACCCTCGACCAGCTCCTTAACACCGGGACCTTCTGGATTCCGTCGCTCGATGTCTACCTGTCGAGCGGCGAATCCCCCGTTCCGTTCGCCGAACACCAGCAGGAACTCGAGCGCTGGCGCGGGGCGCGAATCCTCGAACAGCTTCAGCGCGATCCGGAGTCCACCTACGAACAATACAAGGCGCTCTGGCAGGATATGGGCAGCCCGGATTATATCCACCCCAACCAACCAGCGCCCGGCCACATCGTTGGCCTCACCTGGGACAGTGCGATTCCGAAGTTCGGCATCGATCGCGGAGCGGGGGTCTGGAACGACTATGGCAATCCCGACCACTTCCGCTTCTGGTTCGAGTTCAGTAACCTCACGGAAGGCATCGGCCCGTACTGGAAAGGCCAGTCTCTGGCGGACGGCCTTCCCGTAATGACCACCGCTCTCGAGCGGGACGGCGTGCGATACGAAGTCGAGCAGTTCGCGTATCCGCTGAACGGACCGCCTCCGCAGCGGACCGGCGACCTCAAGATGCTCCTCCTGGCACGCGTTCGCCTGACCGATTTGCGGGGCCGCGCCCGGACCGTGCCGGTGACGATGACCCACGAGCGGCAGTTCCCGCCGGAAGCGGACCTGGACGTGATCGCCCGAGACGAGCGCGGCCGCCTGCTTTTCCTCGACAACGGCCATCACAACGTGCTGCTCTCGGTCGAAGCGCCCGGCGCGAAAATCGTTTGGGCGGGCGTGGAAGATGCCCAGGGGATGAAGCGGATCGACGTGACCGTCCCGGTCGAATTGCCGGCCCACGGCTCGCGCGAGTTTTTCGTCACGCTGCCTTCGCCGGTTGTCGAACCCGGTGATGTCCGGACGCTGCTCGATCTGAACTACAACACCGCCCGCGCCGGCACGCTCAAGTTCTGGTCGGATTACGTTGCCCGGGGCGCCCAGTTTAATGTTCCAGAGAAGGCCGTGAACGATCTGTTTCGAGCCACGCTGTGGCATGCGCTGCGGCTTCCGCGCCGCCACGCCGACGGCAGCATGGACCTGCCGTACTCGAATTTCGCCTACGGCCAGTTCGGCACGCCCTGGCCCGTGAACCAGGCCGTCTACGTGGACTACATGCTGTACACCCTGCGCGGCTACCCGGCGATCGCCTCGGAGGAGCTGGCGGCAATTTACCACAACAACCAGGAGGTCAGCGGACACGTGAACGGGTGGGCGCACTGGCTCGCATACACGCCGGGAATGCTGTACGCCGTGGCGCAGAACTACCTCCTTACGGGCGACCGCGAGAGCTTCGAGAAACTGCTTCCCGCGACGCTGAGGGCTTTGGACTGGTCGCTCGAGCAGGTTCGCGATGCGGCAGCCACACCCGGCCCCTTCGAGGGCTTGGTCGCCGGACCGCTCAATGACCTTACCGGGCGCGGCTATTGGGCGTTCAATCAGGCTTATCTCTATGCCGGTCTGGACCTCTTTGGGAAGGCGCTCCAGCGGGCCGGCCATCCGCGCGCCGAGGAGTGCCTGGATACGGCCCGGGCTTTCCGCGCCGCCGTCGAGCGCGGTTTCCGTATGGCCTCGGTGCGTTCTCCGCTGGTCGAATTGCGCGACCACACGTGGATCCCCTACGTGCCTTGCGAAGCCACCAAGGACGGCCGCATCTTCGAGCAGTGGTATCCCACGGATGTCGATACCGGCGCCGTGCACCTCCTGCGCCTCAAGGCCATTCCGGCGGACAGCGACCTGGCCGATTCGCTTCTGAACGACCAGGAGGACAACCTGTTCCTGCACGGCTGGGGGGTCGCGAACGAACCGGTTTACAACCAGCAGGCCACGGCCTATCTCCTGCGAGACGATGCCAAAGCCGCGATCCGCGTATTCTACAGCTACATGGCCAGCGCGTTCAGCCACAGCGTTTTTGAGCCGGTGGAGCACCGCTGGAGGTGGGGGCAATACTACGGACCGCCGAGCACCGACGGCGCCTGGTTCGAACTCTACCGGAACATGCTGGTTCGCGAGTTGGACGATCGGACGTTGCTGCTGGGGCAGGCGGCGCCGAGGGCGTGGCTCGCGGATGGGAAGAAAATCGAAGTGAAGAACGCTCCCACGTGGTTTGGCAATGTCTCGTTCGAGGTGCGGAGCCACGCGGACACCGGCACCATCGAAGCAGCCGTACGACTCGACGGCCGCCAGCCGCCGCAAGCGATTCTGTTGCGCTTGCGTCATCCCGAAAGCAAACCGATCCGGCGCGTGACCATCAATGGACGGGACTGGCGCGATTTCGACCCCGCGAAAGAGTGGGTAAGACTGCCCGCCGCCGGAGCGCAGAGCTACTCGGTGGTGGCGGGTTACTGACGACCGTACATGCCCGGGTAGCTCTCGCGCATTTCCGCCGCGACCCGGTGCGCCGCCTCGATCGTCACCAGCGGCCCAGTGCCGATACCGGGACAGTAGGACTTGGTCTCCCGCCACCCGGCGCGGTCGCCAACCAGCTCGGGCCAGAACGGAAAGGCGCGGCATTGCGTCGGCTTGGCCGGATGAATTGCGCAGCCGTACTGCCGCAGGAAGTGGCACTGGGAGCCCCGCGGCTTGCGCAGCCGCAGCAGGCGCCTGGTGCGGTAGACGTACGTCTTCTCGAACCTGGCCGGGCTCATCTTCAGGAACACCGCGGCGCGCTTCAAATCCGCTTCGCTGAGGTAGACGTAGCCCCTTTGCTGGCAGCAGTTGGTGCACCCGGCCTGGCAGGCGAAACGGAACCCGTCCATGCGGCCAGGATAGCGCGCTGCCGAATGCCGCTTGGCAACCGTCGGGAACGGGTTTAGATTGGAGGTATGCAGGCGATGGCGCCGGCCAGCTTACGGCCGGGCTTATTCGGCTCCGATTGACCGCTCCCCGCGGTTCCCACCCCTGTCGTCCCAAGCAAAATTCGATTGAGGAGGGTTCCCATGAAAGCGAAGAGTGAAGCCATCCGCCTGGATCTGCCTCGGATCCGCACTCCGCTGCCCGGCCCTCGCGCGCGCGCCGTGATCGAGCGGGATCAAGAGGTCCTCTCGCCTTCGTACACGCGCTCGTATCCGCTGGTGGCGGAGCGCGGCGAAGGGGCGATGGTCGAGGACGTGGACGGCAATCGTTTCCTGGACTTCAATGCCGGAATCGCGGTCGTTTCGACGGGCCACTGCCATCCGCGCGTGGTCGCGGCGATTCAGAAGCAGGCGGCCCGGCTGATTCACATGTCGGGCACCGACTTCTACTACGAGAACATGGTGACGCTGGCCGAGCGGCTCGCCGCTACGCTTCCGGGACCACGGCGCGTCTATTTCGGCAACTCCGGGACGGAGGCCAACGAGGCCGCCATGAAGCTGGCGCGATACCATACGCATCGCGAAAAGTTCATCGCGTTTTTCGGCGGATTTCACGGCCGCACAATGGGCGCCCTGTCTCTGACCGCGAGCAAGGCGGTGCAGCGGCGCGGGTTCGGTCCGCTGGTTCCCGGCGTCTACCACGTTCCCTATCCGGACCCATATCGCCAGAACGCCGCCCAGGCGACGGCGCAATCGATCGAGGCGATCGAGCAACTGTTCCGGACTGTAGCGCCGCCGGAAGAGGTGGCGGCGTTCGTGGTCGAGCCCGTACAGGGGGAAGGCGGCTACGTGGTTCCGCCGAAGGAATTCTTCGAGGAGTTGCAGCGGCTCGCGCGGGCGCACGCGATCCTGCTGATCTTCGATGAGGTCCAGTGCGGAATGGGCCGGACGGGCAAGCTGTGGGCCTGGGAGCACTTCGGCGTGGCGCCGGACATACTGACCACGGCCAAGGGCATTGCCAGCGGCCTGCCGCTCAGCGCGGCCATCGCAAGAGCGGAGCTGATGGATTGGACGCCGGGCTCGCACGCCTCGACTTTCGGAGGCAACCCGGTAGCCGCCGCCGCGGCGCTCGCAACGATGGACCTGCTTCGGGAAGGGCTGGTCGAGAACGCGGCGCGCGTGGGCGCCTGCATGCTGGAGCGCCTGGCCGGCTGGCCGGAACGATTCGCCAGCGTGGGCGATGTTCGGGGACTCGGTCTCATGATCGGAATCGAGATGGTTCGCAATCGGCGGACCAAGGAAAGAGCGCCCGAACTGCGCGACGCGGTGATTCAACTGGCTTTCGAGCGCGGGTTGTTGGTCCTCGGGGCGGGGCAGAGCACCATCCGGCTGTGCCCGCCGCTGATCGTGACCCGCGAGCAGGCGGATTTCGCTTTGGACGTCCTCGAGGACTGCCTCGAAACACTCGGCCGGCAGACCACCCCGCGGCCACTGCGTTCGACCGCGGCGTAGAAAACACTTCACCGCGGAGACGCAGAGGACGCAGAGAACTTTCAAAAACAACTCGATTTGATTTGGTTTTTCTCCGCGTCCTCTGCGTCTCCGCGGTGAATGCAGTTAAGATAGCGTGAGTGCGGATACTCGACGTCGGCTGCGGAATCAAGAAGGCTGCCGGGTCGATCGGCATCGACCGCAATCCGGCGAGCGCCGCCGATGTCCTCTGCGACCTGGACCGGTTTCCCTATCCGTTTGCCGATAATTCGTTCGACCGCCTTCTGGCTACCCACGTCATCGAGCACGTCCGGGATGTGCTGCGCACGATGGAGGAGTTCCACCGGCTGGTGCGGCCGGGAGGGCGCGTGCGCCTCGTCACTCCGCACTACACCGACTTCAGCTCCTTCTGCGATCCGACGCACCGCTGGCACTTGAACAGCTTTTCCTTCCGGTACTTCGGCGAGGACCACGGCGGGTTCGGCTACTACTCCGCCGCGCGATTCCGGGAGATTTCCGTGCGGCTGCGGCTACTGGCATTGTGGAGGATGCTCGGTTTCGAGTTCCTGGTGAACCACTCGCGCAGGTTCCGGCTCTTCTGGGAGCACTACCTCTGCTACGCCGTTCGCGGAAAAACGATGGAGTTCGACTTTGAGGTTCTGAAGTGATCGGGTGGCTGCTGCGGCTGTCGGACGCGGCCCGGGACCGCGCGCGCAGGCGCCGCTGGACTCCCGACCAGGCGACCGGCCGGCGCGGCGAGGATCTCGCGCACCGCTACCTGGAACGCCGCGGCATGAAGGTGGTGGCGCGAAACTGGCGGCCCTCGGCCGGCTCCGGGGAAGTCGATCTCGTGGCCTGGGAGCGGGCGACGCTGGTGTTCGTCGAAGTGAAAGCGCGTCACAGCGAAGAATACGGCGCTCCCGAACGCAACGTGGACCGGGAGAAACGAGAAGCGCTCAACGCCGCCAGCCGGAACTATGCCCGGCGCGCCGGAGTGCCTTGGGAGCGCGTCCGGCACGACCTCGTCAGCGTAGTGTTGAGCGACCCTCCGAAAATCACGCACCTCAAAGATGCCTTCCGCGCGGGCTGGACGCTATAATTAACGTTCTCGCCCCACAGTCGTCGCGAGTCTTGGAGGATCCCTGATTGCCTGAATTTCGGAGAGACCCCATCACGGGCAGATGGGTGATCATCGCTACGGAACGTGCCCGCCGGCCACAAGACTTTTCCAGGGAGCATGTGGTGATCCAGGGCGGGCGGTTCTGTCCGTTTTGCCCCGGCCATGAGCAGAAGACTCCTCCGGAGGTGTTGGCCTATCGAACCAGCGGGAACGGGAACGAAGCCGGCTGGACGCTTCGCGTCGTGCCGAACAAGTTTCCCGCGCTGCGCGTTGAAGGCGATTTCGACCGCGAGGGCGAAGGCATTTACGACCGCATGAACGGCATCGGCGCGCACGAGGTGGTCATCGAGACGCCGCGGCACGATCTCACGCTGGCGGGCCTGCCGGACCAGGCGGTGGAAGACGTTTTCTGGGCTTTTCGCGACCGGTTCCTCGATCTCAAGAAAGACCGCCGGTTGCGCTATGTCCTGGTGTTCAAGAATCATGGCGAGTCGGCCGGCGCGTCGCTCGAACACACGCACTCGCAGTTGATCGCGCTGCCGGTGGTGCCGCGGCGCGTGGTGGAAGAGATGGAGGGCTCCAAGAAGTACTACGATTCGCGCGAGCGGTGCATCTACTGCGACATCATCCGCCAGGAGATACAGACGGGCACGCGGGTCGTGCTCGAGACCGAGCAGTTCGTGGTGCTTTGTCCCTATGCGGCGCGGTTTCCGTTCGAGGTCTGGGTCCTGCCGCGGCGGCACTTCTCCCACTTCGAGGATTCCGACGCTCCGGCATTCCGGAATATCGGCTGGGTGATGCCGGTGTTGCTGCGCGAGATCGACAAGGTGCTGGAGCACCCGGCGTACAACTTCATGATCCACACGGCTCCTTTCCAGGAGCCGGAGCTGCCTTACTATCACTGGCACATCGAGCTGATTCCGAAGCTGACCAGGGTGGCGGGATTTGAGTGGGGGACGGGATTCTACATCAATCCGACATCGCCGGAAGAAGCAGCGAATTTCCTGCGCGGAGCGGGACTGAGCTGAACCCCAGGATCCGGCGCGCGACCGCGCGCGGGGATTCCGATTCGAGCTTGCAGGCCTGAGAGCCGGACCGTGCCTCGACCACCACCCGGCCGTTCAATTCGCCCACGCGGTACGCGGCGCGGGCGCCCCGCTCCTCGAGAAGCCGGTCGAGCGGCCAATCGGACGCGGCAAGCATCTGAATGGCCCCGTCGTGCCCGATCAGCATGGTGAAATCCGAGACGCCCGCTCCGGAGCGCGACGCCGATTCCGCCGCCTCAAAGATCGCCCGGGCATCGTCCAGGAACCCGTTCACAATCCTCTTATCGAGCCGGATGCGCGCGGCTTGAACCTTTTCCGCGGACCTTCTCCATCCACTGTTCGGTGATGGCCGTGTTTTGCGTCCCGCGCTTTCCCGCGGACGATTCTGTCCCTTCCGGGAGGTCCTTCGGCACCGGCTGGTGCTCCCCCTGTCGCAACGCTCGGGCGGTCTCAAGACGAGGATCCCCTGGATGGACAGCGTCTTGAACTGGCAAATCCCGCTTCGCCGAAGTTGGACCCGCTGTGCGTGACTTGAATGCGGCCCCAAGCCCGAACGCCGCCGGAACCGGCCACACAGGAAGGCGATCAGCACTCAACTTCGGAATTCAGGTTTAACGAACACCTCCTGAAAAAGAATTCTCGTCCGGTGATCCCTCGCTGCACCGGATCGAATGGTGCGTCTGCATAGTGCGCCTTGAATGGTGCAATTCGGAATCGTACACCTCACGGGACGGCGCCTGCGGCGCGGCCGCCAGGGGCAACCTCGGTAGAGCCGGCCTGGGCGATAATGTCTTCGGAGAGATGTACGCGCGCAGGGCCGCCGTGGGCGCCGCGGAGCGCGAGCGCGGCCGCGCGGGAAGCGCTTTATGATCGGCGCGCCGGCTCGTGCTTCAGTTCGCTTTTACGCCGAACTGAACGACCACCTCGCGCCGCGGCGCCGGTACCGGACTCTGGAGAAGGAGTTCTTCGTGCCGGCCTCTGTCAAGGATGTGATCGAGAGCTTCGGCGTTCCGCACACGGAAGTTGAGCTGGTGCTCGTCAACGGCGAATCGTCGGACTTTTCCCGCCTGGTTCGAGACGGCGACCGTGTCGCGCTGTATCCCGTGTTCGAGTCGCTGGACATCACGCCGGAATTGCGCGTCCGCCCCCGAGCGCTGCGCGAGCCGAGGTTCGCGCTGGATGTTCACCTGGGACGGCTGGCGGCCTATCTGCGCATGCTCGGATTCGACGCCGAGTATCGAAATTGCGCCAGCGACGCGGAGCTGGTGCGAATCTCCGCCGGACAAGAGCGCATCCTGCTGACGCGGGATCGCGGGCTGCTCAAACACTCCGCCGTGACGCGTGGGTACTGGCTGCGCCGGGCGGACAGCCGCCGGCAGGCCGCCGAGGTGGTCAACCGTTTCGATCTCGTACGGTCGCTGCGCCCATTCACTCGCTGCATGGCGTGTAATGAGCGGCTGCGTCCGGTTTCCAAGACGGAGGTTCACCAGCGAGTGCCCCCGCCTGTGGCGGAACGGCATGAAGAGTTCCGCGAGTGCCCTGCTTGCCGGCGCGTGTATTGGGAAGGTTCGCACTCCCAGCGGATGCGGCGCTGGATCGAGGAACTGACCCTGGCGAGCCAGCCGCCGCTCCGCAAACCGGAATGAGCTTCAGCGAATCAGCCGAATCAGTCCGTAACACACCAGGCAGATCCCGAAGTCGATCGCCAGTCCCCAATCGATCTGGTAGATGCCGTGTTGCGCGCGCGGCGGCAGGTACCGCCCGACGCTGAAGTAAATCGCGTTCCCGGCCAGCACGGCAATCAGCGATTGCCAGAACCGCCGTTTCATGCCGCCCGTTTCTCCAGCCGCGTAGCGATCAGGAAGTTCACCGGCTTCAGAGTAGCACTTTGCAGGAAGCGGCCGGCACTTACCACGACACGACTAAGTCGCCGGTAAGATCCCGCGCCACCATCCGCCTCCCGCCGTCTTTCGTCTCGTACTGAATTCGCTTGGCCTGATTCTCCATCCGAACCGGCGGCCCCGCAGGCCGCAGTTCCGGATAAAAGTGGACCGTCGCCGCGTTCAACCCGCTCACGGCCAGCCGCCGCCGGAGGCCGATCTCTTCATGCGTCTTCTCCACGCAGGAGAGTTCCCCGCCATCGTCCTGCTCGACCAGAAAGCGGCACTCGCGGTGCCAGGCGCGGGGCATGTGGTAAGTGGCCTGCCCGTTCTCGAGCACAGTCTCATAACCTACCAGCAGCGGCGCGCCGTACGGGAAGCGGAACCGGAGAGTCACGTTGGTGGAAGGGCAGTAACCGGACAAAAAGAAACCGTTGTTGCTGCGCGCCACCAGAATCAGCGGATCGCGCGTGGCGAGCGCGGGCTTATCCACCAGAATCCGGTAGCCGAACCGCGCGAGCAGCGGACGCATCAGAGACTCGGCCTGAAACCGGAGGCTCGGATCGTCGGGCTGAGGCAGGGGAGCCTTCGTGATGCTGCTCGAAAGGCTGCCCCGGACCCAGGCGAGCCGGCCCGAATCCACCCACCGCGCAACCCCAAAAACGCGCTCGCTCGTCCCGTCGGAGACGGTGGCGCACACGTCGCTGCCGGCCGCCTTCGGGTCCAGAACCGCGCTGTCGATCCCGCCTCCGGAAAGCACGTCGCGGTGCAGCATCGTCTTCGCCATGCTGCCCTGCTGGATCGCGTCGCCTTCGAGAGAGGACCGCATCTCGAGCTCGCCCGAAAGCGGAGCGGCCAGTTTCAAATTGAGCAGTTCGAGCAGCGTCTTGCTGGCATGTGTGACCGGCCCGTAAAGGAAGACCGAGTGTCCGTCCGCCAGGCGGTCGAGGAGCGCTTTCTCGACCGCGCTGCCGGCTTCCGGCACCGGCGCAAGCAGAATGGTCTGCTGGTAATACTCGGCATTGGCTTTCAGGGAGGCCAGAAAGTTGCCCGTTGAGACTACCGTGTTCACCGGCAGCCCGGCGTTCACGGCGTTGCGCACGAACCAGTCGCTGAAGAAGACCTCGCTTGGCCTCGGCGCCGGCCCGAATATCTTCTCGTGATGCTCGCGAAAAGGATACACCCACGTGATCAGCCCCGGCTCATCCGAGAAGTCGCCCATGGCCGCCAGGATGTGCGGGATCACTTCGTTCGGGCACTGGTCCGGCATCTCTCCGTAAGAGTTGTCGATCGTCAGGAACTCGATAAACGACGGCCGCGTGATCTTCGCCTCGCCGTTGACACGAGCCAGCGCCAGCGGCAGATAGATGTCGTGCGGCTCGCGGCCATAGCGGTCGAACCAGGGGCTGTTCAGCCACCATGGGTCGTGGGTATAGAAGCGGAACGGGAACTGGTCGCCGGGCGGTAAGTGCGCGATGTGCGAAAGATAGCCCGAGATCTCCAGGCCGAAATCGCCGTCGATCGCGGCCCAGGGCGAATTCGGAGGAGCCACCATGCTGAACCCGCCATCGTAGATGTCTCCGATCGGCGAGGCGCTGGCGCTCAGATCCGCGCCGGTCGAGAGATTACTGCCGCGGCACTCGATACGAAACGACGGGCATTCCTTCCGGAACGCTTTCCAGAAGGCGAGGATCCGGTCGCGGATTTCGGGAGCTTTTTCGGTGTGGAACTCCTGGCCGTCGAACAGCGCGCCCGTCACGCTCCACGCGGTGGCCGAGAATCCGAAGCCGTTCGAGAACCAGATGTAGTCGAAGCCGAGGTCGGTGAGGAAGCGCTGCGACTGGCGGCCGAGGAATGTGCCGACGGACGTCCCTTGCGGTATGCCGTTGGGAAAGCCCGCGTAAACTTCCGTATCGGCGTTCAGCGTGGCGCTGCAATCCACCCAGTAGCCCTTGGTGATCTCGGGATGTTTCTCGTACTTGAAGGGCGACTTGGCGAACTCCGGCCCGGGATCGAACGTGGCCCCGGCCGTCACCGGCTTGCCGGTCATCGAAGCGCCCACGCTCTTGAGCGTCTCGACGATCAGCTTCAGGCCCGCATAAGTGATCACCGCCGGGTCCGGTATGTAGATTCTGGCGCGCTGATGGATGTCGGGGTCCACCTCAGGCGGCAGCTCGGGAGGGTTGGCGCTCCCGATATAGCGGCCCCACTCGATTGCGTCGTTCATCCGGGCGCGGTAGGTCAGGATCTCGCTCCCATCCGCCGTCCACAACATCACCGCGCACTCATCCACGCGCCGCAGGAGCGGCGCCCACTGGCGGAACACCTGCTCGCATACTCGCCGGATCGCAGGCTCTTCCATCACGCGAAACGGCTTCAGGCTCATCTCCAACGTGACGCGCCGCGCCACGATGGACTCCGGCAGCCAGACGTGCGGCGCCGCGGGAAGCGGCTGCACTTCAGGATGGCCTTGTCCGAGCAGCGGGACGGCAAGCACGCCTCCGGCTGTGAGCCGCATCCAATCCCGGCGCGAAACTATCGTCTTCTTTGGCATAAGCGATCGTGATTGACTTTCATTCGACGCCTCGTGTATTCAGTATAGGTACCACGCCAATGAGCGAGAGCGAGATGGCGACGTTGCGTGAGCGCGCGGCAAATGCGCGCCAGGAGCGCGGCGCCGCCAAAATCGGCGTGTTCAACGTAGGCTTCCACCGTTACTGGCCGCAGTTTCCGGGCCTGCGGGAAAGACTGGACCGGTACAGGCAAGAATTCGAGGACCAACTCCGCAGCCTGGGCGTGGACGTGGTTTCGGCCGGCCTGGTCGATACCGTTGAGTCCGGACGCCAGGCGGGCGACTTCTTCGGCGCCCAGCGCGTGGACCTGGTTTTCTGCTTTGTGACCACCTACGTCCAGTCCGCTTTTGTGCTCCCCGTGGCGCAGCGCTCCAAGGCCCACATGGTGCTCGCGGCTCTCCAGCCCACGGCCGGAATGGATGTTGCCGCGGCCACGACCTACGAGCAGTTGGCGTACGACAATTGCACCTCGCTGCCGGAGATCTCCTACGCACTGCGGGCCGCGGGATTGGGTGTCAACGTGGTGTTCGGAACGCTCCGCGGCGACGAACGCGCCTGGGGCATTATTCGCGAATGGGTGCGGGCCGCCAAGGCGGCGCACGCGCTCAGAAACGCCAGGATCGGACTGCTGGGACATCCGTTCGAGGGCATGCTGGACATGAACGCCGACCCAACGGCCTTCGACAGCTTCTTCGGCATGCACATCGACATGCTCGAGATGTGCGACCTCAAGAAACGCGTGGATGAGGCGAGCCAGGGCGAGGTCGAAACGATGAAAGCGACCATCCGCGAGTTCTTTTGTTTTCCCGAGCCGGGCGCGGACCGCATCGCCGGCCCGGTCACGGCGGAGGCGCTGGACTGGTCGGCGCGTGTCGCAGTCGGCCTGGAACGGCTGGCCGGCGATTTCGCACTCGATGGCGTCGCGCACTACTACCGCGGGGTGGACGGCAACGATTACCAGAGACTGATCGCGGGCATCATCGTCGGCGCTTCGCTGCTCACGGCGCGCGGCGTTCCGGTCGCCGGAGAGGGCGATCTGAAAAACTGCGTTGCGATGCTGATGATGGACCGCATTGGCGCGGGCGGGTCCTTTTGCGAATTGCACCCGGCAGATTTCCGTGAGAACTTCGTGTTCATCGGGCACGATGGGCCGGCCCACATCGCCATCGCCAATGAGAAACCGGCACTGCGCGGCCTCAGCCTTTATCACGGGAAGTTCGGGAGCGGCGTCTCGGTGGAGTTCAAGATCAGGAACGGCCCGGTGACCATCGCCGGGCTGACGCTAGGGGACCGGAGCCGGTTCAAACTGGTGCTGGCGGAGGGCGAATCGATTCCCGGCGCGATCCCCGCCACGGGGAACACGAACACGCGCTGCCGCTTCGAGCCGGATCTCCCGACGTTCATCGAACGCTGGAGCGAAGCGGGACCGACCCATCACTTCGCGCTCGGAGTCGGGCGGCAGATTGCGGTCCTGAAGAAGGTCGCGACGCTCTTCAACATGGAAGTAGCGGTCGTTGCGGAGACCAGGCCGTAAGCTCTGCTACAATAACCATCTGCCCTGATTTCAACGTGTTCGAGCGTTCAGAAGGAGTTTGCCGTTAATGATCTCTGCTACACAGATGCGCCCGGGAATGGTGATCAAGTTCAACAACGACCTGTTCTCCGTTTTCAGCGTGGTCCATCGCACTCCGGGAAACCTTCGCGGCTTCGTGCAGGCCAAGATGCGGAACCTTCGCAGCGGCACCATGATCGAGCACCGCTTCTCTTCGGAAGACCGTGTCGAGCGGGCCGCCCTCGAAGAGCACACCATGCAGTACCTCTACGACGACGGGGAATACTACTACTTCATGAACACCGAGTCCTTCGAGCAGATGCACCTGATGAAGGACCTCCTCGGCGACGCCGTGCAGTACCTGATCCCGCAGCTTCAGGTGTCGGTGGAGTTCTATGAAGGCAAACCGATCAGCGTCGAGTTGCCGGCCACGGTGGATATGACCGTGGTCGAGACGGAGCCCGGGCTCAAGGGCGCCAGCGTGTCGAACGTTACCAAGCCCGCCAAGACCGAGACCGGCCTGATCGTGCAGGTGCCCCCTTTCATCGGCGAGGGCGAGAAAATACGCGTGAACACGGCCGAGGGGACGTACCAGGAGCGGGCGTAGCCTTATCAGTGGGGTGGACGCCCTCGTCCGCGGCCGGCCCCCTGGCCGGCCTTGGGCGGGATCAGGGGATCCCGCGCGGTCCGGGGGGACCGCCCCACAGAACGTTCCGCAACGCCGCGGCCAGCTCCTCTTCCTCCTCCGGGAAGACCGTCCGCAGGTCGATCAACACACGGTCGTTCTCGATCCGGGCAATCACCGGAGGCCGGCCCACGCGCAGACGCTCGTCGAGCCCGGCCACATCGTCCGAAGCGATCGCCAGGAGCCAGCTCTCGAGGGACTGCGCCGGGGTCGATCCGCCGCCGATGACGGACGCGCCGTGCACGAGCTCCACCCGGAGCCCCGCCAGCCGGGCGGAGAGATGCTCCGCACGCAGGCGGATCTCTGCGGCGCTCGCCCGGATCATCCGCAGCGCCGGGATCCCGTCCCAGCGCTCGAACAGAAGGTTACGCAGCGAGGTTTCGAGCGACTGGAGAATGAGCTTGTCGAGCCTCAGCGCGCGGTACATCGGGCTCCGGCGCAAGCGGGAGATCAGTTCCGCCCGGCCGGCCAGAATGCCAGCCTGCGGCCCTCCGAGCAGCTTGTCTCCACTGAACGAAACCAGGTCCACGCCCGCGGCGAGGCTCGCTCCCACGAGCGGCTCATCCAGCCCGTAGGGCCGAAGATCCGCCACGCACCCGCTGCCCAGGTCTTCGTAGACCGGGATGCCGGACTCCCGTCCGAGTGCGGCCAACTCTTCGAGCGAAGGGCGCGACGTGAAACCTTCCATCCGGAAATTGCTCGGATGCACGCGCAGCAGCAGGCGCGTGCGATCGTTGATCGCGGCGCCGTAGTCGGCGACGGTGGTACGGTTCGTCGTTCCGACTTCGCGCAGCACGGCGCCCGATTGCGCCATGATCTCCGGAATTCGGAAGCCGCCGCCAATTTCGATCAGCTCCCCGCGTGAAACGACGACCTCGAAGCCCGCCGCCAGTTCCCGCAAGGCCAGGTACACGGCGGCGGCGTTGTTATTCACCGCGATTCCCGGTTTTTCCAGCAGCGCCTCGATGAGGCCTGAGAGGTGCGTATCGCGCTGGCCGCGCCTGCCTGCTGCGAGGTCGTACTCCAGGTTCGAGTAGCCGAAGACCGGCTCAAAGCGCGCCAGCGGCGCGCGACCCAGGTTGGTGTGAAGCACGACACCGGTGGCGTTGATGACGCGTTCGAGGGAGGGCGACTCGAGGCGAGCCAGGCGCTGCTCGACCGTGGCGGCGATATCGGCGGGAGCCTGCCCGCCCGCACGGATCGCGGCGCGCGCCTGGTCCAGCACGCGCCGGATCCCGGCCACGATCACCTGGCGGGGAAAACGGCCGCGCAAGCGGTCCAGCCGCGACAGCACCTCGTCTACCGAAGGCAGCGCGCGCAGCCTCTCCTCCACGGCGTCACTTCACCATCGGAAAGAGGCGGCCGAGTTCCGCCTGATTCGGCTGCCGGCCGTACTCACAGAGCTCGAACGCTTCCGCGTGGGTGACGAGCGCGGCCCGCTCGGCGCCGTACCATTTGACCAGCGCGGCCTTCACCTCGGGCGTCAGGGGCTCCGAGACGTCCTTCGAGAGCCACTGCTTCCGCGCGGCGGGATCGCGCGGAACCTGGTCGAGGATTCCTTCGGTCCAGGGCCCCCACTCGTACATCTGCGAGACGTGGGCATCGAGAGCGTCCACTTTTTTGTCCCACACGTCGCTGATATCCACCGCGATGTCCGGACGGAACGGTTGCGGATTCTTGAAAGGGTCCTGGTAGTAGAAGAACACGGGGTTTTTCTTCAGCGGCGGCGTATCGGGGGCCACGTTGGGAACGATCACCAGATAGGCGGCATCCTGCACGAGCACGCCGGTGTAGCGGTGGTCGGGATGATAGTCGTTCGGACGCGGCGCCAGCACGATGTCCGCGTTCCACTGCCGGATCAGGCGGATGACTTGGAGCCGCACCGCCAAGGTCGGCAGCAGCTCGCCGTCGTGGTTGTCGAGAGTGACGTACTCGGCGATGCCGAGCCGGCGGCCGGCCTCGGCGGCCTCGGCGCGCCGGCGCCTGGCGAGCGCGCCGCCGCCTTCCGACTGATGACCGGCATCCCCGCTGGTCAACGCCACGAATTTCACGGCGCAGCCGAGGGCGGCGAATTTCGCCGCGGTTCCGGCGGCCTTGTCGTCGCAATCATCCGGATGCGCGCCAAAAGCGATCACGCGCAGTTTCCCGTCCTGCGCCAGCATCATTCCCAGCGGCAAGAGCAGCAGAAGTAGGGCTCTCATCATGTCGGTCTCCGTGTCACTTTACCATCGGAAAGAGGCTGCGCATCTCCGCCTCATTCGGCTGCCGGCCGTACTCACAGAGCTCGAACGCTTCCGCGTGGGTGACGAGCGCGGCCCTGTCCGCGCCGTACCATTTGACCAGCGCATCCTTCACCGCTGGCGTCAGGGTTCTCCTCCCCTGGCCCTTGGCGAGCCACTGCTTCCGCGCGGCGGGATCCTGCGGAACCTGATCGAGTCTTCCCTCGGTCCACGGCATCCACTCGTACATCTGCGAGACGTGGGCGTCGAGCGCGTCCACTTTCTTGTCCCACACATCGCTGATATCCACCGCGATATCCGGCCGGAACGGTTGCGGATTCTTGAAACGGTCCTGGCAATAGAAAAACGCGGGATTCTTCTTCAGCGGCGGCGTATCGGAGGCCACGTTGGGAACGATCACCAGGTAGGCGGCATCCTGCACGACGACGCCGGTGTAGCGGTGGTCGGGATGATAGTCGTTCGGACGCGGCGCCAGCACGATGTCCGCGTGCCATTGCCGGATCAGGCGGATGACCTGCATTCGCAGCTCCAAGGTCGGCAACAGCTCGCCGTCGTGGTTGTCGAGAGTGACGTACTCGGCGATGCCGAGCCGCCGGCCGGCCTCGGCGGCTTCGGCGCGCCGCCGTCTCGCGAGCGCGCCGCCGCCTTCCGATTGATGACCGCCGTCTCCGCTCGACAACGACACGAATTTGACGGCGTAGCCGAGGGCGGCGAATTTCGCCGCGGTTCCCGCGGCGCAGATGTCGCAATCATCCGGATGCGCGCCAATGGCAATCACGCGCGGTCTGGCGTCCTGGGCCTGCATCATTGCAAGCGGCAGCAGTAGTAGAGGTAAGAATTTCATTGTGTCAGGCTCCGTAAAGTCCCTTCCAGGTGGCTTCTTTGTTCGTATAGATCGCCGTCCGGCCCAGAATCGCGATCATCGTGCTCTCGGCCGAGCGCTCGGCGACGTTCTCCACGTTTCCATCCTTGATCCGCGTGATGAACAGCTTGAGCGCGTCCACGGTGATATCGCGCTCGGACTGGATCGTCTCCCGGTCCTCCGTTCCCCGGATGTGAGTCATGGACTGGCGGGAGGTCAGCAGGACCCCCTTGGTTCCGGTGAATTCCTCACCCACGCGGGAAAAGCCCGGCGGGGTAAGCTGGTTCGCTTCGAAGTTCACGTGAATCCCGTTGGGGAACTCGAATGAAAGGCTGAGATGATCGAGCAGCTCCATGGAGGTCCGCACCTTGCGCCCGCCGTAACCGGCCGCCCGGGTGGGCAGGCCGACGAACCAGTGCAGGACGTCGAAATTGTGGCAATCCTGCTCCACGATGAAGTCGCCCGAGAGATCCCGGTAGCAGAACCAGTTTCGCAGCTTCTCGATCTTCGGGTCGCTGTAAGGCGTGCGGTGGAACGGGTCCTGGCCGATCCAGAAGCCGCGCGCATTGACCAGTTCACCGATCTCCCCGGCCTGGAGACGCTTATAGGCTTCGAGATACACGGGGCCGTAGCGCTGCTGGAAGCCGACCGAGACGCACTTGGTTGGATCGGCTTTGCGCCCGGCGCGGATCACGCGCTTACAGCCCTCATAGTCCACGCCCATGGGCTTCTCGCAGTACACGTGCTTCTTCGCCTGGATGGCGGCCTCGAGCATGGGCGGGTGCAGGAACGGCGGCGTCGCGATGATGACCGCATCCACATCGGAGGCGAGCAGCTTCTCGTAGTCGCGATAAACGGCCGCGGTGCCCGCGCCCAATTCCTTTTTGGCGTTATCGGTGCGGTCGTCGAACTTATCGCAGAGGGCGGTGAACCGGGCGCGCTCGTCCTTCGCTACGATCGAGGCGTCGTAGGTGCCGCGGTTGCCGCATCCGATCAGGCCGAAGGCGACCTGGGAGTTGGCCTGAGAACCGCGAACCGCCTCGGGCCGCACGATGCTGAACGCGCCGGCGCCGATGGCGCCAAGCTTGCCGAAAAACTCACGGCGCGAACGCCCGGAATGCTCTTGTTCCATGTAGTCCTCCAACTGGGCAATTACGACGAATCAACGGGTCTCGTAACGCAGATCGATCAGCGCCCTTCCCCCGGGCACCTTCTCCAGGACCGCATAGCGGCTGGTACGGATTGTCTCTATCGCCGGCACGACAGAAGCGCCACCCACCCTGGCGCTCGCCGGCCCGGCATCCTCGGGTAGCAGGAGCCGAATCCGATAGAGCTTGGAATCGCCGCTTACCTCGACCCGGATTGTGCGGGTGGCCCTGTCGAGGTTGTAGCTGTACCGGACCCGCTTTCCGCTCGGGCCATACGCCACAGTGGCATCCGCCTGATCAATGCCCGCAGCCATCCAACGAGGGGAGATCTCCGCGGACTCGAACAGCGAGCCGCGGTCGACCACACCTGCCAGACCCTCGATCAGAGCGCTGGCGACCGCCGCCTGCCCCCAACTGTCGGGAATGCCGCCATCGACCTTGCCATCCGGGTGGAACCCGACGGGGAGGCGGCCATTGTGCTGGTCCATCAGCTTCACGATGCGGTTCAGGATGTCCACCCCATAGGCTTCGTAGCCGTGCTGGAAGGCTGCTTTGGCGAGTTCCCCCGCGACGATGGTGAGGACGCCTCCGTTAACATAGCTGCCTGGCGGATAGCCACAGTAATTAGGCTTCACAGCCGGGTAAATGGAGAACCACTCGGCGAACGATTCGTTCCTGGTCTTTTCCTTCAGATCCAGATAGGTTTGGATGATTGACTCGGCCATCTCCTCGGTAGGAAGGCCTCGATTCACGTCATAGGAATTCGAAAGGCTGAGGATGTTCTTCTGATCGATGTGGGACAGGTGCGCGGGCATGGGATCGTCCTCCACGAAATGGGCATAGAACGTGCCGTTCCAGCAGACCGTGTTGGCTCGCGCCCTGAGAGTGTCGGCCTCCCTGTCCCAGATTCCGCCGTAAGCGGCGTCCCCCAGCGCCCGGTGCATGGTGGCGAGTTGGCGGAAGGCCGCGTACATGCCGCTGTTGTCGCCGTGCATGATCCCCATGGGCGTGTTCTGGTCGATGTCGAAGATCTGCTTCTCCATCCCGGCGGGCCGCGGATCGAAGCGGTACGCCTCGGTCGCGCCGGGAGGATTCTGGAAGTCCCAGGTATCGAGCGTGTAGGCGCGCTTCACCAGCCGGAACTTCCGCGACCAGCGCAAAGGATCGTTCATCGAGTAGGCCATGCCCTTCTCCAGGGCGGGAAGCCATTGCTTCACGAATGCCAAATCTCCGGTGGCCTGCCAGTAATGGTATACGCCCTCGACCAGCAGATACTCGAGGTCGGCCTCCAAGGGTAGCCGAACCATTTGCACTTTCCCTCCTGGCAGGACCTTCCAGTAGCGGTGGTGAAACACGTTCAGGCGCACGATGTCGGGATCGGTGACGGGGTCGTAGTAGTCGTAGTAGAGCCCTTCGGGAGTCTGCTGCTCGAGGTAGAATTCCAGGTGACTTTTGAGATCGGGCGCCCAATACTGCATGGCCTTCATGATGTGCACGTGATCGCGGATCCAGGAGGCGAAGGCCGTCCGATCACGGCCGCCCAGATTCACGCTGAAGGTTTCGCTGGCCATCTGCTTCCGCAGGGAATCAAGGAGGATCGCGTACCGGCCGGTACTTTCACTGAACTGCGTCAGCACCTCGGCTGGGAGGGCGGCCGGACGGGCGCCCAAGGCGCGCAGTCCGCCCTCTTGCGCTTGCACCGCGACCGCGGCCCAGGAGGCGATCAGAATGGCAACCAACCGGGGGTGTTTCATATGCAGGATCGTCCTTAATCATCCGGCGCCGGCGCACAATCGACCGCGCTTCCAACGCGGGGACAGCATCGACTGTTACAAACCAGGGTTTCCTTCTTGGCTTCCTGGCAAGTGGCGATTATACTCCCAATCGATTGGCGGCGTTTTGTCTGATGTCTTCCACCCCGAGCGGCTCCGGCAGCCCGGGACGGCCACCCCTGACTCCTCCGAGTGCGCAAAAGCCCGGACGCGCCTCGTAAAATCATATCGAAAGGGAAGCCAGCGCCCCGTTCAGCGCGAACCGGGCGATTCCGTGGCCAATACCGGCGCCGCCGCGTGCGCCTTCGCGCGGGCGTGCAGCTCGTGGAGCTTCGAACCGGTGAGCGCGAGCGCGAGGAAACCGCCCGCCAGCAATGGCAAAGTCACAACGCCCCAGGCGACCAGGGCGAAACCGGCGGCCGTGGTCTTATCCACCCCGAACAAGGTCAGCGCCAGCACCAGCACGGCTTGGGACGCACCAATGTTGCCCGGAGCCTGTGGGATCGCCGTGGCCACGCGCCAGATCACCAGCACGGCCATCGCCGCACCCAAATTCAGGCCCGCGAGCGGCGCGCCGTAGGCACGGAAGAGCGCGTAGATTGGAATTGCCTGAATGAGCAGGTAGGGAAGGCTCGCCGCCGCCGCCAGGTAGAATGACCCGGACTTGCCCATCAAGTGCAGGTCGTCGATGAGAACTCGCAGCCTGGCGCCCCAGCGCGTCTTCGGACAGGCGCTGTGCGCGTGCTGCTTCCAGAACATCACCAAGCCGAGGACCAGCGCCGCCACGAGCACTGTGACGCCGAGCAGCTTCGAGATATCCACCAGCACCCGGGGCATCACGATTCCCGTGTGCGCCAGGTCCGTGGTGATAAGGATAAAAACAAGAACCAGCCAGGAGCCGTCAAAGGTGCGCTCGAGCAGGACGGAAGAAAACGCAACGGAAAACGGGACCTCGCTCCAGCGCCCTTGCAGATAGGCGCGGATGATCTCCCCCGGGCGCAGCGGCAGCACCTCGTTCGAGAAGAGGCCCACGTAGATCGCCTGGATAGACCGCCACATCCGGGGCCGCGCCACGGGAGCGAGCAGCAGGTTCCAGCGCCACGCCTGGTAGAAGTACACGGCGATATCCGCGGCAACCCCCAGGATCACCCAGCGCCAGTGCAGCGATCGCAGCTCCTTGGCGAGGGCGCCGTAATCGACTCCCTGCAAGACCCATATCAGACAGCCAAGGGAGATTGCATAGCCGAGCACCGGAGCCAGCCAGGAAGGAACTCTCTCCTGAATGCCACGAAAGGTCAACGACATGAGAACCCTACCATCATAGATCCCTTTGGATTGCCGCCGCCGGAGGCGCGGCGGCGGCCGCCGCGGGCAGGGAAGTGGGCGGGAGCCTGGCACGGCTGAAGCCCGGGGCGGCTCGACGGCGGGGGCACGGCCGGGACCGGCCGCCGCGGCGGGTTCGCCCGGAGCTGGCGGCGGCAGCGCGAGAGTTCCCGGGGCGGAATTGGGTTCGTTCGGTGTCGGCAAAGAATCCTGGGGATATGCCGGCGCGCCTCCGTAAGTTGCACATTCTGCGTAGTCGGCTCCGGGTGTTCCCCGGGTTTTTGGGGGCGGAAATGGGTTTGTTTGGTAAAGGGCTGTTGCTCGAGCGGGCGACCGTGGCGGATGGAGTTGGCCGGGAAGCGGGCCTTGCCTTCGGGGGTGCTGGGCCCGGCGCTGAACTGGGCATTTTCCCGATTTGCCTGGATCTGTTGGTCAGTGGCCGTGATGCTCACCAGCTTCAGAGTAGGCACGGGGCCAGGGGCACCCCGGGGGTCAGCGGGCAGAAGACATTGAGGGCGCGGGAGAAAAAGAGTTGGGGGGCGGGGAATGGCTGTTTTTGGTCGTGGCCGTTTGGGTCACCGCCCTTATGAATACGCCTCCGCGAAATCGGCGGTATCAAGGATTGGCATTGTCTAAGGACAGCGACTCAATAGCCTAGAAAATTACGGTCTTGACTCGGCATTTCCTCATATGATGGGCCATTCTGCGCATGACTCGTCGTCCCGATCGCAACTTCAAGCTTATTCACGATTACGGCCACAGTGATTAGAAACTCTGTCCTCGCCGATATGGACATCTGGGTTCCGCTGCGTGCCATCGAACGAATGACGTTGAACTGCTTGCACGATTCAACAACCTCGGGCTGTTTGAACGTCGCGCGTCTGGGATCATGTGCGAATCGATTTCGCATTTTCGCGATTCGACGAATGTCGTCGTGCATTTCGGACCCGATTGCGCCCGTGGCTAGAGCAACGTCTGCTCGGGCGGAAAGAGCGCTGCATGGGCCAGGGTACTCCAGCACACGCTTTACGGCTGTTGCTGGGTCTACGAAGGCCGCTTTCAAGAGAGCATAAAGCGCATCATCGATAAACGCGGCTCCAACCAACATCGCTCCTCTGTCACTCTCGAACCGAATCTCCCGGACGGAATCGGAAAGCGCTGTGGGTTCCCACGCCTTCTCAGGTAGCTTTTCATTTTCCATGCTAAACGACTCTATCAAAGGACGCCCCCTTCCAGGAGTGATCCGGTAGGGGCAGTTCTTCAGGTCGCCGATTCGCCGTTGGCCGATTTCCCTCTCAGCACAGCAGCGGGTACCGCCGGTCCTGGATCGGGTCGGCGCCATGAGCGTGCGAAAGCCGGCCTCCGTGTGAAAGAATGTTGACATGAGGCGACCGTTTGCTGCGACTGTCTGGCGGGAAGGGGCTTGGTACGTTTCTCAGTGCCTGGAAGTCGATGTCGCCAGCCAAGGCGAGACCGAAGAAGAGGCTCTCGCGAACCTGAAGGAAGCCTTGGAGCTTCACTTCGAGCCGCCGCGAGCCACCCGTCCCCCAAAGGTGCGTACGATCGAGGTTGAGGTTGGCGCGGCTTAAGCCGCAGCCCTTCCGCGAGATTAAACGCCGGCTCGAGGCGGCCGGCTTTGTCGAAGCCAGCCAGAAGGGCAGCCACGTCAAATTTGTGCGACGCTCAGGCCAGGTCGTCGATACCGCCATCGTGCCAAGGAAGCACGAGGTTCCTGTTGGCACGTTGCGGAGCATTCTCAGCCAAGCCCACATCGACTCCGACGACTGGGAAAAACTCGGCTAACCACGTAGCCGCCTGACGCCGCTCCTGGAGACTCAGCTACTCCCAAGCGGTGTGATTCTCTTCCCACCACTCGAGTGCGATCTGCCTCAGGGCCTCGGCGCGGAACGCAAAGCAGGCTGATTCGATGCGGCGCTGCCTAAGGTGTCCTTGGGGAATCGGGCGGGGAAATCGGCGATACCGGGAGGTCAAGGGCTAAGATAGAGACCTATGCATGGTCCGCAATGCGGCGCTCCCAAAGCCTGCGTGTTTGACGCCTATGGCACCCTGTTTGACTACGCTTCGGCCGCGGCGCGCTGCGGCGAAATCCTGGGCGCCAAGCGTGAGTCGCTGACCTCCCTTTGGCGGGAAAAGCAGCTTCAGTACACGTGGCTGCGTGCGCTCCAGGCGAAGCACGCCGATTTCTGGCAGGTCACCGGCGATGCGCTCGACTTCGCGCTCGAAACACTTGGACTCGAGGCTCCCGCACTTCGCAAGAGGCTGATGGATTCCTACCTGACCCTGGACGCGTTTCCAGAGGCGCCGGCCGTGCTTGAAAACCTCAAGAAAATGGGGATCAAGACGGCAATCCTATCGAACGGCACGCGCGAGATGCTGGAGGCCGCCGCATCCAACGCGCGGATTGAACGGTTCCTGGATGCCGTGCTGTCGGTTGAGGAAGTTGGCGTCTATAAGCCGCATCCCAAGGTCTACCAGCTTGCCGTCGACCGTCTGGGAGTGGAACCCCAGGCGATCTCGTATCAATCCTCGAACGGCTGGGATGCATGGGCCGCGTCAGCCTTCGGTATGCGGGTGGTCTGGTGCAATCGCTACGATCAGCGTCCCGAGCGGTTGCCCGGTCTGCCGGAGCATCAGGTCCGCTCTCTGAAGGACCTGCCCTTCGTCGCTGGAATCACGGCCTAGTACCTCGACCGCGTGATGCGTTGCTACCGCTCCCTTACGGTCGCGGCTCAGTTACAGGTAGATGCCGCTACCGTAAAGAAACGGAGTTCACGGTCAAAGACCTAGCCGCGCTCAGAAGGATTTTGTCCAGGCGGCGAGTTCGCCGGAGAGGTTGTCCCGCATGGTGACGAAGCGGGGATTGTCGTACTGATTGACCTTCTCGCGGGCGTCGCCGACCTCGTCATAGAAAGCGTCAGGCCCTTTCGCATCCGAGCGGACCACCAGCTTGTAGCGGTTGTCGCGCACCATGACGGCGCCGCCGAATTCGGCAAAGACGAGGTCGTGCCACGGCTCCTTTCTGGGGAGCGGCTTGTTGAAAACCGCCGGCAGATAGCTCCGGCCAGGCAGTTCGCGGCCGGCGGGCAGCGGCGCCCGCGCCAGCTCGCAGAGGGAGGGGAGCAAATCGTAGGCGCTCACGAACTCCGTGCGCGTCGATTCGGCCGGAGTGCGTGCCTGCCAGTCCCAAACCAGCGGTACGGCGACCACTTCTTCATACAGATTGGGCGGGTCCGAAGCGCGCCCGTCGCCCCAAAGCCCGTGCCGGCCAAGCAGCGCTCCACTGGCGCTGGTGAGCACGATGACGGTGCTGTCGCGCAGGTTGCGCTCGTCCAGTTTCCGCATCAACGGTGCGAGCTGCTCATCGAGCGCGGTGAGGGCCGCCGCCGCTTTTCGAATACTGCCCGGGATGTCCTTCAGGGCGTCCTGGTGGGTGGCCGCATCGGGAGCTTTCGGCAGCCACCCAATGGTGTTAAAGGCGGCGCTGGCGTACGCGTCTACATACCTGGACGCCACGCCGTCCGGAAAGGGGTAAACCGCCACCAGCAGAAACGGCTGGCTGGCCTTTTGGCCGTCCAGGAACCGGGCCGCCCTGGCCGCGACGGCGGAGTAGTCCGCGGTAACGTCCCAGGACTTGAACCCTGGCTGGGGCTGGCCGTCCGTGAGCTTCCAGTCTCCGGCAAACCCGCACAGATAGCCTTCTCCGGCCAGGATCGCGGGAAGCGCCGGCGCCTTCGGGAGGGAAGCCGGCGCAGCGCCGTCAGCCGCGAACCCGAGTTGCCGGGGGGTCTGGCCGGTTAGAATGCTGGCCAGGCCCGGCGAAGGGACCGCGCTGGCCGCGAAGCTGTTCACAAAGCGCATGCCGCTGCGCCCCAGAACGTCGATATTGGGGGTCCGAAACTCCTGATTGCCGTAGCAACCGAGCATCCAGGCGCCCACGTCCTCGAGGACGATCAGAACCACGTTCGGGCGGACGGCGGGCTTCCGGGCCGCCAGGGCCGGCAGCGCGGCCGCGCTCAGAATCAGCTCACGACGAGTCAATCGCACCTCTCGATCTCCCTCCCGCCGGCCGATAAAGCCAACGGCGTAAACAAGAAAGGAACCCTCAAAGCCTTTATGGTACAACCGAACGGGCGCCGGAAATTTTCCTGCTGCCGGGACGTCTCGTGGGGTTAGTATTAGGGCGGAGGTAAGCCTGATGCAACTACTCCAGGTGACGTTGGCTTACGGCCTCGCCATTCTCCTGGCGCTGGCATTCTTGTACCTCTTCCAGGCGAGGTGGTTTTGGCACGCACTGAGTCTGGCCGCGGCGCTCGCCCTTGGGCTTTCGCCGCTACCGGTGGAATGGAGAATTCCGGACTTGCTGCTGGGCGCGGTGTTCCTGTTCCTGTTCGTCTGGGGGGTGGGGATGCCGGTGTTCCGGCACCACCGTGCCCACCACCGCGGGCTACACCACGCGTAAGGGTTTGGCGGGCCGTAATTCCTTGAAATTAGGGCAAGATACCGTTTTCTCTTGAAATTAACCCGCAATTGTGTTAAATCCTCTGACCAGAGGTAGGGCATGAACTTTAGCACAGTTCGGAACTTATCGATGTTCTTAATGATGGGCGCCGGGTTGATCACCGTGTCGTGTTCCAGTGGCCCGGAAGCGCCCCAACGAGGCACTCCCGCGTTCTATTGGTCGGCGGCGAAGGAGAACTATGCGGCGGGAGACTACCAGAAGGCGAGCGAACACCTGGAGAAGCTTTGCAGCGTGCAGAGCGAATACCAGGCCCGCGCCCAGGCCTGGGACCTGATTTTGACCTCGGGCATGGCCAAGGCGTACACCGACATGGCCGACTACTTCGACTACGGAGCGCGCGCGCGGCTGATGAACCCCGTAGCCTTCCGAAGGCAGGCCTCGGATTACCGCACTTACGCCAGCCGGTTGGCCCTGCAATTCGCCGAGTCCCTCGGCGATTTCGAGAAGACCAACAAGGACCAGCAGATCGCGCTGGAGTTCGCCTATCCGGAAGGCAACGCGCTTGGATCGCCGCAACTGGAGAAGATCGGCCACGGCGACATGCCGGCGCCGGAGGTTATGGATGACATCCGGCAGCGGCAGCTCAGGACGGGCGTTCTGCTCCAGACCTGCCGCGCCATCGGTTTTCCTGGAGACACCGCCAAGACGCAAGCGATCTTCAAGAGCGGCAAGGCGCAGGTGTCCCGGGAGACGTTCCTGCTGGCCATGGCGAACGCGCTCGATGAACAGGCGCAGCTTTTCACTCGCAACAAGATGGACGAGCCCGACAAGCTGAAGATGTTCGACCTGCGCGCGCTGGACACCCTGAAAGTGCTCCCGCAGAGCAAGGAGGTCGCGGCGCTCTCGACCAAAATTCAGAAGTCTCTCAAGCTGGTCAGCGCCAGGTAGGGCGCGCCGCCTTCGGGCTGTTCGATCCGCAACCGCCGCGGCGCGGTGCGGCAGGGGGGTAGAGGAGCGCCTGAGTAGTAGTTGAGGTTGTAGCGCCAGCCGCGGTTGACTTCGCCGACGCAGAGCTCGTCGCGGTGCGGGGCGGCTTCATGCCAGATAACACGCGCGGAGACCGTCCGGTCCAGCACGGGAAATGCGCGGGCCTCCAACCACACCGCGCCGGCGGCGGCTCCCGCGACGATTGCCAGCGCAGCCCATGCGGGTCTCGCGCGGCGGATCAGAAGCCACACCGCGATCGTCAGGGCGGCAAAGGGAAGCAGCACGGGCCACGCTACCGCCAGCGTGCCGGTGTGCGTGATCCCTCTCGACAGCGCGCCCGGCAGGACCGCCGCGATTTCCGGCACAAGCAGGAGGAGCAGCGCGCAGACGATCAGCGCACGCGGCTTGGGCGCCTGCGCGAGGCGAATCCCGGCCAGCGCCGAAACGGCAGGCAGCAGCGGCAGCAGGTAGCCGGGGAGCTTGTTCGAGGCCGTCGAGAAGAAGACCAATCCGAATCCCACCCACAGCAGCAGAAACATGGTTCTCGGATCCTGGTAGAGCTTTCTTCGGAATAGCAGCGCAAAGAGAGGGGACCAGGGAAATAACGCCGCGAGGAAAACAGGCACGTAGAACCAGAAAGGCTGCCCGTGCCGGAGCGATTCCGCCGCAAACCGCGCCAGATGCTGCTTGAGGAAAAAATCGTCGACGAACTGGCTGCCGTAGCGGAGGGTGATGGCGACGTACCAGGGCGCCGCGATTCCCAAAAACACGGCGACGGGAACCGGCCGCAGCAGGTCGCGCCAGCGGCGGCGGCCCGCCCAGACCAGGGGCGCGGCCAGCACGAGCGGCACCAGACCCTTCGCCAGAACCGCCAGGCCGAGGAGCGCCGCGGCCGGTGTCAACACGCGCCTGTCTCCGTCCGCGATCCAGCGGAGCGAGAGCAGCATGGCCGCCGAGAACGCCGCGGCCATGGGCAGGTCGGTCACACCGATATGGCTGAAGCCCAGCCAGGCGGCGGAGGTCGAAAGAATGGCCGTTGCGAACAGCGCGGCACTGGGCCCGAATTCGCGGCGCAGCACCCGCCAGTAGAAGATCAGGAATAGAACCGAGGCGATCGCCACAGGCAAGCGCGGCGCGAGATCTTCGCTCAACCCGGCGCGAAATCCGGCCGCGATCATCCAATACACCAGCGGAGGCTTCTCGAACCACGGCTGGCCCCAGAGCCTGGGCGTAAGCCAATCGCCCGATCGGGCCATCTCGCGGCCGATGGAGGCGTAGCGGGGCTCATCCGGCCCCAGCAGTCCGACGCCGGTGAGGTTGTGGAAGAACAGGAAATAGCAGGCAGCGGCTAGGACGAGAGCGGCGGCGACCCGCCGCGGAGCGAACGGCACCATTAAAGTCTAGCGCGTGGGCATCCGCTGACACGGTGGCGCGAAGTAAATTAGGTTAGGGGCGGGAGCGCATGGACGAAGCAAAGTTCGTGATCTTGGGCGGCGGCATGGTGGCGGGCTACGCGGCCAAACAACTGGTTGAGCTGGGTTCGACGGCGGGCGAGTTAGCGATCCTATCCGGGGACACTGCCTTGCCTTACGAGCGGCCACCGCTGTCGAAGGGCTTTCTGGCCGGCAAAGACACAGAAGACAGCATCCGGATCAATCCGGAAGACTTCTACCGCAAACACGGAATCGAGGTGAGGCTGGGTTGTGAAATCTCCGGCGTGGACCCCGCACGCAAGAGGCTCTCGCTGGCCTCCGGCGGGCAGTTCGGGTTCAGCAAGCTGATCGTGGCGACGGGCGCGCGCCCGCGAACCTTGGAGATTCCGGGCGCTGAGCTGAAGAACGTGTACTATCTGCGGTCCTTGGACGATTCCAAAGCCATCCGGCGGCGCGGGGAGAACGTGAAGCGGGCTGTGGTCATGGGAGGCGGGTTCATCGGAATGGAAGTAGCGTCCGTGCTTGCGCAGAAGGGTATCGAGACCACTATGGTGCTGCGTGAGGACCGCATCTGGAAGCAGTTTTTCTCCCCGGAGATGTCCCGCTTTTTTGAGGCCTACTATGCGGCAAGGGGCGTGCGGTTCGTCAAGCTCGCCGCGGTGCGGGAGTTGCGAGGCGATGGGGTGGTGAATTCGTTAGTGACCGGGGATGGCCAGGCGGTCGCGTGCGAGATGGTGGTCGCGGGCATCGGAGTAAGGCCTGCGACAGAAATGCTCGTCAACAGCGGAATTGAAGTGGCCGACGGTGTGACGGTGAACGAATATCTCGAGGCCAGCCAGCCCGGCATCCTCGCCGCCGGTGATGTCGCGAACTACCAGGATGTTCTATTCGGGAAGCGCAGACGCGTGGAACACTGGGACAATGCGGTTTCCCAGGGCCAATACTGTGCCCGGGCGCTCATGGGCGAGCGGATTCCGTTCAAACACGCGCCATATTTCTTTTCCGACGTCTTCGATCTCTCTTACGAGTTCTGGGGCGACCCTGCCGGCGCGGAAGAGGTCATTCATAGAGGCGATCTTTCGAGCAGCAGCTTCAGCGTGTGGTGGCTCCGGCAAAAGAGGGTTGTGGCGGCATTTGTGATGAATCGTCCGGAGGAAGAGCGCGAGCTGGCGCAGAAATGGATTGAATTAGGACAGCCTGTATCCGCCGTCAGGCTGGGAGATGCTTCCCGTTCCGTTTTGGCGGCCGCCGAGGGCCCCCGGACGTAGCGGCGAGACTGGGACGCAGTGCGCAAGGCTATAATGACCCACGTGTGGAAACGGATCGCGCTAGCCGCGGCGTGTGTGGCACTCGGGGTGGCGGCGAATGTGGACCAGTGCGCGTGCGATCCGGCGCACCCGGATACGTTGGCGCTCCGGCAGTGCAGCCTGTGCCGGGAGGCGGAAAAACAGCCGGCCGGCCAACCGTATTTCTGGCTCAAGGACAGCAACCCTTTCAAGCCGAATCGCTGGCTGCTGTTGCCGCGGACGCACGATTCCGACGGGCCGCTGCCGCTCTCGAAGCTGTCGGCTGCACAACGCACCGCGCTCTGGACGGCCGCGATCGAGCGGGCGCGCGAGCTGTGGGGCGATGAGTGGGGAGTAGCCATCAACGGCGACGAGGTGCGGTCGCAGTGCCACACGCACATCCACATCGGGCGGCTGCTCAAGGGCGTCGAATACGGCAAGCCGCTGGTGGTCGCGGGCCCCGCTGAGATACCGGCGCCGGTGGACGGCGCCGGACTCTGGATTCACGCGTGGGGAAAGAAGCTGCACGTTCATATGGGCGAGCAGAGAGCGGAAACGGTGCTGATGCGATGAGTCTGGTGGATATTTCGAAGCTGCCCACCGCCGGGAATGCGGCGATCCTGCTGGATGCGAGCGACAACGTTGCCATTGCGCGCGCGCCCCTGTCGCCGGGCCAGTTGCTGCGGATCGCGGGGCGCGAATTCGCGGTCGCCGAACCGGTTCCCGCGGGCCACAAGGTGGCGATCGCGCCGATCGGGCGCGGCGACTACGTGCGCCGCTACGGCCAGTGGATCGGGCGCGCCCGCGAGCCGATAAAGGCCGGGCAGCACGTTCACACGCACAACGTCGCGTTCGAGGAGATCGCCTTCGACTACGAGTTTCCCAGGGCGGAGATTCCGCTGGTCGAAGCTCCGTCCAATGCGCCGGCGTTCCTCGGCTACCTCCGCGAGGATGGGCGCGCGGGAACGCGGAACTACATCGCCGTGGTGGCGGCCAGCAACTGCGCCGCGCACACGGCCGAACGGATTGCGCGGAGCTACGAGGGAGAACGCCTGCCGCCCAACGCCGATGGCGTGGTCGCGTTTCCGCACGGCGAGGGTTGCGGTCACGCGATTGGTCCGGATACGGCTCAGCTTCAGCGAACGCTGGGGGGCGTGCTCGACCACCCGAATGTCTCCGCGGCGATCATTCTTGGGCTCGGCTGCGAGGTGAACCAGATCGGACATTACCTCGGCGAGGGTGCGCCGGGCGGACGCCGGCTCGTGGGCCTGACGGTGCAGGAGAGCGGAGGCACGCGCGGGACAGTCGAAGCCGCGCGCCGGGAAATCGCGCGGTTCATCGAGGCCGCGGCGTCCGAGGAGCGCGTGCGGATTCCCGTGTCGAAGATCGTGCTGGGCCTGAACTGCGGCGGCTCGGATTCCTTCTCCGGCATCACGTCGAACCCCGCGCTGGGTGTTTGCTCGGACCTGCTCGCAACGTATGGCGGCGCCGCGGTGCTGGCCGAGACCCCCGAAATCTGCGGCGCCGAGCACCTGCTGGTGCGGCGCGCGCGCAACCGCGCCGTCGCGGAAAAGCTGCTGGCGCGCATCGCGGACTACAAGGCGTACCTGACGCGCTTCGACGCTTCGTTCGACGACAATCCCGGACCGGGCAACAAAGACGGCGGCCTGACCAACATCCTGGAGAAATCGCTCGGCGCCGTGGCTAAAGGCGGCGCGTCCCCGCTCATGGACGTGCTGGAGTATGCGGAGCGTATCCGCACGCCGGGGCTGAACTTCATGAACACTCCGGGCTACGACCCGGCGTCGCTGAGCGGGCTTGCCGCGGGCGGCGTCAACGTCATCGCGTTCACCACGGGGCGCGGCAGCGCGATCGGCTTCCCGACGATTCCGGTGATCAAGATCGCCAGCAATTCGGCCACATTTCGCCGCATGCGGGACAACATGGATATCAACGCCGGCGCAATCGGGGACGGCGAGAAGAGCGTCGCGGAGGTTGGCCGCGAGATCTTCGATTGGCTGCTGCGGGTTGCCTCCGGAGAGAAGACCGCGGCGGAGCGGCTGGGGCACCAGGAATTCGTGCCGTGGCGCATCGGCCCGGTTCTGTAACGCGTCCGCTGGCGGCCCACTGGGAGAATTGCTTTCGACACCCCGGCAGGTGTACCCTCTACTCATTCCCCATGCGGCGAACCGTTCTGGTGGTCAGCCGGAATCCGAAGGTGCGGTCGGCGTTGAGAGCGCTGCGCAGCGCTGAGTTGCGTTTGTTCGAAGCCGACAGCGGGCTGGGCGCGCTGTTCACTTGCGCTTCCCAGTTCGTTGACCTGCTGGTGATCGATGTCGAAACGCCGGGCATGGATTGGCCGATACTGGCCGGAAAATTGGTCACGGCGTTTCCGGCGATGCCTGTCGTTTCGGTGTCAGGCCGGGGCGAGGTCAACTCGCTCGCGACCCTGGTTCTCGAAGCTCTCGACTCGGCCCCCGGGAAGAAACAGCCCGCGCTGGCCACTGGCGCCACGCCGTTTCCGGAGGAGCGGGGCGCATAGATCGGGAGACTACCAGCCGATCTCCTCCAGGATTCTTCGCGCCTCGGCGGCGGGATCCCCGGCGCGGGTGATTTGCCGGCCGATCACGAGATAATTTGCGCCGTTGGCGAGCGCCTCGGAGGGCGTGGCGACGCGCTTCTGGTCGCCCTGGGCCGCTCCGGCCGAACGCACGCCCGGCGTGACCAGGATCGCTCGAGGACCGGCGATTTCCCGCACCACGGCGAGCTCGAGCGGAGAGCAGACGATGCCGTCGATTCCGGACTCCACGGCTTTTCGCACGCGAAGCGCGACCAGATCGGATACGCTCGACGGATAGCCCAGATCGGCGAGGTCGTCCTGGTCGAAGCTGGTGAGCACGGTTACGGCAAGGAGCTTCAACCCGGAAGCGCCCTTGCCTTCGGCCGCCGCGCGCATGACGGTCCGGCTGCCGTGGACGGTGGTGAAGCGGACGCCGCTGGCCGCGATGCGGGCCACGGCGCGTTTGACCGTCTCCCCGATGTCGTACAGCTTCAAATCGAGAAAGACGTCTTTGCCTTTCGCGGTAAGCTCGCGCACGAATTCCATGCCCGCGGCGGCATACAACTCCAGGCCCACTTTGTAGAACGAGACCTGGTTGCCCAGCTTGTCCACCAGCTCGCGGGCGCCCGCGGCGGAGTCGAAATCCAGCGCGACGATGATTGGGTTCATAGGATGTGAATGGGTTTTGCCGTGCGCCCGGTAACGCGCCCAATGCGGTACGCTTCCGGGAGCCTTTGCTGAAGCGGAGCCGCTTCCGATTCCGGCAGCGAGATGAGCAGACCGCCGGAGGTTTGCGGGTCGTAGAGCAGGCTCTCGACTTCAGGAGGCAGCTCACGCGCTATGTCCACGGCACAGGAGGCGAACTCGCGGTTGTTCTTCAGACCGCCGGGCAGCGCGCCCTGGCGCGCGTAGTCCAGGGCGCCGGACAGAAACTCGACGCGAGCCGCGTCGATTTCGAGCGTGACTTCACTGGCCAGCGCCATTTCGCGCGCATGGCCGATCAGACCGAAGCCGGAGACGTCGGTGCAGGCATGTACTTCGAAGCCGCGCATCGCCTCCGCCGCCCGGCGATTGAGCTCGAGCATGGAGCGAATCGACTTTTCTACGTCGGCTGCGGCGGCGATGCCGCGCTTGAGCGCGGTCGCGATCACGCCCGTACCCAGCCGCTTGGTGAACAGGAGTGCGTCGCCGGGCCGCGCGCACGCGTTGCGGAGCACGCGCCGCGGATCCACAGTGCCGGTCACCGCATAACCGAACTTCATCTCGTCGTCGGCGATGCTGTGGCCGCCAATTACGGCGCACCCAGCCTCGGTCATCTTGTCCGTGCCGCCGCGAAGGATCTCGACGAGGTCCTCGATTTCGCCCTGCGCCGGGTAGGCGACGATAGACAAGGCCGAGACCGGAGTGCCGCCCATCGCGTAGACATCGCTGAGCGCATTGGCGGCCGCAATGGCGCCGTAAGTGTAAGGATCGTCCACAATTGGCGTGAAAAAGTCCACCGTCTGGACGAGGGCGCACTCCGGCGTCAGCCTGTAAACGCCGGCATCGTCGGACGTTTCAAACCCGATCAGCACGTTTTGATTTGGCACGCGCGGAAGGCGGCCCAGCACCTGGTCCAATAACTTTGGACTTAGCTTGGACGCTCAACCGGCGGCTTTCACGTGCGCCGTCAGTTTTCGATCGGACACGTTTCCTAGTCTAGCCCGCTTCTACAGGACGTCGGCGAAACCGCGCTTGAGATGGCGGAAGAACAGGCCGCCGGCGATGAATGCGACGCTCCCCCACGCGGCGATGAGGGCCAGTTCCTCCAGGTTCGGCCAGCGCGCGGTGAGCAGCCGCTCGCGGTAGGCATGCACCACGAGCGCCAGAGGGTTCAGGCGAAGCAGGAACCGGAACCGTTGAGGAATTTGCCTCTCCGAGATGAAGATCGGAGTGAACCAGAACCAGAAGGTCAACACCACGGACAGCGCCTGCGCGGTGTCGCGCAGATAGACATGCAGGCTTGAAACGATCCAGGCCACCCCCACCGCGAACAGGCCGAGGAGGAACATGTAGAGCGGCAGGAAGAACACCATGGGGCTGAAATGCCTCGCCCATATGCCGACCGCGCCGAGGACGAGTCCGAGCGCGATCAGGTGATTGACCAGCGAGGAAAGAAAGATCGATACGGGCACCACCTCGGCCGGAAATATCGTCTTGGTGATAAGGTTTTGATGGTCGATCATCGAGGAGGCGGAGCGCTGCACGGTGTCTTGAAACAGCAGCCAGGGCAGAAATCCGGCAAACAGAAACAACGTGTAGTTCTGCGTCATTTCTCCCGGGGGAAGTTTGGCTTTCAGGCAATACTGAAAGACAAACGTCCAGCTTACGAGGAGAACCAGCGGCTGGATCACGCCCCAGAGCCACCCGGCCGCGGAGCCCACGAATCGCTGGGTAAAGTCCCGCCTGACGAGCTGAAAGAGCAGGTTCCGCCGCTCCACCAGGTTCCGCAGAAACAGAGCGCCGGGAAAACGAGCCATAGATTCGAATTGTAACCGAGGCCGCGGAAGCGAAGGGGAACAGGGTTGTTGTACAATGCGAAAGTTCGGGCGCGTAGCTCAGTTGGTTAGAGCGCCTGCTTCACACGCAGGAGGTCACAGGTTCGAGTCCTGTCGCGCCCACCATATCAATAGCTTGGCGGCGATCGGCCGGCAAAGTTGCGCATCTAGAGTACGAAGGTGGGTGGGCTGATCTCCTGCTCAATACGCAGGGAACCATTTCTCGTTTGCTCCCTCGTTCTTCCGTGTTCTCGCTGGATCAGGCTCAAATATCCGACGGCGGGAGCTTGCGGGCGCAGACACCTCGCCTGAGCTATGCGGAAGCATCTACAATGAAAAGTCCGTGCCGCCGAAGAACCCGAAGATCTATCACATCACGCACTTGGATAATCTCCCTCGGATCGTCGATAGTGTCCTCTGGTCCGATGCGGACCGCATCCGGCGCGGGCTGAACTGTACGATCGTTGGAATGAGCGAGATCAAGCGCCGGCGGCTTGAGGAGCTTGAGGTCGACTGTCACCCCTGCACGAAGGTCGGGGAGTACGTCCCGTTCTATTTCTGCCCACGCTCTATTATGCTGTTCCTGCTGCACAGAGGAAATCACCCGGATCTGACGTACTGCGGCGGGCAGCGTCCGATTGTGCATCTGGAAGCAGATCTGCGGGCGGTGGTTGAGTGGGCAGCTTCTGTCCCCCGCCGTTGGGCGTTCAGCAACGGCAACGCTGGCGCTCGATACACGCCGTTCTTCGACGATATCGATCAGCTGGACGTTCTGGACTGGAGGGCGATCAATGAGAACGATTGGCGAGACCCAATCGTGAAAGAGCGAAAGCAGGCCGAGTTCCTTGTCGAGGAATCGTTCCCATGGGAGCTGGTGGAACGCATCGGTGTTATCGACGAGGAGACGGCAGAGCAAGTGGCGGGCGCAATCCAAGACGCGAATCATAAGCCACAGATCGTTGTTGCGCGAAACTGGTATTACTAAGGATGACGACGATGATCGAGCTCGCGCGAGGAGACATCTTGATAGCGGACACGGAGGCCCTCGTCAACACCGTCAACTGCGTTGGCGTGATGGGCAGAGGCATTGCACTCCAATTCCGGAAGGCGTATCCGGAAAACTTCAAGGTCTATGAGGCAGCGTGTGAGCGTGAGGATCTCCGCCCCGGAAAGATGCTCGTCTTCGAAACAGGGCTCCTCACTGGTCCCAGGTACATCATCAATTTCCCCACCAAGCGGCATTGGAAGGGAAAAAGCAAGATGGAGGACATCGACGCTGGGCTACCTTCCCTTGTCCAGGAGATCAAGGAACGCGGCATCCGCTCAGTCGCCGTTCCCCCGTTGGGCTGCGGCCTAGGGGGACTGGACTGGAACAAGGTCCGTCCGAAGATTATGCGTGCGTTCGAAGAGCTGCCCGAGGTGAGGGTGGTCCTGTTCGAACCTTCGGGCGCTCCCAAAGCGGAGGCGATGGTCAAGGAAAAGCGAGCGCCCGCGATGACCCCCGGACGGGCGGTCCTGGTCGAGCTGATGTCGCGGTATCTCGCAGCCGTCATGGACCCATTTATCACGCTCCTGGAGATTCACAAGCTGATGTACTTCATGCAGGAGGCGGGGCAAGACCTTCGGCTCAAGTATGAAAAGGCGACCTATGGTCCATACGCGAAGAATCTCCGGCACGTGCTGAGCCTCGTCGAGGGGTACTTCATCAGCGGTTACGGAGATGCCGAGGACGATCCGGAACGGCCTATCGAACTTCTTCCGGGGGTGACAGAATCAGCGTCGGCGTTCATCGAATCGCATCCGGACACGCAGGCGCGATTCGACAGGGTGACTAGACTCATACACGGGTTTGAGACGCCCTATGGCATGGAGCTCCTCGCGACGGTACATTGGGTCTGCACTCGGGAAGGGGCGAACTCAGCAGAAGACGCCGTTCGGTGGACTTACGCTTGGAACGAGCGCAAGAAAAACTTTGACCGGAAACAAATAGCCTTGGCGCGTGATGTTCTCGCTTCGCAGGGCTGGCTGTAGTTCTGATGAGCACAGACCCGGCGACAGAGTGGACTGGACGAAGACCTGAATCCGAACCGCAAAGCTGTACTGGACTTTTGCGATCTGGTGCTGGCTGGGACGCCGGTGAGCGGCAAGTCGCGGAAGGTCCGCTCCTGGTGCTCAAATTTATTTTCTTTACGGAAATATTTGCTCTGTAATCAGGGGCTTATGGAAGTTGGCCTGCTTCACACGCAGGAGGTCACAGGTTCGAGTCCTGTCGCGCCCACCATGCGGGATCCTATGCGGCCCCTTCGGATTCTCCGGTCTCCGGCTCATTCTCCGCGTAGCCGTGCTTCGAGTAATAGTAGGTGTATTTGCTGTACAGCTCGCCCGCACGGGCTCCGTTGACTACAATCCCGAGCACATTGTTTTCGCAGAGCGACTGCATGGCGCGGTGAACCGTGTCGATGGTCGTCGAACCGATCCGGACCACCAGAATCGTTCCGTCCGTCAGGGTCCCGAGCAGGTTGGCGTCGGCCGAGAACAGCAGCGGGGGGCTGTCGAGAACGACCCAGTTGAACGTCTTGGGCAGCTCCTGGAACAGAGTTTTCACCTGGCGAAGATTCAGGAGCTCGAGCGGATTCTTCACGGCGGTCCCCGCCGGCATCAGGTAGAGATTCGTGCCCGCGACTCTCTTTATGCACGCGGCGAGCGGCGCGTTGCCGAGCAGATAGTCCGTCGCGCCGGGCGCGCGCTCGATTTGGAAAAGGTTGTGGATTGCGGGCCGCCTGAAATCGAAGTCGACGAGCAGCGTGAGATTTCCCGTCAGGTGCGATTCCGCAAGGGCGAGGTTGGCCGCCGCGAACGACTTGCCCTCGGCAGGCGACGGACTCGTCACCACCACTGCGTGAATCGGCTGGAGATTCTGCAGATGGTTCAGCCGCGTGCGCAGGCTGCGAAACTCCTCACTGGGCGCTTCCTGGGGACGGCCGCTGTCGATGAGTATGGCCTCGGGAGCGGGAGTGAACGGCACTTCCCGGATGTCCGCGAGAAACCCTCCCGGTACAGTACCGGCGGGGCTGGATGGCTCCGCCACCTGCGTGGTGTCCCCCTCCCAAAGCGGCGCCTCGGACGTCTCCGGCCCGGAGGGCGCATCCGTTCCCAACTGCTCGGCACGGCGCAACGCATCGTGAACTCGGCTCATTTCCTCTCCAGTCTCTCTCAACCTGCCGCACGCATCCGTGCGTTTGGCGTCGAGACCTGTCTCGACGCTCCCGACGCTACACTTTGCTCGAATAGTAGTAGTACACTGAACCGCTCATCGCGACAATTCCGAGCAGGCACGCCACCGACCACGCCAGCCATGCCAGCCGCCTCTTGCGGCGCACCACCAGCTCATTTTCGAGTAGCGGAATCGTGCCCAGCACCGGAAGGTTCGTGTATGCCCGGGCGTCTTTCAAATTCTTCAGCGACGTGTCCTGCATCTCCCGCGCGCCCGCGAAAAAAATACCGAGCAGCAGTCCGATTCCGACCCCGGCTCCGACAATCAGCAGCCGCTTCGGTTTCGTCGGTGTTTCGGGCAGCGAGGCCTGATCGAGCAGTTGCAACCGTTCGCCCTGTCCTCGATTCTCCAGGCTGGTGGCAACTTCCGACTGCGTTTTTTTGGCGTTCAGCTCTTCGTATCGCGCCTTCGCGAGATTGTAGTCGCGTGTAAGGTCGGTGTAGGCCCTCTCCATGAGCGGGCTCGACTGGATACGGCTATTGTATTGATTGATCAGCGCGACGATCTGCTGCTGCCCCTTGGTCCGCTCCGCGAGCTCCAGGTCCTTGGCCTGCATCTGGCTCTCGAGCCCGGCAATTTCATCCTCCAGTTGGCGGCCGCCGCGCACCTGTTCCGGAGTCGGATGCTTCGCCGCCGCCTCTTCCGGCTTCTTCTCGGAATCTTCCTTGAGCAGCGCGTCGCGATCCCTCTTCAATGCAGCCAACTGGGTTTGCGCCGCCCGGACATCGGGGTAGGTGTCCTTGTAACGCTCTCTCAGCGACGAGAGCGCGTTCTCCAAGCCGCTAATCTGGCGCTCGAGTTCCACGAGCCTCTCATTTTTAGCGGTGGCCGCGAGCCGCTCGCTGTCGCCCGTGGTGAGCGATGAAAGCTGGTCCTTGTAGATCCCGATTTTTGATTCCAGCAACAGCTTTTCCTGCCCGATCCGGCTGATCGCCTCATTGATGCCGGAAAGCTGCTGTTCCAGAGTGCGCAGCGTCGTAAGGCTCCCCTGCAACTCGTCGGGCAACCTGCCCGCGTTCTTCATGCGGAATTCGGTCGTCTTGTTTTCCAGATCCTGCAGGTTTTTCCTCGCCTCCTCCCATTCCTCCTTCATAAACTCGGTCGTCGCCATCGACGAGTTCGACCGCTCGCGGATGTTCTCGTCGATGAAGCCCCGCACCAGTTCCGCCGTCACTTTCTGGGCGAGATACCGGTTGGAGTATTCGAACGCGACCTGGAATGCCGAGATGGGAGCGCGGGAGGCCTGCAACTGCACGCTCACGACCGGACTGATCTTGATGTCCTTGCGCATGTTCTCGAGCACGTCCTCGAGAGGACTGCGCTGCAGGTCGCCCTTGTACAGGTTGTTCGTCTGTATGATGTTGGTCAGGTTCGCGCGGCTTTGGACGGTCTGGGCCATCTGGTTAATGCGCTCAGACATCTCCGAGTTGACGTTCGAGGGCACGTACCGTTCGGGAACCTGCGGCGCCTCCACCTGCACGGTGGCTTCGGAAACGTACGTATCCGGCCAGAGAAACGCCACCACCACCGCCAATACCACCGACGCGAACGCTGGCCCGGCAATCCAGCTCTTGTGCCGCCGGACAATATCGATGTAGTCCTCGACGTCCAACGCCCGCCGAGGGATCGTCAGCAGATCTTGGTTTGGTTCCATTACTTCCCCTCTCCACCGTTCACAAAACGTCTCTCGAAAAGGAGCATCACTCCTCCTGACGGCACTGGACTGCAATTCACGCTGGCGAATCCCTAAGGGACAATGACCTGATCCCCGTTTTCGAGAGTGATGTTCTGCGCGAGATTCCTGCCTTTGACCACCTGGTTCCAGTTGAATCTGAACCGTTGGGTCCCACGGATGATGGTGACCTTCTTCTTGCCGGCAAATTCCCGAAAACCGCCTGCCATCGTAATTGCCTCGAACACGGTAGTAGGGGATGCCAGAGGGTAGGCGCCCGGGCGATTGATTTCGCCGCTCATGAAATATCGCTGGCTGCGGACCGCCTGCACAGCCACCATAACCTGGGGATTGTTGACGAACTTAGAAAGCGCTTGCGTGATGTGATCGCTCAGTTGCGCCGGAGTCAGTCCCGCTGCCTTGACTTCGTTAATCAGCGGCATCGTGATCTTGCCGTCCGGGCGGACCGCCACCTGGCCCGAGAGATCCGGTTCGCGCCAGACCCGAACATAGACCACATCGTCGGGTCCCAGCCTGTACGCGTTGGGATCCACCGAGACGGGCATCGCCATCGGCTTGGCCGGCTCCGCCGTTTGGGGCTTTGCAGGCTCGCTGCTCTGCGGCTTCTCGGCCGGCGTTTTCTCCTGAGCGAGCAATCTCGACGCCACCGGCGCACAACACAACGCCAGCATGAGACCTGCAATGCTGAACCGTCTCATTCCGCTCCTTTTCGTACCACCCCCGCGCGCATCATCAGGTATTATACGGCAGGCAAAGTCTTTGGTGCCTGAACTATAGGTACCAGAACTGAACCCCTCACGGTTTAAACTCCTTCATCTGGCGCAGATGGGAGTACACCTTCGCGACCGGAAGCCCCACCACGTTAAAGTAGCATCCCTCGATGCGGTCGATAAACTTGGACGCCAGCCCCTGAATCGCGTAAGCGCCGGCTTTGTCCATCGGCTCGCCGCTGGCGGCATATTCCTCGATTTCTTGCCCGGACAGGGGAACGAAGCGCACCCGCGTCGTCTCGACATCCTCGGCGGAGGTTTGGCGGCTTCTGAGGCAAATTCCGGTCATGACCTCGTGCTCCCGCCCGGCCAGCCGCTGGAGCATTCTGCGCGCGTCCGCGGGGTCGGACGGCTTGCCCAACACGTCGCCGTCCACGACCACTACGGTATCGGCGCCCAGCACCACGTCCTCGGGTCCGCACTCGGCGGCCTCCGCCTTGGCGCGCGCCAGGCGTTCGACGTGCCGCCGCGCATCCTCGCCATGGCGCATGGATTCATCCACTTCCGCGGGCCTGACCACGTGGGGAATGCCGGCGCGCGCGAGAATCTCGTGGCGGCGCGGTGATCGCGAGGCGAGAATCAGCATAGGAAGTAGAGTAGCAGCCCTCAGCACTCCAGTAAGGAATGCTAGAATGGCCTCTCAATCATATGGACAGGGCCGGGAATGTACTGCGCAAATTAAAGCTTCCCGGCGCGTGCGTTTCCCCCGAGGAGATCGCGCGGGCCGCCTGGGGCCAGGCGGTCGGGAAGCGCGTCGCCGCTCGCACGCGCCCGGTTGCGTTTCACGACGGCTGTCTGACCGTTGAAGTGGAGGACTCCGTCTGGCTACAGCACCTCCGGACCATGCGCGGCCACATCCTGCCACGCCTGCAGGCGATCGCGGGAAAAGACTCAGTCAAGGCCATCGATTTCCGGGCTGGCGTGCCGCGCCGCGAGCCGCAGCGCGCCGAGGGGGCCCGGCAGGCGGGCGACGACGCCGACGGGATCGGGGACCCCATCCTCAGGAAGCTATACAAGACCTCTCGCGCCCGATCGGCGTAACGTAGGGGCCGGAAATGTGCGGTCCGCGGAGACAAACGTGAAGCTCACAGAACAGGAAGTCCGGTACGTCGCGGACCTCGCCAACCTCAAACTCAGCGATGAAGAGACCGCGAGGATGAGGGACGATCTCGGCAGCATCCTCACCCACATGGAGAAGCTCAACGAGCTCGACACCGGGAACGTCGAGCCGATGGCGCAGGTGCTCTATGAAGCGGAGGAGACGGCCACGCTGCGCGCTGACGTCGAGCGCCCCGGCCTCGGGCAGACGGTGGCGCTCGCGAACGCGCCCCTGGCCGGGGCCGGTTTTTTCAAGGTTCCCAAGGTGATTGAACGATGAACGTCCCCGGCCTGACGATCGCGAGCGTCCGTAAGGGTCTTGCGGAGAAGCAGTTCAGCGCCCTGGAACTCGCCCGGGAAGCGTTGCGCTTCGCGGAAGCCGAGAATCCGAAGACCAACGGCTATCTGCACTTCAGCCCCGAGCGCGCGCTTGAAGCCGCCCGGCGGGTGGACGAGAAGCTGGCGCGCGGCGAAGATCCGGGCTGCCTGGGCGGAGTCCCCATAGCGGTCAAGGACGTGATCCTCACGCGAGGCTTGCGCACCACCTGCGGCTCGAAAATGCTTGCGAACTACGTGGCGCCGTACGACGCGACCGCGATCGTTCGCGTCGAGCGCGAGGGCGGCGTCATTCTCGGCAAGACAAACTGCGACGAGTTCGCGATGGGCTCGTCAACCGAGAATTCGGCGTTCGGCCCGGTCCGGAACCCGGTGGCGCCGGATCGCGTCCCCGGCGGCTCGAGCGGAGGGTCCGCGGCGGTCACGGCGCAGGGCACGGCGGTGGTCTCCCTGGGCTCCGACACCGGCGGCTCCATCCGCCAGCCCGCGTCCTTTTGCGGCGTTGTGGGCGTGACGCCCACTTACGGCCGCGTCTCCCGTTACGGCCTGACCGCGTTTGCCAGTTCGCTCGATCACATCGGCCCCTTCGCCCGCAATGTTCACGACGCCGCGCTCCTGCTCGGCGTCATCGCCGGGCGCGACGAAAACGACGCGACTTCGGCCTTTGCGCCGGTTCCGGACTACACTGCGGTGCTCGACGGCAAAGTCCGCGGCTTGCGGCTGGGCCTTCCCGGCGAATATTTCAAAGGCCTGGCGAGCGAGACCGGCGACCTTATCATGCGGGGCGTCGAGCTGCTCCGGAAGCAGGGCTGCGAGGTGCGCGAGATCAGCCTCCCGCACACCGAGTACGCGATCGGCTGCTACTACATCATCTGCACCGCCGAAGCCAGCTCGAACCTGGCGCGGTTCGACGGCGTGCGCTACACCTATCGCTCGCCTCTCTCGGAGACGCTCAGCGGCATGTACCGCAACACGCGCGGGGAAGGCTTCGGAGCGGAGTGCAAGCGGCGGATCATGCTGGGCACCTACGTCCTCAGCGCGGGCTACTACGATGCCTACTACCTCAAGGCGCAGAAGGTCCGAACTTTGGTCGCGCGCGATTTCGCCGAAGCGTTCCGCGAAGTGGACGCAATCCTGACGCCCGTGTCTCCTTTTCCAGCGTTTAAACTGGGAGAGAAGGTGAACGACCCGCTGGAAATGTATTTGTCCGACATTTACACGATCACGGGCTCGCTGGCCGGCATTCCGTGCATGAGTGTTCCCTGCGGCCAGACCGCGGCCGGCCTTCCGGTGGGTATGCAGATTCTGGCGAGCCATTTCAACGAGGCGGGTATGTTCCGCCTCGCCGATGCTTTCGAAAAAGCCGGCGGCTTCGCCGGTTGAAACCGGGATGAGCCCGGGGACACTCCTGGCTGGTTACACGGAATGTTCGGCATTGCGGGGCGCGCAGGAGCGTCCCCGGTCCGAATTCCATGCAACTTTCCCGGCGTAGTTTCATCTACTTAGAGGAGATAGGATGCCACACAAAATAGAAGCGAAGAAGTACGATTCCATCATGCGGGACCTGGACGGGATTTCCGCGCGCACGATGACGGAGCACTACAAGCTCTATCAGGGCTACGTCAACAAATACAACGAAATCATGGGCAAGATCGACGGGGTTGACCGCGCTTCCGCCAATCAAACCTATAGCGACATTCGTTCGCTCAAGGTGGACCTCACCTTCGCCATCGGCGGCGTGAAGAACCACGAGCTCTACTTCGGCCACCTCGGCGGCAAGGGCGGCACTCCGCCTGCGGAGATCCGGCAGCTTATCGAAAAGAATTTCGGCTCGGTCGAAAAATGGATGGCCGATCTGAAAGCCACCGGTATTTCCTCCCGCGGCTGGGCCTGGACGGCCTGGGACCGCGACTGGGGATACCTGTTCAACTACGCGGGGGACGCGCAGAACAGCTATCCGGTGTGGAACGCGGTGCCGATCGTCGCGCTCGACGTCTACGAGCACGCCTACTACATCGACTTCGGCACGGCCCGGGCCAACTACATCGATACGTTCTTCAAGAACATCGAGTGGAACGCCGTCGGCGAGAACCTGGAACGCGCCCGCGGCGGCAAAACCACGCACGCGTAACAGTCCGGGGCAGCCATTCCGCGGTTGAGAGCCGGGCTTCGGCCCGGCTCCGCCCTGCTACTGCGCAGAGGCGCTGAGCTTGGTCCCGATCGCCTCTCCGGAAACGATAATCTCGACTCGGCGGTTCTTTTGTCTGCCTGCCGCCGTCTCGTTCGGGGCTACCGGCATCGAACTTCCTTCTCCGCGGGAGCTCAGGTTCGACTCGGGAAGGCCCTGCGTCTTCAGGTAATCGATGACCGCCTGCGCGCGCTTCTCCGAAAGCCGCTGATTGAATTCATCGCTTCCGGTGCTGTCGGTGAAGCCGTCGGCTTCGAGCTTCAGACCGGGATGGGCCGCGACAATTCCCGCCAGCCTGGCGAGCCGCTCGCGCGCTGCCGGCCGCAAAGTGTATTTGCCGGTGTCGAACAAAACATCCGCCATGGTGGCGACCAATCCGCGGTCCGTGTCCTTGGTTTCCAGAACCTGGTTGAGCTGCCGCAGCAGGGTGGCGCGCAGCTCGGTCTTCTCCTGTTCCGCCTGCTGCGCCATTTGTTGAGCGCGCTGCGCTTCTGCGCGGGCCTGCTGCTCCTGAGCCGCGGCCGCCAGGCGGCCCGCGTCGGCCTCGGCCTTCTGCTGCGCTGCCTTGGCGGCCGCCAGTTCGGCTTCGAGCCGCTGCCGGTCGGCGGCGGCTTTCTCCTGCTCGGCCTTCTGCCGCTCCAGTTCGGCCTGCTGCTTCTGCGCATCCGCCTGGGCCCGGAGCTGCGCCTCCTGCTCGGCTTTGGCCTTCGCGTCCGCTTCCCGCTTGGCAGCCGCGGCTTTCTCCTCGGCGGTGCGTTCGTCCTCGATGCGGCGCACGGCGATCACACGCGCATCCTCCGCCGTCTGCGCGGCGTCGCGGGCGGCCATGATGCTCGGATTCCGCTGCTTGTGCGTATAGTAATCCTCCGCCTGGTCGAGGCTCTTCTGCGCCTTCTCGAAGGTATCGGCGGCGTACTTATCGGCGCCCGACGTCCGGGCCACCTGGACTGCGTTGCGTGCCTCATAAAGCTCGATCGGCACCTTGGGATCGGGCCTGAGATTCAGAACGTTGGTCAGCTTCTGATAGTGGCCCCGCTGCAACAGCTCGTACTTCGCGTCGATCGTGTCGATCTTGCCCCGCGTACCGGACAGCACGACGTTCTCGAGCACGACCAGGTCGCTCGGCTCCGTGACGGAGAAATAGGGCTCCGCCGTCACGACCAAGCCGAACGCCTGGAACGACGTGGTGACGGTAAGTCTGCTCTTGCCGCCGTCCAACTTCACTTCTCCGAGATTCCTGGGGCGCCCGTCGGGGGTGATCGCCCAAAGAACATAGGTGAGATACTCGGTGCCGAACTGGCTCGCGCCGCTGAGGTCTCGCAATTCCGCATCGATGGTGATGCGGCCGTTCTTATTCTCGACCCGGGCTTCGCCCTTCGCCTTCCGCATCAAAGCCGTGCCCTCGAATCCGATCGTGGTGGCGCCGCTCCGGTACTGATAGTTGATCGACGCGATGGATTTCGACACCGCATCCGCCCGAAACACGGGCGTGTCCGCCGCCGGCGACGCGGGCTGGGAATCCGGAGCCTGCGCGGCGAACGACACCAATGGCAGGAAAACGCACGCAATTCGAATCATTGTGCCCTCACTTACCTCGATGATAACTATATCCGGGAGCGCGCCGCTCAACGCCGCTTGCGTTTTCGCTCCGGCGCGGGCTCGGCCAGGGAGAATTGCAGCTTGCGCTCGACCGCATCGACGCGGTCGAGCGAGACGCGCACCTCATCGCCGATCGCGAACTCGCGGCGCGTGCGCTCTCCGACGATTTTGCGGGTGTTCTCGTGGTACCCGTAGCGGTCGCCCTGGAGCACCTCGAGCGGCACCAGGCCCTCGACGAACAGATCCTCGAGCTCGACGAAGAATCCGAAGCGCGTCGTGCTGATGATCAGCGCCTTGAACTCCTCGCCGACCCGCTCGGCCATGAACTTCACTTTCTTCCACTCGACCAGCTCGCGTTCGGCATCGGCGGCGCGCCGCTCGGATTCCGAGCACTCGCCGGCAATGGCACGGACTTCGCTTTCCGCAAACGCCGCGTGCCCCGCGCCGCTGGTCAGCAGCGACGACAGCACCCGGTGCACGACCAGGTCCGGATAGCGGCGGATCGGCGAAGTGAAGTGGGTGTACGTTTCCGTCGCGAGCGCGAAGTGCCCGGCGTTCCGCTCGCTGTAGCGCGCCTGCCGGAGCGAACGCAGCATGAGGTAATTCAGGATGCGTTCTTCGGGTTTGCCTTCCAGGCGCGCGACCAGGCGCTGATAGTTTCGCGAGGTGATCGAAGGATTCGGCTGCGCCAGGACGATCTCCCGCCTCGCCTTGCCGCCGTCCCGCCTGCGATCGACCATCGGAAACCGTTTCACCGGAATCGCCCCTCCGCCGAGCGAATAGCCGAAATGCGCGGCGACCTCCTCGAAGTCCATCACGCGCTTGGCATCCGGCGGCTCGTGAATGCGGTAAATGGACGGCTGCGCGGCCCGCTCGATGTGCGAAGCCACCGCTTCGTTCGCGGCCAGCATGAACTCCTCGATGATCCGGTGGGCTATGTTTCTCGGTGCGCGCTGGATGCCCGCCATCTGCCCCCACTCGTCGAATTCGATGAGCGGCTCGGGCAGATCGAAATCGATCGATCCCCGGCGCTGGCGCTTTCGATTCAGGATGAGCGCCAGCTCCTTCATCAGCGCGAAGCGCTCCAGCATATGGCCGTAACGCTCCCGCAGACCGGCGTCGCCTTCGAGCAGCAGGTGTACGTTCGTGTAGGTCATGCGCTCGACGCTGCGCATCACGCCGCGCACAAATTCCTGGCGGACCACGTCGCCGCCGTGATCGATTTCAAGCAGCGCCGAGACACACAGCCGGTCCAGCTTCGGGTTCAGCGAGCAGAGGCCGGTCGAGAGTTCGAGCGGCAGCATGGGAATTGCCCGGTCCGGAAAGTACGCGCTGGTTCCGCGCAGGCGCGCCTCGGCATCGACGGGCGTGCCCGGCCGCACGTAGTGGCTCACGTCGGCGATGTGGACGTGCAGCAGGTAGTTGCCGGCGGGCGTCCGGTCCACCCAGACGGCGTCGTCGAAATCGCGCGCGGTCTCGCCGTCGATCGTGACCACGTCCATGCCGCGGAAATCCGTGCGGCCCGCGGTTTCGCCGCCGCGGATGGAGGACGGGAACGTCTGCGCCTGCGCGAGCACCTCCGGTGGAAAGCGGTGCGGCAGATGGTGCTTCCGGATGACGATCTCGACATCCACGCCGAAGTCGTCGGGGTAGCCGAGGATCTCGATGACGCGTCCCACGGCATTCCCCTGGCCCTGGGGGAACTCGAGCACCTCGACATTGACGATCATGCCGTCCATGCCGGCGAGGCCCGCGGCCTCAACCGGGTGCGCGCCGACGCGATCGGCGGAGCAGGTCTCCGGCGGCGTCTCCAGGCCCTCGGGAATCTCGATCCACTGCTGGATTCGCCCGTCGTGCGGGACCACGTAGTTGCCCTTCAAGCGCACGCGGAATTCGCCGACGACGGTCGTGTGTGCGCGCCGCAGAATCCGCACGATCTCCCCTTCGGCGCGGCCGTCGGAATCGGCGCGGCCTACGCGGATCACGACGCGGTCGCCGTGCATCGCCTTGCCGGCCTCCTTGGGCGGGACGAAGACGTCGCCGCTTACGCGTTCGAGCGGGTGATCGGGCGTGACGAAGCCGTAGCCATCGCGGTGCATCTGCAGCCGGCCGGTGGAGAACTCCCGGCTGCGGCTGGTGACCGCGTACTGCCCGCCGCCGAGTTCGATGAGATCGCCGTGTGCGGCCAGGCGCGCGAGCGCCAGCTCCAGATCGGCGCGGGCAGCGCCGCGCAGGCCCAATTCCCGCACGAGCTGTTTGAAGTTGGCGCGCGCATGGGGCAGGCCGGTGATGTGTTCGAGAATTTCGGAGTCGTTCATTCCTGCCACGGCGCTCATGCTTTCACTTAAGCACAGCGGGGCGGGTTGAGGGCCGGGTACGATGGACTCATGTTGAATTGGGTGGTCGTCGGAATTGGTGACATCGCGACGCGCCGGGTGATTCCGGCGATCCAGGCGGAGCCGCGCAGCCGCCTTTATGGCGTTGTAACCCGCGACCCCGCCAAGGGCGCCCGCTACGGCGCGCGGGTCTGGAGCGATCTCGCCGAGGCCCTGCGCGATCCCGCGGCCGATGCCGTGTACGTCGCGACTCCCGTTTCGCTCCACGCGCCGCAGACCATCGCGGCGCTCCAGGCGGGCAAGCACGCCGTATCGGAAAAACCTATGGCATTGCGCTATGCCGATGCCTGCGCCATGGTTCGGGCGGCGGTCGAATCGGGCAAGCTGCTGGGCGTCGCCTACTACCGCCGTCTCTATCCCAAGCTGAGGCGCGCGCAGGAGCTGATCGCGGCGGGCTCGATCGGCCGCCCGGTAATGGCGTTCGCGGCGGCGCACGACTGGTTTTCGAATGAGGACGGCCGGCGCGGATGGTTCCTCGATCCGGCGATGGCGGGCGGCGGGCCGCTCTACGACACGGCCTGCCACCGCATCGATGTCTTCAACCTGCTGTTCGGAAGGCCCGTGGCCGTCACCGCGCAGCTTTCGAACGTGGTGCACCAGGCGGCCGTCGAGGACAGCGCGACGGTTCTCATCGAATATGAGACGAGGGTTCGCGGGATCATCGATGTGCGGCGTCACTCGCGCGTGGACCGCGACGAGTTCCGCATTGTGGGAACGGACGGCGAGATGAACCTGACCCCGCTGAACGGACCGGCGCTGGTTCACCCCGGCGGCGCCGAGGATCTGCCGCGTCACTCGAACCTGCACTATCCGCTGATCGAAAACTTCGTCAGCGCGGTGCTGGATGGAGCGCCGCTCGCCTCCTCGGGCGAAACGGCGCTCCTGACGGATTGGGTGATCGGGCAAGCGGTCCGCGCCGTAGTATGCTGAGGATTCCGATGGAACTCAAGGCGATCCGGCTCGAAGTGCCCGGCGGCGGGAACATCATCGTCGGGCAGACGCATTTTATTAAGACCGTCGAGGACGTCTACGAAGCGATCGTGACGGCGGTGCCGCAGATGAAGTTCGGCATCGCATTCAACGAGGCTTCGGGGCCCTGCCTCACGCGCGTCGATGGCAACGATGAGGATCTGAAGGCGCTCGCCGCGCGCAACGCGTCGGCGGTCGGAGCGGGCCACATTTTCGTGGTCGCGATGCGGGACGGGTTTCCGATCAACATTCTCGGCCGCATCAAGGACGTCCCCGAGGTCTGCTCGATCTACTGCGCCACGGCGAACCCGGTCGAGGTCATCGTGGCCGAAACGGAGCAGGGCCGCGGCGTGCTGGGCGTCGTGGACGGTTTCCAGCCCAAGGGCGTCGAGCTGGAGCAGGATGCCGCGATTCGCCGCGACTTCCTGCGCAAGATTGGATACAAACGCTGAATTCCGGAGGATCTACACATGGCAGAGAAGCAAGCACCAGAACGGGTATTCGGGTTCAATACGCGCGCGCTGCACGCGGGCTATGCGCCTGATCCGACTACCGGGGCGCGCGCCGTTCCCATTTACCAAAGCACCTCGTTTGTCTTCGAGAACAGCGACCATGCAGCCGCGCTGTTCGCGCTTCAGAAGTTCGGGAACATTTACACGCGCATCATGAACCCGACCACGGCGGTGCTCGAGGAGCGCGTGGCATCGCTCGAGAACGGCGCGGCGGCCCTGGCGGCCGCGAGCGGGCAGGCGGCGCAATTCTTGGCCCTTTCGAGCCTGATGGAGGCGGGCGACCACATGGTCTCCGCCAGCACCTTGTACGGCGGCACGTACACTCAGTTCGACGTCAGCTTCCGCAAGCTCGGCATCGGCGTGACCTTCGTCGAGCCGGATGACCCCGAGAATTTCCGGAAGGCCATCACGCCGAAGACGAAATGCCTCTACGGCGAGACGATCTCGAATCCGCGCGGCAACGTGCTCGATATCGAGGCCGTCGCGAAGATCGCGCACGAGCACAAGATCCCGCTCGTAATCGACAACACGTTCGCGACGCCTTATCTGTGCCGGCCGATCGATTTCGGCGCGGACATCGTGGTCCACTCGCTCACGAAGTTTATGGGCGGGCACGGAACCAGCATCGGCGGCATTATCGTCGATAGCGGCAAGTTTCCGTGGAGCGAAGGCAATTTCCCCCAGCTCAGCGAGCCCTCGCCCGCGTATCACGGCATGGTGTACACCCAGACCTTCGGCAACCTGGCGTTCATCATCCGGACGCGCGTCGAGGGCCTGCGCGACATGGGCCCCTGCATGAGCCCGTTCAACGCGTTTCTGTTCCTGCAGGGCATCGAGACGCTCGGAATGCGGATGGACCGGCACGTCGCCAACGCGCTCGCGGTAGCGAAGTTCCTCGAAGGTCACAAGCTGGTGAGCTGGGTGAAGTACCCCTCCCTGCCGTCGAGCCCGTATTCCCGGATCGCGAAGAAGTACCTGCCGAAGGGCGCCGGGTCCGTGTTCTCGTTCGGGATTCGCGGCGGGTATGAAGCCGGCCGGAAGTTCATCGACAGTGTGAAGCTGTTCTCGCACCTGGCCAATGTCGGCGACGCGCGCAGCCTGGTGATTCACCCGGCCTCCACAACGCACCAGCAACTGAAGCCGGAGGAGCAGGAAGCAGCCGGCGTGACGCCGGAACTTGTGCGGCTCTCGGTCGGGCTGGAAGACCTCGACGACATCCTCTGGGACCTCGACCAGGCGCTTTCCGCATCGCAGGGGTAGCGGCGGCTAGCACCTCGACCGCGTGGTGCGTTGCTACCGCTCCCTTACAGTCGCGGCTCAGTTACAGGTAGATGCCGCTACCGTAAAGAAACGGACTTCACGGTCGCGGACCTAGGTAAGTGCGAATAGCTACCTGTAACTTCGCAGCAGATGTAGCGCGTCCGGATCAACCTTCGTTGCGTCGAATCCTTCCTTGCAGTGCCAGGCCGCGCAATATGTGGGGCGGTACAGCGGATACCCGTCCGTAAACCTTGGACCCGAAAAACTCATTACAGTCGTGGATGCAAGCGTGACTAGTCCCAACACCACGAACATTAGTACGTAGCCCTCACAGACATGTGCGGCGATCTCGCGCCGCATAAGTCGCCTCAATGACAGTCCGGAGTACGCGATGAGAAGTGGAATCACAGGCAACCAAAATCTGGGGTCATAGAACGGCCAGGCCAGAACGACGGCAACGTAACTGACAAGATACACCTCGGTTACACCGAACTGTTTTCGCCGGGATGCGACCCCGCCGAAGGCCAGTGCAAAAGCCAGGAATCCAATGAACGGAACAATGTCCTGAACCATACGGGGCAGCGCATCGAATGGCAGATTGATGGCTATCTCGCCAAGCTCTTTCAGCCGTATAGCCAGAATGCCAATCGCCGCGTCAATCACGGTATGGCCATTCAGGGCGCGATGGAAATCCCAAAGCGTGGATGTCGTGCGGACAGCCCAGGCAGTCGCCACAGCGACAGAAGCGGCAACGAAGACGCTTGTTGCTTTCATCCGGACGGAGAGCCGCATGGTGTACAGTCGCAGGCCGGATTGGAAGATCACGGTGTACAACAGCGCCGGAATCAATGCAACACCGATTCTGCGGATGCAAAGTGACGTTATGACCAAGACCGCACTTACAATCGCCCTTCGCAAGCTAAAGGGAAATGATGCCGGCTTCTTCATCACGGCAAGGCAACACATGGAAACACCAAAAAAGAGCAAGTCAGTCAGTGGAAACGCTGAGTACTTGATAAAGACAAACGACAGGAGCGATAACATACAGACAACAAGTACAGAATGTTCGCTGAAAAAGTCTGACTTAAGGACATGGCGAAGAGCCAAGATCCCTATCGCCAGGAAAATTACATTGATGCTGACAAGTACCCAGACATGAGCGAGATTCAATCTGATTAAAACCGCCACCAGAGCCGGGTATCCGGGCGGGAATACCGTGCGTTGTCCATGGAAAAGAAACCCGCCTCCGTGTTCCACGGTCTCGGCGACCGAAAGCATTACCACGGAATCAGGGTGAAGGCGAAGAGGCGTAGCGGCCTGAAGGAAATAGACGGCCACCAACGCCAGGATGACGCCAAGCTGGACCTTCACAACGTTGGTTTCCGGCGCTCGGGTCTCGCCGATGTGTAGATCCTGCTCGCTGAGCCTCACGGTTGTTCCACCTTTTTCCCGGTCAATTAGTCCAGGTCGATGTCGCGCTTGGGCGGAGGCTCATCGGCGGTCTCTTTGGCTTTCTTGAAGAGCTCGTCGAACTTCCTGGCGAGGATCTGTGGCTGCATCTTTTCCGCTTCGAAGGACTTCTGAAAGGCCTCTTCACGTCGCGCCGCCGCGCCTCTCAGCCGGTCCAGGCCGACTTCCAGGTCGGCGAGCTCGCGCGGCTTCTCCGGAGCCTTGAACGTGATCACGGCGCGAGTGTCCGGATCGACCTTGAGCTCGGCCTGGCAGCACGGGCAGATCACCTCGAACATTCCGGTCCCTTTGGCTTTGGCCATACGGGAATGTTAGCGCGGAAACGGGCTTCGTGCGCGGCCATCCGGCCGCGGCGCGCTACGCCCGCGTCGCGGCGGTGTACTCGCGCCAGCCGCCAAGAAGCGGAAAGTAGAGGCCCATCCGGACGGGGCGTGCGTCGAGCTGCGCGAAGAGCGCCGCGTATCGGCTCATCTGCTGGCGGTAGCGCTCTCGCTCGTTGTCGAGGAATGCTTCGAGGTGGCCGCCTGCATGCGCACCGGTTTTGAAATCGATGATCCAGCGCACTCCATTCGTATCGACAAACGTACGATCCACGCGGGCGGTTACCAGGTCGCCATCCACGATGCCGGTCACCGCGTACTCCGAGTGCGCTTCGCTGTGAGAGCCATCGAGAATCCAGCGTCCACGCGCGTCTTCGAGCGTGGCGGTGAGCGCGCGCACAACCGTGGAAGCGGCTTCGGCGATTTCGGAAGAAGAGACGCCCAGCGAGCGAAGAGCGGTTTCGATCGCCGGGCGGCGCGCCTCGACGCGCGGCACGGTCCAGTTCGCGGCGCCGTCCGCGGCAATCTGCTCGAGCATGCGGTGTACCACAGTGCCGATATGCCGCAGCGTATCTCCCACCCACTCGAAGCTGACGTTCGTGCCGAGAGCGACTGCTGCCTCGGCTGCTTCGACTGCCGCTACAGGGGGCGGCGGCGAGGGCAGCGTCCAGTCCGCGCTAAGGCGCCGGATCGGCGCCCGTGGAATCGCAGTTTCCGGCTGCGCAACAGGCTCCGCGCGGCGCGCCGCCGCGACGGAGAACTCAGGCTCCACGGCCGGCCACAAGTGCGCCAGCAGCGAGCCCTCCGCCGGCCGCGCGGAAACCGCGCCGTCTTCGACCTTGATCGCCGCCCTCCCGAGGAGGTGCAGTTGCCTCTTCGCGCGCGTCGCCGCCACGTACAGCAGCCGGCCGGTCTCGTTGCGGCTCTTCTCCTTTTCAATCCGCTTCACGTATTCGTACAGTGCGTCCGCCGCCGCTCCGGTTGGCTTCATCGGCGCGAGCAGCAGATCGGCGTGGCCATGCCGGGAAGGCCGTTCAAGCCAGGCGAGCAGGCGCGGCCCGTCCGATTGCGGCTTGCGGCCGAGGCCCGGCAGAATTACGGTGTCGAATTCGAGGCCCTTGGCTTTGTGGATGGTCATCACTTCGAGGGAATCGTCCGCCTCGGGATCGGGCGAGGCGAAGAGTTGATCCACCTCGGCCGCAATCGCGTCGATATCGGTGTCCCCGCCTTCGTCCAGCTCTTCCAGAAGATCCAGGAACGCGAGCGCGTTCTCCGCCTCGCCTGGGTTGGTAGCGCAGGCGGGACCGCCGAGCGCCGTCCAGCAGCTCTCCACCCAGGGGCGCAGCCGTGCGCCGCGCTCGTCCAGTGTGGTTTCGAGAACTCTAGCGACACGGCGTAGCCGCCTCTCGCCATCCGGGCTGAGCCGCTCCCGCCTCGGGGCATCCTGAAGCAGGTCCCAAATGGCCGCGTCCGGAGAATCTCCGGCAAGAGCGTGCAGGTCCGCCAGAGTCAGGCCGCACCATGGCGCGCGCAACACGGCCAGCCAGGCGACGCGATCGGCAGGGTGCAGTAGCGCGCGGGTGAGCGCCAGCAAATCCTGAGTGATCGCCACGTCGCCTAACTGGTCGATCTCGACGGCGCGGTACCGCAGGCCCGCGCGCCCGAGCGCCCGGAGAATCGAAGGAAGATGCGTGCGCGCCCGCACCAGCACCGCGATCTTTGCCCGCGCATCCCGCGCGCGCGTATCCGCGATCAACGCGACCACTCGCGCGGCCTCGGCATCATCGTCGTCCTCGCCGAGGAAAGGGTGTACGGTGACGGCGCGCTCCGCCGCCGCCGGCTTGATCGCGGATGAGGGAGAAAACCGCACCGCGCCGGTCGCGATGTCGTTGCCTTCCGCGAGCACCTCCGGAAACGCGCCGTTCACCCAATCGACGACACCCGCATCGGAGCGGAAATTCGTCGAAAGCTGCAACGGCTCCAGGCGAACCGGTCCGATACCTTCCCGCCCGGCCGCCAGAAAAAGCCCGACCTCGGCCTCGCGGAATCGATAAATCGACTGCATCGGATCGCCGACCGCGAACAGCGTCCGGCCATCGCCCGCCTCCCAACCCGCGGTGAGCTTCCTTAGCAGCTCGAACTGCGTGATCGAGGTGTCCTGGAACTCGTCGATCAGAAGGTGCTGGATGCGGTAGTCGAGCGCCAGTGCGAGGTCGGCCGGTTCCTCTTCGCCGCCGAGGGCCTGGAGCGCGGCGAGCGCGACCTCGTTGAAGTCTGCCTGTCCCTTAGCGCGGAACACGAGCCGGAGTTCGGCCGCGGCGGCGATCAGCACCGGAACCAGCGCCTCGAGAATCAGCCATTGCGGTTCGTCGAAGACGGCGGGCGGCAGCATGCGGAGACCGTGGAGGCGTGTGCGGAACTCATCGTGATCGTCCAGCGCGTCGAGCAGATCGCGGAGCCGTTCCTTCTGTGGCTTCGAGGTCTGTGGGAAACCAATCGTCTTATCGGGCCTGCTGCGCCAGGTTCCGGACTTCGTCAGCAGCACCGCGGCGATGCCGAGCCATTGCGGAAGCGCGTCCAGCGATGTTCCCGGCAGGCCGTCGAGGCCCGCGCATGCCGCGATCGCGTGGCCGTCTTCCAAGTTGCCCGCCGCGTGGCGCAGGAGCTCGGGGAGATCCTCCGCCAGGAAATCCGGAGCCGCACCGCGGGCGTCTTCGAGCGCTTCTTCGATGACGCTTCGAAGGCTCGATTCCAGGATCGGCCGCGCCGCGGCTGCATTCACGCCGGCCAGATGGCGCAGCCATTGGTCGCGCCGGCCGAGCATGTCCGCGAGCAGATCTTCGAGCGCGGCGAAATCGTTATCCAAGTGCAGCAACACGCGCTCGAGATACGGGCCGTAGGTTTCGTCGTCCACCAGCGCGATCGTATTGCGGGCCGCCTCGCGGTAGAGTTCGCGCGCATCCTCGAGCAACTCCGGCTGCGAGCCCAGCCGCGAGAGCCACGGCAT
>Ga0326727_10001122_pt1 | contig 102877 bp, 81 predicted proteins | sample MB2enrmetagenome_FD_207643 | JGI IMG/M metagenome (GOLD analysis project Ga0326727, IMG submission 207643) | Lab enriched peat soil microbial communities from McLean, Ithaca, NY, United States - MB29MY | ecosystem: Environmental > Terrestrial > Soil > Wetlands > Peat | place: USA: New York... | reverse complement strand
TGGCGGTGCGTTCGTCGTGAACCTGCTGGGCGACGCCGGCCTGGTTCTGGTTGGTGCGGGCGGCCTCGCCTGAGGTCATCTGGCCGCTGCGCAGGCCGTTGGCGGTGCGCTGCTGCTGATTGGCTTCGCGGTTGTCTACCGCGTTCGGCGCGATGGTGGCCCCATTGTGTTTCTCGTCGTAGATCTGACGGCTGGCGGCGTTCTGCTCGCTGTTGATCTGCTGCCGCTCCTGGCCGGTGAGCGTACCGCCGTTGGCGACGCGATCGTTGTGCACCTGTTGATCGATGGCGGACTGCGTGCGCTCGGCTTGCGCGGCTTCGCCGGAGGTCATCTGGCCGCTGCGCAGGCCGTTGGCGATGCGCTGGTCCTGGTTGGCCTCGCGGCCATTGACTTCGTTCGGCGCGGTGGTGACCCCGTTGTGATTCTCGTTGTAGATCTGGCGGCTGTTGGCGTTCTGCTCGCCGTTGACCTGCTGCCGCTCCTGGCCGGTGAGCGCGCCGCCGTTGGCGGTGCGTTCGTCGTGAACCTGCTGGGCGACGCCGGCCTGGTTCTGGTTGGTGCGGGCGGCCTCGCCTGAGGTCATCTGGCCGCTGCGCAGGCCGTTGGCGGTGCGCTGCTGCTGATTGGCTTCCCGGTTGTCTACTGCGTTCGGCGCGATAGTGGCCCCGTTGTGTTTCTCGTCGTAGATCTGACGGCTGGCGGCGTTCTGCTCGCTGTTGATCTGCTGCCGCTCCTGGCCGGTGAGATGGCCGCCGTTGGCGACGCGATCGTTGTGCACCTGCTGGTCGATGGCGGACTGCGTGCGCTCAGCGCGGGCGGCTTCGCCGGAGGTCATCTGGCCGCTGCGGAGGCCGTTGGCAATGCGCTGGTCCTGGTTGGCCTCGCGGGTGTTGGGGTTGTAGTTCCGGCCCACGGAACGGTCGGCGGCCGAGATGGGCTGGGATTGAACATGCTGCTGGGCGACCTGATGGTACTGGTTTATGTTGGAGGACGCCGGGGTTCCAGGGTTGCCATGGTTGACTGAGGCCAACTGGGAACGGTCCTGGGCGGCAGAATTCTCATGCATTTGCTGGCGGGGCGTGGCCTGGATGTGATTCTCATTGGCCGCCTGCATCTCTCCGGGGGTGGGACGAGCCTGGATGCCCGCGCCGCCGTTGAAGCTGGCGTGGCCCTCGTTGACGACGGTGTTCTGGGCGATGATGGCGCGATTCTCGTAGACATTGGTTACGTGCACGCCGCCGAAGTTCGCCACGGCGCTGTTGTAAGCAAATACGCCACCGCGCCATTCGCCGCCGACGAAGCCGATGCCGCCATAGCCGAAGCCGTAGTTGACGCCCCCGTAGAAGCCGACATGCGGCCCCCAATAGCCGCCATGCCATCCGTATACGCCGCCCTCAAAGCCCCAGTAGCCCGGCGTCCAGAGAAGGCCGACGGCAGGAGGGTGCACCCATACGCCGGGAACCCAATAGTAGCCCGCGTCGCCGTAGGCCCAGTAGCCGGGTGTCCAGATAAAGCCCGGAGCGGGCAGCGGGGGTTGCTCGTAAACGGGCAACGCCGGCGGAGCAATGCTGACGGAGACAAGAACGCCGGCATGAGCCGGCGCGGCGGACAGGATGAGCATCGATGCGGCGATCAATGCGGCAGATGACAGACTGCGGAGTCTTGCTTGCAAAAACATGTTCATTCCCCCTCGTTCCGGACGCAGGAAGCCTCAAGACCACCTCGGCTGCCCGGGCTATTTTGGATACGAATATTGGAACACAGAGTCGAGAGATTTGTTGCTGAAAAATTTTGACGGAGCGCAGGGGAAGATTTGCGCGCAGGGTCAAGGAACCTCTTGAGAGGGTAGATTTGAGGAGAGGATTCTGCCCCCAGGGGCCAAAGCCAAGAGGTTTTGTGGCCCGTTTACGGCACCCTTCGACGGGCTCACGACAGGCTTTGAAGTCGCGCCCTGTTACGGTGTGCAGTTGTGAAGTCCTGCCCTGGCACAATGCGGGGTTGCGCGGAGGTCCCCCTAAGGCGCTTCGGCCATCTCCTCGAGGATGGCGTCGGCGGCTTCGGCGGGGTCGGGAGCCTGGGTGATGGGGCGGCCCACGACCCGATAGCTGGCGCCCTGGCGCAGGGCTTCGGCGGGCGTGGCGATGCGGGCAATGAGATTCCGGGCCTTGCAGGCTGCGGAAGAAGCCCCTGTCCGATAGTGGTCACAGCTTTCTGCCGGATACTGATTCATCCAAGCAGCATGCGTGGAGACGATCGGAAGCGCGCGGCGATCTTCAGCGATCTTGATCTGGGCGCAGCGGATTCCGGTCCGTCATCCGGCGCGGCCCTCGATCTTGATCGGAGGCGTCTCGGATCCTGCCTCTGCCGGACTCCGGAGTCAAGCGGAGATTCCAGAATCAGCGTCCCAATTTCCGGTACGCGAACCGCTGCCAGCCCGGGTTCGTCTGGCCCGCATCCACACCCTTCGCAAGCGGCATTCTTTTCAGCGGATTACAGAACGACTCCCGGCACGGTTCGCTGAAGTCTCGCGCCTGCATACGGTTACGGAACGGTGCGCGGCTGCTATATTGACTCTTCGGGGTTTCCCGCCTCGGAGTTGAGATTTACCCAAAATCCATTTTTGTACACAAACTGTGTGACCGCCAACACAGCTGGCGCATCCAAAAACAAGTGACCGGCATCACCGCGGGCGCATCCAAGACGAGTGACCGCCGTACGGCGGGCTCACCCAAAGCGAAAATCGAGCAAGGTAAGTATTCATGGCGCAGATATTCGATCGCAGCTCCAATGCTCTGGCTCGTGCGAGCCTGGTGCTGACGGGGCTCATCGTGATCGCGCTGGGAGTGGCGCTGGACCTGCTCCAGCGCTCGCCGTGGGTGACGCGCCAGGGCCAGCGCCCCGATCAGCCGGTGCCTTTCAGCCATAAGCACCATGTGCAGGGGCTGGGGCTGCAATGCCAGTACTGCCACGTCACGGTGGAGACGTCGAGCTACGCCGGAATCCCGCCCACCAAGACCTGCATGAACTGCCACGCGCAGATCTGGACCAACGCGCAACTGCTGGAGCCGGTTCGCTCCAGCTGGGCGACGGGCCAGTCCCTGGCGTGGACCAAGGTTCACGACCTGCCCGATTTCGTTTATTTCAGCCACGAGATTCACGCCAGCAAGGGGGTGGGCTGCGCGACCTGCCACGGGCGCGTGGATCAGATGCCGCTGATGTACGCGCAGAACACCTTGCAGATGGAGTGGTGCCTGGATTGCCACCGCAATCCGGCGAAGTATCTGCGGCCGACCAGCGAGATTTACAACAACGCGTGGGAGGAGCCGACCGGGGACAGGCCGGTGTGGTGCACGGCGGGCGATGATAAGCCGGGCGTGCCGACGGCGCAGAGCGTGAGTTGCGTGACGAAGGAGCCGGGCGGCGTCGAGTTGGCCGCGCTGAGCCTGCCGGCTGCCCCTGCATACCGCAAGTTCACCAGCCAGGAGGAACTGGGGCGATTTCTGGTTCACCAGTACAAGATTCGCACCCCGAGAGATTTGACCAGTTGCGAGGTCTGCCACCGATGAGCGGACAACGTATAGATGGGATCGTGAATTTGATTGGCGCAGAGGCCGCGGAAGATGGTGGAAGGATGAGCCAGGTCCACGAAGAGCAGTCCACAGGGGCCAAAGCCCACGATCTTTCTGTGAGCATTTCGGCACGACTGAAGTCGTGCCCTGATACAAAGGCCAGGACTGTGGATGCCCCGCCGATGACACCGGCTGAAGTGCCGGCGGCACGCCTTGTAAAAGGGCACGACTTCAGTCGGGCCGAAATCGATCCCAAATCGGTGCGGGCTTTAGCCCCTGAGGGATGCTCTTCACCCGCATCGGCAATCACTGCCCCGGCCACGCCGATGACGCTGGCCCAGGTGCGCGAGGAGTTGAAGGCCGTGAAAGGCAAGCGATACTGGCGGTCGGTGGACGAACTGGCGGATTCGGCGGAGTTCCAGGCGGCGGTGGAGCGGGAGTTCCCTCACTCGGCGCAGGAGTGGGTCGATCCGGTCTCGCGGCGCGGCTTCCTCAAGCTGATGGGCGCTTCGCTGGCGCTGGCCGGTCTGGCCGGATGCACCAAGCAGCCCGACGAGCCCATCTACCCCTACGTCAAGCAGCCGGAAGACCTGATCCTGGGCAAGCCGATGTACTTTGCCACGGCGCATCCGTTTGTGACGGGCGCGGTGCCGCTGCTGGTCAAGAGCGACCAGTTCCGCCCCATCAAGATCGACGGCAACCCCGAGCATCCTTACAACCGGGGCTCGTCGGACCCGTTCACGCAGGCGACGCTGCTGGAGCTTTACGATCCGGACCGTTCGCAGCAGGTGACCTGGCGCGGCGAGAACCGCGAGTGGGCGGAGTTTGCCGAAGGCTTGCGCGTAAAGATGGCCGAGAGCAAGGACGGCACGGGGATGTACTTCCTGAGCTCGACCATCACTTCGCCCACGCTGGCGCGGCAGTGGAAGGAAGTGCAAGCGGCGTATCCGAAGGCGACGCTGGTGCAGTATGACCCGGCTGTTGCAGGAACGATGTTGGAATATGGAGCCAGCCTTCAGTACGATCTGAGCCAAGCCGACGTGATCGTATCGCTGGATGCGGATTTTCTCTCGGGAGCGGGCTATCCGGGCTTCCACAAGCTGGTGCGCGATTATGCCGATCGGCGCAAGGATCCCGAGAAACTGAACCGTTTGTATGTGATTGAAAGCACGCCGACGGCAACCGGCATGAAGGCAGAGCATCGGCTGGGGCTGCGAGTAAGCGAGATTCCGGCATTTGCGGCGGAACTGGCGAGGGCTTTGGATGTGCAGGAGGCGAACACGTCTGCTTACGCCCCGCCTGCTTACGCATGGACCGATGAGCAGAGGAAGTTTCTTGCTGCGTTGGCAAAGGACCTGAAAGCGCACGCCGGTCGATGTGTGGTGATTCCGGGGCTCTATCAGGACCCGTGCGTTGTAGACCTTGCAGCCTCCATGAACATCACGCTTGACAAGTTCAATTCGACTGTTTCAAGCGGCTACCATACGGCGATCCCGCTGCTCAGCGATCAACTTGGCAGTCTCAAGTCGCTGGTCGCCGATCTCAACGCGGGCAAGGTCGATTGGCTGGTGATACTCAATGCCAATCCGATTTACACCGCGCCTGCCGATCTTGACTTTGATGCGGCTTTCGAGAAGGCGAAGACAGTCGCACATCTCGGCTCACATTTGGACGAGACCGGGCAGATTTCTCACTGGCATATTCCGGCGGCGCATTATCTGGAGTCGTGGTCGGATGCACGCGCCTATGACGGAACGGCTTCGATCATTCAGCCGATGATCGACCCACTCTACGGCGGTAAGACTGCGCATCATTTCTTCCAGGCGTTGCTCAATGAGCCAGGCTTGAGTCCCTATGAAGCCGTGCGCGAGACATGGCGACCTGTGATCAAGGGCGACTTTGAAACCGGCTGGCGCAAGGCCCTGCACGAGGGCTGGATTGAGGGTAGCGCCGACGAGTGGGATCTTGCCGCGAAGTTGACCACACTGGCTCCCGCGTTTGCCGATAACAGTGGGATCAAGATCGCGCCTCCCACGACCAGGATCACACCTCCCGCGCCGAGAGACTCGCTGGAGATCATCTTCCGCCCCGACCCGAGTATCTATGACGGGCGCTGGTCGAATGTCGGCTGGCTTCAGGAGCTTCCCAAGCCGGTGACCAGCCTCAGCTGGGACAATGCTGCGCTGGTTTCCGGCGCGACGCTGACCAGGCTTGGCCTGGAAGAGGATGACATCGTCGAGCTTACCGTGCAAGGCCGCAAGGTCAATGCGCCGGTGATTGTTGCGCCGGGGCATCCCGATAACTCGGTGACGGTGCATCTGGGCTATGGACGCCAGTTTGCCGGCCGCGTAGGCTCGGGCGCGGGCTTCAACGCCTACTCGATTCGGACCTCGGACGCGCCGTTTTACACGGTTGGCTCGATCCGGAAAGTCGAAGGAAAATGGGGAGTCGCGATCACCAAAAGCCACTATCAGGACCAGCGTGGAAAAGCCTTCGGCCAGCAGGGCAACGGCAACAACTCGCTCGAGGCCGGTGAGGCCATCGGCGAGCGCGGCATCGTTCGCTACGCCACCCTCGACGAGTTCAAGGCCAATCCGGGCTTCGCCAACGAGGGCGAGACCCATACCAGGACAAATAAGGACAACTCGCTCTTCCCCAATTGGGAGTACAAGGACAATGCCTGGGGCATGTCCATCGACATGAACAGTTGCACGGGCTGCAACGCGTGCATCGTGAGCTGTTATGCCGAGAACAACATCGCGGTGGTGGGCAAGCAGCAGGTGCGCATCGGGCGCAACATGCAGTGGCTGCGCATCGACACTTATTTCGAAGGCGACCTGGCCGCGCCGCGCGCCCACTTCCAGCCCATGGCCTGCCAGCACTGCGAGAACGCGCCCTGCGAGCAGGTTTGCCCGGTGGGCGCGACGGTGCATACGCCCGAGGGGCTGAACGCGATGGTTTACAACCGCTGCGTCGGCACGCGCTATTGCTCCAACAACTGCCCCTACAAGGTGCGGCGCTTCAACTTCCTGCTCTACTCGGACTACGAAACGGAGAGCCTGAAGCTCCTGCGCAACCCCGATGTGTCGGTGCGTTCGCGCGGCGTAATGGAGAAGTGCACTTACTGCGTGCAGCGGATTTCGGCGGCGAAGATCGAGGCCGACAAGGAGAATCGCCCGGTCCGCGACGGGGAGATTGTGACCGCGTGCCAGCAGGCCTGCCCGGCCGCGGCCATCACCTTCGGCAACATCAACGACAAGGCCAGCCGGGTAGCAAGACTGCAAGCCGACCAGCGCAGCTACCAGGTGCTGGCCGATCAGAATACGCGTCCGCGGACCAGGTATGTGGCCGCGGTGCTGAATTTGAATCCGGAGTTGGAGGCTTCCTTGGTGGAGCACGGGGTTAAGGGTTGAGGGATTTGCTGGGCGGTTGGAACAAATGCGGCGTGTTAGCCTCCGCTGCGCGGAGATGGCGAGTTAGCAAGTTGGCGATTGGGCAAGTTAGCGAGTTGGCGGGTTAGCGGAGCCAGGATGGCAGTCGAATTGAAAGACAACCCGGGGATCGATCCCGCCACCGGCGAATACCGGGTGATTGCGCCGGGGCAGACCTTCAGGTCGGTCACCGAGAAGATCGCGCGCATTGTGCTCACGCCGCGCACGCCGCTGGGCTGGTTTGCCTTTTTCAGCGCCGCCGGCGCCGGGGCGACCATGCTGCTGGTGGCGATCACCTGGCTGTTCCTGGAGGGCGTCGGCATTTGGGCCGTTTCGCAGCCGGTGGCGTGGGGATTCGCCATCATCAACTTCGTCTGGTGGATCGGCATCGGCCACGCGGGCACGCTGATCTCGGCGATTCTGCTGCTCTTCAAGCAGGGATGGCGCAACTCCATCAGCCGCTTCGCCGAGGCCATGACCATCTTTGCCGTGGTCTGCGCCGGCATGTTCCCGGTGATTCACCTGGGCCGTCCCTGGCTGGGTTACTGGCTGTTTCCCTATCCCAGCACCATGACGGTCTGGCCGCAGTTCCGCTCGCCGCTGATGTGGGATGTCTTCGCGGTCTCGACTTACGCCACCATCTCCATCGTCTTCTGGTACATCGGCATGATTCCGGACCTGGGCACGTTTCGCGATCGCTCCCAGTCGAAGATCGCCCAGTATTTCTACGGCATCCTGTCCATGGGCTGGCGCGGATCGGTGCGCCACTGGATGCGCTACGAGACGGCCGCTCTGCTGCTATCCGGGCTGGCCACGCCGCTGGTGCTCTCCGTGCACACGGTCATCAGCTTCGACTTCGCCGTCGCGGTGCTGCCCGGCTGGCACACGACCATCTTCCCGCCTTACTTTGTGGCGGGCGCCATCTATTCGGGCTTTGCCATGGTGCTGACGCTGGCCATTCCGCTGCGCAAGTTCTACCACCTCGAGGGCCTGGTCACCGAGCGGCACATCGACAACATGGGCAAGGTGATGCTGGCCACGGGATTCATCGTGGCCTACGGGTACGGGATGGAAGTCTTCATGGCCTGGTACTCGGCCTCGCACTGGGAAGCTTTCATGATGTGGAACCGCATGTTCGGACCCATGGGCTGGGCCTACTGGGTGCTCATCACATGCAACCTGGCGATTCCGCTGACGACACTATGGTCGCGCAAGCTGCGCACCTCGATTCCGTATATGTTCTTCATCTCCATCCTGGTCAACACGGGCATGTGGTTTGAGCGCTTCGTGATTGTGGTTACAAGCCTCTACCGCGACTTTCTGCCCTCGGCGTGGGGAACTTATCGCGCCACCAGGTGGGACTATATGACCTTTGTGGGCACGCTGGGACTGTTCACGACGCTGTTCCTGCTGTTCGTGCGCTTCCTGCCCATGATTCCCATGAACGAGGTCCGCATGTTGCTGCCGCAGGCGAAGATCGCGCCCAAGGCCAGAGCGGAGGCTGGCGACTGATGCCCCCACGCGAAGGAACCTACGGCCTGCTGGCCGAATTCGATACGCCGGGCGACCTGGTGAGAGCTGCCCGGCAGGCGCGGCTGGACGGCTGGCGGCGCATGGACTGCTATACGCCTTATCCGGTCGAGGAGGCGGCCGAAGCTATCGGCTTCCACCGCAACAGGGTGCCGCTGATCACGCTGATTGGCGGGCTGATGGGCCTGGTGGCGATGTTCGCGCTGGAAACCTGGATCTCGGTGTGGGCCTATCCGTTGAATATAGGCGGGCGTCCGACGTACTCCTGGCCGGCATTCATTGTGCCCGCCTACGAGTGGACGATTCTCTTTGCCGGGCTTTCGGCCGGCTTCGGAATGGTGGCGCTGAACGGGCTGCCGGCGCTCTATCATCCGTTGTTCAACGCGCCGAACTTTCGCGACGGAGCTACGACGGACAAGTTCTTCCTGTGCCTGGAGGCGCTGGACCCCAAGTTCGATCTGCTGGAAACAAGGGCCTACCTGGAAGGCTTTGGGCCGGTTTCCGTTGTGGAGGTGGAGTACTGATGACCAGGAATCAGAGAGCCACTCAGCCTCCGTGCCACATCCTATTCGCGGTCGCCGCGGCGGCCAAAAAGGATGGGAGATCGCAAAAGCTCGCCGCTATCGCAGGCCTAGCCGCGCTGATGCTCATCGCCGGCTGCCGGCAGGACATGCAGGACCAGCCGAAGCTCATTTCGCAGCGCGGATCGGAGTTCTTCGCCGACCACCGGGGCGCGCGTCCGCAGGTGGCCAATACTGTGGCGCGCGGGCAGTTGCGTGAAGACAGCTACTTCTATACCGGCGTTGTTCAGGCCGCAAACGGCTATCGCGAAGAGCGGAACGAGATGCCTTTTCCGGTGACGATGGAGGTGCTCAAGCGCGGCCAGGAGCGCTTCAACATCTACTGTTCGCCATGCCACTCGCGGGTGGGCAACGGACGGGGCGCGATTGTGGAACGCGGTTACAAGCCGGCCGGTAATTATCACGACCAGGTGCGCCTGTCGCAGCCCATCTCGCACTACTTCTACGTGATGACGCACGGCTACGGGGCTATGCCGGACTACTCAGCGCAGTTGACGCCCGTCGACCGCTGGGCGGTCGCGGCTTACATTCGCGCCTTGCAGCGCAGCCAGGCGGCCACGGTGAAGGATGTGCCCGCGGGGGTGCGCGTCGAAAGCCTTCAGGAACTTGCCGCCAGGACCGGCCACCCGGAGTATGCGAATCCGTGGACGCTGCCGGTGATCCAGACCTATCCGCACGATGCCGTGCAGGGAACGCCGGCGCTGGCTCCGGCCAATCCCGAGACCGCAATTCCCGCCAGCAAACCGGGGGCGCGGTAGGGACTAGGGACTAAGGGACTAGGGACTAGGACTAGGGACTAAGGGACTAGGGACTAGGGACTAGGACTAGCGACTAAGGGACTAGGGACTAAGGGACTAGGGACTAGGGACTAGGGACTAAGGGACTAAGGGACTAAGGACGAACGGAATGGCTCACGAGACTCACGCCAACACGCTCCCCGCCGATCTGGGCGCACCGGCCTTTGTGGACGGCTGGCAGCAGCGCGCGCTGGCCATCGGGTCGATCTCTGCGGTTGTCGCCGTTGGGTTGGCCGTCGCCGAGCGGTCCGTCGATCACGTGCTGCGCGCCTGGCTGCTGGGCCTGATGCTCACCTTCGGCTTTGCGGTGGGCGGGTTGGCGCTGCTGATGGTGCAATACTGTTCGGGCGGCAAGTGGGGCCTGCTCCTGCGCCGGCCTCTGGAGGCCATGAGCCGCACCCTGCCGCTGGTCTTCGCCTATTGGCTTGTGATTGCGTTCAACCTCAAGAGGCTTTACCTGTGGGCGAGCCCGGCGATGGTGGACGACGGCGTGAAGCGCGGCCTGATCAGTCAGGAGCAACTGGAGACCATCCGGCACGCGATCCGCTTCAAGCAGCCCATGCTGAATCCCGCGGCCTTTGTGTGGGTGAGCCTGCTGTGCTTCGCCATCTGGGGTTACTACACCTGGAGACTCAACTCTCTGGGCCTGCAAAGAGATGCCGACGGGCCCGCCTCCACGCCCGGATGGATCAAGCGGCTGGAAAACATCAGCGGGCCCGGCATCGTCGTGTATGCCATCACCATGTCCGCGGCCGCCATCTACTGGGTCATGTCGCTCGATCCCACCTGGTACTCATCGGTCTACGGGCTGCTGTTCCTGGTCGCCCAGGGATACGCGGTGCTGGCGCTCTCCATCATCGTCGCCGGTTCGCTCTCGAGGGGCGAGCCCTTCCGCACCATCCTGCGCTCGACCGAGCAGCACGACCTGGGCAAGTTCGCATTTGCGTTTGTGATGCTGAATATCTACCTGGCCTTTTCGCAGTTTCTCATCATCTGGTCGGGGAACCTGCCGGAGGAGATTCCGTGGTACCTGGACCGCTTTATGGGCGGCTGGGGCGTGATTATCACGCTGGATTTTGTTTTTCACTGGCTGATTCCCTTCACGCTGCTCCTGTCGCGCGATCTGAAACGCAACAAGAAGCGGCTGGTGCGGGTGTGCCAGTGGATGATCTTCGCCCGGGCCTTCGATCTATTCTGGCTGATCGAGCCGAACTTCAAGGATGCGGCGCGCAACCTGCACTTCAGCTGGGGAATTCTTGAGTACATCGCCGTGCCGGTGGCGATGACATCTTTCTGGGTTGCCTTTTACTGCACGCGGCTGAAGGCGCGGCCGCTGGTGCAGACCAACGATCCGCATGTGGCGGAGATTCTGGAGCCTGAGCATGTCCACGCATGATCATGACGGCGGCCGCGAGCCGGACGATTTCGAGCCAGACGAGCAGGAGCGGGAGCAGCCCGACGCCTCCGCCGGCTTCGAGCGCTCCGACGTGCGCGTCTCGGGAGTTCTGGTCTTTCTGACCGCGCTGAGCATCTTTGTAGTAGTGACGGCGGTGCTTTGCTACGGGGTCGGCAAGGTCCTGTTTGCTCACATGGCGAAGGAAGACCAGCCGAAAAACAAGTGGTCGACAACGGTGGACCTCAAGCCGCTGGGCAACATGCCCTCCAATCCGGAGATGCAGAGCAAGCTCGATCAGATGACGCAGCAGTTCCCGGCGCCGCGCCTGCAGAACGACGACGGCAGCCAGGAGACCGCCAATCTGCATGCCAGGGAGGATCTGCTGCTGGAGCATTACAGCTGGATCGACCAGTCGCAGGGCAAGGTAAGGATTCCCATCGAGCGGGCGATGGAGTTGATTGCGCAGAGCGGACTGCCGGTGGCGCCCAAGGTGGAAGAAGCCCCGCTGCTGACCGGGGACAGCCGGCCGGTGGTGGCCGTTCCCCTGACCAACGGGTTTGCGCGCACCGGGTATGAGCAGGACGAGGCGCAGTTGCAGGCCACGACGGGCGGGCGGAAGTAAAGGGCGCTGGCCAGCGCGCCGGATTGGGGTTTGCAGCTTCCCACCCTTTCCGGTCGCCGCAGCGACAACGCGAAAAGGATGGGGCACCCGAGATTTGTTTTGGATAGGAAGTGAGAAGGATGCGGAGTAAAGGCAAGATACGGAGAAGTTGGCAAAGCGCGGCACGGCGCGCAGCGATTGCGGCGGCATTCTGCGCGGCGGTGCTGGCGCCGCCTCTGATTGCGCAGGTCTCCGGCTACGGCGACAAGCAGATAGGCCCGGTCAACGACAAGCCGCCGGCGATTCTGAACGGCGTGGGCATTGCGCAGAATCTGAACCAGCAACTGCCGCTGGATCTCACCTTCACCGACGACGCCGGCCGGCAGGTGCAACTGGCCAGCTACTTCGGCAAGCGCCCGGCGATTCTGGCGCTGGTTTACTATCAGTGCCCCATGCTGTGCTCGGAGGAGCTGAATGGCCTGACGGGCGCATTGCAGATGGTGAAGTTCGTTCCCGGCAGGGACTTCGATGTGATTGTGGTGAGCATCGATCCCACCGAGGGGCCGGAGCTGGCCGCGGCCAAGAAGCGAACCTACCTGAAGCGCTACGGCCATCCGGAGACGGCGGCGGGCTGGCATTTTTTGACCGGCACGCAGCCTAACATCGACGCGCTGACCAAGGCGGTGGGCTTCGGCTACGTGAGGATTCCGGGGCCGGATGGCAAGCTTACCCAGTTTGCCCACGCCAGCGCCATTCAGATTGTCACGCCCGAAGGCAAGCTGGCGCAGTATTACATGGGCGTGGAGTATTCGCCCAAGGATCTGCGGCTGGGATTGGTGGATGCTTCGGCCAACCGCATCGGCTCGCCCGTGGATAACATACTGACTTACTGCTACCACTACGATCCCAAAACCAACAAGCACTCGCTGATCGTGGCGCGGGTGGTGCAGCTGGGCGGGCTGGTGACCGTGTTCGGTTTGGGCGGATTCATGCTGGCGATGTTCCGCCGCGACGCGCGGCGGGAGGGCCAGCCGGAGACGGGCAAGGCGGAGACAGGAACGAAGGGGAACGGATAACGGAATGGACCACATCAGCCCAGTACTGTGGCAGTTTCTCGTCAAGTGGACGAAGAACTTCCCGCTGTTTCCGCCGGAGGCGTCGCGCATTGCGCCGCAGATGGACGCGCTGCTGTTTTTCATGGTGCTGGTGAGCCTGATCGGGCTGACGGTGGTGGTGCTGCTGGTGACTAGCTTTTCCATTCTTTACAGCAAGAAGCGGCATCCGGTCGCGGTGCAGGTGGAAGGCTCGACGCTGCTCGAGGCCACCTGGACCATCATTCCGCTGGGGCTGTTTCTGGTGATGTTCGTGTGGGGCGCGCTCATTTATTTCCGCGTCTACACGCCGCCGGCCAACGCCATGAACATTTATGTGGTGGGCAAGCAGTGGATGTGGAAGGCGGAGCATCCGGGCGGGCAGCATGAGATCAACGCGCTGCATGTGCCCACGGGCCGCGCGGTGCAGTTGACGCTGATTTCGCAGGATGTCTTTCACAGCTTTTCGATTCCCGCCTTCCGCGTGAAGCGCGAGGCGATTCCGGGCCGCTACACCACCGTCTGGTTCGAGGCCACCGAGCCGGGAACCTACCACCTCTTCTGCACGCAATACTGCGGGACGAACCACTCGCAGATGGTGGGCGACGTGGTGGTGATGACGCCGGAGGGTTACAAGCAGTGGCTGGCCGAATCGACCAGCGGCATTTCGCTGGCGCAGAACGGCGAACGGCTGTTTGCGAGCCTGAGTTGCGCGGCCTGCCACAATGCGCGGCCCGATGCGCGCGGGCCGAATCTGGCCAACGTCTACGGATCGAAGCTGCCTTTGGCAAGCGGAGGCGCGGTGACCGCCGACGAAGGCTATCTGCGCGAGTCCATTTTGAACCCATCGCAGCATGTGACCCAGGGCTATGCGCCCATCATGCCCACCTATCAGGGGCAGATCAGCGAAGAGGGCGTGATCGCGCTGGTGGAGTACATCAAGAATCTCGACTCCGGCTATCGCATTCAGCAGACGGAGAACACAACCAGTCTGCCGCCCGGCAGCGAAGCGCCGCCGCGGCGGCCCGCGCGGGCGGCTGCCGGAATTGCCGGCCAAAGGTCCGCCGTACAGCAGCCCGCTACCCGAGGGATGGTGAAGCAATGAGCGCCACAATCGTCAGTCTTCCCGACCAATCCACAGCCAGGATTCCCAGGGTGAACTATCTCACCAAGGAGAACGGAATCCTGAGCTGGCTGCTGACCGGCGACCACAAGCGGATTGCGATTCTCTACCTGATCTCGATCACGTTCTTCTTCTTCATCGGCGGGGCGCTGGCCGGGCTGATCCGCCTTGAACTGCTGACGCCGCAGGCCGATCTGATGGCCACCGACACCTATAACAAAGTGTTCACCATGCACGGCGTCATCATGATCTTTTTCTTCCTGGTGCCGTCGGTGCCGGCCACGCTGGGCAATTTCCTGATCCCGATGATGATCGGAGCCAAGGACCTGGCGCTGCCCAAGATCAACCTGCTTAGCTGGTATCTCTACATGGCCGGCGGCATTCTGGCCATTTACACCATGGCCACCGGTGGCGTGGATACCGGCTGGACCTTCACCACGCCGCTCTCCACGCACTACGTGAATACCAACGTGGTGACTACCGGGCTGGCCGCGTTCATCGCGGGGTTCAGTTCCATCTTGACCGGGTTGAACTTCATTGTGACCATCCACAAGATGCGTGCGCCCGGCATGACCTGGTTCCGGCTGCCCTTGTTCGTGTGGGCGCATTACGCGGCCAGCATCCTGATGGTCCTGGCCACGCCGGTGGTGGCCATCTCCATGATTCTGATCATTCTGGAACGCACCCTGGGCATCGGCATCTTCGATCCCACCAAGGGCGGCGATCCGCTGCTCTTCCAGCATTTGTTCTGGTTCTACTCGCACCCGGCGGTTTACATCATGATTCTGCCCGGCATGGGAGTCATCTCCGAGACCATCTCGACCTTCAGCCGCAAGCGGGTCTTCGGTTATACGGCGGTGGCCTTCTCGTCGGTGGCCATCGCGGTCTTCGGATTCTTTGTCTGGGCCCACCACATGTTCATCATGGGCATCTCGAACTACGCGGTGCTGGTCTTCTCGCTGTTGACCATGCTGGTGGCCGTGCCCTCGGCCATCAAGATATTCAACTGGACCTTCACGCTCTACAAGGGCTCGATCACCTTCGAGACGCCGTTGCTCTACACCTTCGGCTTCATGGGGTTGTTCACCATCGGCGGACTCACCGGCGTATTCCTGGGCACGTCGGGAACCGACATTCACCTCACGGAAACCTACTTCATCGTGGCGCACTTTCATTTCGTCATGGTGGGCGGCATGCTGATGGCGTTTCTGGCCGGCATTCACTTCTGGTGGCCCAAGATCACGGGGCGCATGTATCCGGAGAAGCTGTCGCAGTTGGCAGCCGTGGTCACCTTCATCGGCTTCGTCTTCACCTTCTTCCCGCAGTTCATTCTGGGAGTTCTGGGCATGCCGCGCCGCTACGCTTCTTACCCGCCGGAGTTTCAGGTCCTGAATGTCTTCTCCACCGCGGGCGCGACCATCCTGGGCGTCGGCTACCTGCTGCCGGTGCTTTATCTGGTCTGGTCGCTGAAGTACGGCGCAATCGCCGGCGACAATCCCTGGCGGGCGACAGGCCTGGAATGGCAGACCCAATCTCCGCCGCTGACCGAGAACTTTGCCGTGATGCCGGTCATGGACCATGAAGCCTACGACTACGAGTGGCTGGAGGCCCAACAGGAGAAGCGCCGGAAAGAGGTGGCCAGTGCCGGATAACACAGCGATTGCCCATGGCGCGCCGGAGCCCGCTCACCAGGAGCACCCGCCCTATCTGCGCCATCACTTCAATTCCGTCGAGCAGCAGGCGGATGCGGCCGGCTTTGGCATGTGGGTCTTCCTGGTGCAGGAGGTCATGTTCTTCGGCGGCCTGTTTACCGCTTACCTCGTCTATCGCAACTGGTATTACCCGGCGTTCGTGGCCGGCTCCCACCAACTGAATGTCTATTGGGGCACGCTGAACACGCTGGTCCTGATCGTCTCCAGCTTCACCATGGCCATGGGCCTGTGGTGCGCGGAGACCCGGCGCAAGAACGGGCTGGTGCTTTACCTGACGCTGACGTTTCTTCTTGGCCTGGGATTCCTGGGCATCAAGAGCATCGAGTACGGGGAGAAGATCGAGAAGCACCACGTTCCCGGCTTTCATTACAGGTTGCAGTCGTTTGTCGATCCGCAATCGGAGCGCGAAGTATTCAAGGAGTACCACGACAAGCCGCTGGCGCCCGATATGGCGCGCCACACCGAGCTTTACTTCTCGCTCTACTTCCTCATGACCGGCATGCACGCGCTGCACATGGTCGTCGGCATCGGGGTGCTGGGATTCATGATCCTGCGCGCCCGGGCCGGGGCTTACACCTCGGGGCACTCGACCTTCGTGTTGAACTTCGGCCTCTACTGGCACTTCATCGACATTGTCTGGATCTATCTCTTCGCGCTGCTCTATCTGATCAGCAGGCATCAATAGGGGCTAGGGATTAAGGGTTAGGGGTTAGCGGTAAGTGAACAGCCGCAACAAGGACAAACGGCATGAGCGGACACAACCAACTCGCGCATCGCATCATCGGCCCCAGGGTCTACGTGGCGATCCTCTTCGCGCTGCTCGTGGGCACCGCGCTCACGGTCTGGGCGTCGTTCATCGACCTGGGCGTCTGGAATCCCGTCATCGCGCTGGCCATCGCCACCACCAAGGCCGTCCTGGTGGTGCTCTACTTCATGCACGTCCGATACAGCACAAAGCTGACCATGCTCACCGTCGGCGCGGGCGTCTTCATGTTTCTCACCCTGATCAGCCTCACGTTGGCCGACTACATCAGCCGGGCGTGGGGGAACTGGTAGAAGAGCAGGGGTCAGGGATCAGTGGGTCAGGGATCAACTCGCAGGGGTAAGAGATGTTAAATAAACCGTGGCGATCTGAATTCAACCGTCTCTGGAAGGAGTTGGTCCCACCCCAAGGGCAGGCCAAGACCGTTCAAGGTGAGTTGATTCGCGCTGTAGGTAGGTTGGCCGATGAGGCATATCGAAACGGCAATATCAATTTCGGAACGGGCCACAAGATTTTATGCGAGTACATCCGTTTGAATTTGAAGGATCCTGCGATTTTTGATGCAGACGAAATTCAGGAAATAGATCGGTGCATTGACGAGATTCTTGATGCGGAGCACGCGGACTTACGCGGATCGGCATCCTGCCATTATCGCCTTACGGAGAAGGTCGTAAAGTGGTGTGAGTCGAAGCCAGATCCGATTCCGCATCAGCAGAATCCCGCTCTCAATATGTAGTCTGCGCAAACGAATTGCCCAGCTTGGCGCCCCAAATTCAGCTTGGTTAGCCAAATACTGTGCGCTCCATTCACAGAAGAGGGGCTGCCCGACGCGCAGCCCCTTCTTGCGAAAGTCCGGTAGTTGCAGCAAGCAGTTTCTCGGGCCTTCCGGGCTCTGGAGCGTATTCGCGAATGCACTAAAAACTAACCGTGACGGCGATTGGAATGTCCGGGTAATTGCGGTCATAGAGGTAGTACCCGTCGCCGGTGTTGTCAAGATACACATTGTCGGTTTCGTACCAGTTCGGCCCCCACGACTCCGGCCAGGGATCGACGATCGTGACCCAGTATCCGTCGTACTGGAAGCGCGGCATCCCACCTACGAAGACCAGTGGAAGACCGTAGATGCGGAAGAAGTGGTCGCGGCCAAAGTAGAGTCTGAAGCGGGAGTCGGGAATCCGGTAGCCGTTATAGCCGCCGCGCTGGGTCCAGTTTTGGTGCTCGTCCTTCCACGATCTCGCGCGTGACTGAACAAAGCCGGAGCGCACCTGTCCCTGGTGTTGTGGAACGCCGCTCGGGTGGACGCCGCCGTTTGTGGGGCCGTTGTACTGCACGCCGCCGTGATAAGCGCCGCCATAGGTCTGATGCGGTGCTGGCTGATGTTGCGCCGGCGCAGGGCCCGGCTGCTGATGGGTTTGCTGTGTGGGCCGCGCCTGTTGCGGTTGCTGCGCTGGTCTTCCTTGGCCTTTGTCGTTCCCCTTCTCATCGTGCTGGGCCATGGCGATAGGCATGGCTGCAAAGAGCAAAGACAGAATCGTTGCACCGATAACCGTTATTCGCTTCATGTGGCGTGTCTCCTTCCGTGTGCGGTTGATGTGTACGGTTGGCGCTTTGACGCGCAGGCTCCTTGTTCCCAGGTTTCCATCATAGACCTCCCGAGCGCAAATGGTGAAGACCTAGAGTGAGTGGGTTTTCCGGCCAAATCTCCCTTTGAAGATGAAGAGAGGAGAGGCCAGAATCAGATTCCGGACACATGTCCATGCGCATGTTTCTGCGGACTTCCTGTGAACCTGCCTCCAGCGACGGGGCGGGGCTGAGTGTTTCTCCAGCCGGACAGGCCAGTTACCGCGCCGAATGGGCCGGCGAGATGCCGGCGGCGCTGGCGCTCGCCATCCTTCTGCCCGCGGTAGCGAAGCCGGCACAAGACCCCTTGGAGGCTGTCAACGTGCGGATTTGCTCAGAGTCTCCCCGACTAGCATTCCGCAGGTTCCCGTGCCGGGAGCCGGGCGGCTGTGGTATACGTTTTCGCATGAGCTTCCGCAGAGTTTTCTTTCTCGCTGTTCTTGCCGTTCCGGCATTGTTCGCCATTTCCATCCGCGCCCAGAACCCCGCTCCCTCGCCGCCCATGGGCTGGAACAGTTGGGATGCCTATGGGCTGACCATCGACGAGGCCGACTACCGGGCCAACGCCACCGTGCTGAAGGGGCTGAGGCAGTACGGCTGGCAGTATGCGGTGATCGACGAGGGGTGGTACATGGAGAATCCCTTCGGCGACAAGCTGGAGACGCGCAAGTATGTGTGGAACGGCAACGGGATTTTGATTCCGGTGGTGAGCCGGTTCCCGTCGTCGGCCGGGGGAGCGGGATTCAAGCCGCTGGCTGACTGGGTTCATGCGCAGGGGCTGAAGTTCGGCATCCATATTGTGCGCGGGATCCCGCGCCAGGTGGTGGAGGCAAACCTGCCCATCGCGGGGTCGGGCTTTCATGCCGCCGACGCGGCCGACAAGAGCTCGCCGTGCCCCTGGGACGACGGCAACTGGGGCGTGGCCGACAATGCCGCCGGCCAGGCTTACTACGATTCCATGCTGAAGCTCTACGCCGGATGGGGCCTGGACTACATCAAAGTGGATTGCATCAGCGACCATCCTTACCGGCCGACGGAGATCAAGCAGATTGCGGCGGCCATTCGAAAGACGGGGCGGCCCATCGTGCTGAGCCTTTCGCCGGGGCCGACGCAACTGGAGCACGCGGCCGAGGTGGGCGAATACGCGCAGATGTGGCGCATCACGAACGACCACTGGGATGCCTGGAGCTTCGCGCGCAGACCCGGCGACGACGAGTTTCCCTTTGGCCTGCGCGGCGAATTCGACAGGCTGGCCAAGTGGTTCCCCTATGTGAAGTCGGGCAACTGGCCCGATGCGGATATGCTGCCGTGGGGCTGGCTGGGACCGCATCCGGGCTGGGGCGAGCCAAGGCAGTCGCGCCTGACTCCGGACGAGCAGAAGACTGAGTTTGCGCTGTGGGCCATCGCGCGCTCGCCGCTGATTCTGGGAGCTAACCTGACCAAGATGGACGATCTTACTCGGAGCCTCGTCACCAACCAGGCGATACTGTTCATGAATCAGAACGTGACTTACAGCCATCCGCTCGATTCCGCCGGCCTGCCGGCCGGCTTTGAGCACGCCCGGGTCTGGCGGGCGACGATCGACTCGCCGGGCGCGCGAAACTATGCGGAGTTCTTTGCCTTCTTCAACCTGGACGACCAGCCGGTGACGCTGCGCGCCACCTGGAAGCAGCTTGGCCTGGACGGCGCCAGGCACCGGGCCGTGAATCTCTGGACCGACAGCGCGGGCAGGGAATCGAAGGAAATCACCGTAACTTTGCCGGCTCACGGCAGCGCTGTCTTCCAAGTCAAATAGGTAAAAGAGGCCTTAAAGGGACTCAAGGAGGAACTGCAAGAATGCGCTGAGAACTATAAGTGAAGAAGAGTATTGCCCTGCGATGTAGAGACGAAGGAGAAGATGGAATGAAAGTATATGAAGTGGATTTCGACCTGAACTATCAAACATTCTTTCTGTCTAACCACGACAGCAAGATATGGAAGGCGTGGGTATTGAATAGTGGCAGATTAGAGCAGGAATGGGTACGGGTGTCACTCAAAAAGTCTCGGGAAAGGCATCCGCAGGGGAATTTCGCATATTGCTGGATCGGTTGCTATCGTTTCCTTATGGATGCTCGCGCACATAGCATCTTGGCGCCGATATTAGATCAAGATTTTGAAATTCTTCCGATTGAGCCGTTTCGCGGCGTGGAATACCACTTTGTAAACCCACTCAAGGAAGTAGATTGTCTTGATCGGGAAAACACGAAAAGGAAACCTGGATCTCCTAACACTATTTACCAGTTTATTCCTGAAAGGTTGACGGATTCCACAATCTTTTGGGTTAAATGGGCCGGCGGTTTATTTACTGTTGTTGGCCGGCCCGGCGCCGAAGTTGAATTTAAGACCGTGGTCGAGCAGGCTGGCCTCACCGGCCTGAAGTTTGAAGAGGTCTGGTCGGATGGTATTCCTGTAACTCGAAGCAAGGGTTTTGTTGAAAGTGTAATCTTTCCTGGAATGTCGCAATTCACCGCTGTTGCCTCTGATCGCGAGAAAGTCGATTCCGAGGTTTCCAATGCCAAGCCGTTCGTGGCGTGGGCGAAAGAAGCCGATGAGGCGGAAGATTGGGACGAAGAGCAGCCCGCACCCAGCCTGGGCATCGGCGATCGTGAAGAGGCCGTCGAAGCAATCCGCAACTCGGCGTTTTCCGCGCAACCGAATACGGTTGCAACTGCTCTCCGGCCCTCGGCGCGGATCTTCATCTGCAACAAGGACGGATCGGAGAGAGTCGCCGGCGCGCGTTTGACCGTCTCCCGCTTCGGCGGCCGGCCCGCGCTGCCGGAGAACCTGGCCTGGCCAACCTGGAACAAGAGCGCGCATATTCAGGACGAGATCGACGGATTGAAGAGGATCTACGAGTGCGCCCGGAAGAAAGCAGGAGACTCCTCTGAGGAGTTAAAGAAGAATTATCAAGACAAGATCGCGGAGATGCGCAAGGAAATGTTGGCCGGAGAGACTCCGCTGGCGTTTCTCGGCCAGTTGTCTCTGCGCGAGATTCAGGCCGTGGCGCCGCTGCCCGGCTGGCCCAAGGAGGGGATTCTGGCCTTCTTTTATTCCCCGGAGCAGGCCTGGGGAGGCAGCCCGCAAGATCGCGGGCATTGCCGGATTCTCTTCTTTCCCGAGGGCGCGCCGCTGCGGCAACGGGATTACCCGGAACTGCTCGGCGAAGAGGGAAGGTATCGTGAGCGAGCGTTGACCGCCCGCTGCGAGTGGACTCTGGAAAGATACCTCAAATCAAAAAGTGACGGCACTCAATATTGGACGAAGCAAGAGTACCTGGAGTTACTGGAGAAACTGAACGCGGATGGAGGCAATGCGGTGGGTCCGGTGCATCGCTGCGGCGGATATGCGCAGGAACTTCAGAAAAAATTGCGCGTGCAATGTCAGATGGTGACCAACGGCCTCAATTGGGGCGCTCCTGGAGTATTGAAAGATCCGCGCGTGGCCGAATTGGACAAAGGCGTGATGGATTGGCAGTTGGTGATGCAATTCGACTCCGAGATGAGCCTGAACTGGGAGTGGGGTTCCGCGGGGCGAGTCTACTTCATGGCCCGCCGGCAGGATATCGAGGCCGGCGACTTTTCCAACTGCTGGGCGGTCTTGCAGTGCGATTGACTTACGTGGGTCGTCAGAATCTTATCCGGGCGGAATGAAGGCATAGGCGGGTTGCGGACGAGGGACAGAACGGTGCGGAGGCGAAGCTTTCTTGGCGGTTTGGCGGCGGTTTGGATTGCCGGCGGACCATTTCCTCTTCGATCATGGCGGGCATTCGGCGAGCCTAGGGCGGACACCGGGCGGGCTGCCGCCACCAGCGGCCAGCGGCTGGCCGATGCGGCGCGGGCGCAGGTGGGCGTGACGGTGGGTTACGACCCCACGTGGTCGCATCTGAGCTATCCCGGCGGGGACGTGCCGCGGTCGACGGGCGTATGCGCGGACGTGGTGATTCGCGCCGCGCGCGACGGGCTGGGGCTGGACCTGCAAAAGCTGGTGCATGAGGACATGGTGAAGCACTTCGCCGCTTACCCGGCGCGCCAGGCGTGGGGATCGCGCGCGCCGGACGCCAATATCGACCATCGTCGCGTGCTGAACCTGGAAACCTATTGGACACGGGCCGGAGCGCGGCTTTGGGCGGCCTCGGGGCCGGTGCCGGGCGACGGCTTTCCTCCGCCGCTGGAGGTGGGCGACATCGTGACCTGGCTCCTGGATGCCCGGCTGCCGCACGTGGGGATTGTGGTCAGCGCCGGAGCGCGCGCGCGGGTGGTGCATAACATTGGCCGCGGAGCCGAAGAGAGCCCCATCGAGGAGTTTTTCATTCACCGCGCGGTTGCCCATTATCGCTGGCCGGTGAGCGCGTAGAGACTGCCCTCTTCTCTCCGATGGAGCGTGCCAGGATGTTGCGTTCCGCCTCCAGCCGATTGGCTCCGAATCGCCGATTTCATGAAGACTGCCCGCCCGGTGAGCGCAACGGTTCCCGGCCAAGGTTTTTGCCTGCCTTTAACATCCATTCCGCGGTGGGTCCTGTATGGATTGCCTGATGGGGAGTTTTTCATCAGGCGCAAACTCGTGTGCCGGGAGCGGGGGAAATCCTGTAGACTGCCAACACGGCGCGCTGGACGATTTCAATGGCCCGAACCACAACGAAACAGAAGCTGTTTAACGGCCGGGACCACTCCTGGATGCAGTTCAACCGGCGTGTGCTTGAAGAGGCCCAGGATGCGACCAACCCGCTGCTGGAGCGGGTGAAGTTTCTGGCCATCACGGCCAACAACCTGGACGAGTACGTTGAGGTGCGCCAGGCCGGGCTGATGCAGCGCATCGAGGACGGCTACCGGGAGCCGGGCTTCGACGGACTGCGACCGGACGAGTCGCTGGCCGTGCTGACCGCCGAGATTCACAGTTTTGTGGCCGCCCAATACGAGTGCTGGAACGAGAAGCTGCTTCCCGAGCTGCGGGCGCAGGGCATCCGGCTGCTGGAGTGGAACGAGCTGGACGAAGAGGCGCGGGCGTATGCGCAGGGGTACTTTCAGCGCGAGGTCGATCCGCTGCTCACGCCCATCTCGATCGATCCGGCGCACCCGTTTCCGCGCGTGCTGAACAAGGCGCTCTGCCTGGCGCTGCTGCTCCGGGCCAAGCGGCGCAGCTCCGGGCCGCAGGTGCTGGGGGTGGTGACGGTGCCGCGCGCTCTGCCCAGGTTTGTCCGGCTGCCCGCGGCGGAAGGCGCGTTCGACTATGTGCTGCTTCAGGATCTGATCGCGCAGAACCTGGCCGGCATGTACCGCGGGTACGAGGTCCAGGCTCACGCCGCCTTTCGCGTTACCCGCAACTCGAACCTTTACGTCGAGGAGGAAGAGGCGCGCTCGCTCCTGGAGAGTATTCGCGTGGAGCTGCACAACCGCCGCAAAGGGGATGCGGTGCGGCTGGAGATCGAAACCGGCGCCGACGCGGAGATTGTCGAGCGGCTGCGCGTGAACTTCGAACTCGACGAGGATCAGGTCTTCCGCGGCGATGGTCCGGTGAACCTCTCGCGCCTGATGTTCTTTTACGGCGACGTGAAGCGGCCGGATCTGAAGTTCCGGCCCTTCACTCCCAAGCCGCTGCACCTGAGCCGCAAATCGACAAACATCTTTGACGAACTGCGCCAGCGCGACATCCTGCTCCACCACCCCTTCGACTCCTACGATCCGGTGGTGGACTTCATTCAGCAGGGCGCCAACGACCCCGCCGTGGTCTCGATGAAGCAGACGCTCTACCGCACCAGCGAGGACTCGCCCATGTTCGAGGCGCTGACCGAAGCGGCGGCCAGCAAGGAAGCCACGCTGGTGGTGGAGCTGATGGCGCGCTTCGACGAGGCCTCGAACATTCGCTGGGCGCGCAACATGGAGGACGCCGGGGTGCAGGTCTTCCACGGTGTGGTGGGGCTGAAGACGCACTGCAAGCTGGCCATGCTGGTCCGCCGCGACGAAGACGGCGCGACCCGCCGCTACTGCCACCTGGGCACCGGCAACTACAACCCCGTGACCGCCCGCTTCTACACCGACCTGAGCCTGCTGACCAGCGATCCGCAGATCACTGAGCGGGTGCACATGGTCTTCAATTACCTCACTGCGCACGCCGAGATCGACGACTACCGGCCGCTGCTGGTGGCGCCTTTGACCATGGCCGAGAGCTTCCTGGGCCTCATCCGCCGCGAGCAGGAGCACGCCCAGGCAGGGCGGCCGGCGCACATCGTGGCCAAGATGAACTCCCTGCTCGAACCCAGCGTCATCGAGGCCCTCTACAAAGCCTCGCAAGCCGGGGTCGAGGTCGATCTGATCGTCCGCGGCCTCTCCATTGCGCGCCCCGGCGTCAAGGGCCTTTCGGAGCGGATTCGTGTGCGCTCCATCGTGGGCCGGTTCCTCGAGCACTCGCGCATCTTCCACTTCGCCAACGGGGGCAACGACGAAATCTACCTGGGCTCGGCCGACTGGATGCCGCGCAACCTCTTCGAGCGCTGCGAGGTGGTCTTCCCGGTCCGCGATGCGGCCGCCCTGGCCCGCATTCACGACGAAATTCTGCCCGCGTACCTGGCCGACACGGTCAAGGCGCGCATGCAGCAGCCCGACGGCAGTTACCTGCGCGCCGCCAAGCCGCTCAAGGATGCAAAGCCGTTTTCCAGCCAGGACTTTCTCATCCAGCTGGCCGAGGGCAAAACGGATCTGAGCGCCATCCCCAGACCCAGCGCGGCAAGGCCGCCTGTAAGGGCTGCAAACAGGCCTGCCCGTGTCACCCGCGCAGCGTCCGTCGCGAGATGAAGCCCGCTTTCATTCTGCCCTTGCGGCAGAGCTGAAGCCGGCCCCTGACGCCTTGCCATGCCGTGTTCATCGTCTTCTTAAGAGATGGCTGAGCCGACTGGATATTCATCGGGTTGAAACGCCATTCCATCCATTTTGGCTCACCGCATCCCCGTTTTGGGCACCGGCTTCAGAGCGCTCTCCGGAGTTGGGCCGCGGCCTTGCAGGAGTTGGTACGATGAGCCGATCTCACGATTAGAGCCGGGCGGCCCCCAGCCAAGGGTGGACTGCGCGAAACCGCCGCAGAGTCCCAAGAGGAGGAAATCATCAAGAGACGAATGCGATTGGGAGACCTGCTGATCCAGGCCAAGCTGGTCTCCGTCAAGGATGTGGCCAAGGCGCTGGAAGCTCAGGCTGAGCTGGGCGGGCACCTGGGCGACCGTCTGGTGGCCACGGGAGCCCTCGCCCACGAGGCGCTGGACTCCTTTCTCAATCGCATGCCGACGGAGCCGGCCGATATGGCGGCCACCGGAATCGACGCCACGGAGTTTCTCAGCCTGCTGATGAAGCTGATCTACGTGGATCATCTGGAATCGGCCCGCCAGTATGTGGATGCCATCAAGCTGCCTTATAACCTGGTGTTCGACCTGGTGCGGATGGCCATCGACCGTCAACTTCTGCGCAACCTGGGAACGCGGGACTCCGGCAACCCGCTGGACCTGAAATACGCGTTCACCGACGAGGGCCGGCGCTGGACGGTCGACGCTCTGGAACAGATGCGCTATACCGGGCCGGCGCCGGTCACTCTGGATGAGTTCGCTCACCAGGTCAACCTGCAGAGAATTACCAACGAGCGCGTAACTTTCGATCGTTTGCGGAAGTCCCTGGGCGACCTGGTCTTCGATGACAGCATCGTGGAAAGTGTCGGCCCGGCGCTGAACTCGGGCCGCGCCATGCTGCTCTATGGCCCGCCCGGCAATGGGAAGACTTCGGTCGCGCTCAGCTTTGCCGGCGTATTCAGCGACGTGATCTACGTGCCTTACGCGGTCATTGTCGAGGGCCAGATCATCCGCGTCTACGATCCCAGCCTTCACTCACTGCTGAGCCCCGACCCCTCGATCGAGGACAATCATCTCTCCTTTATCCGCAGCGACGAATACGACGCGCGCTGGGTTCCCTGCCGGCGGCCCTTCGTCGTCACCGGCGGCGAACTGACGCTGGAGATGCTCGATCTCCGCTTCGACCCCTCGTCAAACTTCTACGAGGCTCCGCTGCATGTGAAAGCCCTGGGCGGCTGTTTCGTCATCGACGACTTCGGCCGCCAGCTGGTCAGCCCGAAGAATCTGCTGAACCGGTGGATCGTGCCGCTGGAGGGCCGGTTCGACTGCCTGAAACTGCATTCGGGCAAAAGCTTCACCATTCCTTTCGAAGAGTTGGTGATCTTGTCCACCAACCTGGAGCCCGAAGACCTGATGGACCCCGCTTTCCTGCGCCGCATTCCCTACAAGATCGAGTTAGCGGGGCCCAGCGTCGAGCTGTACAAGCGCATCTTCGCGCAGGAGTGCGCGCGCCAGGGATTGACGGCGCCCGGCGACTTGCTCGACTTTATCGTGGACAAAATCACCACCGGCAAAGGGCTCGAACTGGCCGCTTATCAGCCGCGATTCATCGTCGATCAGGTGGTTGCAACATGCCGGTTCGTGGGCCAGCCGGCCCACTTCGAGCCGCGGTTCATCAGCTATGCGCTGGCCAATCTGCGGGTGCGGCGCCACTCGCCAGTCAAGCCTTCTGCTTCGCCGTCCGCTCCGGTCGAGGGAGATTCGATGGACTGAAATGGCGGGCAATGAAAAACACGGGCGTGCCCACAGTGTCTTGAGGTATATTGACTCGTAGCCCGGAAAGCAGGATCTGAAGACCGGACGAGAATTCAACCAGAAGGAGATCATCGTGGCTAGCTACTGTGGTAAGTGTGGAGCGGAAGTACCCCCCAATCAGCAATCCTGTAGTTTGTGCGGGACGCCCATGGCAGGCGCTGGCGCAGCCTATACGCCTGTTCAACCTGTGCCTGGGCAACCCATGGCCGCCCCGGCCAGTTCCGGCCCCAGCGCGCTCAAGATCGTCCTGATCGTCGTGGCCATCATCGTGGGGCTGGGCGTTCTGGGAGTGGGAATCGTCGGCTACACTTTCTACCGGGCTGTGCATGGGATGCACGTCACAACCTCCGGCTCGGGCGAGAACGCGAAGATGACGATGAGTCTCCCGGGCGGCACCATCAGCGCCAACACGGCCGAGACCTTCACAGCCTCCGATCTGGGCACGGACATCTATCCCGGAGCAACGGCCGGCAAGGGCAGCATGAGGATGACCATGCCCACCGGTTCCTGGGTTACCGCGATATTTGTCACGCCGGACTCGAAGGACCAGGTGGTCAGCTTCTACAAGGCCAGGCTGGGCAGCGAGGTCTCGGTGTACGACAGCGCCGACAGCGCCGTGATCAGCGTCCAGAAGGGCAAGCAGGAATCCATCATCGTTACCGTTACCGCCAACAAGGCGGAGTATAACGGCAAGACGCAGATCGCCATCGTGCACACCGTCAGCAACAAGGTCCAATGATGGATTTGCTGCGCGGGGTTCGGACCGCCTCAACGGTCCGGCCCCGCAGCTGCCTTGCCCCTCTCCTGCCTGTCCGGCCAAACGCCGTCCGCCGCCGGTGTGCGCCGGTCACAGAAGCTCCGGGATGCGCAGCGCGTCCATATCCGAGTAGACCTGGTTCTCTCCGCCCATGCCCCAGCAGAAGGAGTAGCTGGCGGTACCCACGCCGGCGTGGATCGACCAGCCGGGAGAGATAGCCACCTGCTTGCTGGCAACCACCAGGTGGCGAGTCTCCGTAGCCGGTCCCATCAGGTGGACGACCCGATGATCGGCGGGAATGTCGAAGTAGAGATAGATCTCAGAGCGGCGCATGTGCGTGTGGGGCGGCATGGTGTTCCACACGCTGCCCTCCACCAGCTCGGTGAACCCCATCACCAGCTGGCAGCTCCTTGCGCCCTCCAGGTGGATGAGCTTGTTGATGGTGCGGCGATTGGCCGTGGCGGGCGAGCCGAGCGCGGTGGGCATCCGGTCGGATGCACGCACAATCGCCGTGGGATAAACGGCGTGAGCCGGATAACTCAAGAGATAGAACTCGGCGGGATGGCCCGGGTTGGCGCTGGAAAAAGAGATGCTGTACCCGCCCTTGCCGATGTAAAGCGCATCGCGATTGCCCAGCGCGTAGATCTTTCCCTCCACCTCGACGGCCCCATCGCCGCCGATATTGAAGACGCCCAGCTCACGCCTCTCGGTAAACCAGTTGGCGCGCAGCTCCGCCGGGCAGGGCAGCGCCAGGGCTGTATCCAGTGGCACGGCCGAGCCGATGACGGCGCGGTCCAGATCCACATAGACAAGCTGAATCTGGCCCGGCGCGAAGAGGTCGTCAACGAGAAATGACGCGCGCAGCTCCGCCGTGGACATGTGGGGATAGCGGACCTGATCCGCCATTTGCATCAGTTTCATAAGATCACCTTCCGTTCCGCCTGTTACTAGTCTAAGCCGCCTCCTTGGACGCGCCGGTCGGCCGGCAGCCGCCGAACTGGCTCCAGGCCGCCGCTCGCCGGTGCCCAACTCGGCGCGAAGGGACGGGTTTCGAGGCGCGGGATTCCTGAAATCGATTCAGCAGTTCAGCATGACCGTCGAGCAGCCGGGCTTGACGGGCCTCCACTGCACCAGAAACCGGGTCACCTCCGACGACTCCATGTGGCGCATGGGGGAGAACTCGCCGCTTTTCTGGCTGTACAGCAACTTGCCGTTCTCGCTGAGTACGGCTAGGGCTGGGACACCGCGGCCCAGGGATATTTGGTACTTCTGGGCGATGTCCAGATTCTTATCCTTGTATCCGATATTGACATGGACGTGGACGAAGTTGGCCTCCAGGATGGGCAGATTTGTGGCGTCGTGGAGGTAGATGTCCAGCGCCTGGCAGTCGGGGCACCAGTTACCGCCAAAGTTTAGCAGGATGCGTTTGTGTGTGGCGGCCGCAGTTTTGAGGGCGGCGGCGATGTCGGCCTTGGCCTGCGCCGGGTCGGGGTATATTTCGTGCGTGGCGGACCGGGCTGGGCCGGCGGCAAAGGCCAGCAAAACGGCCAGGGAGAGGAGCTTGACGGTCTTCAACTTGGGGCCTCCACTGCTGCTCCCAGTCTGCCACAAAGATGCGGCGCGGTTCCATCTTACCGCTCCTGGGCGGGCGTGCGGGCATGTACTCTGGAGTGTGGCGAGCGACCTGCGCAAACGGCTGGAAGCGGCTGTCTATCCCGACCTGGGAGCGATGATGGAGGGCTACGCGCGGGCGGCGGCGGAGGTGGCCAGGCGCGAATTCCACCGGAGGCTGGACTTCACCTCGGAATCGATCGACAGCCTGGACGAGATTATGGTGCTGGTGGGCGAGAGCCCGGAGCTCGACCTGGACTTCGAGGTGCGGCTCTGGGGCAGCTACCTGGGCGAAGTGCTGCGGCGGCGCTACGCGGGCAGCTGGGAGATGACGCCGTATCCCGGCGCCGCGGTCGCGGTTCCAGCGGTCGAGGTGCGGGCCTCCAGGCTGTTTCCGCTGCTGAAGGTCTACCGCAGGCTGACGATGGGCGAAGAGGAGGATCTGCACGCCTTCTACGCCATGGTGACGGATCGGCTGGGCAAGCCGGCGCAAGTGAATTGAGGCTCGCCGCGGGGTGCATCGGCGGGTGCGGCTTGCGAATCTCTCGCCGGAAGAGTCGCAACGCGGATTCCCTTCGGCCTCGCCTGCCTCCGCCCAGAATGACGGGCCGGATGGAACACTTGCATTTGTGCGACAATAGCAATGGATGGAGCGCCTCAGCTCAATGCGGCGCGGGAGGGTGAGCGATGGAGTTTCAACCGTGGCACATCGTGGTGGTCGCCATTGTTGCATTGCTTCTATTCGGCACCAAGCGGTTGCCGGAGATGGGCAAGGGGTTGGGTGAGGCGCTGAGGGGTTTCAAGGAAGGCATCAAGGGCGTGAGCGAACCGCCTGCGCCCAGCACGCAGCAGAATACGGCTTCGGCGCCAACCAGTTCGACCCCCATCGAGCCTAAGTAAGGCGCTGCCGGCCCCAAGGCTCAGGGGCGGGGATTCGAGTCCTGCCGGACTGCCCGTGGCGCGGCCGTGCGAGTTGATGAGCGAGCGTGAGAGGGCCTGTGCGAATGCGCAGGCCTTTGCTGCGTTCGGGGCCAGTTCTCCCGGCAGCGCGTTTGCGCTTGGGAAGGGGGGATGCGAGGCGTTTCTATAGATGGCATCTTCCAATTGGCCGGTGCTCAAACGGCTGACGGATTATGAAGGAGATAATCCGCGCGATCACTGGCCTTCATTGCGCGCTGAGCATCACGACGGCGGCCAGGGCCAGGGCTATGCCGGCCATCTGGCGGCGGGTGGGGCGCTCGCGCAAGACCAGCGCGGCCAGCAGGATGGTGCCGGCGGGGTAGAGCGAGCAGACCAGCGCGGAGACATCCAGCCGTCCAAAGCGGGTGGCCTGGAGATAGAAGAGATTGCCAACCGTGTCCAGCGCGCCGGCGGCGATGCCGGTGAGCCAGAAGCCCCGCCAGGGCGCTTTGGGCGGCATGGCGAAGAGCACCAGGAACATGGCCAGGGAGCCGGCGGCGCGAGCCGAGGTCATCACCCACAGCATCCCGCCTCCGCTGGCCATCTTGAAGAGAATCAGCTGTGCGCCGAAGCCGCACCCCGCCAGCATTCCCAGCAGCAGCGCGGCCGGCGGCGTGGGCACGGCCTTCACTCCGGAGCCCTTCTCGGCGGGCGCGTGGGTAATCATCCAGATGGCCGCCAGGCCAATCGCCAGCCCCAGCCCGGTCAATGGGCGGGGCAGGCCTTCATGAAAGAAAGAAAACGCCACCGGAACCAGAGCGGTGAGCAGGCCGGTGAGGGCAGCGGTCAGGCCCATGGCGCCCATGGCCAGGGCGCGATAGAAGACGGCCAGCGCCAGCGAGCCCTCGAAGCCGCCCAAAGCGGCATAGAAGAGAAAATGCGGGCCGGGCGCGGCCAGCCGGAGTCCCAGGCAGACGGCCAGGAGTACGAGAAAGGAAAACACGTGGCCTGAAACGACCACCAGCAGGGCGGGAGCGCGGCGCGCTCCCACGCCGCCCACAAAGTCCGAGCCGCCCCAGCTGGCTGCCGACAGCAATCCCAGCCCCGCGGCGGCTCCCGACGAAGTCACGGGCTAGTAACTATCCTGCCCGGAGGGGTAGTAGCCCTTCTTGGCGATCACCTCCACGCCGGGCCGCTCCACGCGCACCTCGATGGGGCGGTACTTGCCGTCGATGAAAGGCTCCTTGCTGTAGTAGCCCAGCGTGTACTGGGTGCGCGCCTCTTCGGCGATCTTGGCGTAGCTCATTTCAATGCCGTCCGTGCCGCGCTCGGAGTCCAGGGTTCCTCCGGTGGCCAGGGTGTACTTGTACAGAATGTTGTCGTACATGGTAAACGGCAGGTGGAAGCGGCTCACGAAGCCTTCGCCCCATAGCGCGGAGGTGCCCACGGCCGTGCCGTAGACGGCGATCTTGTTGGTATAAAGGTAGCGCAGCACCTCCTTTTCGGTAGCCTTGCTGCCGTACTCCTTGCCGTCCGAGATGACATAGATGATGCGCCGGTAGCCCTTGGGGCGGGTAGACAGCTCCTTGGCCGCGGCCAGAATGGCGTCGTTGAGGGTATGAATCTCCTTGGGGATGGTGATGACCCCCGCGGAACTTCCGGTCGAACGGCCGGGCTGAAGGTTGGGATCGACGCAGTTGCCGTTTTCGCGGATGTTGCAGCCGGAGAGCGGACCGCTATTGACCGGAACCAGCTCCTCGGTGCCGATAGCCTTGGCCAGGGCCAGCACCGCGGGCACGCGGTTGGTCTGAGCGCCGGTGAAACCGGTCCATTCATGGGATCCGTTGCTGTAAGAAAAGATCGCAACTTCGTCATAGGGAGTGAGCGCTCCCTGGATGGCGCCCAGGGAGTTGTTCACCTTGGCCATCACATCCGAGGTCAGGCTCTGATCGATGACGAAGGCGATGGAAAGCGGTGCCGGATCGACGGTGAACAGCGCCAACGGCTCCCGCGTATTGTTCTCATAGACCTTGAAGTCGCGGAAGGTGAGGCCGGCCACCAGCTTGCCTTTTGAGTCCTTGACGGTGACCGGAACCTCGACGAAATTCACGTTGATAGAAAGCCGCGTGAGTGACGCCATTCCTGCTCCGGCCGCGGGCAACTCGGGAGGAGCGGTCTGCACCTCATCCTTGGTCTTGGCGGGGGGCGCCGGGGCCGCGGGCGCTGGAGCGGCAGAGGACGAAGTGGGCGCCTCCTGCTCAGTTCCCGCGCCTTTGCCGGGCGTAATCGGGCCGCCGTCCGCACCGGTGAGCGGCGGGTGCGCCTGGGGCGTAGGGGCGTCCGGCACCGCGGGTTGCTGCTGTTGGGCCCGAGCCGCCGGACTGAGAATCGCGCTCAAGTTCAGAAGCGTCGCCAGCGCCATTACTGTCAAACCATGCTTCACAGGTATTCTCCACCGACGAAAATCATCGCCAAGAAAGGCTCCATCCGTCAGAGTATCAGACGCGGCAGAGCCGCGCAGGTTGCCTGCCAGCCCGGAAAGAGTTCAGGTATGCTCTCTTCGGGGCTCAAATTCCGTCTAAGGGACCAGTATGGGCGTGCGAACGGGAATTGCCGCATTGCTGTTTGGCCTGTCGGCGTTGTGCGCGGCGGGATGGGCGCAGCTTGCTCCTTCGCCGGACGAGGCTCCGGTAAGCACCGCGCCGGCCCCGCCCGAGGAACAATCGGTGGCCACGTTCAAACTCAGTGTCAACCTGGTGGACGTGTTCTTCACCGTCAAGAACAAGGCGGGGAACCTGGTTCCGCACCTGACCAGGGACGACTGCACCATCACGGAAGACAAGGAACCGCAGAAGCTGAAGAGCTTTGTGGCTGAAACCCAGCAGCCGCTGACGCTGGGGATTCTGCTCGACACTTCGGGCAGCCAATACCGTGTGCTGCCGCTGGAGCAGGAGGTGGGCAGCCAGTTTCTGGAACGTGTGCTGCGGCAGAAGGACGAGGCGTTTCTTATCTCCTTCGATGTAGACGTGGACCTGATGCAGGACTTCACCAACAGCGCCCGTCTGCTGACGCGGGCCATGAACAAGGCGGAGATCAACACCGCCGGCGGCAATGGAGCGGGCGGCATTCCGGGAGCCGGCGGGGGCACCGTTCCCACCATCGGAACGCCCAAGGGAACGGTGCTCTACGATGCCGTTTACCTGGCCGCCAACGTCAAGCTGAACCAGGAGTCCGGCCGCAAGGCGATGATCCTGCTGACCGACGGCGAGGACGAAGGCAGCAACCACAAGATCGGCGAGGCGATCGCCGCGGCGCAAAAGTCGAATGTGCTGGTCTACGTGATCTTGATCGCCGACCGGGGCTTCTACGGGGGCTTCGGCTATACCGGGTACTCGGCCATGAAAAGGATGACCGAGGAGACCGGCGGCCGGCTGATCGACGTGGGCAACAACGGCAAGAAGCTGGAAGCGGCCTTCCAGCAGATCGAAGATGAGCTGCGCACCCAGTATGTGGCCAGCTACACGCCCAGCAACACCAAGCTGGACGGCAGCTTCCGGAAGATCGGGGTGGAATGCCGCGGGGATGGGATGAAGGTGCAGGTGCGCAAGGGCTACTACGCAACGCCGCCGCAGGACTAGGTCTCTGAACGCTTGTTTCCGTACCGAGATCGGGTGCCCCACCCTCGCCGCGTTGTTGTTTTTGCGGCCAGGGTGGGAGGCACGAAATCACACGGTCAGAAACCTTACGAAAAACACAAGCTCAAGAATGGGATAAGTTGTGCAAAAGGCGCTTACAAGGCGCATGAGTGTCCTGTTTTCGGACAGCAAGTTACGTTCGATTCGCCCGACCGTAATCTGGCGCCAACAATAAGTCTTCTCTAATGTAACGGGAGTTCCCCCGGCTCTGCCGGGGTGGCAGCAGCAGTTTGACATTTACGGGAGTCGGTTTTTAGGTCGGCTCCTGTCGATGCAGTCGCACGCCGAATGATGATCGGGCTTTTGCTTTTGTTCTTGCTTTTGCTTTTCAACGGTTGCGATCAGGCCCCTTTGAGGGGCCAGCAACCGTAAAGCCACCGGCTCTGCCGGTGGATACTTACTATCGGCACAAGCGGAAAAAACTTGAGGCCGCTCATGAAAAAATCTTGGCCTCAGGAATCCCGGCCCCGAGGAGCCTGCCATGATCACCAACTGCGCCGCCAACGAAGGCTTTGAAATCAGTCCCCGGTTTCAGCGCACCGTGGAGGAGCGGATCGCCCGGCTGGAGCGGGATGCCGAGCATGACGAGGCTCAGGTGGCGAAACTCGAAGACGGCGACCATATCCGCAGGCAGATGCGGCTGGTGGCCGTGCAGCGTTCCGAGGCTTTGCGCATGAGGCTGTTCCTGGACCGCTCGAAGACGCGTCTGCCGCGGCCTCTGATCGAGATCTGACGCCAATCCGCATTCCACCGTTCGCATCCGTAACCGGACAGAATGGCGGCAAGACAAAGGGCCACGCATGATCCTGGGAGGCGCGGCCCTCTTGTTTTGCGGGTCAAAAGACCGGCGCGCCGGACGGCAAATACCGCCGGGAATCTCGCGAGAGCTTGAGAACCGCCCCAACGAACTTCTCGATGCTTTGCATTGCCGGTCAACGCGAGTGTGTTCGCGGAGGCGCCGTCAGCAGAGCGCTGCGTTCACCCACCGGGGTTGGCTCGAAGGAGATCTGAGTCCGGGATTCGGAACCGCCCAACTGGGTTGCGCCTGGACTGCCTGACTGGAGACAGGCCGCGCGCACTCGATGCCGCCCTTGACAACGGGGTATCCTCTCTTGTTTATTGTGAATGTCTAATCTCCAGGAGGGAACCCTGTGTCCACTCCGTTCTCCGTCCCAATCGGTTCGCGCATTCCTTCTTCTGCCAGCGGATTTCAACTCTCCGAGAGGGAGTGGGATAAGTTCATCAACATCATTCTCGAAGGCTTCGTGGTGCCTGTGATCGGGCAGGAGTTACTGATCGCGGACCAGGATGGACAGAGCGAGCCGCTTTATGACGTCTGGGGACGCGCCCTCGCGGAACAGGCCGGCCTGGCTCTGCAGGAACGCGACGATTCGCCGGTTCTCTATCAGGTAACCAACCAGCTGAGCCAGAGCCAGAACAGCAACGACCTTGCCATCGATGTCGATTATGTGATCCGGCGGCAGCCTTGGCCGGTGCCGGAAAGCCTGCGGAAGCTAGCCCAGATCCGCAGTTTCTCCCTCTATGTAACCACTACCGTCGACCATTTGATGAAAGGCGCGCTGGATGAGTTCCGGCCCGAGTGGAAGGGCCTGCAACAGGACATCGGCTTCGCGCTTCACGGCGACAAGTCGCGCAACGATCTGCCGGATGACTTCGATTATCAGTCAGCCCCGGCGCTCTTCCACCTTTTTGGCGCTACCAGCCCTTTCCCTAACTCATTCGCCAAGACCGAGGACGACCTCATCGATTTCAGCGCGTCCCTGCTGGATCCGCATTACGCTCCCGAACGCTTCTACGACTATCTGCAGAAGAAGACAGTTCTTTTGCTGGGCTGCAGTTTCCCCGATTGGCTGGGACGCTTCTTCATTCGCGCGCTCAATGCCAACCGCGATGTTGAGACCATTAACATTTATTACGTGAGCGCCCGGCGGGAACTGGGGCTGGAAAACTACCTGCGCCGGAAGCGGGCCAAGGTGTTGGCTCCGGTATCTCCGGTGGCGTTTGTAGAGGAACTGTTCCGGCGCTGGCAGGAGCGCCAGGTCGGGAGCCAGGCTTCTCCCGGCGCGCCGGCTCCGGGAAGCGCGCCCGCGCTCAAACGGGGAGCTGTTTTTCTTAGCTACGCCAGTGAAGACCGCGCCACGGTAGCGCGCATCCGGGCTCAGCTTGAAGCCGCCAACATCGATACCTGGATGGACGAGAGCGGATTGGAGCCTGGTGTGGATTACCAGTACGTCATCCGGGAGAATATCCGCAACGCGTCGTTCTTTCTCGCCTTCATCTCGCAGTCTCTCTCCAGCAAGGGGGAACGCTTCCTGTTTCGAGAGTGGAAGTGGGCCGAAGACGCAAATCTGGAGCGGCGGAAAGACCAGCGGTTCCTGCAGCCGGTAGTGATCGACAACACGCCCCCCGGCGCGTCGTTTGTCGATCCCCCTTACCGTGATCTGCAATGGGCCAAGTCGCGGGATGGACAACTGGCGCCGGAGTTCATCCAGTTTCTCAGCCAGGGTATCCGTTCCTTCAGGAGAGGAAAATGAGCGCCGGAAATCCCGCATACACTCTTCATGGAGTTACGGCGGAAGTTAGCGCGGAGCCCACGAATCCGTGGCTTGGCCTGGCCTCCTACACCGAGCAGGATTACGCCAGATTCTTTGGCCGCGACCGGGAGATCGCCGAGGTGCGCCGCCTGATCGAGCGCGAGGCCCTCACGGTAGTCTTTGGACGCTCGGGCCTGGGAAAGACATCCTTGTTGCGGGCCGGCGTGATACCCCAGTTGCGGGAGTCGCTGTACTTTCCCATTGCCTTGCGCCTGGATTATTCGGGCCAGGGTCTGTCGCCTGTCCAGCAACTGAAAGCACTGGCGCGGGAGGCCGCGCTGGTGGCCGGCGTACAACTCGAGAACGATCCCCAGGACGATCCCGACGCCACGCTCTGGGAGTTCTTCCATACCGCCGAATTCTGGAGTCCGCGCAACGACCAGCTCACACCCATTCTGCTCATCGATCAGTTTGAGGAGGTCTTCACCATCGGGCGCAATGTGCGGGCGGCGGGTGAATTCCTTGAGGAACTTGGCGACCTGATCGAGAACCGCATTCCTCGCCCGGTGCAGGAACATGTGGAGCGCTCCGGCCAGCCGCTCGGCATCGATGCCGGCACCCGTAATTACAAGGTGGTGCTCTCCCTCCGCGAGGACTTCGTATCCAAACTCGATTCCCTGCGTTCGGGAATGCCCTCCGTCATGCGCAATCGCTTTTCCCTGGATCCGCTTTCGGGCGAGCGCGCGCTGGCGGTGATCCTTCAGGGCGGCGCGGGCGGGGTCGCCGAAGACGTGGCCCGCGACATCGTCGCCGCGGTGGCTGGCGGCGCCGAGGGCAACGTCCTGTCCCCGGAGTTTGCCGCTCACGCGGAGATTGAACCGGCCTACCTGAGCGTGATGTGCCACGAACTCTTCCAGCGCATGGTTGCCCTGGGGCGCAGCACAATAACTCGCGATCTCGTTCAGCAGGAACATGGCGGCATTCTGGAAGGGCTCTATGAGCGCAGCTTTGAAGGGTTGGGTCCCAAGGCGCGCCTGTTTGTGGAAGACCGCCTGCTTACCGCGGGCGGATTTCGCGCCGCCGTCCCGGTTGCCGAAGCGCTCCACGAGGGAATGACGGAACAAACGCTCGACACCCTGGTCGATCGCCGCCTGTTGCGCTTTGAAGATCGCCTGGGTGTCAGCCACGTCGAACTCTCGCATGATCTGCTCACCGGCGTGGTGCTGCGCAGCCGCGACCAAAGACGCTCTCGCGAAAGTTTGGAGAGAGAGGCCAGGCGGCAAGCGGAGTTGCGCCGGGCCTTCCGCGCCAGGGTCAGAACCGCGCTTGCGGGCGCCGTGGCCGCCGCCCTGGTGCTGGGCGGACTGGGATACTGGGCTCTGCATGAACAGAAGATTGCAATTCTAGCCACCAAAGAAGCAGCAGCGAAGACGGTGGAAGCAGCCGCCACTTCGGCGGCGGCGGAGAAAGAGAAGAAGCAGGCTGACGATGCGACTCAAAAGGCCGCAGTTCAGATAAAAGATGCCCAGACGGAGATGCTCCGCGCCGACGACGAAATGAAGGCGCTCAAGGTCAAGACAACGGGATTGCTCAGCGGCATGGGGCAACAATATGAGAAATCCAGTTCGGCAGTCCTCCAGGCTGGCTTGAAAGAACTTGATACCTGGCGTTCGACTACGGAGAAGAGTGACAAAGACAAGCTCAGTTCAAGTTTGGGGCAAGACAAGAAGAACCTGCAGGACTACCTGGATTCGGTCGAGGGAGGGCTCAAGGTCGAGCCGGATAACCAGTTTCTGCGCAGCGCCAAGATCAGCCTGCTTTATGCCCTTGCGGATTTTGAAGCCCAAGTTTACGGCTACGACGACGATAAATACCGCGCCTTCATAAGCTACGCCCAGGCAATGTTGAACGAGAAGGATCCGTGGCTGCAGGTAAAGGCTTTGCGAGGGATTGGTGAGGCGGCAGGGATCATGGCCCGCAAGCCCGATCCCGCCGCGGCCAAGACTCTGCTCGATGAAGTCCGGCTGAGAGGCGGCCAGTTGCAAAGCGGCGCCGGCGGCCGCGGCTTGTCGGCCGAGATGTGGGATGTATTGGAAGACGCTTATGAGGATTGCGCCACACTGCAAGAGAACCGCGATCCAAAGGATGCAAGCGCCTGGTACCTTCTCGCCGTGCAAGCGGAAACCAAGGCGACTGAACTGGATAAGAAGTATTCGAGGGACGTGGCTCGAATATCCCAGCTGTCTGCGGACTTTGAAAAGGGGCAAGGGAATTATGACGCCGCCATCCGGGAGTATACCGCGACCATCAAAGCCTACAAGGACAGCATCCCCGTCGAGAATGCCGGCAAACCGGACCGGGAGTCGATAACCCCCCTGATCGACCGGGGCGATGCCGAGTATCAGGCATTTCAGGCCGACAAGACCCGCAAGGACTATGCCGACGCGGCCCGCAAGGACTATGAAGAGTCCGCGGCCCTGGTTGACAAGCTGGACGCTTCATCGGATAACCGCTATCAGAAGCTGGTGGTTTCAGAGCGGCTGGGTGACCTGATCAAGGCCGACGATCCTAAGAAGGCGCTGGATTTGTTCAGGCAGGAGAAGCAGATTGCCCTGGATCTGGCCAGCGGCGATACTTCTCGCCGAATGACCGTTGCGGCTGCATACGCCAGAATATCGAATGCGCTGCTGGCGCTCGGGGATACGAAGGGAGCGAGGGCGGAGCTGGAGGAGCAGGTCTCCAAGTGGCAAGATTGGACCCAGGGATCCCTTGTCGAGTCCGACGAACAGGCGTATCTCAAAGCGCGATTGGCGCTGGGCGAATTCGATTTCCAGCAAAAGGACTACGAGGCCGCGCAGAAGTCTTTTGATTCCGCCTCCACTACGGCGGTGCTGCTTGTCATCAAGTGGACCAATTCGGCCAACATGACGCTGCTTGTCCGCAATAGCACTGAGCTTGCCCAAGTCTACGAGCAACTGAAGCAGCCGGACAGCGCACTCAAGACCTATCAAGATGCAAAGCCCTTTGCCAAGGACACTATCGCCGAGGATTGCGAAGGAAGCATCGATCAGTTCAACTCTTTTGTAACTATGGGAACCCAGTCGCTCATTGACTTGAAACGGTTCGACGATGCGCTTGCCGAAGGGAAGGATGCGATGCAACTCGTCGAGCAGAAGTGCACTTCCATCGGCGCGAACTCCAGCCCCGAGGTGAAGACGACCATGGCTCAGTTCTGGGGGAATCTGTCCTGGGGCTTCGTGCGCAGCGGCGGGTACGATCTTGCCATCACCTGCGCTCAGCGAGGGCTTGCACTGGACGCCACACAAACCTGGATCGATGTGAACCTGGCGCATGCATATCTGTTCTCCGGCCGCGTCAGCGATGCCGAAAACCTGTACAGCGAGATCAAGGATAAGCCCTGGGGGGACCATCTCTTGCGGCAGGACATTCGCAACGACTTCAAGGAATTGAGCGGCCTGGGCAAGCATCTCCCCGCCATGGATACCATTCTCGACTCGCTCGGGCCAGATCATCCGTGAGGGCCGGTCAGACTCTTCAAGACGCCGCGCATCGCGCTTGCCCGGAAAGACATAGGGCGGCGCAAGCCGGATTGACCTGCCGCTCCCGCCTCTGCGAATCTTCACGGTGAGCCGCATGATCCGGCCATCGCAAGGCGGAGAAATTCGCCGCGGAACGGTACATTCGCCGGTACCGCGCAAGAGGGGGACCAGCCGCTGCTCTGGCGGGGTTCGACTCTGCGGGCAAGGCCTTGCGGCGCCGGAATAAATCCCGGCACAGTCACCCGTGCCGTTTTCGTACTATAATCGGAGCCTATTCCCAAACCCGGAGATTGCGTGTTTCGCGCTTCCAAATCCCTTGGGTTCCGGCCATATCTCCCTCCGAAGATGAAGAGAGGAGAGGCCGGAATCGGATTCCGGACGTGTGTCCATGCGCGCATTTCGGTGGATTTCCGGCGAGCCTGCCCCCGGCGGCGGGGCCGGACTGGGTGTCTCTCCAGCCTGGGAGGCGGGTTACTGCGGCAGATGGGCCGGCGGAATGCTGGCGCTTGCGATCCTTCTGGCCGCGGTTGCGGCGCAGGCGCTGGGCGCAGCGGCGCAGCCCGCTTCCGCGCGGACGAATCTGCCTCCCCGGGTAATGCAGGCACAAAGGTTTCTGGCTGAGCGGGGCTGGGCGCAGGGACGCAGGCGCCTCGGGAGTGGCGCCGGGCCGGTCAATTTGCTGCCAGGCAGGTTGCGTCCGGCCGGGCCGGGAGCCGATGCGGTTCGACCGCGACCACAGACGGCGGCCACGGCGACCTGGACGCCGCTGGGCCCCAACGCCGTGCTGACCCCGAATTACGGCCTGGTGACGGGCAGGATCTCCGCGCTGGCGCTGGACCCCTCGGACTCGACCGGCAACTGCCTCTACCTGGGAACGACCGGGGGAGGGGTGTGGCTGGCGCAAAATGCCGGCACTGCCAGCGCGTCTTCGATCGTCTTCACGCCGCTCACCGACAGCGTGGCGGCCCTGAGCGGCGCGCAGGACGCCTCCATCAGCATCGGCGCATTGACGGTGCAGCCGGAGACGGTCGCGGGATGCGGGACGGGAGCCGGCGGAGGCGGCGTGATCCTGGCCGGCACCGGCGACCCCAACGACGCGCTCGACTCCTACTATGGGGCGGGAATCCTGCGCTCGGCCGACGGGGGAGACAGTTGGAGCCTGATCGTCGCGACCACCGACCGCGAGCAGGGCCTGAGCAGCATCGACTACAACTTTGCCGGGGAGGGCTTCGCCGGCTTTGCGTGGAGCACGGTCAATCCGCAACGGGTGGTGGCCGCGGTCTCGCAGGCTTACGAAGGAACACTGGTGGATGCGGGCCGCCCCGGGCAGAGCTACGAGGGCCTGTACTACTCCTCCGATGCCGGCGTGAGTTGGCACCTTGCGACCATTACAGACGGAGCGGGCGCGGAGGTGCAGGGGCCGGGCGGTCTGTTTGCGAAGCCCGACGGCAACGCCGCCACATCGGTGGTTTGGAACCCGGCGCGGCATTTGTTTCTGGCGGCGGTGCGCTACCACGGGTATTACCAGTCGGCGGACGGCGTGACCTGGACACGGCTGGCCGCGCAGCCGGGCGCCGGGCTGACAACGATCTTCTGCCCCACCAGCTACGGCGTCACGGGCTCCATCGCCTGCCCCATCTTTCGCGGAACCCTGGCGGTGAATCCGCAGACCGGAGACACCTTTGCCTGGACGGTGGATGCATTCAACCAGGATCAGGGAATCTGGCAGGACCAGTGCGCCATGAGCGGGGGCGCTTGCACCAACCAGACCATCGCCTTTCAGCAGCAATGGAGCACGGCGGCGCTCCAGACGAGCACCATCGACGGGCCGGCGACCATTGCCAACGGCGACTACAACCTGGCGCTGGCCGCCGTGCCCTCCGGACAGGAAACGATGTTACTGGCCGGGGCCAACGACCTGTGGAAGGCCAACTGCCCTCTGGCGCAGGGCTGCCAGTGGCGCAACACCACTAATTCAACGGTCGGCTTCTGCGCCCAGGTGGGCGAGTTTCAGCACGCGTTGGAGTGGAACACGGCCAACCCGCTGGAGATATTCGTGGGCAACGACAGCGGGCTGTGGCGCTCCATGGACGCGATCGCCGAGACGGGGCAGGTTTGCGCGGCGAGCGATGCCAGTCACTTCCAGAATCTGAACGGGGGGCTGGGATCGCTGGCCGAGGTGGTGAGCATCTCGCAAACCGGCCTCACTCCCTATACGATGATGGCCGGGCTGGGGATGAACGGCACCGCGGGCGTGACCGGCGCGACGGGGCCGACAGCGGACTGGCCGCAGATTCTGAGCGGTGAGGGCGGACCGGTCGAGATCGACCCCAAAGCCGCTACCAATTGGTATGTGAACAACGAGGCCGGTGTTTCCATCTACCTGTGCGATGAGACGGCGCCTTGCACTCCGGCCGCGTTCGGCGCCAGCGCCGTGGTCAACGATGCGGACGTGGACGGGGATGGTTATACCATGACTCAGCCGGCTGCCTTTCTGGTGGACCCGCTGGATGATTCTCAGTTGCTGATCGCAACCTGCCGGGTGTGGCGCGGGCGTGTCGCCGGCATCGGCTGGAGCGCGGCCAACGCGGTCAGCCCCATCCTCGACAACCCGGCCTCCAACGGCTCCTGCAACGGCGATGCGCTGATTCGCTCCGTGGCGGCCGGGCCGCTTATTTCCTCGCCCGCGCTTCCAGATGGCGGCGAAGTGGTCTACGTGGGCATGTTCGGCTCGGCGGATGGCGGCTCGGTCTTGCCGGGCCATGTTCTGAGCGCGACCTACAACGCCGCCGCGGGAAGCTGGTCCGCGTGGAACGATCTGACGCTGAATCCGGTGACCAACGACAGCAACGCCATGAATGCTTACGGCCTGGACATCTCCAGCATCTTCATCGACCCTCACGACAACACCGGAAACACGGTCTACCTGACGGTGGAGGGAGCGCCGAACTCGTTGCAGGCGGTGCGGCCGATTTATGGCTCGACCGACGGAGGGGCGCACTGGGCGTATCTGTCGGCAGGTCTTCCCACGGCTCCGGCCAGCAGCGTGGTTGTGGACCCGCAGGACGCCAATACGGTCTATGTGGCCACCGACGCCGGGGTCTACTTCACCACCCGGGTTGCGACCTGCGCAAATGCGCAATCTGCCTGCTGGTCGGCATTTGGAAGCGGACTGCCGGACGCGCCGGCGGTGCAGCTGAGCGCCTCTCCACTGAACTCTCCCGCGCAGGTGCTGGTGGCGGCCACTTACGGCCGCGGCATCTGGCAGACTCCGTTGTGGACCGCGGGCGCCGGGTTGACCACCGCCACCGCCAGCCCCGCAACGCTCACCTTTGCCAGCCAGGTCTTCGGAACCGCCAGCAGCGCGCAGACGGTAACCCTGGAGAACACGGGCCTCCTTGCCCTGACGCCGGCTGCCGTCACCATGAGCGGGGACTTCAGCGAGACGGATGACTGCGTGAATACGGCCATAGCCACGGGAGCGAGCTGCGCCATTCAAGTGACGTTCACGCCAGCCGCGACAGGCAGCCGGACGGGCCAGATGACGATCACCGCCAACGTCTCCAGCGGGCAACTGACGGTGGCGCTCAGCGGGACCGGCGCTGCCGCGGGAACCGTGAGCCTGACTCCCGCCTCGGTAGACTTCGGCCTGGTGGAGTTGGGCAGCATCTCCGCTCCGCTGCAAGTCGAGGCCAGCAACACCGACGCAACTTCGATTTCCATCACGAGCATCGCGATCACCGCGCCCTTCGCCATCTCCAGCAACGCGTGCGGAACCGCTATCCTGGCGACGGGGAGCGCTTGCCAGGTGCTGGTAACGTTCACGCCCACCGAATCCGGAGCTGCGGCCGGCACGCTGACGCTTACCGATGGGGCGGGAACGCAAACCGTGGCCCTGAGCGGAACCGGAGCAGCCGCGCCCACCGATATCCTGAACCCGCTTTCGCTCACCTTTCCCGGAACGGTGGTGGGGCAGCTCTCGACCGCGCAGATTACGACCTTGACCAACACCGGAGGCGAGCCGCTGGCTTCGATCTCGATGGCGGTGAGCGGGCCATTTCAAACCACGAGCGGCTGCGGCACGCAACTGGCCGGGCCGGCAAGCTGCACCTTCAGCGTGGTCTATGCTCCCGGCCAACTGGGCTCCCAGACGGGCACGCTGACGGTCTCCGATGCGCTGCGCACGCAGACCGTGGCACTAAGCGGCACGGGCGTGCAACCGCCGGCGATCAGCGTAAGCCCGTCGAGTTTGAGCTTCGCGGCGCAGCAGGTGGGCGTAGCCAGTTCGGCTTTGACGCTGACGGTGACCAACACCGGCGGAGCGCCGATGGCCAATGTGGGGTTCCAGATTACAGGCCAGGCCGCCGCCAGCTTTACGACCGGCGTCACCACCTGCGGGGCGACACTTGCCAATGGGAGCAGTTGCACGGTGCAGGTGATCTTTACACCGGCCGCGGCGGGCGGCAGCGCGGCCACGCTGACAGTCTCCTCTTCGTCTCCGGGCGTGGCGCCGGCGATTGTGCCGCTGACGGGCACAGGGCAGGTCTGGTCGGGGCTGAATGTAAACCCGGCGCAGTTGACCTTTGCGCCTACCAGCGCTGGGCAGTCCAGCGCGGTGCAAACGGTGACCGTCAGCAATACCAGCAGCGTTTCCATCGGCACGCCGGCGTTTTCGGCTCCCGCTCAGTTCAGCGTGACGCAGAACAACTGCACCGCCAGCCTGGCCGCCGGGGCGAGCTGCACGGTTGGGGTAATCTTTCAGCCCAGCGCGGTCGGGGCTGCGAGCGGAGTATTGACCGTCACCTCGGCTTCGGTGGCGACTCCGGCCACCGTGCTACTGAGCGGCACGGGCGCGGCTGGAGCGGCGATCCAGGTGGCGCCTTCGACCATCGTCTTTGCAACCACGGCTCCCAACGCGATCAGCAGCCCAACCACTGTGACCGTGACCAACACGGGGATATCCGCCAGCCTGAGCAACCTCGCACTGGCGGTTACGGCGGGCTTCCAGATCGTGAGCAACACCTGCACTGCCGCTCTCGGCCCGGGGCTGAGCTGCACGGCAAGCGTGGAGTTCGCTCCCACCGGCGCGGGCGCGCAGACGGGAACCCTCTCGGTGACCAGCAGCGCGGCGACTGGTGCGTCCGTGCCGCTTTCCGGGATGAGTCTCGACTTCACTTTTTGCTTCGGAAACGGCGGTCCGCCTTGCGTAGCTACCTCCAGCCAGACCGTGGCCGCCGGCCAAACCGCCGACTCCATGCTGGCTATCACTCCGTTGAATGGCTCGGGAGGAACGTTCACCTTCGCGTGCGGCACGCTTCCCGCCAATGCCCTCTGCCTCTTCAACCCGGCGACAGAGACGCTCAACGGGGTCAACGGAAACGTAACGGTGGAGATCTCGACCACGGCGGCGACCGGCCGCTCCACGGCGCCTGCGTTGTGGCGCATTCTTCCCCTGGCCTGCGGACTGGTGTTGCTGCCGTTCGGATGGAGGCGGCGGCGCAAGGCCCTTCTGCTTGTGGGACTGCTTTCGATCCTGGTGGGCGGCGTCTCCAGTTGCACCGGCTCCGGGGGCGGCTCGGGCGGGCAAGGCGGCTCCGGCGGAACCCCGGCGGGGACGTATTCGATCCCCGTAACCGCGGCCGCGGCCGGAGTGCAGCACAGCGTGACTTTGACGCTTACGGTGGACTGAGGCGATGCGCCGGCTCCGCAGCGGTGAGCAAACCGGGACGGGCTATACTCTATCTTCGGGATCTTGCCGGGAGAGCCCGGAATGGAATCGCGGGCGGGGCCGGGGACGCGGAGACGAAGAACGAGGAACGGCAGGAATGACAGCCAAGGTAACCGTGGAAGACGTGGAGCGCGTAGCCGAACTGGCGCACCTGGAGCTGGCGCCGGACGAGACCCCGCGCATGTTGCATGACTTGAACGCCATTCTCGACTACGTGGCCGAGTTGAACGAACTGGACACTTCCGGGGTGGCGCCGCTGGCCCAGGTGAGTGAGCTTGGGGACGCGGCGGGCGCCGGAGCGTTGCGCGCCGATCTGCCGCTGCCCTCGCTGAATCGGGCTGTCGTGCTGGCGCAAGCGCCGGAGACCGACCAGGTCTTTTTCAAGGTGCCCAAGGTGATTGAGCGGTAAGCGCGCTGCTCGAACGGAATCGGCAGCCGGCGAGGCGTGCGGTGGGGCCGCGGAAAGAGTGCAAGAAGGCCGCGACAAGGCCGGAAAAGGGAAGGTTAGATTGTCCAGCGAAGCCAAAGCAGCGGAAAACAACCCCGCGGAAACCTATGTCCAGAAGCCCAGAACTCTGGCCGAATTGCGCGCGGACCTGGTTGCCGGCCGCATCAGGGCCGTTGATCTGGCCGCCGGCTACTATGAGCGCATCGCGCAGGTGAATCCGCGGCTGAATGTTTATCTGAGCCTGACCAAAGAGCGGGCGATGGAGCAGGCCGAGCGCATGGACGCGCTGGCGTCCAAGGGCGATCCGCTCCCCGCGCTGGCCGGCGTGCCGGTGGGCATCAAGGACGTGCTGGTGATGCGCGGGGCTCCGGCCACGGCAGGGTCGAAGATTCTCGCGGGCTACCGGCCTCCGTACGACGCCACGGCGGTCCAGAGGCTGGAAGCGGCGGGCGCGGTGCTGCTGGGCAAGCTGAACTGCGACGAGTTTGCCATGGGTTCGTCGAATGAGAACTCGGCCTACGGGCCGGTGCGCAACCCGGTGGATACGGAGCGGGTTCCGGGGGGTTCGAGCGGCGGAGCGGCGGCAGCGGTGGCGGCTAACCTGGCCGTGGCCACGCTGGGCTCCGATACCGGCGGATCGATTCGCCAGCCGGCCAGCTTTTGCGGAGTGGTGGGCGTGCTGCCGACCTATGGGCGCGTCTCGCGCTACGGGCTGATCGCCTTTGCCTCGTCGCTGGACCGGGTGGGACCGCTGGCCGCCAACGTGCGCGACGCGGCCACGCTGCTGGGAGTGATTGCGGGCCACGATCCCAAGGACGCCACCAGCTCGGCGGCTCCGGTGCCCGACTATGCCGCAGAGTGCGAGAAGCCGGAGGAGGGGTTGCGCATCGGCGTGCCCGCCGAGTACTTTGCCGAGGGGCTCGACGCGGAGGTGCGCGCGGCCATTGAAGCTGGAATCGGCGCGCTGGAGGCGGCGGGTTGCGTTCTGAAGAAGGTCGCCTTGCCGCATACGAAGTATGCAGTTCCAACCTATTACCTGATCGCCACGGCGGAGGCCAGCGCCAACCTGGCCCGCTTCGACGGCGTGCGCTACGGGCCGCGCTCCAAGGACTCCCAGACTCTCTCCGACATGTACCGGCACTCGCGCGACGAGGGCTTCGGCGCCGAGGTCAAGCGCCGCATTCTGCTGGGAACCTACGCGCTCAGCGCCGGCTACTACGACGCCTACTACCTGAAGGCCCAACAGGTGCGGCGCCTGCTGGCCGAGGAGTTTCTGCGCGCTTTCGATTCGGTAGACGCGATCGTAACCCCCACCGCGCCCACGCCGGCCTTCAAGCTGGGCGAGAAGACGGGCGATCCGCTGGCCATGTACCTGGCCGACATCTACACGGTTACGGCCAGCCTGGCGGGCATCTGCGGCGTGACGGTGCCTTGCGGCGCGACCCGGGCCGGCCTGCCGGTGGGGATGCAGGTGCTTGCCCGCCATTTGAACGAGGGAACCTCGTTCCGGGTGGCGCGGGCCGTGGAGGCGGCACAGGTTTAGAAGCTTGCTGAACGAGGAGCGGGGATGGTGAAAGCCCGCCCTCCGGAGGTCACGGCCCCATTGATTTTGAAGTATTTGCATGCGGCCGAAAGACCGTATTCCTTGTTTTCCGACAGATCTGCGCCAATATCTCAGGAGCGAGCAGCATGAGAGTCGGCGGACGAATTGCGGTTTTGGCGATGGCGGCGTTGCTTGCCGCAGTGCCGGCGGGTTCAGCGCCGGCACGCAAGACACACTTGGTGGTTCTGGGGGCGGTGCGGCATGTGCCGTACTCCAAGGCTGGCGACCCGGCGGGCGCGCTTGCCGGTGAGAGCGAGTTGAAGATCCGCGCGCTGCTGGTGGATGGCGCGCTGAAGGAATGGACCACCGGAGACGCCCACGACGTGACCGACCGCAGCTTTGTGGTCCGGCGGGCGATCAAGCTGAACGATGCCTTGCCCAGCGACAAGCCTGTGTCCAGCGACAAATCCGATCAGAAGCTCGCCCCGGCGGCCGGCCGCTGGGTCTGGCAGCGGGGTCCGTGGCTGCTGGTGGACCGCGAGACCGGTCATGTCGTGGCCCTGAAGCTGCCGGATTACGATCCCGGCGTGAGCCAGGTGAGCTGGTTTCGCGACTATGCCGCTTATTGCGGCGTGACGGCCAGCGGCAAGAGCCTGTATGCCGTGGTGGCCCAGGTGGCCGCGCGCAAGCCGGTGCTGGCCAAGAGGCTGGCCGCGTTCGATCCGGAGAACCATCCGGAGCCGGCCTGCAGCGCGGCGGAGTGGCAGCGCGAGCCGCTGCGGATCACCTTCCACGCGGCGGGCAGGGATGCGCTCAGCTTCGACGTCGTTCCCGGCTCGGCGGTGCTGGTGGAGGATGCGGGGGACGAGGCGGAGACGCCGGCGGCAGCGCCGAAGTAGCCAGCCGAAAAGCAAGCGCCAAACCATCTGCCGCGATCGTGACCGGCTGAACGCGGGCAACTGAAAAACTGAAAACTGACGGCTGAGAACCGGCAGACGCCTTGACACGCACCCCCTCGCGCGTTTCTTATCATCTATAGGTATTCTCCTGGAATTCGGGCGGGAGGAGCGCGGGGTGAACTGTGCGTCCTCCGGAGCCGGAGCTCCGGACCGGGGTTCCGGGGGAAGATCTCGTCGAGCAGGAAGCAGACCGAGGTTGGATTCCGGGGATGGATGCGGACGCGGGATGATGATTCTTTCTTAGAGGCCCGCGGCAACCGGACGATCCGGCTTGAGGTCTGGCAAGAGCCTGGGCCGGCCGCAACCGGAGGCCCGGATCAAGCTAAGTCCGTTCCCGTAGACAGGTTTCTTCCATAGGCTGCCGGCTCAATGCCCGGGGGCGAGTAAAGGATGAGTGTGGCGACGAGTTTGGCATTGTTGGCGGCGGTGCCCGCCGGAGCGGGTGGGGGCGCCATCGGGCTTCTGCCCATATTTCTGTTGATCCCGGTGCTGTACTTCGTGATGATCCGCCCGCAGCAGAAACGGCAAAGACAGTGGCAGGAGATGCTGGGCTCGATCAAGACGGGCGACCGGGTGACGACGGCCGGAGGCATCCGTGGCATCATTGTTTCCATCAAGGACGATACGATCGTGATTCGCGTGGCGCCGGACAGCGTCAAACTGGAAGTGGCCAAGAGCGCGATCGCTTCCGTGATAACGCCGGACGCACCTTCGGGCTCTTAAGTTTTTTGGGATAGGATTCTTGGTCTTCTGGACTAGAGAAACGGGACGATGAAGAAAGATCTCACTGGCAAAACTCTGCTGATTGTTGTGGTCCTTGTGATCTGCGTCTGGGGCATCATCGGAGTGCCCTCGGGGCTGAGCGGCAAGGCCCTTATGGAGGCCATCGGCAATCGGATCCACCTGGGATTGGACCTGCGCGGCGGCGCTCACCTGATCCTGCAGGTGGTGGTCAAGGAGGCGGTCGGCGCGGAAACGGACAATACCGTGACGCGCATCCAGCAGGACATGAGGGCGGCCAACCTGAGCTTTACGCAGGTATTCAAGCCCGATCCGGACAAGCCCGAGGCCATCCGCATTGAAGGCACCGCGCCGGGAAGCTCCAGCGCCGTCCGGGCCCTTCTGGAAGGTACAAAATACTCCAATGAATACGATCTGAACAGCGGGGATGAAAACACCTGGACGCTGACCATGAAGCCGCTGGTCGAGAAGGCTCTGGAAGAGAAGACGGTCCAGCAGGCCATCGAGGCCATCCGCGACCGCGTGGATGCGCTGGGCGTGAGCGAGCCGCAGATTCAGGAGTACAACCTTGGCGCCAACCAGATTCTGGTGGACCTGCCGGGAGTGGAAAACGAAAGCCAGATCGAGTCCATTATCCAGGGCACGAACCGCCTTGAGATTCACGCCGTGATCGGCGGCCCCTACCGGGATGAGCAGGAAGCGATAGCCAGCCAGGGAGGCGGCATTCCGCCGGACGAGGAGCTGAAGAGTTTCTCCGGCGTGATGGAGGGCGGCTCCAGCCCGGAGGGACAGCAGAGCGTCTATGTACTGCAGCGGGAATCGATTGTGGCGGGAAGCGACTTCCGCTCCGCCGATCCCGGTACGGATTCGAACACCGGGCAGCGGAATGTCCGCTTTACGCTGACCAACGAGGCCGGCGACCGCTTTTACGACTACACCAGCAAGAACGTGGGCCAGAGGATGGCGGTGGTCATGAACGACCAGGTCCGCGAGGTGGCCACCATCGAGAGCGCCATTCGCGATACGGGCGAAATCAGGGGCAGCTTCTCTCCCAATGAAGTCGCCGCGCTGTCGAAGCTGCTGCGCACCGGCGCTCTTCCGGCCTCGCTGAAACAGCTCGAGAAGCGTTTTGTGGGCGCGTCGCTGGGCGCCGATTCCATCAAGAAGGGCGTGACGGCGGCCATCGTCGGCATGCTGGTGGTCATGGCCTTCATGCTCATCTATTACCGGGGTTCGGGCATCAATGCCGACCTGGCGCTGATTATGAACCTGGTGATTCTGCTGGGCTTCATGGGCGTGTCCAGTTCGACGCTCACCCTGCCCGGAATTGCTGGAGTGATTCTGACCATAGGCATGGGCGTAGACTCCAACGTGCTGATCTTCGAGCGCGTCCGCGAGGAAGTGCGCGCCGGCAAGGCGGCGGCGGCGGCCGTGGACCAGGGCTTTCGCCATGCGTGGGTCACCATCGTCGATACCCACGTGACCACCATCGTATCGGCGGCCATCCTGTTCCTCTTTGGCACCGGGCCGGTGAGAGGATTTGCGACCACCCTGACCGTCGGTCTGGCGGCCAACCTCTTCACGGCGGTCTTCGTTTCGCGCGTGATCTTCGATGCCCATTTGAACAAGATGAAGCCGGGGGAAGCGGTGTCCATTTAGGGACTAGGGACTAGGGATTAGGGACTAGGGATTAGGGACTAGGGATTAGGGACTAGGGATTAGGGACTAGGGATTAGGGACTAGGGATTAGGGATTAGGGGATAGTTGGTCGCGGGCGGAGCGCTCACGGCGGAAGAACACAAGAACGCTGGCAGCCGTGGCGGTTTCAGCGTTTCCAGGAAGGGAAGAGAACCAGTGGAACTGTTTCGCGGCGTAAATGTGGACTGGCTGAGGCTGAAGTGGCACTTCCTCGCCTTTTCTATGATCTTCAGCGTGGCCGGCATCGTCTCGATGACCATGCACATGCGCAGCATTCACAGCCCGGTGCCGCTGGGCGTGGACTTCCAAGGCGGCACGCAGGTGCGGGTGCAGTTTACCCACCCCCCCGACGCGGACCGGATTCGCAAGGCAATGGACGCGGCGGCCATCAAGGATGCCAGCATTCAGACCATCAAGGCCGTCGATGAGCCCAGCAGCAACGAGGTGCTTATCAGCCTGCCGGAGCAGCAGAACGAAGCCGCGCTCGATGTCGGCCGCCAGCAGATCGTCGATGCCCTCCAGGCGCACTACGACAACCCCTTCACCGTGCGCAACGTGGACGTTGTGGGTCCGACGGTGGGCAAGCAGTTGGAAAAGCAAGCTTTGCTGGCCACGCTGTACTCCATGCTGGGCATGCTGGTCTACCTCTGGTTCCGTTTCCAGCTGATCTACGGCGTGGCCGCGGTGGTGGCCTGCTTCCACGACACGCTCATCACCGTGGGCGCCTTTGCGCTCACCAATCAGGAGATCAGCCTGACCGTGATCGCGGCCATTCTGACCCTGGTGGGCTACTCGATGAACGACACCATCGTGGTCTTCGACCGCATCCGCGAGAATCTGCGCCTGAGCCGGCGCGAGTCGCTGCCGGATGTGGTGAATCGCAGCATCAACCAGACGCTGAGCCGGACCGTGCTGACTTCGGGCCTGACCTTCCTGACGGTGCTTTCGCTGTACATCTTCGGGGGGCAGGTCTTGCGCGGCTTTTCATTTGCGCTTGTGGTCGGTATACTTATCGGTACATACTCATCCATAGCCATTGCCGCGCCCATGCTGGTGGCCTGGCAGGATTGGCGGGCAAGCAAAGGCAAGGTCACGGCCCTGCCCGCGGCGAGGCGCGCGAGAGTATAGTGGATTTTGGACGGCCGGTTTCGCCTGTTTTGCAGTATCCTTGGCAAGTGAGGCATGGCTCTGGCAAGGTGGAAGACGGTTCTGCTCTGGAGTTTTTTTGTTTGGGAACATTTCAAGTTCTTGCGGTGTCTAATTTAGAGGTAACCAACACCAGATTCGAGGCTGGCCATGTTTGAAGATGCAACGTTTGAGTCCGGAGGCAGGATCAAAAGCAAGAGCGGACGCTGGATGATTGTGACAGGCGCAATCAACCTGTCGATTCTCGTTGTGATGGTTCTGATTCCGCTGATCTATCCGGAGGCACTGCCCAAGGCCATGATGCTGACGCAGTTGACCGTGCCGCCGCCGCCGCCGCCGCCCCCGCCCCCGCCCCCGCCGCCGGAGGCGGTACACCCGGTTAAGGTGCAGACGGAGATGATGAACAATCAGTTGACGGCTCCCACCCGGATCCCGCACGACATCAAGATGATTGCCGAGAAGGAAGCGCCGCCTACCTCGGGCTTTGGCGTGGCCGGCATGGAAGGCCTGGGAGGCAGCTCCAGCGGCGTCACCGACAGCTTGTTCGGGCAGAGCGGTCCCAAGGTCCAAGCCGCGGCTCCCAAGAAGGTGGCGATCTCGGCCGGCGTGGCGGTCGGCATGCTGATTTCGAAGACCCCGCCCATTTATCCGCCTATCGCCAAGGCGGCCCGCATCTCGGGCACGGTGGTGCTGCAAGCCACCATTTCCAAGACCGGATCGATCGAGAATCTGCACGTTGTCAGCGGGCCGGCGATGTTGCAACAGTCCGCTCTGGATGCCGTCAAGACCTGGCGCTACAGGCCCTACCTTTTGAACAACGAACCGGTGGAGGTGGAGACCACCGTGAATGTGATCTTCACCCTCGGCGGATGACCTGCCCTTCGGTTCCTTCCCTCATTTTTGGGCGGGGGCCTCGCTTTTGACCGGAATGCGAATCGGCAAGATTCCGCATTCTCAGCAACCGTCCGCCGCGGCGGACAATCGCAATTCACAAGAAACTCCTTAGGAGGAATGATTCAGTGATTCTCGCTCAGCTCGCTCATTTCGCTTCGCACACGGTCAGCAGCCTTGCCCTCTTCCAGGAAGAGCAGACAGTTGGCTTCAGCCTCCCACAGCTGTGGGAACACATGGGATGGTTGGTGCGCGGTGTCGCCTTCGTCCTTTTCATCGAGTCGATCTGGTCGCTGGCCGTGATGATCGACCGCTACCTGTACTTCCGCCAAGCCCGCAGACAGTCGCGCGAATTTGCGCCCAAGGTTGCCGGCGCGCTGAAGGACAGCAAGTTGGAAGAAGCAATCAAGATCGCCGACCGCAACAAGAAATCTCACCTGGCCGAGGTTGTAACCGCCGGCCTTCAGGAGTTCCGCGCCTCAGCCGGCCTGCCGACCGAGGAGACCATCGAGAGCTCCGGCCGCGCCTTGGAGCGGGCCGAGGCCATCGTGCACGCCAAGCTGAAGAGGGGTCTTGCCGTGCTGGCCACCATCGGCGCCACGGCTCCGTTCGTCGGACTGCTCGGCACCGTCATCGGCATTCTGCACGCCTTCCAGCAGATCGCCACCCAGAAGACCTCGGGCATCGGCGCCGTCGCCGGCGGTATCTCGGAGGCGCTGGTAACCACGGCCTTCGGCTTGTTTGTGGCCATCCCCGCCGTGATGGCGTTCAACTACTTCACCGGGCGTGTCGAAGCCTTCGACGTGGAGATGGACAACTCCTCGAGCGAGCTGGTCGACTACTTCATCAAGCAGGGCCACAGGCGCTAAGCGAAGGGGCTGTGAGCAAGAGCGGGAATCTTTTGGGAGGGCGGAGGAGTCAGGTTCTCTTCCGCCCAACCGTTTGAATCTCGCGCCGGTCGGGCGATAGGCGGCAACGCCCGAAGCCATCCAGAATAAAAATCCACCAGGCACGGAGCCTCACAATGGGAATCACGGTTCGCGACGAAGGCAGTAAGGTCAACTCGAATATCAACGTCACCCCCATGGTTGACGTCATGCTGGTGCTGCTCATCATCTTCATGGTGATCACGCCCATGCTCCAGAACAAGGTGTCCATCGACATGGCCAGGGTCGACAATACGACCAACATGCCGGACGCCGACAAGGAAGACGCCGTGGTCGTCGCGGTTACGCGCAGCGGAGACGTCTTTCTGGGGCAGAACCATGTCTCGGTCGCTGAACTCGGCGCCCTGGTTCGCGACAAGCTGTCCGACAAGAACAGTAAGACGATCTACGTGCGAGCGGATGCGCGCGCGCAGTTCAAGGCGGTTGAAGACGCCATCGACGCGGTGCGCGCGGTGGGCGTGGACGACGTGGGCTTGCTGACGCAGAAGCGCGAAGCCGGCGGGCCGGCAGGTCCGTAATCCCGCCCGTGGGCCGGCTCATTAACGATTTCTAGGAAACGAGGAGTTTTAAGCCATGTCAATGACAGTGGGAAGCGGGGGAGGTTACTCGTCCGACATCAACGTTACGCCCATGATCGACATTCTGCTGGTGCTGCTGATCATCTTCATGGTCATTGTGCCCACGGTGCCCAAGGGCCTGGATGCGCTGGTGCCCCAGCCGCCCAAGACGCCTCAGCCGCAGACCCAGGACCAGCGCACCATCGTGGTGCAGATTATCTGTCCGGATACTTCCCGCGCCTGTCCGGTCCCAAAGTATAAGATCAACGAAACCGACGTGGACAAGAGGGAGTTGCTGCCGAGACTGACCGACATCTATGCCAACCGCGCGGAGCGGGTCATGTTCGTCAGAGGCGACGACAACGTGGACTTCCGCTATGTGGCCGAGGTTATCGATATCGGCAAATCGGCCAACGTGGATCATATTGGACTGATGACGCCAAGGATCATGGCTGGCCAATAGACAGCCGCTCAGGGGCAGTCTCTGCCTGAGCGGGAACGCTTGCGGAGGCCATCGGCATCGGCAAGGCCTCCGGTTTATGCCAGCGTCGGCAGCTCCGTCCGGTGTCAGTTCATGCGGGCGGACAACTGGAGTAGAATTCTTTCATCCTGGCTTCGGAGCCTCCCTCCCGCGGCCAGCTTCATAAGTTTCCAGGCGTGCGATCGTTAGGCGCCCGCCTCAAGGAGAAGGATACGAACATGAATGGACCCGCACGTATTACGGCACTTGCGGTTGCCCTGGCCGGCATGGTGATTTCCATGAGCGGGTGCGACAAACTTAGAGCCCGCGACCAGTTGAACAAAGGAGTGGACGCTTACAAGGTCCAGCGGTACGAAGAGGCGATCGGACACTTCCAGAAGGCTACGCAGCTCGATCCGGATCTGCCCATGGCAAAGAGCTATCTGGCCACGGCGTTGGCCCAGGACGTGATCCCGGGGCTGGATACGCCGGACAACCTGAAGACCGCGCAGCAGGCAATCAGCATCTTTCAGGAGGTTCTCGACAAGGACCCGAGCGATGTGAACAGCCTGAAGCAAATTGCCGGTATCTATTTCAGCATCAAGAAGTTCGAGGATGCAAAGGCATGGCAGAAGAGGGTGCTGGCCGTGGACCCCAAGGATCCCGAGGCGGCCTACACGATCGGCGTGATCGACTGGACCGAGGCCCACGAGAACACGCTGAAGGCGCTGGTGCCGGCCGGCATCACCGACGACGGCGAGGGCAACGTCAAGGCCCCCAAGCAGGTGATGGAGCCTCTGAAGGCGCAGAACGGTCCGCTGGTGGAAGAGGGCCTGCAGTATCTGAACCAGGCGGTGGCCAACCGGCCCAATTATGACGATGCCATGGCCTACCTGAACCTGATTTACCGGCGCAAGGCGGATGTGGACTACGGCGATCCAGCCGCGGTCAAAGCCGATGTGGCGGCGGCGGATGAGTGGCGCCAGAAGGCGATGGGTACGCGCAAAGCCAACGAAGAGAAGAAGAATGCGGGGCCGGGCGGCATCACCATCGATTCCAGCGGCAACCTGAAGTAGATTCAGACGTACAGCGGCGCAAGACGACGGCCTCCGACCTGCTCGGGGGCCGTCGTTTTATGTGTCGGTCATCGCGGGTTCTGCAACGGGGGATGCGCCCTGAAGGTTGGGGCGATGGGCGCCGCATTGAGCTTGCGCCGCGCACGGCGATAGACTCGGCACGCAACGGCTGAAGGTTTCGCTCACGGTCCGAAGACGAAACAGCGGTGAGGAATCGGAGATTGGCGCCAGCGGCAGAGCCGGGTGCGGCTGGCTGTGCTCTGAAGGATCTCGAGGCCGCGCAGCGGCGCGCTCTACTTTGCGCCTTCCTTGAGAATCTGGTCGGCCAGGTAGTTGTGTATCTTGGCCTCGTCGTGGAGCATCTCGAAGTAGGCGTTCTTGAGCAGTTGCGCGTGACCCTCGTGCAGCAACTGATGAATGCCCTGCTGCACGCGCGGGTCGTTCAAATCACGCTGGCCCGCCGGCTCGCGCCCGATCAGCTTGTAGATCGCGTATCCCACCGTCCGGCGCCCTGGGCCGGCGCTGTCGTAAATGGGGAGAATCTCGCTGATTTGACCCGGCTTGAGCTTGCTGATGGCATTGAAGGCGTCCGGCTCGGTGCGCAGCGCCGACTCCGCCACAAAGCCCATATCGCCGCCATTCGAAGCGTTGTTGGCATTCTCCGAGAAGTTCATGGCCACGGCGCCAAAGTCGTCTCCGTTTTGCAGCTTGCTCAGCAGGGTCTGGATCTTCTTCTTGGCATCGGCGTCCCCGGAGGCTTTGTTGTTTTGCAGGTTGCCGGCCTGCTGCGAGGGCCCGCCGGTGACCACGATCTGCGCCAGATGGTATTGCGGCTCAATGAAATTGAACTCGGCCTTGTGGCTGTTATAGAAGCTGGCGATCTCCGCATCCGTGATGTTGATCTTGGACTCGATCTCCTTGTTCAGCAGCTTGCTCTCCGTAAGTTGGTTGCGGATGTCGCGCTTGAGATCGTCCAGCGTCTGGTTGCGCAGCTTGAGCTGTTTGTCGAAGTCCTCCTGGGTGTAAGGCGCCTTGATCTCCGTGAGCTTGGCGTTGACGTCCTCGTCAGAAGCGGTGACGTTCAACTTGGCGGCCCGCTGCTGCAAAACCTCCTCATCGATCATCTGGCGCAGGACCGCGAGCCGAACGATCTCCGTCTGTTCCTCGGAAGGCTCCTGCGGAGTCTCTCCCCGGCTGAGCTTGTAGTCCTGGTACTTTCTCTCCAGTTCGGAGCGCAGGATTTCCTTGCCGTTCACGGTGGCCATCACGTCGGGCGCGGGCGAACGGTGGCAGCCTGCGACTGGGGCCAGCAGGGCGCCTCCGCAAAGCATGAGGACGGCAAACCGGAAACGGGTCGGGAAAAACGATTCGACTTGCAACTTGGTGTCTCCTATGGGGCCAGCAAGGCCCCGGCATTCAAGGATAAATCCACAGACCGCCGCGGCGATAGAACAAATTCAGAGTTGCCGCCATGCGGGGTTGATGAACTCAGCCAGCTTCTTACTCACGAAAGACCGCTCTTCCGAATGTTTGCTGCGGCGCATTGACCCCGAGTTACATAAAAGCATGAAAACCTATCTTCCAGTTCCGGCGGATGGAGACGTGTTGGCCGGCACCGCCGGGGGAGCAACGCCGGCTGCGCTCAGGGCGCGGTCTATAACCAGCCAGACCTGCTCTTGCGGGACTGCGCCGTCGATGCGTTCGGCGTCGACGAAGACCGCCGGAGCTCCGTCGAGCCTGAGCACTTCCGCTTCATGGAGCGAGGCGCGCACCTGGGTCTCGTCCTGCGCCGCGATGCAGGCGTCCAGCTTGCCTGCATCCAGCTTGCCCAGCGCCGCCTCCTGGCGGGCAATGCGATTCAGAGCGTCAAAGCTCCTGGCCGGGTCGCGGTCCTGGCCGCTGATCTCGTCGCCGTGGGCGTGGACGTAATCGACATAAGCCCAATAGACCTCGCCGTTCTGCGCGGCCAGGCAGTTGGCGTCCACGGCCGCGTGCATGGCCCAGGGGTGCAGTTCGGTCAGGGGATTGTCTTTGTAGACGAAACGAACCTTGTCCTTGTAGCGCTCGAGGGTGGAGGGAAAGAGCGAATGGTGCATACGGGCGCAGTAGGGGCATTCCAGGTCGTCGAAGTTGATCACGGTGACCTTGGCGGCCGGATTGCCGCGAATGGGACGGCCGGCGATGTCGATGGCGAAGACCGGATCCTTGACCAGGTCGAAGGTATCCAGGCGGGCCAGTGTCTTGCCGTCCGTCGAGATCAGGAAGTCGACCACCTCCTGCTTCTTGGAGTTGGAAAGCGTGATGGGAAGCTTGTCATAACCCGGAATCTGGCTGGGCTGGCGCGCGCCGAGGGTCACAGAAACGTCCTCCGGGACATTGAACTGAGCGCGGACCATGACCTCGATGTGACGAGCGAGGATGGGATCGGGCGGAGGGGTCGGGGCGGATTGAGCTTTGCAACCCGCGGTCATCCAGAGCGTAAGCAGGCCAGCCAGCAAAAAAATGCGCGACAAGTTGAGTTCCTCTCCAGAAAGAATACTCCACCGGGGGTAAGGCAGCCGGTGAAGGAGGCGATCGGCCTGGCGATAAGTAAGTTGACGCGCCAGAAATGGAAAGGCAAGCATCGGTGGGCGGAATCCCGCCCAGGAGCCGAAAAGATAGCGCATGAACCTCTTGCAAAACTGCCTTCAGGCTAAAGATTGCGTCAGGGCACGGCTTTAGTCGTGCCGCAAATGGCCAATCTAGCTTCCGGCTTCAGCCGCTGCGAAATTGCAAATTGCTGAAAACAAAACCGCAGGGGCTAAAGCCCGACATTGTTTTGTTGCTCTTTCGGCACGACTGAAGTCGTGCCCTGACACATTTTGCAGTCTCTATGGAATTCTGCGGGAGTCTCGCATGACGGGAAAACCCGGCATCTGCGGAATGGCACTTCCGGGAGTCTCTCACGGAAGCGGGGAGAACGCTCTGCGGCCGGTCCTTCCTGGCGCAGACCGGCTCGTGGTTCTCTAACGAGGCGCCGCCGTCCCGGCCTGTGCCTGTGCCTGTGAACCGGCAAACTCGTCGATCGCCCTGTAGGTTTCCTCATTGCGCAGAATCGCCTCGACGTACTCGCGGGTCTCGGTGAAGGGAATGGATTCGACAAACTCGTCGATGCCGCTGTAAGGGCCTGCGGACTGCCAGTCGACCACGCGCTCGTCGCCCGCGTTGTAGGCGGCCAGGGCGTACTCCTGCACCCCGCCGAACTTGTCCAGCATCTGGCGCAGGTAGCGGGTGCCGAGGCGGATATTCATCGCCGGATCGAGCAACTGGAAGGTCTCGATATGGCCGATTCCCTCCTCGCGCGCCAACTGCTTGCCCACCGAGGGCAGCAACTGCATCAGGCCGTAGGCGTTGGCATGGGAGATCGCCCTGGGGTCGAACTCCGACTCCTGGCGAATCAGCGAGGCCACCAGGTAGGGATCGAGGTTATTCTTTGCCGACTCCGCCTTGATCGTCTCCCACCATGGCTCGGGGAAGAGAATGCGCCAATAAGCGAGCGGTATGGACCTTATCGAAGCCGTGGCGGCGTAGGGCAAAGCCTTCTTGAGGGAATGCAAGGCACGATAGTTCTCGCCATAGGAGGCGTAAATCTGCGCCTCGGCCAGTGCGCTCCAGGAAGCGGATTCGGGATCGGCGGCAATCTCCAGCGCGATGTAGTCGTTCAACCCCGCGTTGGCCAGCAGCCGCGCCTTGGCCAGATGCGGGCTGTCGATGGGGAAACTCTCCGCAAGCTGCGGCACCGGGACCGGCTGCAAACGATCCAGTTGCGGCTGCGGCGCCGGCTGTGTGCTGCCCAGCGCGGCCAGCCGCTGCCTGGCCATCTGGGCGTAAAAGTAGTGCTGGTAAGCGCGGATCAGCGCGCGGTAGTTGGCCGCCGCACTGGCCGGCTTGTGGTCCTGCGTCTCATAGAGGCGTCCGCGCCAGTAGATGGCCGAAGCGGTCTCCTTGGCGCTGGGGTAGAGCTTGATCTGCTCGTCGAAGAGGCGCGCGGCGTCGGCGTAGAGCCCCTGCCGGTAGCTGAGCCAGCCCGCCCGCCAATGCGCGGCCGCGGCATTCGTGTTATCGGGAAAGTGCGTAGCCAGATAGCTGTAGTAATTCACCGCGGCCGGATAGTCGCGGCGCAGCAGGTACATATTCCCGCTGGAGAAGAGCGCCTCCGCCAGCCACGGACTGTGGGGAAAGCTGGACTCCATGCGCTCCACAATCCGCTTCTGATCTTCCACGGCGTCGCGGCTACGGGCCAGCTCCATCAGCAGATAGAGCCGGCGCGCGCCGTTCTCGTCCTTGGTGTCGGGCAGCGCCTCCGCTTTGGCGGTGGTCAGCCGTTTCAGCTTCAGGTCGCAGGCAGCCTCAGCCACGGCAAAGCCGATGCGGGCCTGGGCATTCAACCCCGGCGAGCGGGCCAGCGCGCGATATTGCTCCGCGGCTTCCTCGTAGCGGCCGGCGTTGTAATAGGCATCGCCCAGGCCGCGCAACTCGGTTGCAGTCAGGCTCGACTCAACGCCCATCGCCGTCAGCTTGGCGCGGGCAATCTGCGCCTCCTGGGTCAGTGGATGGCCGAGCAGCGCGCGCTTGAAGATGCGCTCGGCATCCTCGGTCTGTCCCAGCGCGAGCGCCACCTGGCCCTGGGCAAGCTGGAAGCCTGGACGGCTGGCGGCGGCTGTGCCGGCGGCTTGCGCCAGCACCTGCTGAGCGGCTGCCGCCTTGCCCGTGGCCAGCAGCACACCGGCTTCCAGTTCCGGCGCCTGGGCGTTGAAGATGCTGTCGGGATAGCGGGTCGTGAACCCCCGCAGCAAAGCTTCGGCGGCGGATTCGTTCCCGGCTTCGTGCTCGGCTTCGGCGCCCAGAAAATCGGCGTAGTCGGCCAGCTCCTGGCCCGCCTGGCGAGCCTGGCGGAAGTTGGCTTCAGCCTCGGCATAGCGCTTGTCCAGTAAATAAGCGTGGCCCAGCGCCAGATAGGCCGCCGCCGCCGCTTCGCCGCTGTGCTGATGCGCATACTTGCTCACGCCTTCGTAAGCCGCGGGCGTGCGCAGCGTGGCCAGTTGCTGGGCCATAGGGCGCAGCTCCGTCGAAGCCACAAAGGCCTGCTTAATGCGCGCGGTTCGGGCGCGCCGCGCGGCCCTGGTGGAGCGGCTTGCGGGCTTCTTGGTCTTGCCGGCTGTCGTGCTTGCGGGCTTCGAGGTCTTCGCACCCGCCGGGGCAGGCTTCTTTTTGGTGTTCTGCGCAGGCTTCGCGGCGGCCTTCTTCGCCGTGGTAGAGGCGGAGCCTGCCGGCGCGGCTGCCGTTCCGCCACTTGTCGATCCGCTCGTCGATTGCGGACCAACCGGCAGGACAATCATCGACCAGGACAACAGAACGGCCAGGCAGCGGGAAGCCAGCCGCGGAGCGGGAGTTAAAGACCTCATGGACCTCATCTCTTCACTCTAAGCTGCTTTCGCCCGGCTGTGGCCCGCGCGAACCAGTGCCGTTACCGCCAAAAGCGCGCGAACGGGCGGCGCGGCGCCCGTTCCCATATTCCGAATGCAGATGGCCCCGGTCTTGGTTCCCCGCCCCGCCGTCCGTTACACTCATCTTATTGGGACTTTGGCGATCAACCTCGGCAGAACCCAGCGAATTCCCGCATCCAACCACCATGGCCGCCATCCAACCTATTGCAGGAGAACTCGAACCGCATCCCGACGTGGCCCTGGTTGAGAGGGCGCGCGCAGGTGATGTCTCGGCCTACGATGCCCTGGTCCGCAAATACGACCGGCAGATCTTCCGCATTGCGCAGCACGTGACGCAAAACCGCGAGGATGCTGAAGACGCGATGCAGGACGCGTTCCTGAAAGCGTACGAGAAGCTCGACCAGTTTCAGGGGAATTCGAAGTTTTACACATGGTTGGTACGCATTGCAGTAAACGAAAGCCTGATGCGGCTGCGCAAGCGGCGCACGGGCAGGATGGTCTCGATCGACGAGGACGTCGAGACCGAGGAAGGCAGCGTCCCGCGCGACCTGGCCGACTGGGCGCCCGACCCGGAGCAGAACTATACCCAGGCGGAACTGGGCATGATTCTGGAAAAAACCATCAAGGGGCTCCCGCCCGGTTTCAAGATTGTATTCGAGCTGCGCGATGTGCAGGGACTTTCCACCGAGGACACAGCCGAAGCTCTCGGCCTGAGCATCCCGGCCGTAAAGTCGCGCCTGCTGCGCGCCCGGCTGCAACTGCGCGAACGCCTGAGCCGTTACTTCCGCAGGAGAAGAGGGGGTGAGAAATGACCTGTACTGAGTTTCTCGCCCGCCTCGACGACCTGATCGACGACTCGGTGACCCCCGAGATCCGCGCCGAGTTGCAAACCCATCTGCACCGCTGCGGCCATTGCGAGGTAATTCTCAATACCACCCGCAAGACCATCGAAATCTACCGGTCGCACGAGATCTACGACCTTCCCGCCAGCCTCCGCGACCGCCTGCATGCCGCCATCATGGCCCGCTGCAAGAAAGGCTTTTGAGCGGAAGTTGAGCCGCTTGCCTTTATGATGGAAAGCATGCGGGCCCTCATGCGATAGAAAGGACCGGAGCGCTTCCTCCGGGGCAAGGTCAAGTGAGCGATCCATCCCTTAGACCGTCTTTCCCCTCATTCAACTTTTCCCGGAAGGCAGGCTTCCGGGGCTTGCCGGCAATCCCGCCTGCGCATATGGCATCTCGTCCCCGTTCGCGGAAGGACTCGTGAGAGACGCGAGGAGCGGACGCCATGGGAAGGACGCGGAGAGATGACGCTCGACATTCGCCCATTCTGGCTGATTGGAGCGCTCGCCGCTACCGGTTTCGGCTTGTTGGTGCTTCTGGTCAAGAAGACCTACCCGGATCACCTGGCTCGTGTGCTGTCGCTCTGGGGTGTTGCGAACCTTTGCCTCGGGGCCGGCTACGCCGTCAGGCTGGGGCCCTCCTGGGAGGGGCAGTTCGTCTTCCACATCCTGAGCAATACGCTGGTCACGGCCTGCCTCAGCCTGGAGTATGGAGCGATGCGGAAACTCAGGCGCCAACCGTCATCGACAGGCTGGATTGCCGGGCCGCCGTTCCTGGTCTTCGCGGTTTGCACATGGTTCACCTTTGTGCGGCGAAACATCTCCATCGAGCTTCTCGTTTTCGACTTCATCAACATGGCAATAATGATTCTCATCGCCCGCTGCCTGTGGCGGAAGGAAGACGGGCGGTGGCTGTTCGCCGATGTTGTGGCAGCTTCGTTTTATGTCTTGCTTGGCATCGCAACCTGCGCCGTAATTGCCGACTTCTTCCGCGACGGCCGATTCCCTCCGGAGTACGACTTCAATATCCCGCGCGCCGTCTTCAACTGCATCGCCGCGGTTCTCACCGAGGGGATCGTTTTCCCGTTGTTTCTGCTGATGGTGTCAGAGAGATTGAACAGGGATCTCATGGTCAAGGCTCTGCGCGATTCGTTGACCGGCCTTTATAACCGCCGGGCATTCGAGGAAATCGCCTTCCGCGAGATCGCCTGAGCCTCTCGAACCGGGATGGGACTCTCTGTCGCGATGTTCGATATCGACCATTTCAAGCAAATCAACGACCGGCATGGGCACGAGGCAGGCGATGCCGTACTCAGTGCCGTCGCTGCCGCGCTGCGCCGCAATCTGCGCGATGAGGATTTTGTCTGCCGATGGGGAGGTGACGAGTTTTGCGCCCTGCTGCCACGGGCCAGGCAGGAGCAGGCGCAGAGGGTGGCCGAGCGCATATTTCAGGCTCTCGAAGAACTCGATATCCGGTTCGAAGAAAGAACCATGCAGGTGGCAGTCTGCATCGGCGTGGTGACAGATGAAGGCCGCGCAAAGGACATTTCCGCGCTCGTTGGGCGGGCCGATGCCGCACTCTATCGGGCCAAGAACGAGGGCCGCAAACGGATCGCTTTCGATTTGGGTTTCAATCCGGAGCAAAGCGAGAGCGCTCCTTGCTGAAGACGCCACAGCGCCCATGCCCGCGGCTGGCCGCGGGGTACTATAATCGTCCGTAATGAAGGCCCATGTTTATGTCACGCTGAAGTCGTCGGTCCTCGATCCGCAGGGCCAGACCATCCACAACGCTCTGCGCAAGATTGGATTTGCGGAGGTGACCGCCGTGCGCCAGGGCAAGTACTTTGCCCTCTCGCTCGCCGACGGCTTGACTGCCGAAGCGACCAAGGTCCAGGTGGAGCGCATCGCCCGCGAGGTGCTCACCAACCCGGTGATCGAAGAGTACACCTACCGCATAGAGGGATAGTGCGCCGCGCGCCGGGATGCTGCTCCGATCGCCAGGGCAGATGCCAGCCGCCCCCCGGTGACGAGCCAGTCTCCGGGTGGCGGGCGGGGCAAGAGTTGCTCGTTTCGCTGGTGCAATCGCGATGAGTTCTGAGTGAAAGAAACGGGCGGTTGGCAGTAACTGAGCTTCATCCGTGGACAATTCGATGAACAGAATCCGACTTTCACGGGATCAAGTGCCTCGACGAATAAATCAGGCATGATTCACAGACTTCAGAGAGCCTCCCCGGAGTCCCCGCTGAGATCGATGGCACTGATGGCTTGTGCTAGGAGACCCCAAAACGGGACAGAACAAGCGCTTTGTCGAAGGCTACAATTAAGGGTGCTCGTCAGAAGAGACATGGTTACGCGCCAAAGTTCCGCGAAATGCGACGAATCGATCGTGCAAGACACTTTGTGCGCTGCTTTCTGCGGAAACCCCATTCTTCTCGAAGCGCTAGAATTCCTTTTCCCCAGTGCAGCAGAAAGCATGTCCTTTCAGGGTTTGCAATTTCAACCTTCCATCGCGGAACATCACAACCTTGTTAGCATGGAACCTTTCGTGTTGCCTAAGGAACGATTCGGAGGGTCCCAAGACGTTGCGCTGGTATCATTGGTCCGCCATGTTGTGGATGAGGCTCTTCGTTCTTACGCGTACGGGAGCCCACACCTTTTGGAATATGTGGGGAAAACGCCAATTTCCCCATACGGAAGCATGGGCCTGAGCGTCAGCCGCTGGGGGCGCGTGGATTGGGATTACATACGCGATCTGGATTGGCGAATCTTTTTGCCTCCTGAGGTCGGCCATCTTTCTGGCTTCAAGTCAGAACTGGAGCGGAACCTGACGCAAGAGCTCCATAAATACAAGCTTTGTCCGCTGTTGTTCGGGAAGGATGCGCAAGGACTCCCCCAGGTGCAACTCCGTGACAACCGGACTGCGCTCGTCCATGGGTTTCACTTCTTTCTGATAGCTATGAAGCCCGGGTTTGTCCGGGGTAATATTCATCATGATGGCGGCTACTCTCCCCATTTCGCCTATTTTCCTGAAGGCTCCATGGACGAACACCTGGAATCGGCCAATCTGCTGTGGTCTGATGTGAGCGCACAGCTGCGGGCAGACTATATCGAGATTTTCAACCAACTGAGCTTCAATATCTTCGGTGAAGGTTCAGAGCAGTACCGTCTCTTCAAGACACGCGGCTGGTACCTGCACAAAGCATTCAAGTGGTATGCCACCCTCGCACGGGCCCGGGGGCTCGCGGCGCTTGAAGAAGATCTCCTCTATCAATATGAGCATTTTCGAGGATCGGAGGCGGAGCTTTCCTATTTGGCCAGATATCGATACTATGCTCGCATGACCCCCAGCCCGCAACACCTCGATGACATTGATCGTGATCTAGCCCGCGCCGCAAGCATCGCATACGCGCAGGCGAGGAACTCCCGGGACCCCTTGATCGGGAAACGTATCAACGCCGATAACCGCGAAATCATACTTTTGGAAACCGTTCCCGAGAGTTTCGCAGTGGCGGCGCAGAAGCTTCTCGAACAGGTTGACTCCTCCTTGCCCGATCAGTTGAGGTGTTCCCCGGTTACGGGGCGAATGCGTTTCGCGGACAATCTTCCTGCACCTTCCATCGTGCACCTCGACGGTCACGGGCAAGCCACCTTGATACCAGCCGAGTGGTCAATGGTCTTTTGTGATTCTAATGTGCGTCAAGTCGCGAAGAAGGCCGCGGAAGAAAAGCCGTCCATCGCAGAGGAGAACCTCCGCCAGGCCCTGGTGGTGCGGCTTGCGTCGCTCCTCAGGCAGGCCTCGCGATTCTCGTTCTTGTGACTTTCGAGCGAACTGCGAATCAGTAAATCAGTGCTATGGTTCCAAGCTGCTCGTACCCACTGGATTACGTGCCAATGGAAGGACTACTCGCGATAAACGCCTATGTCGCCAGGAGGCAGCCTCGGCTATCCCAAGGTCGCCTTCGCCTGGATTGAAGCGCCAGCGAACGAGGCGTTCTGTCGTCTCGGCGCTTCGCGCCTGCTGGCTCATTGCAGATGGATGGCGAAGGACCGGGGAATCGGCCCGCTGCCCTGCCTGCCGTCACATCGTCTCATGCTGCGCGTCGCTTAGAATCGTTCTATGTGCGGAATTGTCGGTTATGTTGGCAAGAAACGGGTCGTTCCACTCATCATCGAGGGGCTGCGGCGCCTCGAGTACCGCGGCTACGACTCGGCGGGCATCGCCGTGGGCAGCCCTTCGAGCTCCACCCTTGAGGTCAGGCGCGCTTCGGGCAAGCTGTGCAACCTGGAAGAGGCGCTCGCCCAGCATCCGATCGAAGGCAGCTTCGGCATCGGCCATACGCGCTGGGCCACGCACGGACGGCCCACGGAAGAGAATGCCCACCCGCATCGCGACTGCACGGGCCGCATCGTGGTGGTCCACAACGGCATTGTGGAAAACTATCTCGACCTGAAGCACGAGCTCATCGGCCACGGCCACAGGTTCGTCACCGAGACGGACACCGAGATCATCGCCCACCTCATCGAGCAGGTGCAGTTGGACGCGGAAGCCGCCGGTGAAGCGCTTCCGCTGGAGGAGGCGGTGCGCCGCGCGGTCAAGCGGCTCACCGGGGCGTTTGCGCTGGGCGTTCTTTCGGCCGCGGAGCCGGACAAGATTGTAGCCGCGCGGCTGGGTCCGCCGGTGGTGATCGGAGTGGGCGAGGGCGAGTCGTTTGTGGCCTCGGATGTGCCCGGCATCCTGCACCACACGCGCAATATGTACTTCCTGGCCGACGGCGATATGGCCATCCTCACGCTGGCCGGGGTGGAGCTGACGGACTTTGACGGCCAGCCGATCCAGCGGCCCATCACGCGCATTCTCTGGGATCCGGTCCAGGCGGAAAAGGGCGGCTACAAGCACTTCATGCTCAAGGAGATATGGGAGCAGCCGCGGGCCATTTTGGACACCACGCTGGGCCGGGTCTCGCTGGACTCGGGCAAGGTCTTCCTGGGCGAGATGAAGATTGCCGACGAAGAGCTGGCCGCGGCCAAGAGCATCAGCATCGCCGCCTGCGGCACCAGTTGGCACGCCGCCCTCACCGGCAAGTACATGATCGAGCGGCTGGCGCGCCTGCCCGTGGACGTGGACTATGCCAGCGAATATCGCTACCGGGATCCCATCGCCGGACCGGATGCGCTGGGGCTGCTGATTACGCAGTCCGGCGAGACCGCCGACACCCTGGCAGCGCAGCGGGAGATGAAGGCGCTGGGCTCGAAGACCGTGGCCATTTGCAACGTGGTGGGCGCCATGGTGGCGCGCGAGGCGCACGGCTCCATCTATACGCACGCCGGCCCGGAGATCGGCGTCGCCTCCACCAAGGCCTTCACAGCGCAACTGACCGCGCTGTTCCTGCTGGCGCTCAAGCTGGGGCAACTGCGGGGCAGGCTGGACGCGGCCCGGTCGGTGGCGTTGATCGAGCAGTTGACCCGCATCCCGGCCAAGGTCGAGGAGGTACTGCGCCAGTGCACTCCCCAGTGCGAACAACTGGCCAGGGAGTTCTCGACGGCGCCCGACTTTCTCTATCTGGGCCGCGGCATCCACTTCCCCATCGCGCTGGAGGGCGCACTGAAGCTGAAGGAAATCTCCTACATCCACGCCGAGGGCTATCCGGCCGGCGAGATGAAGCACGGGCCGAACGCGCTGATCGACGAGACCCTTCCGGTGGTGGTGCTGGCCACGCGCGATGAGTCCGATCCCGCGTCACGGCTGCGCTATGAGAAGACCCTCTCCAATATCCAGGAGGTCACGGCTCGCTCGGGGCGCGTGATCGCCGTGGCCACCGCGGGCGATACGACGATCGGCAGCCTGGTGGAGCATGTGATCGCCATTCCGCCGGCCATCGAGCTGCTGTCGCCGCTGATCGAAATCGTGCCGCTACAGCTGCTGGCCTACTACATCGCCGTCCGCCGCGGCTGCGACGTGGACCAGCCACGCAATCTGGCCAAATCGGTGACGGTGGAGTAGGGAACTGGCCGAGAATGCAGATGATTGCCGGCGAGCGCCATACCGTCGACGGCAAGGTGAAACTGTTGCGTGTTGCCGGTCGCCTTCATGCAATCAATTGCAATCGGCAACAGCGCTTGCGGCACACGCACGGTAGCCTGTCCGCTATACCAAATGTCGCAGCGGTCCTGGTTGCTCAGCAGGTAGAAGAGCGCATCATTCACCAGCGCCTGGTCATCCGTCGAAGGCTCACTTCGATTCAACGCACTGAGCTACCAGTGCCGTTGTCTTCAACTCGCCTGCATGACGATCATCAAAACTTCAACTTCTTATTTCGCCTGCGCTAGCCCCGCAACAACTGCTGCGAATTTATCGAGTATCTGGTTCATGCCTTCTACTTGACCGCTACTTATTGCGCTCTCCATAGATTCATTTCCAATGAAGGTGAGTTTCGTCTGGCCGTTTCCAAGATCCTCAAAGGTAATCACATCGTGCGCATCGTCCATGGCCTCATGTTCGATTCCATATTGCGCAGGCCCAACCTTGTTTCCCTCCGCGTCAGCAAAGTACATCGAGTAAACAATCTTCTCGTGCAGAACAATCTCGAAGTACTCGCCGCCACTCCAGACCTCCTGCCCATCCGGCGCTCTCATGCACAAAAGAAACTTTCCTCCAACGCGAAAATCCATCTCGCAAAAAGGCGCAGTAAAACCCTTCGGCCCCCACCACTGCACCACATACTTTGGGCCAGTCCACGCCTTCCAAACCAACTCGCGTGGGGCATCAAGAACCCTTGTGACAACCATCCGCTCCGTCTCGTTAAACGTGTTTTTTGTCATCTCTGACCTCCGTTTTTTTCATTTGATTCACAACCACATCCAATTTGTCGAAACTCTCTTCCCAGAATCGGCGATAATAAGCCGCCCAGTCGCTGACTGTCTTTATCGCCTCTGGCCTCAGCGTGCACACGCTCTCTCGTCCACGCTTCGTCTTCACCACAATCCGCGCCCGCACCAGGTAGGCAATATGCTTTGAAATCATCTGCTGCGAGAGTGCAAACGGCTCCGTCAGTCCATGCACGGACGCAGGTCCGTGTGAGAGCCGCTCGATCATCCTCCGCCGGGTCGGATCGGACAAAGCCGCAAATGTTGTACCCAATTTATCCACAACCATATGGTAGTTGATTTTCTGTCAATGTCAAGTGTGAGTTTTGCGATTCCTGATTTCCGATTGCGCTCAGGCCCTTCCCGCGAACTCCCGCGTCTCGGTGTACACCTTCACCTTGACCCCTTGCTGAATGAAGAGGGGAACCTTGATTTCGAGGCCGGTCTCGAGCCTGGCCAGCTTGGTCACGCTGCCGCTGGTGTCGCCGCGCGCGCCCGGCTCGGTATAGGCGACCTCCAGCTCCACCTTGTCCGGCAGTTGCAGGCTGATCGGGTTTCCGTTGAACTTGTCCAGCTTCACGATCGCGCCCTCCACAAGAAACTGAAGCGCGTCTCCGATCATCTCCTCCCGCAAGGTGAGCGTGTCGAAGGTCTCCTGATCAAGAAAGTACGATCCATCCGCGTCGCTGTACAGATACGACGCCTCGACCGTCTCCAGGTCCGGCTCCTTGAACTTGTCGCTGGCCTTGAAGGTCTTGTCGAAGACCGCGCGGGTGAGCAGGTTGCGCATCTTCAGGCGCACAAGCGTCTGGCCGCCGCGCGCCGTGGGGGTGGAGACCTCCACTTCCAGGCAGTAGTAAGGAACGTTTTCAAACTCAAAAACCATCTTGCGCTTGACGCTGATGGCATCGATCAAAGCAGCCATGGATTCCTCAAGAGAAAGGGCTTGAAGGCGAAGAAGCCAACGGAGAACTTCATCCGGCTCCCCGTCAATTATAGGTGGGACGCGCGCCTCGCCGTGCTTGGTCCCTTTTCCCGCGCGCCGCATCAAAGAAATGAGCCCGCCTTGCGGGCTTCATCTCTTCCCCAGCGAGAACTGCCTTGGCGCGACCACTCTATACCGCACGTTTGGAACAGAAAGACTGCATCTCCGAAGTGGCGCAGTGCTACCACTTTGTCTTTGTCATCGACGGCGTGGAGAACTTCCCCTACGCCGCCGGCCAGTTTGTCTCCGCCGTGGCCGAAGACGCCAACGGCAAGCTGCAAACCCGCGCCTACTCGATCGCTTCGGCGGCCAACGGCAACCGCTTCGAGTTGTGCGTGAACCGGGTTGAGGAGGGGTTCTTCTCCAATCACCTGGCCGACCTACCCGACCTGCCGCTGGGGGCGACAATTCAGATTCACGGGCCCCACGGCCACTTTCTGTTGAAGGAGCCGATCACCGACTCCATCCTGATCGCCACCGGCACGGGCGTGGCGCCCATGCGCGCCTATTTGCAAAGCCTGTTTCCCGCCGGCGGCCCGGATCGCAGCGGGGGCAAGGAGATCTGGCTGGTCTACGGCACGCGCTACGAGAGCGATATCTACTACCGCGAGGAGTTCGAGGCGCTCAGCATGAGCAAGCCGAACTTCCACTACCTGCCCACGCTGAGCCGCGCCGAGGAGAGCTGGGGCGGCCTGCGCGGCTACGTGCAGGATCATGTGGCAAGGATCATCGAGGAGCGCGCCGCCCGCCTGGGCCAACCGCTGCCCGTGCCCCCGCCCGATCCAACCCTGCTGGCGTCGGAGCTGAACTTCGACATCTATGCCTACATCTGCGGGCTGAACTTCATGGTCGCCAGCGTGCGCGAGCGGCTGGCCGGCTTCGGATGGCATCGCAAGCAGATTGTCTTCGAGAGGTACGACTGAGGCTGGCGGTTGCGAAGCGTCCCCGTTTTCGCGGTCGTTCGCCTCGTTTCGGTTCTACTCACCGGAAGAGGCCGAACTTCTTCTTCTTTTCCGCGACTTCCGGAGCCCCGCAAACGACTCTGGCCATCTGCCGGATGGCGCGCGAGATGGACGAGTCTTCGAGCGCCAGCGGAGTGGATGTGTCCTGCATCCGCCGCACGGCGGCAAAGTTGTTGGGAACCTTCCAGTCAGCCGCCCGGGTGAGCGCCTTGGTCACGTGCTCTTCACGGAATCCCGGCGAATCGGGATTATAGCGGTTGATTACGACTTCGAGTTTGGGGCCGCCGCGGTGGCTGAACTGTCCGATCATCCGGTTTGCGTTGCGCAGTTCGGCAATGCCGACCTGGGTAACCAGGTAGAGGGTGGCCGATTCACTGAACAAGGCCGTCTTCTCCAGGTCGAGTCTCGATCCCGCATCCACCACCACGTAATCGAACTGCTGGCGGGCGGCAGCCAGCAGCTTGTCGATGGCCTCATCGGAAGCGTGGAACGGGGTCACTGCACTTGGCGCCGCGAGCAACGACAGGCCGGTGCTATGACGAACGACCATCGTGGATAGAAAACTCGCATCGAGCCGCCCGGAGTTCTTCAGCGCGTCCGCTGTGGAGTATTGGGCCTTGATCCCCAGGTCCATCGCCGCGTCTCCAAAGGGGAGATTGAGGTCGATCAGAAGGGTGCTCTTGAGCGACTCCTGGGCCAGCGATACGGCAAAGTTCAAGGCCACGGTGGTCACGCCGGAACCGCCCTTCGAGCCCAGGAATACGAACAGGGCGCCCTCGGTCTTTGGCAGGGCGCGAGTCGCCGGACGGTGGGCTGAAGCCCGAACCAGGGCCTCGGCCATGGCGCCGGTGGTCAGGGGCAGGCGGAGAAACTCGCGCGCGCCGGCGCGCATGCACCGGACCATCAGATCCGGAGTGGACCGCTCCGAATAGACCATGACGATCGCCGCGCCATGCGCGCAGATGCTTTCGATCAGGTCCAGGGCAAACTCCGGATCGCTGTCCAGGTCGACGATCACGATGTTGTAGTTCCGCATCAGCGTCTGCGGCACATCGCCGAGGCTGGCTGGATAAGCTTTGAACTCCTGGATGGGGCCATCCTGGCATTCCGCCAGAGCGCTTGCCACCGCGCCGCGCCGGCGCGCGTCCGGACCGATCACCGCAATCGACAGGGCAGTAGCGCTAAGGCCATCGGGAATGTGGTAAGCGGTGGTCATGGGGCCCTCCGAAAACTTGGCAATCGCTCATTCCCATAATCGGCAGTTGGGAACCCGGCATTAGCGCCTTTTTAAAAACAATACCACATTCGTAGGATACGCTCTCCCCTGAGGGTAATCTGATTACTGTTCAGCGGTCATGTGACTTTGGTAAGGTACAAGGCGTGAAAGATGCGGCGGAGGGGCGGGTTCCAGAGCAGAAGCCGCGACTGTTGCCAGGGCTGGCGGTCGGCGATGGGTATATGCGGCATCCCTTCGACCTGGAGTTTGGGGTGCGGACCAGTGGGCTGATTGCGGGCCGGCACCTGAAGAGCGGGCACCGGCACGACCGGCACAACACGGCCTACTACGGGGTCGCTCCTTCGGTCTTCAAGGCGCTCCTTGCACGCTGGCAGCGCGGCCGGCCCATGGCGCCGATCGACGAGTTTACGTTTGTGGATGTGGGCGCGGGAATGGGGCGGGCGATGCTGCTGGCCTCGAAGTTGCCCTTTCGCGAGGTGGTGGGAGTGGAGCTGAATCCCACCTTGGCGCGGATTGCGCGCCGGAACGCTGCGGCATGGCGGGCGGCAGGCCGGGCGCACGCGCCTATGCGAATGGTCTGCGGGGATGCGGTCGAGTTCCGCTTTCCCCAAGGGCCCTGCGTGGCGTTTCTCTTCAATCCATTTGGCGCGCCGGTGATGCGGCGGCTGTTGAAGGCGCTCAAGAAGGGCTTTGCCGGGCGGGCCGGGCAATTGGATCTTCTGTATGTGAACAACGAGCAGGAGCGCGTGCTGGAAGCGCAGGCGGGATTCGTGAGGCTGTTCAAGGGCGAGGTGAGGCGGTCGCGGGCGGATGCGATTACGGACCACAAGATATTGGCCAACCAGCCGGAGGGCGAGTATACGTCGTCGAATGCCGAGGATTGCTCGATTTGGCGGTGGGTGGGGAAAGGCAGGGAGTAGGGAGCAGGGAATAGGGAGCCGGGGGTGCGACTTTGAGTGAACTGCATCTGATTCTGGGATTGGGCGAGCTGCTGTGGGACCTACTGCCGGAAGGGGCATTGCTGGGCGGCGCTCCGGCCAACTTCAGCGTGATGGCGGGGCGGTTGGGCAATCACGCGGCCATTTTGAGCCGTATTGGAGGCGACGATCTGGGGCGGAAGGCGATGGACCGGCTGGAAGCGCTGCCCGCGGACGCGAGCTCGGTGCAGGTCGATCCGGCGCATGAAACGGGCCGGGTAACGGTGAAGTTCGAGGGCGGGCAGCCGCATTACACCATCCACCAGCCGGCGGCGTGGGACTTTCTGGAGCTGTCGGATGAGTGGGTTCGGCTGGCGGAGCGGGCGGACGCCATCTGCTTCGGTTCGCTGGCGCAGCGCTCGCTGGAGTCGCGTCAAACCATCCAGACGCTGGTGGCTCAGACCCCGTCGGCGTGCGCCCGCGTCTTCGACGTAAACCTGCGCGCGCCGTTCTACTCCGCCGAGGTGATTCAGGAGTCGCTGGAGCTGGCGACGGTGGTAAAGATGAACGACGCCGAGCTTCCGCAGGTCCTGGGGCTTCTGGGATGGCCGCCGGACGAGGGGCCGGCTGAGGACGGGTTGCGGCTGGGCGCGTTGCGGCTGCTGGGTGAGTTTCCAGCGCTGGAGATGGCGGCCATCACCCGCGGCGAGCATGGCAGTCTGCTGGTGAAGCGGAACGAATTCCACGAGCACCCAGGCATTCGAGTGACCGTGGCCGACACCGTCGGGGCGGGGGATGCGTTTACTGCCGCTCTGACGCACTACCTGCTGCGCGGCGCTGACCTGGCTACGCTGAACGAGGCCGGAAACCGCTGGGGCGCGTGGGTGGCCTCGCAGCCGGGGGCCATGCCCGCGCTGCCGGACGAGGTAATAGCCAGGATCGCGGCGGAGATCGAGGGCTGAAGGCTGGGGATAACCGGTTGCAAACAGACCCGGTTGTAGATCAGCTTCCAGTTTGCCGGTTATTTGTTCATAGACTCGGACTAACCCCGGAGCGAAGTAAACCAAACTCAATGGATCCTGTTAGTATCGGAAGGCTCTTGCCGTCTTCGGATTTTTCGGCTTAATTCAGCGCTGAAATCGTCGATTCTCCTCGTTCGAAGCCAAACAGCCAGCGGAATTCCTTGTATCTATAATGAACGAGAGCAGCCGCCTGATCAAAAGCAACATCGCTTAACGCTCCAAGCGCAAGTTCATTCACTGCGAGATCGTTATCGATAAAGTAAATCCCATCTACAATCAGGTGTGGACTATCCCCCGCGGTCAATTTGGCTTTCAGGTCAATTGTCTTTTTATCTCCGCGGAATTCGCTCAGACGCCAAGCCAACACATGATAGAGCTGGCCTCGCATCGTAATCTCGTCGGTTCCGCGTATTGTTGCTTTCGCGATTCTCTCTGAATGATCATTCCCGAAGATACCAAGGGATTGACTGACAGAATAGGGATCTACCTTTGTGTAGTAGTTTGGGAGTTCTGCTACTCCAAGAGCCCAAGCAAGCACAGCCATTCTTTCGATAAGCCAACTGGCCTCTGATCGATTGAAACCGCTCAAGGTACCAAACGGTGCATTGATAAAGCGCTCTTCCGTCGCATCGAGTACAAGACCGTCAAGCCAGCTTTGTTTGAGAATCTCCTGAATGCGCCGCACAGTTGACCGTGCTTTCGGGGACTGATCCCCATCAATCATCCCGCGACATGCCATATAGGCATAAAATAGCGCACTGCGGTACATACACTGTGGTGAGTGGGCAAATGGACCATTACTCTCTTCACACATATCCAATAAACCACCCCACGACTAAAGCAATACAGGGATCACATCGACTCTTCCGGCGCTCCATGCGCGCGGATGAATTGGACGTCAAGTTTTGTGGCTACTTTGAGCTACTTTAACACAGGATTTGGGATCACGGTCGGTTGGTCGCCTCTCCGGAAGCTGACTAATACAAAGACCCGGTCCCGCTTGCCAGCGAAAGGTGCGATCTCATAATCTGGCCTTCATCATGAGTAAACGAATCCTCGCCCTCGCTCTGCTGTCCGCCCTCACCCTGCCGTTCAGCCTATCGGCCCAGGCGCCTTCGCTCTCCATACAGGTGGATCGCCCCACCGCCACGGTCAGTCCGATGCTCTACGGGCTGATGACCGAGGAGATCAACTTCTCTTACGACGGCGGGCTCTATGCGGAGCTGGTCCGCGACCGCACCGTGGGACGCGGATGGGGCGCGCTGCAACACTGGACGCTGGTGGAGCGCGGGAACTCCTCGGCCACAATTTCACTGGACGAGACGACCGGCCCCAGCGCAGCCCTGCCGCGCAGCTTGCAGGTGAGCGTGGCGGCGGCGACGGACGCCGCGCCGGCCGGCATCCAGAACGACGGCTATTGGGGCATCGCGGCGCGACCGCGGACCACTTACAGCGGCTCGTTCTACGCGAAGAGCGACAACGGTCGAGTCCCGGTGACCGTGAGCCTGGTCAACGATCAGACGGGCGCGGTTGCGGCCAGCGCAACAGTCGCGGCGGTGTTTGGCGATTGGAGGCAGTACAGCTTTACGCTACGGACCGAAGATCTTCCCGCAACCGCGAACAACCACCTGATTCTGACCATTCCGCGGCCGGCGACGGTCTGGTTCGACCTGGTTTCGCTCTTTCCGCCCACCTATCTCGACCGCCCCCACGGCAACCGCATCGACTTGATGGAGAAGCTCGCGGCCATGCATCCCAAATTCCTGCGCCTGCCGGGCGGCAACTACCTGGAAGGCGACCACATAGCCGAGCGCTTCGAGTGGAAGAGGACCATCGGCCCCTGGGTTGACCGGCCCACGCATCCCAGCCCATGGCATTACCGCTCGTCGGACGGCATGGGGTTGCTGGAGTTTCTGGAGTGGTGCGAGGACCTGAAGATCGAGCCGGTACTGGCAGTATATGCTGGCTACTCCATGGCCCAGGAGCACGTGGAGCCGGGTCCGGCGCTGGAGCCTTACATTCAGGATGCGCTCGACGAGATCGAGTATGCGACCGGCGGCGCAGACACCTGGTGGGGCGCCGAGCGGGCCAGGGACGGGCACGCCGAGCCGTTTCCCCTGCACTATGTTGAGATCGGCAACGAGGACTGGTTCGACAGGTCAGGCTCCTACGACGGCCGCTTCGCGCAGTACTTCAAGGCCATCAAGCAGCGTTACCCGAATCTGCAATTGATTGCCACCACGCCGGTAAAGAGCGTGAAGCCGGATGTGGTGGATGAACACTTCTATATGTCGGCTGAGCAGTCGCTGGGCGACGCCCATCATTACGACAAGACCGACCGCACCGGACCGAAGATCTTTGTCGGCGAGTGGGCCACGCGCGAGGGTGAGCCGACCCCCAACCTTCAGGCGGCGCTGGGCGACGCGGCCTGGATGACGGGCATGGAGCGCAACAGCGATCTGGTCATCATGGCCAGCTACGCGCCGCTGTTTGTGAATGTCAATCCCGGCGGCATGCAGTGGGCCACGGACCTGATCGGCTACGACGCGCTCTCGAGCTACGGGTCGCCCAGCTACTGGGCGCAGGTGATGTTCGGGAGCTACCTGGGCACGGAGGTGGTGGCCTCAACCCTGACCGATGCCGGGCCGCGGATGTATGCATCGGTGACGCGCGACGACAAGCTGCGCAAGCTCTTCGTCAAGGTGGTCAATGCGTCGTCGGAGACGGAGCCGGTGACCATCGCGCTGACCGGCGTGGAGAAGGTGCAGCCGGATGCGAAGCTGGTTACCCTGAGCGGCAAGACGCCCAATGCGACCAACACCATCGCCAACCCCGAGGCCATCGTTCCGGTCGAGCAGAAGATCACGGTGGATGGACCGAAGTTCGAGCAGAGCTTCGCGCCCTACTCGATCAATGTGCTGGAAGTCAGCTACTGAACAGAGATCAGAGATCAGGGATCACGGAATAGTCGGCGGTGCAGCGGCCGGCGGCGGGGCGGGCCGGTGTTTGGCGCGCAGATAGGCGACGAGCTGGGCGATCTCTGGATCGGTGAGGGCATCGCTGAAGGGCGGCATCTTCTGGCCGCCGTTGAGAATCTGATGGGTGATCTTGGCCGGAGTCCAAAGCTTGTCCTTGGGCAGGTTGGCGAGGTCGGGGCCTTTCTTGCCTCCGGAGCCGCCGGGCCCGTGGCAGTGGGCGCAACCCTTGTCCTGAAAGAGGAATGCCCCGGCCTGTTCGTCGGCCCTCGCTTTTGCACTGTCCAGGGCGCAGGCCGGGAGCGTGGCGAAGAGCAACAGGGCTGGCAGCAGTGCGAGGCACTTCGGGCGAGGAATCACGGAAGCCATTCTCGCATCCCGGCGCGTAGGCGCGCCTCCACCTTTCGGTGGTATGCGCCGATGCTGCTACGCGAACCCTTGAGATGCCTGGTGAGCACCGCGGCGCGCGCCGAGCCCGACCAGGTCGACGCAGGTCCTCAGTGCCGGAAGTGCCGGATCCCGGTGAAGACCATGGCCATGCCCAGCTTGTCGGCGGCGGCGATCACCTCTTCGTCGCGCACCGAGCCGCCGGGCTGGATGACGGCGGTGGCTCCGGCTGCGGCCACGGCTTCCAGTCCATCCGGGAACGGAAAGAAGGCGTCGGAGGCGGCCACGCAGCCCTGGAGCGGCAGCGCGGCCTTCATGGCCCCAAAACGGGCGGCGTCCACGCGGCTCATCTGCCCCGCGCCCACGCCGAGGGTTTGGCCGTCGCGCGCATAAACGATGGCGTTCGACTTGACGTGCTTGCAGACGCGCCAGGCGAAGAGCAGGCTGCGCAGCTCCTCGGCCGTCGGCGGACGCCAGGTGACCACCTTCAATTCGGACTCGGCGACCCGGCCGGTGTCGGCATCCTGCAACAGCAATCCGCCGGAAACGTGCTTGACCACCGGGCGCGGCGGCGCTGCTTGCACTTCGACCAACCGTAAGTTCTTCCTGGCGGCAAAGCGCTCGCGGGCTTCGGCGGTGAAGGCCGGAGCGGCGATGGCCTCGACAAACAGCTTGGCAATCTCCGCCGCCGCGTCCCCATCCACCGCCCGATTGATGCCGATGACCCCGCCGTAGGCCGAGACCGGGTCGCAGGCCAAGGCCTTTCGATAGGCTTCGAGGATAGTCTCGCCCGTGGCCGCGCCGCAAGGGTTGGTGTGCTTGACGATGATCACGGCGGGCTCGTCGAACTCCTGAGCAAGTTCCCAGCAGGCGTCCAGATCGACCAGGTTGTTGAAGCTGAGTTCCTTGCCCTGGAGCTGGCGAGCGCCGGCGATGCCGAGACCGGAGCCGTCTGCATAGAGCGCGGCGCGCTGGTGGGGGTTTTCGCCGTAGCGCAGCGACTGCGCCAGCGGGAGGTTGATGCGCAGAGTCGTGGGCAGGCTGGACGTGTCGAGCGCGGCCGCTGCATCCGGCGCGGGCGCCTCGGCAATCCTGTCCAGCGTATTGGCGATCGCCGCATCGTAGGCCGCGGTGGTGGCGAAGGCCTGCCGCGCCAGCCGCCAGCGGGTCTCCCGGCTCAGTGCCCCGTGGGCGCTCTTCAATTCTTCGATGAGAGCGGGATAGTCGGCAACGCGGGTTACGATGGCCACATCCTCGAAGTTCTTGGCGGCGGAACGCACCATCGACGGCCCGCCAATATCGATGTTTTCAATCAGGTGGCCGAATGCCACGCCGGGTTGCGCCGCTGTCTTTTCAAACGCGTACAGGTTCACCACCACCATATCGATAGGCTCGATGCCGTGGGCGGCCACGGCGGCCTCGTGCTCCCGGTTGCCGCGGATATAGAGCAGCCCGCCGTGAACGCGGGGGTGCAGCGTCTTCACGCGGCCGTCCAGCATCTCCGGAAAGCCAGTCAGGTCGCTGATGTCCTTGACCCCCAGGCCGGCCTCGCGCAGCGCCCGCGCCGTTCCGCCGGTGGAGACCAGTTCCACCCCAAAGCCGGCCAGCGCCTGGGCAAACTCCACCAGGCCGGTCTTGTCCGTAACGCTCAGCAAAGCCCGCCGAATTGGCTTCTCCACACTCACTTGCTTGCTCCTTGTCCGGCCCCGCTCATCCACGCGCAGGTTGCAGGCACAGCGGCAGCCGCGGCGTGGCGCGCAAAGACCAAACTCCAGATTACATCGCAGGATTGCCCCAGGATTTCAAATCCCGGGTTCGCAACCCGCTTCGCGCGCCGCCGGATCTCAGCCCCATCCAACAACAATTCCAAAAATGCATTAGAGTTAAGTCATGGGAAGTTATCCCACCCCACCTTCGCCCCATGGACAAGGAACCGTCCACGAGGACTCCGATTTTTCGCCAGCGATTCTTCCGCCGGAAGCGGGTTATATGCCGCCGCCAGTTCGCCGGCCGCGGCCGTTGTGGGCGGTCGCTCCGGCTACGTATTTGCTGGTGGGCATCAACTGCGTGGTCTTTCTGGCCATGTTGGCCAACCATGCCGGCTTCTGGAGCCCATCGCCGGATCTCCTGATGCGCTGGGGAGCCAACAACGCCGGCGCGGTGCTGGTCCAAGGCCAGTGGTGGCGAATTGTCACCGCGATGTTCGTGCATGTTGGAATCATTCATCTGGCCACGAACATGTGGTGCCTTTGGAACCTGGGCCTGCTGGCGGAGCCTCTGCTGGGGTCGGCGGGGGTGGTGGAGGTCTATATCCTCACAGGCGCGGCCGGCAACCTGCTGTCGACCCTCTACAACTGGTTGACGAACTACGGTGACTGGACGAGATACCACGCCGAATGGGCTGGCCACCACGCCTTGGGCGAGGTATTTGACCCCACCTTTGTCTTTCCGCCCGGCGCGGGAGCTTCTGGCGCCGTCTTCGGCATAGCCGGAGCGCTGATCATTCTGCTCAAATCGAAACTGCTGCCCGTGCCGCGCCTGGAGCTGAAAAGACTGCGCAGGTCGGTCATCTATTTTGCCGCCATAAACCTCGTGATCCCCTTTACCTTCAACTTTGGCGCGGCGGCCATGCACGCCGGGTTGCGTATCGACAACATGGCCCACCTGGGCGGCTTCACCTGCGGGTTGCTCTTCGCGGCTCCGCTGGTTCCCCGGCTTGGCTCACCCAGGCCCGTCTTCCGGGAGCGCCTGCGCATCGCCGTGGCGATGGTGGTGGGAATCCTGGTGCTCTTCGGCTTTTATCTGACCAAATTGCCGGGATAGGAGGTTTCCCCCGACCCGCGAAGCGGCGCAACTTCCTCTCGCGGCCCGGCTTCCGGCTGTAAGTCCCGCAGCAGACACCTACGCCGTCGACGGCGGTTCCCCATGCCGGGCGCCGTTGTCGGGGAACTTCGATCCAACAGACCCGCTCCGGCCCCCGAAAGCCCCGGCCAAGGCCACTTTATCTCTATTGAAACGTTAAAGGCGTGTTACCATTGAACCTCAAGGAGCTGGCAGATCCCAGCAAGACCCCGCCGGAACCAACCCCATGAACCTCTATCTCATGCGCCACGCCAATGCCGGACTAGCCCGCGGAAACCCGGCTCTCGACGCCAAGCGGGCCCTTATCAAGGAAGGCAAGGAGCAGTGCATGTTGATGGCCCGCGTCTTGAGCGCGCTCAAAGTGCAGGTGGATGTGATCGTCTCCAGCCCCCTCAAGCGCGCCCTGCAAACGGCGCAGTTCGTGGGCACGGAGCTGGGCTACGATGCCAAGGTCGAGGTCAGCCCGGCTCTCGCGCCCGGCGCCGAATTCGCCGAGTTCCAGCAGTTGCTGGCCAAATACGCCGACCGCGAGGGCGTGCTGGCTGTCGGCCACAACCCCAACGTCTTCCAGTTCCTCGGCCGCCTGATCAGCGGCAACGGCGCTGCCGCCATCCGCATGAGAAAGGGCTCGGTGGCCCGCGTCGACCTCGATCGCCATCCGCCCCTCTTGCAGTGGCTCATCGATCCCCGCACGGCCCGTTCCATCTACTCGAGCGTGCCAAAGAGCTCCCGCCCCAAGACCTAGCGGAAGTAGTCCGCCTCCTTGCGCAGACTCCAAGGCTCCGGTTCGACGCCTAGGCCAGCGCCCTCAACGGGTGCGCCACAACCTTGCCGATCTTCAACCGGTGCCGCAGGTCTTTCGACTCCTCTGCGATTTGCTCAAGATGGCAAAGCGCTGGTTAGAGTTGGGGCCTCGGTGGCCTCGGAAGCAAGGCGGCTTTGCCGGGTCTTGTAACTCGCCGCAATAAACTCCCGGAACAGCGGATGCGGCTCGAGGGGCTTGGATTTGAATTCAGGGTGGAACTGGCAGCCCAGGAAGTACGGATGCCCGGGCAGCTCGACGATCTCGACATAAGTCGCGTCGGGCGTGGCGCCGCTGATGCGCAGGCCGGCGCTGGTCAGCAGAGCTTCGTAATCGCGGTTGAACTCGTAGCGATGGCGGTGGCGCTCGCTGATCTCGGTGGCGCCGTATGCCCTGGCGGCCAGCGAATCCTCCTGCAGAATGCAGGTCCACGCGCCCAGCCGCATCGTCCCTCCCATCTCTTCCACGCCCAGCAGCTCGCGCAGCTTGTAGATGATGCGGTACTGGCTGGCGGGATCGAATTCGGTCGAGTTGGCGTTCTCCAGGCCGCAGACGTTGCGGGCATATTCGACGCAGGCGCACTGCATGCCCAGGCAGATTCCGAAGTAGGGCACCTGCTTCTCGCGGGCGTAGCGGATGGCGTTCAGCATGCCCTCGATGCCGCGCTTGCCGAAGCCTCCGGGGACCAGGATGCCGTCGAATCCAGCTAACTTCGACTCATAACTCCGGTCTTCGGGAGTCTTGGACTCGAGCTTCTCGGCCTCGATCCACTTCACATCCAGCTTGAGGTTGCCGGCCAGCGCTCCATGGGTCAGCGCTTCCTTCAGCGACTTGTAACTGTCCTCGTACTCCACGTACTTGCCCACGATGGCGATGGAGACTTCGTCCCGGGGGTGATAGACGCGCTCGACCAGTTCCCTCCACCTGGTAAGGTCGGCCTCCGGCGCTTCTTTGTGCAGATACTTGAGGATGAGCGCGTCCACGCCCTCCGACGCAAAGCGAAGCGGCACCTCGTAGATGGAGGGAACGTCCTCGGCCCCGATCACGGCGCGCTCCTCGACGTTGCAGAAGGCTGCAATCTTCCGTTTCATCTCGGGCTCAATCCTGCGGCTGGAGCGGCAGAGCAGCACGTCGGCCTGGATGCCGATGGAGAGCAGTTCCTTGACCGAGTGCTGCGTGGGTTTGGTCTTCAACTCCTGGGCGGCGGCAATCCAGGGCACCAGCGTCAGGTGGACAAAGACGGTGTTTTCGCGGCCCAGTTCCTGCCGCATCTGGCGGATGGCCTCAAGAAACGGCAGCGACTCGATATCGCCAACCGTGCCGCCGATCTCCACGATGGTCACGTCCGCGCCGTTCGATGCCACCTTGCGCATGGCGTTCTTGATCTCGTTGGTTACGTGCGGAATCACCTGCACAGTTTTGCCCAGGTAGTCGCCGCGCCGCTCCTTAAGGATGATCTGCTCGTAGACGCGTCCCGTGGTCCAGTTGTTGTCGCGCGAGAGCGGCGCGTGGGTGAAGCGTTCGTAGTGGCCCAGGTCCAGGTCGGTCTCCGCGCCGTCGTCGGTGACGAAGACCTCGCCATGCTGGAAGGGCGAGAGCGTGCCTGGATCGACATTGAGGTAGGGGTCGAACTTCATCATGTTCACGCGCAGGCCGCGGCTCTCCAGCAAACAGCCGATCGAGGCTGCCGCCAGCCCCTTGCCTAAACTGGACACAACTCCGCCCGTCACAAAGACATACTTTGCCGACATCGATGCAACCTCTTGACTGGATTGTTGGGATTGGCCGTACCAGGTGGGCACAATCAAGTATGGCAGAGTTGGGGAAGGGAAGGAAACAGAAAAACGTCCCGGTTGATGAAAACGCGGGATTATTGAGATTTAACCTGCCTTATTTCAATGACTTGAAGTTGCAGTCTCTGGATGGCGGCCGGAACCCGCGGCGGCGGGACAGGAATGCGCGCGCCGGCCGAAAGGGATAGAGTGGATGAGGACCCGATGACGGAACGAATCGCGATTCTCAAGACCGACATCACCACCCTCGACGTGGATGCGATCATCAACGCCGCCAATACCTCGCTGCTCGGCGGCGGAGGCGTGGACGGGGCAATCCATTTTGCGGCCGGTCCGGAACTTCTCCGCGAGTGCCGCATGCTGGGCGGTTGCAAGACCGGCCAGGCGAAGCTCACCAAGGGCTATCGCCTTCCCGCCCGATTTGTCATTCACGCCGTTGGCCCGGTTTGGAGCGGAGGGAATCGCGGCGAGCCGGAGCTGCTGGCGAGTTGCTACGCCTCCTGTTTTGCCATTGCGCGCAGCCACGGTCTGCGCAGTCTTGCCTTCCCGGCCATCAGTTGCGGCGTCTACCGGTTTCCCGTCGATCTTGCCGTCGGGATCGCGATGCGGGAGACGGCAGCGGAACTGGCCGCGAACCAGGAGATCGAGAAGGTGATCTTTGCCTGTTTCGACGAATTTGTATACACGGCTTACCGGCGGGCCGCCGAGCAACTCTCGCGGACGTGTGATCGCCCTCAATAGCAATTGCCATGGAATAGATGGGGCAGGCCGCGCAGCCTGCCCCTTTTCGTTCGCCCGCTAGAAGTTCAGCGTGATCTTCGCCGTCAGCGCCCGCGGAGTTACATAGTGCGTGCCGCTGAACGTGGACAGGAAGTTATAGAGCGCGTACTTGTCGGTGACGTTGATGGCCGTCAGGTCCAGATCCACCTTGTAGTGCTCCTTGTGAAAGAGGTTGTCCTTGCCGAGCGAAGCATCGAAGAGGTTGCGCGGAGCTATGCGCGGCGGGTTGTGATCGTTGTCGCCGGCGCCGGGGGCCGGAATGCGGACGAGGCTCGAAGCATACTCCGAAGCCGGACAGATGGCCGGCAAAGGGTTGCCGGGGGTCGCCTTCACTCCGTTGCAGATAAGTCCGGCCTGAAACTCCTCGTTCGCGGTAAGCCCGCTCAGAATCACGGCCTGCTGGCCGTTGAGCAAGGTGGAGGTTGGGGCGCAGGCGCTGTTGGCGTCGTTCGACAGCGGATTGTAGCAGGGCACGGAGCCGGCCGCCTGGCCCGAGTCGTAGCGCCAGTTGAAGCCGCCCCACAGGCCGTTCAGCGCTTTCCCGTGGCTGAAGGTGTACTGGAGGTGCGAGGTCTGGTTGAACCGCTCGTCGTGGTCGATGCGGAACGGAAGCCCGGTTTGGCCGACCGTTGCCCCGGCTCCTGCCACCTGCGGCGGATAGAAGCGGGCGGCCACTGAAGACATCACGACATAGCCGCTGACGTTATGAAACTGCGGCGCCTCGATGTGCAGCGCATAACCTGGGATCTTCGAGTTATGCCAGTCGATGGGAAAGGTGATGGGCGTGTTGCCCAGCACGCTGAAGTCGAAGGCGTTGTGGGTGTACTTCCAGATGTACTCGCAGCTGACCACCACGCGCTTGCCGAAGGCCTGCTGCAAGCCGGCATGAAACTCGTTGCGGAAGCCGGGGTCGAGGGTTCCCGATACGCCGGATGTGCAGTTGAGAAGCGGAGACAGAACCGCGTTCCCGCATCCCGTGCTGGACAGAGCCAGGTTCTCGTTGAACGGCGTTTCCAGCGTGCGCGCATAGGAGACGCGCAGCACGGTCGTGGACGGCTTGATGTTATAAGCAATGCCCACGCGCGGCTGGGTTTGGTTGGCATCCGTCAGTCCGCTGTACACGTCCTCGCGCAGCCCGAGGTTGAAGAGCCAGTTCCCGGCTTTGATCTGATCCTCGATGAAGAGGCCCAGTTCCTTCACGTCGGCGCGGCCGGCATAGTTGTAATAACTTCCGCCGCGGGTAAGGTCGTAGGGAGCGAGAACCGGAAGATAGCTGGGATTCTGGCCCGCCGGGCCGCCCGGGCACTGGGACGGAGAAAAGTATCCCGGCAGCGAGTTTCCATAGGCGTCGACGCAGGGCGAGTTATAGGTCGCATCCACCACGCCCAGGCTGTCGTTCTCGCGCAGGAAAGTCTGCCCGTATTGCGCGCCGGCCTTGATATTCTGGATTCCCTTGGCGTAGGAAAAATCCGCGTGAACCGCGGAGTTGGTCAGCGTGCGATTCTGGGCGATGGACGAGGTTTGCAGGTTGGCCGGACCGAGGTCGGCGAAGGGGTTGCCGCTGGGATAGTAGTTATAGTCATCCCTGCGGACAAAGGCCCCCAGATTGAAGACCGAGTTATTGCTGACGATCCGTGTATAGGTGGGCGAGATATTGATGGTCTCGATCTTGGAGCGCTGGTCGGCGCTGCCCACGATGGAGAAGGCGGGGCTGGGGCTCGCGCCGGCTGCGGCCACGTTCACCACGTTCAGGCTGTCGTAAGAGTTTGGCGTCTGAAACCAGGAGCGGCTGTAGTTCAGGTCCAGGTGAATCGAGTCGGCCTGCGTGAAGCTGTAATCCACGCGATCGAAGGCGTTTTGCTCGTTGCCGCTGTCGTGGAAGACCTGGAACTCCGGCGGATCGAGAAAGCGTCCTGTATTCAGGCCGTCGGCCTCCACAAAGTCGCCCCATTTCTTGCCGCCATAAGCCAGGTCGAAGTCGGCCGTGGCCGACCCGAAAGCGCCATAAGAGCTGCTGATGCTGCCGGTGGGCCTGGTGACACCCTGCCCGGAGCGGGTGGTAGCCACGATCACCAGGCTGGTCTTGCCGCCATACTCGGCTGGAGGCGCGCCGTCGATGACCTCGATCGACTGAATCGAGTTGGATGGAATCTGGTTGGAGAAGACCTTGCTCTGCTGGTCGGTGATCGATTGGCCGTCCACATTGAAGGAATTGGACGCATGGTCGCCGAGGCCGTGGAAGAGGCCGTTCGAGTCGGCCGAAACGCCGGGAGTGGTGGCCGTAACCAGGGAACTCAACGTAGAGGATTCGCTCTCCATCGGCACCTTGATGAACAGGTCGCGGTCCACATCGGTGTGGAAGGTAGGGTCGGTCTCAACCAGATCGCCCGAGGCTTCGACGGTGACGGTCTGGGAGGCGGCGGCAACCTGGAGGACCAGTTTGAGGGTGATGCCCACCACCGAGCGAATTTCGCAACTCTGGCTCAATGGGGCGAAGCCGCTGGCGGAGACGGAGATCCGGTAAGGGTTGAAGGGAACGCTGACAAACGAGAACTGCCCCAGGTTGTCGGTCGAGGCGGTCCGGTCCAGTCCGCTGGCCGCATTGGTCAGATGAACCGTGGCATTGGGTATGACCGCGCCGGATGGATCGGCGACCGTGCCGCGCACCGCGCCGGCGTTGCCGCTCTGGGCCGACGCTGCAAGCGCCGCGAAGATCAGGGCGAAAGCGGGGAGAATGCGAAGTATCGTGCCGCGATTGAACAGCATGGGAAGCCTCCTTAGGATGGCTGATCGCCGATAGCGTCAGGCGGCGGAGGGGAAGTTCGCGTTGCCTGAGAATGCTGGAGCATCGGTTCCGGCCTCGCTGAAGCCACTGGCCGGTACGCCCTGGCTTCGCTTTGGCGAAGGCACGTTCAGGGCTGGCCGGGGAGCGCGTTCAATCGAGAATCCGGAGAGATGGACTAGCAGCCAACTGGAGGCGGGCGCGTGATGAACTTGGGATGCCAGTGGCGGAAGACCGCTTGCGGCTCAAAAGCCGGGGCGGCGGCCTCGATCTGAACCAGTACGACCACTGCGGCCACGACCGCGACCGGCACGGCCGTATGCATCGCAATGCACAGCGGGCAATGATCGGCATCGCTGTCCAACGGATGCATGTGCGCCACCTGGACCACAGTCAGCAGCGCCAGCAGGGCCAGGCACACCACGGTCGCCAACGGCAAAGCGCCTAGCTTTGCGCGGCGTTTTCCGCGGAAATCTGCCTGAAACCCTGTCAACAAACCATCCCCTGAGTTAAGAATACACACAATTGGATGCGCCAGCCGCGGCCGAGGTTACATGCGCAGCCCGTTTTCTGACCGCATCGAGCGGCAAACGCGGCCTTCGCCCGTTCGTCTAAACTGTGGGGCGATGGCCAATTCTCTTCATTTGCGGCGTCTGGCGGGCGCTTTACTGGCAATCCTGCTGCTGGCGGGCTCTGCCGCGGCGGCGCAGACGGCGCAGACCCAGACGCCGGCTCCCCTCCAGCCCGGCGTGCCCGGCACAGGCGCGAACCATCGCCTCATCCTCAAGGACGGCACCTACCAGATCGTCCGCCAGTACGAGATTGTGGGCGACCGGGTGCGCTACATCTCGGTCGAGCGCGGCGGCGAATGGGAAGAGCTGCCCGCCGACCTGGTCGACTGGGAGGCCACGCGCAAATGGGAGCGCGACCATTCGACAGCGACAGTGGAGGAGCCGTCGCCGGCCATGAAAGAGGCCGAGGAGATCGACAAGGAAGAGGCCGCCGAACGCGACGAGCAGAAGGCCCGCATGCCCGAGGTGGCCAAGGGTCTGGAGCTGCCCGATGAGGACGGCGTCTTTGTGCTGGACACCTATGAGGGCACGCCGGAGTTGGTGGAGCTGTTGCCCACCGAGATGAGCGCCAACGCCAAAACCAGGCACGGCCTGAGCACGCTGAATCCCATGGCCGGCGCCAAGGCCAGCCTGGAGCTGGATGGCGCGCACGCCAAGGTTCACCTGCACGTGAACGATCCCGCCATCTATCTCTCGCTCAGCGCTCCCGACAAGGCCGAACAGGTTGTCTCGCACGCCATGACGGTGAACACCAGCGGCGCGAAAGAGGTTGCCAGCCGCAAGCACGGCGCGCATTCGGCCACCTCGGGCTTCGCCATCGTGCATGTGGACGAACGCAGAGCCATGCGCATTGTGGGTGCCATCCACATGAGCCCCACCGGCGCCGTATCCCAGAACGAGGATGTGATTCCCGCCAAGGTCGAGGTGCTCGCCGGCAAGCACTGGCTCAAGATCGCGCCCGAGAAACCGCTGCTCATCGGCGAGTATGCGCTGGTGGAGATAATCTCCGCCTCGGAGATCAACCAGTCGGTCTGGGACTTCCGCGTGGACCCGCAGCTGGGAGACAATCCGGGATCGATCGGGCCGATCTTCAAGCAGTGAGTCTGCCGGGGCATCGCGGTGCTAATGTTTCGTCTGGGAGCCCGCGGTGCGGCAAAGCGCCGTCTCGCGGGGCGCCCAAATCTGAGAGTTTCTGGAGGAGTCATGATTCTTTCTTTGCAGCGATTTGTCGTCGCGGGCGTTCTTCTGGCCTGCTGCGCCGTGTCGGCTTGCGCCCAGCAGAAAAGCTCGGCGGCCGCGGGCATCAACAGCCTTTCGGCGCCTGTGCCGACGCCGCTGCTCAATGGCAAGCGGGCGTTCATCTCCTATGAGCTGGGCGACGTAACGGACTTTCCAAACGCATACAGCGGCGGGCCGGAGCGGGCCTACAGCGAGTTTTTTGCGCAGATGAAGGCGTGGGGCCGGTTCCAGCTGGTGCTGGACCCGAGCGACGCGGATGTGATCTTCGCGGTGCGGTTTGTCAATTCGCCGGGGTCGGCGGCGCAGATCAGGGTGGGCATTTCGGATGGGAAGACCCACGTGGCGCTGTGGGGTTTCGTAGAGCAGGTCGATCCCGCGCTCTTCAAGAAGCATCGCGACGCCAGCTTCTCGCAGTCGGTCCAGTTGTTGGTTGCGGACGTGCAGACGCTGCTCGCGCAGGGCGCAAATCCGTGAGCGGCCAACGAGTCTGTGAGATTTCGTTTGCCGGAACAGGCCCAGTAAGGCTCGCGGAAGCGATTTCAGGCCTTTCCGCCGCAGCGGATTCCGCATTCATATTGAGGCATTTGTGGAACGGCTAAACAGCTTGCTGAAAAACTCGGGATTCTGGGCGAAACTCGTGGCAGCCATCCCTCTGGCGCTGAAGCCCGCGTTGATTCTGCCGGCCTTATGCGGGTGCCAAAACCCCGCCTCAGTCCGAATTGCACCCATACACAACCTGCAAAGCCAGCGTTTGTTTTGTTGTATTTGCGGCACGACAACCAACCCGGAGGGTTCCCCGGCATCCGGTCGTACCCTGACGCAAGGCGAGTGATTATCTGGACTTGACCGGAGGTTCCTTAAAGCAAAATGGAACCCCCCGGATGAGGCGTTACATTCCTGTTCTTCCTCGCCTTGATTCAGGTTGATGAGTAGTTGATTTACTTCACCGCGGCGGCGATTCCGGCCTGCTCGGCCAGGGCGGCGGCCTTGTCGGTGGCCTCCCAGGTGAACTCCGGCTCGGTGCGGCCGAAGTGGCCGTAGGCCGCGGTCTTCTGGTAGATGGGGCGGCGCAGGTTGAGGCTCTGGATAATGCCCCTGGGAGTGAGCGAGAAGTTCTTGCGGACTAACTCGGTGAGCTTGCCGGCAGAGATCTTGCCGGTGCCGAAGGTGTCGATGAGCACGCTGACCGGCTCGGCCACGCCGATGGCGTAGGCAAGCTGGACCTCGACGCGCTCGGCCAGGCCGGCGGCCACGATGTTCTTGGCGATGTGGCGGGCCATGTAAGCAGCGGAGCGGTCCACCTTGGTCGGATCCTTTCCGCTGAATGCGCCGCCGCCGTGCCGGCCCATGCCGCCGTAGCTGTCCACGATGATCTTGCGGCCGGTGAGGCCGGTGTCGCCCATGGGACCGCCGATAACGAAGCGCCCGGTGGGGTTGATGTGGTATTTCGTGTGCTCGTCGAGCCATGCGGCGGGCAGCACGGCCTGGATGACGTGCTTGAGGATGTCGGCGTGCAGATCGTCGTTCGACACCGTCTCGGAGTGCTGGCTGCTGATGACCACGGCGTCGATGCGCGCGGGCTTGCCGGCCTCGTCGTACTCGACGGTGATCTGGCTCTTGCCGTCGGGGCGCAGGTAGGGCAGTTTGCCGCTCTTGCGCACCGCGCTCAACTGGCGGCAGAGCTTGTGGGCCAGCGAGATCGGGGCGGGCATCAGCTCGGGAGTTTCGTTCGAGGCGTAGCCGAACATCATGCCCTGGTCGCCGGCGCCGCCGGTGTCGACGCCCTGGGCGATGTCGCCGGACTGCTTGTTGATGGTGGAGATCACGGCGCAGGTGTTGGAATCGAAGCCGTAGAGGGCGTTGTCGTAGCCGATGGAGGCGACGACGCCGCGCACCAGGGTCTGAAAATCGACATAGGCCTTGGTGGTGATCTCGCCGGCAATGACCACCAGGCCGGTGGCCGTCAGGGTTTCGGCGGCGACGCGGCTGTATGGGTCCTGCTCCAGGCAGGCGTCGAGAATGGCGTCGGAGATCTGGTCGGCAATCTTGTCGGGATGGCCTTCGGTGACTGACTCGGAGGTAAACAGGAAACGTTCGCTCAACTTCGGATTCCTCCCCATTGAAGGGATTTTCGATTTTCGCTCTGGCGCAATGGCCGCCGCCTCCAGGATGAGCCGGCGCGGCAAGGAAAGGATTGCCCTCCTCGATCAGCCGTCGTCCCGCATCGGCAAGATACGCCCACACCGTCAGGCAGCGGCCTGAGGGTGCATAAGCCTATGGTAATTGCGGCGGGCGGCCGGAAGCAAAGACAAGCAGTGAACGGGGATTGCCGGCGGTTCAAGGGCGTCTCGAGGCCGCTGAGCCGCGGCTCCTGTTCCGGCAGGTCTCCGCCCACGCGACGAACTGGGCGCCGGTGTGCCCTCCGGGGTCGGGCAGCGCCGTGCCCCCGACTCTCCGGCGTAGGGGACAAAACCGCCAAAGGCTGCGATCCGGGAGGAATCGCAACGGGAAGCGGCAATCAGCCCTTGAACCGGGAGAGGACGCGGGCAAGGAGCGAATGGACAGAGGAGTAGACAGCATGGGCCGCGGCGCGGGCTTGCTCGATGGGCAGCAGGGAGGTCCACCAGCCAACGCGAAGGCCGTAATAGCGCACGGTGAGAAAGGCCGCGGCGGCGACCGCCGCGAGCAGCAGGAGGGCGCCGGTCCAGCGCAGGCGGAACTCGACGGCGTCGCGGCGCTGGAGGCGCGCCTTGCCCACGTTGGAGGCAAAGGCGGTCCAATCGCGGTCGTCGTCGATCACCTCGCCGGAGGCGCTATAGGCCTTGAGGAAACGCTCCGTCCAGAGGTGCTGGTCAAGGCCCAGGGCTCCCGTGTAACCGCGCACGATGCCCTTGCTCAGGATGCCGCCGGGGAGCAGGCCGAACTTCTCCTGCTCCAGCGCAACCAGGTGACGCCGGCTGATCTTGGTGATCGCGGTAATCTCTTCCAGCGCAACGCCGCGGGATAGGCGCTCGCTGCGCAGGTCTTCTCCAAAGCTTTTCATCGGCAACCGAAAAGCGGGTAACGTACTCCGAAGTCACCCCTTCTTACAATAATCTCGATTCCGGCTCCCGTCAAAGGGATTCACCGTCTTTTCCCTTTATTTTCATCGGTATGGCACGAATGAGACGAATTGGGACCTATTGATTAACTATCCACTCTTCCTGGCGAAGACAGGCGGCGGCTTCGCGGTCCCCTCGCGCCTCGCATCAACCGGCCTGGACCCTGGTCCCGCGCGCCGCTCCGCAGTCCAGGCTGTTACCCTGGAGGCGGGGAGTTGCGCGGCGCTTCGGCCCCGCGGCTCTCGGGAGCCACGCTCGACAATGAACAAGCTCATCCTTGCCAACCTGCTACACCGGCCTGTCCGCACCGTCATCAGCGTGCTGGCGGTGGCCATTGAAGTGATCATGATTCTGTCCATCGTGGGCATTTTCATGGGCATATTGAACGACACCAAGCAGCGCACCAACGGCATCGGCGCCGACCTGATGGTGCGCCCCAGCAACGCCAGCATCTTCGTGGGCGTGAGCGGCGCCCCCATGCCGGCCAAGATCGTCGATGTCCTGCGGCGGCTGCCGCATGTGGCGATGGCCTCGCCGGTGATTCAAAAGCTCTCCACGGCCGGCAAGATCGAGATACTCTACGGGATCGATTATCCAAGCTTCAACGCCTTGAAGCCGTTTGTCTTTATCTCCGGCGGGCCGTTCCAGGGGCCGTACGACGTGATGGTGGACGACGTATTCGCCAGCGCGGATGGCGGGCATCGCGTGGGCGAATCGATCGTCATCATGGACCGCCCATTCCGCATCTCGGGTATTGTGGAGCACGGCAAGGGAGGACGCAAGATGCTGCCCATCGACACCATGGGCGAGCTGATGGGCGCCGAGGGCCATGCCTCGCTTTTTTACATCAAGTGCGACGATTCCGCCAATGAGAGCGCCGTGATCCAAGAGATCCATGCGACGCGCGGTCTGCAAGACTACCCAGTGGAGACCATTGACGACTGGCTGGAGGAGATGACGCCGGACAAGATACCGGGATTCAATATCGCCCTCAATGTGGTCACGGTCATCGCGGTCATCGTGGGGTTTCTGGTCATCTTCCAGTCCATGTACACGGCGGTGCTGGAGCGGACGCGAGAGATCGGCATTCTCAAATCAATGGGCGCTTCGAAGCTGACCATTGTAGGCGTGGTGCTGCGCGAGACCGCGGTGATGGCGGTGGCCGGCGTGCTGGTGGGCATTGCGGGCACCTACGGAGTGCGATTGCTGCTGGCCCATGTCTTTCCCACCCAGCACTTCGAGATCACCGGGCTTTGGCTGGCCAGGGGCGCAGTCATCGCCTTTGCCGGCGCGCTGTGCGGCGCGCTGTATCCAGCCTGGTTGGCGGCGCGGAAGGATCCCATCGACGCGCTGGCGTACGAATAGTGCGGGAGCCGATTCCTTTGGGGCGGATCTTATGGCCGGAGCGCCGAAGACTCGCTTCAGTCCAGCAGCTTCTCGATCTCGTCCAGATCAAATCGGCAGGAGCTGCCGGGAATATCGAAGGAACGGGCCCGCAGGGGCTCAAGCCGGCCCTCGACATACTGGTACTTCGGTCCATCCGGATCAATGACCAGGATGGTCTTGACGCCCATTCGCTCATAGCGCCCGCACTTGGCCATGATCCGCTTGAGAGCGTCGGCGGGAGAGAGAATCTCAAAGACGGCGACCGGCGGATGAGTGACAATTTGCTCGATGGGGCGGCTGCGGTCGAGAAGGGTCACATCCGGGACCAAAAAGCAACTGGGCACGACCTGCACCCTGAGCTCCGGCCGGACGCGAATCTGACCCTGCTTCGCCTGTTGCTGGAACCAGGCACAAATCGCATTCTGCCAGGCAGAGTGATCGTCTTCTCCCACGGCTCGCTCCTCGATCTGGCCATCGACGTACTCGGCGTCGGGCTCGAAGGAGCTGCGCAAGTACTCTTCCACGGGTACAAAAGCTGTCGCGGCTGCCATGGCGCCCTCCTTTGAGAACATCTTACTCCCAATCCGTTGAGATCCACCCTCTAGCAAGCAAAGGGCGGCAGCCGAAGCCGCCGCCCATGGAGTGAAACGATGCTGTTGCGTCAGAACTCCAGCCGCAGCGTGAGCTCTACCTCTCGCGGGGTGTACATATACACGTTGTTTGTGCTTGTCACCGCGCCAAAGCCGCTGGCGGCGATTCCAGCGCCGGTCTTCGGGACGTAGGTCAACGTCGAGCACTCCTCCTGCGCCTGTCCCGACACCATCTGACCCGATGTGCAGCCAGCGGTCGTGCTCGAGTTGGACGACAGGTTGTACGCCGTCGTGCTCACGCCGGTGACGTTCTGGTGATTGGCCAGGTTGAAAAACTCACCCAGCAACTGCAGATGGTAATCCTTGTCATACACCGGAATCTTGAACTGCTTTTCCAGGCGCATATCGAGAACCAGCACGCGAGCCTGCTTGTAGGTGTTGCGCCCAATGGCCGGAATCCAATAGTTGGACCCAGCTCCGTTCCAACTGGAACCATAGGCGGAATACGACGGGTAGCCAGTGCCGATCGTGGCTGAATACGGCAGGCCATTCTGCCCTTGGAACTCCGGGTTCAGGCTCCAGTCGTTTGCGATCCATTTTGCCCAGCCGTTTCTCTGGATGTTGGGTGAGTTGATCATCGCCCAGGCCACCAGCCGGTTGGGAATGTTGTAGATCGAGTTCCCGTAGTTGGCGCCCCTCGGGTATCCGTCGATGTTGTATGGGTCGAACGCGCCGCTGCTCAGCGTCGTCGTTGATGCGTTCTGGTTGTAGTCCAGGGCGTGCGACCATGTGTAGTTCACGTCGTACTGAATCAGTTTCGACGTCTTGTTTTCAACCTCGGCCACCAGGGCGTTGTAGTTGGAGTTGATATTGCTCATCAGCTCGTTCACCGCCCCGAAAGTGGGGTTCAACATGTTGGAGTATGTGCTGGCGCCTTTCGAGTAGGTGGGAACGGTGAAGGTCATGCCGTTGGGGAGCGGGCCCCGTCCGGTGGAATCGCTAACCGAAATGAAGCTTTGGATCACGCCGTTGGGCTTGCCGCTTGCGGTTGTAACCGTATTCACATTCGGGTTGAGGTTGATGTTGACCGCGTTCGGCAGCTCCCGGCCCATTGCGCCCATATAGCTGAGCTGGAAGACCGTGCCGCGGCCGAAGGCCTGCTGGAGGGAAAGATCGAACTCATCCACCTGCGGGTTCTTGAAGTTCGCCGAGAAGAACTGCGAGGTCGGGTTCCCTGCTCCCGATGCACCCGAAACGATATTGGGAAACAGCGGCACGCCCGTGGTGTTCGGATAGAGTGTCGCGGTGTACTGGCCAAGCGGGCTGCCGGTGTTGAGCAGGTTGTTCAGCAGCACGCCATTGGTGATGGGGCCAAAGTAGAGGCCGTAACCGAGACGGAGCGTGGTCTTGCCGTCCCCGTACGGATCCCACGCAATGCCAATGCGCGGGCCGAAATTTGTTTTTTCGCTGGGGTGGTTGGTGATGTTGGCAGCGGCAGCCAGCGCGGGACAGGTGCCGGGGCCGGTGTAAGCCGAGCACAGACCGCCGGTCGTAGCAAGGTAAGGCGTGAAGCTGCCGGAGGCCGTAACCAGCGTCGGATACGGCGGCGGGAGGGGTTCATAGTCGTAGCGCAAGCCCACGTCGACGGTCAGCCGCGGGGTTACCTTCCAGTGATCTTCGCCAAAGAAGCCGTAGTTCATGGTCGCGATATCCCATGCCGGCGGCCCGAAGCCCTGCGTAATGGTTCCACAGGGAGCAGTCCCGGTGTAATTCGTAGTGGAGCTTCCCGGCGCCGAGACGGAACTTGTGCTGTTGCACACGCCGTGAGAATTTGCACCGTAAGAACTCCCCTCGCTCAACAGGTCGGCGAAGTAGTTGCCGATGTAGCTGTAGGAATAAACGCCGTTGCCCTCATAGGTATTCGCCATGAGGTCGTAGTTGTGGACCATGTCAATGCCGAACTTGATGTTGTGGTTGCCTTTCTGCCACGCGGCCGTATCGCCCACCTGCCACTTGTGCTCGTCGGGCAGAGCCTTGCGGTAGGAGTAGTACGGAGAGCCAAGGAAGAAACCCGGGAGGGAGCCGCTTGAACTCGCATCCAGGGAGACTTCCACAACATTCGGCGAAAAATCGTAGGCCGCGGTATTGGTGATCCCATTGGTGCTTTCCAGGTACTGCTTTGAGTAGGCACTGAACGGCTGCTGGCCCTCGTCGTTCAGCTCGCGACTGTACTGATAGCGAAGTTCATTGGCCACGTTAGTTGTAATCTGGCTATCCAGTTTCGTCAGGCCGTAATCCAGTTTCACGAAATCGGTACCGAAGCTATCGATGGCATACCAGTTGGTCGTCTGTGTTTGCACGCCGCCGGGCGAATCCCAGCTGAGGCGATGGTAGAGGACGCTGAAGTGGTTCTTGCCGTTGATCTGCCAATCCAGCTTGGGCGTATTCAACAGGTTGTTGCCAAAACGTGGAACGGCGCCGAGGTCGGGCAGCAGGTTGACCAACTGCGCGGAATACGCAGACGCGCCGGCTGCGTAGGTGCTGTAGCCGAGGCGCGCAGCCAGTTCGCAGGCCATTTGATCTGTTGTGCTGGCGGCGGCGCCACCGGTGGGAGGGGTGATGTAACCCGCGTGGGAACCGGTGAGATTGCAGGTATAGCCGGAGGCAAGTGCCGCATCCGGGAGGGTAAAGAAGGAGCTAGGCTGGGCTGCCTTGGCCGTGCCGGGGAAGTTGCGGTGGAATTCGTTATAGCCGTAAAACCAGAAGAGCTTATCCTTCTTCAGCGCGCCGCCCACATCAAGTCCCCACTGTTTGCGCCAGTCCTTCGGCTTGTAGGGCGAGGTCACAAAGTCTGGCGAGAGGGGGGTGCCGGTGTTGACCGTGTTGGTGGAGAAGTCGTTGTATGCGCCCCAGGAGCGATTGTCGCGGTCGGCGAAGTACAGGATGCCATGCGGCTGGTTGGCGCCGCTCTTGGTAATGGAGTTGACGACGCCGCCGGCGGAGCGCCCGAACTCCGCCGAGTAGACGCCGGTGTTCACCTGGAATTCCTCAACCATGTACTTCGAGGTCGAGTAACCTTCGCGGGTGCGCCCGCGCTCTTCGGCGTAGTAAGCTTGGTTGTCGTCCGCGCCGTCTACTTCGACGTTGTTCAGAATGGTGCTGATGGCGCGGAAGGAAATCAGGCCGTACCCGCCCGTGTCGAGCGTCGCTCCCGGCGTCAGCAGCGTCAGGTTCGACCAGCGGCCGCCGTTCAGCGGCAGGTCCGTAACGGCGTGCGTATCCAGCACCGTGGAGATATCCGGCGACTCGAAGTTCAGAATGGGCGCCTCGCCGGTTACTTCCACGGTCGTCGTTGCGCCGGCGGCCACAAGGTGCGGCGCGACCTCGGTCGTCTCGCCGACCTGCACGATAACGTTGACCTCCTTGAAGGCGGCGAATCCCGGCGCGTTCACCGTCACGGTATAGACCGCGGCGGGCAATTGCGGCGCCTTGAAGTAGCCGCTGCCATCGGAGGTCAGATGGACCTCGGCGTTGGTGCCATCGTTGTGGATGACGATCGCCGCGTTCGCCACCACAGCGCCGCTGGGATCGAAGACGGTGCCCGCGATGGAGCCTTCGGTGTAGGTCTGAGCGTACAGGGCAACCGCTCCCGAGCACACGCCGAGGACGAGAAGCGTCAGGCAGAGAATTCCGAAGCGAATTCGATTCTGGGTCATATGGGCTCTCCAAAGGTGCAAATCTGTTGAAAAACCGGGTTGAGATGACAGCCGCGCTGCTTCTTGAATGTCTCCGCCAGTGCAGCGCGCCATCTGGGAGAACTGCCGCATCCTAGTCCTTTTGGGCTGTCCCATGCAATACAGAAAAGGGGGCGGGGATGTGCAAAAAGGGTCAGCTCCCACCCTACAGGGATTCGATGAATTCCGTGTAAATACCGAAGGCTCTTCTCTTCCGGCCGCATCTTCGCCGGAGCGCGGCGCGGGACGCCCGATCCGGCCTGGATGGCGGCGCGGGAGAGCCCCGTCGACTCGCCGGCAAGCGAAGAGCGCTCGCGTCGCCGGCGAAGGCGGAAACGGATTTGCCGTAGATTACAGGACTGTGACTCGAATCACTGCGGGCTCTGGCGCCAAAGCGTCTCCTCAAGGGCGTGAAAGCCGGCCGAAGAATCCTCACCCACGCGCTGGCCCTGTCGCTGTTGGCATGGGCCTGCGCGGTTCATGCCGAGCATAAGCTCAAGGACGGCGAATGCCTCGCTTGCCACTCGGATCCCACTCTGGCCAAAGAGGTTAACGGCAAGCCAATCAGCTTGTACGTGGACGCGGCCAAGCTGAAGCAGTCGGTTCACGGCGGCCTGCTTGCCTGCGTGGACTGCCACACGGATGTGAAGAGTCTTACGCACGATGCGGCCCCGCGCAAGATCTCCTGCTCCCAGTGCCATGCGGATGCGCAGGCGGCGTATGCGCGCAGTCTGCACGCCCGGGCGGCCGGGACCGGCGGCGCGCCGGCGGCAACCTGCCAGGACTGCCACGGAGGCGCGCATGAGATCCTGGCTGCCGGCGATCCCCAATCGCCGGTGAATCACGACAACATTCCCGCCGCCTGCGGCCGCTGCCACGGGCAGAAGTTCCTGATGGAATCGAACGGGGAAAGCGGTCAGCCTTTCGTCTCTTACCAGGAGAGCGTGCATGGACTGGCCATCGAGAAGGGATCGAAGAAGGCCGCGGTTTGCACGGATTGCCACGGTGCGCACGAGATTCTCCCCGCCAACGACGCCCGGTCGCCAATCTACAAGTTCAACGTTCCCGCCACCTGCGGCAAGTGCCACAGCGCCATCGAACGGACATTTATCGAGAGCATTCACGGGCAGGGAATCGTCAGGGGAAACGGGCTGGCGCCGGTATGCACGGACTGCCACGGCATCCACTCGATCAAGGCGCATATCGATCCGAACTCCTCCGTCTCGGAACAGAATCTAGCTCGCGCCACCTGCGCGCGCTGCCACGAAGGGGTGCGGCTTTCGCAGGAATTCGGAGTCGAGGGCAACCGCGTCTCGACCTACCTGGACAGCTATCACGGGCTGGCCTCGAAAGGCGGGTCGGCGGTGGTTGCCAACTGCGCCAGTTGCCACGGGGTGCATAACATTCTGCCCTCGACCGACCCGCGCTCGACGATCAACCGCGCCAATCTCGACGCTACCTGCGGGAAGTGTCATAAGGGAGTTACGCAGAGGTTCACCCTCAACAAGGTTCACATGGACCGCGGCCAGTCCGGGGATATCGGCTCGATTGCCGTGCGCTGGATCCGGTGGTTCTATCTGGCGCTGATATTTGCGGTGATCGGAGCGATGTTCCTGCATAACGCCATCATTTGGCGGAGCAAGGCCGCGGCCCGGCACAAGTCGCGGAATCCCATGATGGTCCGCATGACGGCCAACCAGCGCTGGCAGCACCTGATTCTGCTCGCCAGTTTCATCGTCCTGGTCGTCACCGGCTTCGCCCTCCGGTTCCCGGAATCCTGGATTGCGCAGACGCTGCCCATGGCCGAGTGCCTGCGCGGCATCGTCCATCGCGTAGCGGGAGTTATTCTGATCGGCGCCGGCATCTATCACCTCTTCTATCTGGCTGCGACCGCGGAAGGGCGGCGGCTGATCCGCGATTTCGCGCCCGCGCCCAAGGACGCCTCCGATGCCTGGGGAACGATGCGGTATTACCTGGGCCTGAGCCGCCAGAGGCCGAAGTTCGGGCGATTCAGCTACGCGGAGAAGGTGGAGTATTGGGCGCTGGTCTGGGGTACGGCGCTGATGGGCGTAACCGGCCTCATGCTCTGGGCCAAGGTATGGGTGGGGAATCTGTTGGCGCGCTGGTGGATCGATGCGGCCACGGCCGTGCACTTCTACGAGGCGGTTCTGGCTACGCTGGCCATCGTGGTTTGGCACTTCTACCAGGTGTTCTTCGATCCCGACGTGTATCCCATGAACTGGGCGTGGTGGGACGGCAAGATGCCGGTCGAAGATTATCGCCATGAACACGCTGGGGATGCGGAGCTTGCCGCGGAGCCGGCGGCTGCGGCCGAAGGGCAATCCGGGACGGCCGCGGCTGGCGAGCCAGGCGGGACAAGCACGTCAAAACCTGAATCTGGACCGCCTGCGGAGTAATTCGGGCCTGGAGACGCTGGTGCGGAGGTTCGAGGAGCGGCGGGGTTGCGGCCTTGGCGCCAGCAGCTCACCTTGGCCGGACTGCGAATTCATCGCCTGTTGAAGAACCTGTCGAAGAATAAATTGCGAAACGGGCGGAACATTCGGCCCAGGGTTGTGTTTGCCTGGATGAAGGGATCGGCGAATTCCCGGTCCTTTGCACGACGTTCTTGACAGTCCCAGGGCTGTGATGTACTTTTTAAGGGCTTGCAGGCTGCTTCTCCAGGGCCTGGAGGTTACTTCCCCACAACCACGGAATTGAGAGAGGCATATGGCTCAGGTGCAAAGGTTTTGCGCATTTGGATTCGCTGTGGCGGCGGCGATTTTGAGTAGCGGGCTTCCTGCTCAGCCGGGCGACGCGGCGACGCTGATCCAGGAGAAACTGGTCTCTCAGATCAAGCTGACCAAGACCACGGCCGACCGCACGGATATCGTCACGGCCGGTGACGTTGTGGTTCTGCATAAGGACGGGCTGATGATGTGCAGCGCGGATTCCTCCTATGCATTTTCCAACACCTACAGCAACGGGGTTCTGTCCGGGAATCTTAAGAATCGCGTGAAAGACGCCGCCAAGTCCTTCGGTTTCGGCCACATTCCCGTGTTTGGGAGTGGGGTAAGCGCCACCGACGCCGCCAACAACGGCTGCGCATCGAGGAAGTTCGTGGCAGGCGAGAAGTTCTGGGTGAGCGGGATCACCGCTCAAAAGGACGGCATCCTGATCGGCACCTACAGCGATCCCTACCCGGATCCCTCGGGCAATCAGGTGCATTACTACGGAGAGATCAAGTTCCCGTTCGCCAAGGGTTCGGTTCCGGCCGTGGACGACTTTGTGAAGACCGTTTCAGAGGTGATGACGGTTCAGCCCGCGGACGATCAGGGCGGACAGGGGGATCAGGGCGGTCAGGCAGCGCAGCCGGCCGCTCCTGCGCCAGCTCCCGAGGCTGCTCCGGCTCCGGCTCCGTTGCCGGAGATAGCGCCGCCGCCGCCACCGGCCGACGCTCCGACGATCTCTCTCGGCCAGACCAAGGCTCAGGTGACGGCTACCTTCGGCCAGCCCACAAAGACAGCCAAGGCGGGAGCGAAGGAAATCTACTATTACAAGGACATGAAGGTGACTTTTACCAACGGAAAAGTCAGCGATGTTGAGTAGAGCGCTCGCGCATCCAGGGTGGAGCGCGGGCCGGAAACAGGAATGAGGACACGATGACCATGCAGTTTGTTCGCAAAGCCATGAGATATGGTTCAGCAGCGTTGATTCTTGCCGGACTGCTGGGCGCAGCCAGCCTGGCAAGTGCAGCCATTGATTCAAAGAAATCCGCTCCGGCGGCTCCGAAGCCGGCCGCAAAGGCGCCGGCGCCCGCAAGGCCGTCCGGCGGCGGAGCGTCGCACGGACCGACCACTAGTGGAGCGTCGCATACGACCACGACCACGACCCACACCACGACCACCACCACCCACACGGCGATTACGACCGGCGGGGCGACCACGCATGGACCGACGACCGGCGGGGCGACCACGCATGGACCGACGACCGGCGGGGCGACCACACACGGGCCAACCACCGGCGGGGCGACCACGCATGGACCGACGACCGGCGGGGCGACCACACACGGACCGACGACCGGCGGGGCGACCACGCATGGACCGACGACCGGCGGGGCTAACACACACGGACCAACCACCGCGGGCGCAGCGTCGCATACGACCAGCACCACGATGCACACGACGAGCACCACCACCCGCACCTCGACGACCACCACCCACTCGGTGATTCACAGCGGTCCCGCGCCGCGGGGAGCCAATGAGCACGTTACCCACACCGGCAGCGCGGTTCGCACCCGGCCCAACGGCAGGGTGAGCGATGTGCACGATGCCCACAGGGGAATGGACGTCCATCACGGACTGGCCGGCGGCCGAAGGGTCTCAATGGAGCGTCACGACGGCAGCCGTGTCTACTCCGAGCGGGGCCGTCCAGGGTACGTGCAGCGCGGCTACCACTACGGTGGTCACGACTTTGCGCGGCGCTCCTACTTCTACCACGGCCATGAATACAACCGGTTCTACATGGGCTATGGGTACCACGGGTTGTTCCTGAACGTCTATGCTCCGGGGTTCTACTTCCATCCGGGCTTTTATGGATGGGCGTACAACCCGTGGGTGGCGCCGATCGCTTTTGGCTGGGGATGGGGAGGCAGCCCGTGGTATGGGCGCTACGGCTATTACTTCCAGCCGTATCCCGTGTATCCCTCGGCCGCGTTCTGGCTGACGGATTACATCATCTCGCAGAATCTGCAGGCTGCGTATGCGGCCCAGCAGGAGGCAGGCGAAGCGGCGCCCGCTCCCGAGCAGGCCAGCGGCGGACAGCCGGTGCTGACTCCCGAGGTGAAGCAGATGATCGCCGACGAGGTGAAAAACCAGTTGGCGCTGGAGAACCAGGAAGCGCAGCAGAACGCGCAAGGAGCGACGCCTGACCCGGCCTCGAGCGGAATTGCGCGCCTGTTGAGCGACGGCCATCCGCACGTGTTCGTGGCCGGCGGCAGCCTGGACGTGACGGATGCCTCCGGAAACGAATGCGTGGTCAGCGACGGCGATGCGCTTCAGTTGCAGCAGGCGCCGCCCTCGGACGCAACCACGGCGAACCTGGTGGTTCTCTCCAGCAAGGGCAGGCCTGAATGCCAGATCTCCCTCACTGTGCAGGTCCAGTTGACCGACCTGCAGGAGATGCAGAACCACATGCGGGAGACCATTGACCAGGGGCTTCAGGATCTGCAGGCCAAGCAGGGCACCGGCGGGTTGCCGGCGGCTCCGCCTTCAGCCCAGGGCGATGCGGCTCCGGCCGCATATGCCGCTGCCGCGCCGCCGCCGGAGGCCAACGTGGCCGCCGACATTCAGGGAGCGGACCAGCAGGCCGGGCAGGCGGAGAAGGATGTAACCGCCG
>Ga0326727_10001121_pt1 | contig 102932 bp, 79 predicted proteins | sample MB2enrmetagenome_FD_207643 | JGI IMG/M metagenome (GOLD analysis project Ga0326727, IMG submission 207643) | Lab enriched peat soil microbial communities from McLean, Ithaca, NY, United States - MB29MY | ecosystem: Environmental > Terrestrial > Soil > Wetlands > Peat | place: USA: New York... | reverse complement strand
GGGTCATGGCTATGTCGATGCCAACGGACAACCCGATAGCGACTTCAATCCCGGCTACCCGGCTTTTCTATCGCTGTGCCGGTTTCTTTTCGGGGACTCACTATGGCCAATCAAACTCGCGCACATCGCCTTCGATGTCGGTACAGCCCTGGCGTTGACCGGGGTGTTGGCCGGCGCTTGTTCCACGTTGACTGTCATCCTGCTCGCCGCGGCGTTTGCGCTCCATCCGTTGTTCCTCCTGCTCTGTAACAACGTCAACGATGAACCTCTTCTCACATTCCTCGTCGCGATCAGCTTTGTGGCACTTTACCGCGCTCTCAATCACCCATCCTACTGGCGTTTTGTAATTGCGGGAGCAACAGTCGGCCTCGCCATCTTCACGAAGAGCACGGCCATCTTTCTGCCGTTGTTTCTGGCCGGCGTCCTCTGGTTGGCCACGAGAAAAGCAGGCGCTTTTTCACTGCGCCACTGGATTGTATATTTACTCGCATCCATCGCTGTGCTGCTACCCTGGTCCTATCGCAACTACGTCGCACTTGGTCACTTCGCGTTCAATGTTCACAACATCGGACAAAACTTGTGGTTCGGGTCAGACCCGCGTATTTTCACCAGCTATGGGAAAGCGATGCGAGCCAACGCCGCCGAACTCGCCGCCGAGATGACGGCGCGCGGAATTCGTCCACCAGCAACCGGCAACGATTTCGACCGCCAACACTGGCAATTACAGATGGCCATCCAAAAATACAAAGATCTCCTGCATCACCCCGTCGCCCTGACGCGGCTTTTGTGGTTGAAAGCGACGCGGACCCTCTATGCCAGCGAGGACCGCCCTTCCGGACACCTGCCGATGATTCTGCTGCAAGTGCCCACCTTGCTCTTGGCTGCATACGGAATCACAAGATTATGGAAGCGAGTTGAAACCCAAACCCTGGCCTGGCTGCTGACGCTCTATGTCGGTTACTATTATTCCGTCGTGTCCGTCGGAATGCCGATGGTTCGGTACTTTGTCCCGGCCATCCCGTTTCTGCTGGCCGGCGCGGCTGTCGGCCTGGCTGCACTACTACAAACGGCGAAAAACGCGACGTCCATCGTGACCCATCTGGAACCGTTGAAACAATGACCCGTATCCCATTCCTCGACCTGAAAGCTCAATACGCGACCATCCGCGACGAAGTGCAAGCGGCCCTCGCTGACGTGTGCGACTCCGCGCGCTTCGCGCAGGGTCCGCCGACAACCGCATTCGAACAGGAGTTTGCTGCGTACTGCGGCGTCGCCCATTGCGTCAGTCTGAATAGCGGCACCAGCGCGTTGCACCTTGCCCTCCGCTGCCTCAACGTTGGCCCTGGCGACGAGGTGATTACCACGCCTTTCACCTTCATCGCCACCGCCTGGGCCATCAGCTATGTGGGCGCCACGCCCGTCTTCGTTGACATCGATCCCGTGCGTCGCACGCTCGACCCGGCCAAACTGGAAGCCGCCGTGACTCCGCGCACCAAGGCAATCATGCCGGTGCATATTTTCGGCACGCCAGCCGACGTGGATTCCATCAATGCCGTTGCCACCAAGTACAAGCTCCCTGTCGTGCAAGACGCCGCACAGGCACACGGCGCCCGCTACAAAGGCAAACGCATGGGCCAGTTGGGCGCCATCTCCTGCTTCAGTTTCTACCCGACAAAAAACCTTGGCGCGTATGGTGAAGGAGGAGCGCTGTTGGCCAACGACGACAAACTTGCGATCCGCGCCCGCTCCTTGCGCGAGCACGCGCAGAGCGCCCGCTACGTCCACGAAGAAGTCGGCTACAACTACCGCATGGACAGCTTTCAAGCCGCCGTGCTGCGGGTGAAACTCAAACGCCTCGATGCTTGGAATGCCGCGCGTGCCGCCCATGCCCGTCGATACACCGAACTGCTCGCGGGCACATCCTACGGTCTGCCGGCGGTGCCTGCCGACTCCGAACCCGTATGGCACTGCTACGTCATCGAGTGTGACAACCGTGACCGTGTCCGCGCGGCTCTGAGCGAGGCAGGGATCGACACGGCCGTCAATTACCCGGTGCCCCTGCACCTGCAACCGGTGTATCGTCCGCTTGGTTATCATCGCGGCGATCTGCCGACCGCGGAGCGGCTCTGCGACCGTTGCCTTTCACTTCCCATTTACCCCGAGTTGAGCCCCGAGCAAATCAACGCCGTCGCGCGCGCCCTCCGTGCCGCCGCCTGAAACCATCATGCAGGTCGTGCTCGGTCTGCGAGTCGGCGGACTCGAGCGGGTCGTGGTCGATTTGGTCAATCACGCCTCGGACGAATTTCGATTCGTTGTCTGCTGCCTGGAGGAACCGGGGCCATGGGCCAGCGAAATTCCGCCAGATAGGGGAAAAGTTGTGGCACTCGATAAGAAACCCGGCGTGGACTGGCGCCTGATTTGGAAAATCGCCAGCCTTGCCCGCGCAGAAAGGGTCGACGTAATCCATACGCACAATTCGACGGCGCATTTCTACGGAGCGGTCGCCGCGCGATTCACCAAGGCACGGGTGTTACACACCGAACACGGCAAGAACGTCGGCGAGGAAGCTCGGTATCATCGCCTCAATTGCATCGCGGCGCGCTTCACCGATTTTACCGTCGCTGTTTCCGAGAAGAATGCCGAGATCGCGGTGGCGCACGAGGGCGCCGTCGCATCAAAACTCAAGGTGATTCCCAATGGTATTCGCGTCGACCGTTTTGCCGCGCCGCGGCACGCCCCAGGCCGTCACATCGGCACGGTTGGACGGCTTGTTCCCGAAAAGAACTACCCGCTCTTGTTGCGCGCCACGGCGGCGATTCGCGATGCGGAGCTGGTATTCGTTGGCGATGGACCGTTGCGCGAGGAACTCCAGAGGCAAGCCGGCGCCCGCGTCTCGTTTCTCGGCCAGCGTGCGGATGTGTCCGAACTGCTGGCGGGGTTCGACGTGTTCGTGCTCCCTTCAAATACCGAAGGCATGAGCATTGCCTTGCTGGAAGCCATGGCTGCGGGGTGTCCGATCGTGGTCACCGCCGTCGGCGGAAACGTTGAATTGATCAAGCACATGCAGACGGGTCTGGTGGTACCGCCCAACGATGAAGCTGCCTTGCGCACCGCGATCGAGCGATTGCTGGCGGACCCGGTGCTGGCCACCCGGCTCGGCACGGCAGCACGCGCTGTTGCCGAGAAGGATCACAGCGTCAAGGCCATGACCGAACGTTACGAAGAACTATGGCGCCAGCTCGCCGCATGAAGTTCTTGTTCGTTTCCAACCTCTTCCCCAACGGGGCGGAACCGACCCGTGGAATGCACAATGCCCAGCAGGTTGCCGCGCTCGCGAAGCGCTGTGAGATCAAGGTCGTTTCCCCCATGCACCAATCCGTACCCGATGAAGCCTGGCGGGGTATCGCCGTGACGCATCCGCGATTCGTCCATGTCCCCTTGCTCTCGCGGCCATTGAACGGTTGGTTGTTCGCGCGCGCCGTTGAACCGGTCATCCGGCGGGAACGTCCCGATATCGTACTGGTCAACTGGGCCTATCCGGACGCCTACGGCGTAATGCTCGTGGCCAACAAACTGAAATTGCCGTTCGCTACGACCGTACAGGGAAGCGATGTGAATGTGTTCTTCCAAAATGCAGCTCGCAAACGCCAAGTGCTCCGCGCCCTGCGGGCCAGCCGCGCCGTATTCTGCCGCAGCGAGGCCCTGCGCGAAACGCTAGCGGCGGAAGGCGTCGCTGCCACAACGGTTTATAATGGCGTCGACCACGAGCGATTCCGCCTGATCGATCGCACGGAAACGTGCCGCAAATTCGGACTCGATTCGAAGCGCCGTCGCATCTTGTACGTTGGAAACCTGTTGCCGGTGAAAGGCCCGACGATATTGGCCAGTGGGTTCCAACATCTCCTGTGTCATTCGCATTCGGGTCAGTCCTCAAGCCCGGGCTCAGAAGGAGTCACGACCGCTTGCGACGAGCCGCTTTGCTACGGGAAGAGCGGCAACTTCGGAGACTTGGATGTGATTTTCCTCGGAACCGGTTCCGAGGCGGCACCGCTTCAAAAGGCATTTTGTATGTTCGTCGCAACGTCAACAACCCCGTACTGGCGCGACGACTGTCCAACCGTGTTCCTGCTCGGCGCACGCCCGCACGACGAAATTCCGTTGTGGATGAACGCTTGCGATGTGTTGTGCCTGCCGAGTCTGAGTGAAGGCCTGCCCAACGTCGCACTGGAAGCGATGGCGTGCGGACTTCCCGTCGTTGCCTCGCGTGTCGGCGGCGTCCCCGAAGTCGTGCGTGATGGTGTCAATGGCTTTCTCGTGCCACCGTCCAACCCGGCCGCCCTTGCCGACGCGCTACGCCGCGCCCTCGCAACCAAATGGGACCGCGAAGCAATTCGCGCATCGGTTTCTCAATTCGATTGGGACGTGAACGCGCGTACCGTGCTGGACACGTTAAGCAAAGTGCTTGCCGCATGATCCAATCAATCGTCAGGCTTGTCCGACGGGCTGTCATTCGGTGGAAGGATTCCGTGAAGTATTCGCCGCGCACCGCCAAAGTGTTGTTAGGGGGAACAAGAATACGACTTCGATTGGTTTGCGACGATGCGCAACGTGCGAACCTTCTTATGCGGGCCTATCGACTGGCTGGGACAAGACCTACCCGCCAGGCTCTCCGCGAGGATGCGAAACGGTACTTGGATGACACGAAAGGTAACATCTGGCGGGAACAGCACATCGGCTGGACGCGCTACCCGCGGGCCGCCGAGGATTCACATGTCAATCGCAGCATCGTGTTGAAAGCTCCGCGATCGACCGGCGAGAAAGGTGTACTGCTGGTCATGTTCGAGTACAACTGGCTGCGGCTGTTTGCCAACGTGAAGGACCTCGGGTACCTCAGCGAGAAGTTCGACATCATCCTCTCCACCAGTTGGTCGCCCACGGATTATGCGTTGTTGGCACTGGCGTTGCAGTCATTGAGCGGCACGATCTTCGTGCAAGCGTGCAATTATGGCGAGATTCCATGGATTGAAGAATTCAGCCCGCGATTGAAATGCCTGCCGTGCATCGCCTGTGACTGGATCAATCCCGAGTGCTACCAGCCCAAGCCTTATGCCCAGCGGCAGACCGACATCCTGATGGTCTCCAATTGGGCGCCGTTCAAGCGGCACTGGCAGTTCTTTGATGCATTGCGGCGAATGCCGCGCAACTTGCGGATTACGATGATCGGACAAGAGGAAGGTGGTCACACGCTGTCGATGCTGCGCGACCAGGCCGCCCTGTTCGGCGTGAAACAGGACATCAACTTTGTCGAGAACATCACCATTGATGAGGTCACCCACCACCAATGCGACAGCAGGATCTCGCTGATTCTTTCACGTCGCGAGGGTTGTTGCGTCGCCGCAGTCGAATCGTTGTTCGCCGACTCGCCGCTGGGGATGATGCACGACGCCCACGTCGGCCCCAGGGCATACATTAACAAGGACACAGGCGTGCTATTGACGCCCGATCGCATGGATGTGCAGTTGCAGCGATTCCTTGACAACGCCGGGTCGTTTCGTGCGCGCGCATGGGCGACAGAGAATATCTCATGCACCAAATCCAGCGCGAAGGTCAACGCGTTGTTGCACTCCCACGCGGAATATCGCGGCGCGCCGTGGACTGCCGATTTGAAAACGCCCTATTGGCGCCCCTATCCAATATTTCTAAATGCACGTGATCGCGACGAAATGAGGCCGGTCTACAAAGAGTTGTGTGAACGCTTCCCCGAAGTGTTCGGGCCCGACCTGCTGGAAAAAGGTCCCTCATGAACTGTCCACTGTGTGACTCTGCCAGGGTTTCGCAGAAGCCCTGCCGGTTCAAGGAGATGATGCAGTGTGGCGCGTGTGGATTCATCTTCGCAACGAGTTCGACGGACTCGTCGGCACTTGGACTCTACGAAGAAGACTGGTCGAAAACGGAAGTGCACCCCACTTTCATTTATTCGCACGGTGAGTATACCGTTCGCAACGAGTGGAAGTCGCAGGCGTTATTGGATCGTCTCGAACCATTCCGCAAGGCAAACCGCCTCCTCGACGTCGGCTGCAGCGCGGCCTTCTTCCTCAAGATGGCGCGTGATCGAAAATGGGATGTGCAAGGCGTCGAGGTCTCCGACTTCGGCGTGAAGTTTTCTACGGAAGAGTTGAAAATCCCCGTCTTCCAGGGCTCCCTTCAGGACGCTCATTTTCCGGACGAGTCGTTCGACGCCGTTTTCAGTTCGCACGTTATCGAGCACGTGGGAAACCCGGTCAGCCTGCTCAAGGAGATGGGACGCATTCTCCGCCCCGGCGGCGCACTCATCACCGTCCTGCCGACACAGTTTGCCTCTCCCGCTTGCCGGTTCTTCGGGAAATGGACGGGCGAAGGCCCGCCGCGCCACGTGTCCTATTTCACCAAGCGGGTCTTCGAAGATCGTCTGCGCCAACTGGGATTCTCCGTCCACTTCTCACGACAAAACGTCGAGTTGCAGAAAGTCCTGTCGATCCTGCTCCGACGACACGACTCGGCAGGCGCGAACGACGTCGTTTCGTCTTCCGCTTCCATCCAGGAATCCAGCAGCCTGTTCGTGCGGGCCGTCAAATCCGCCCTTAACCTTGCGGCCACCGGACTCGGCGTAGGAGATGAATTGACCACGATCGCAGTCAAAAACTCTGCACCAACTCACTGAAAGAGCCACCATGAAAATCAGCGTTTTCGGACTCGGATACGTCGGCTCAGTCACCGCAGTTTGTCTTGCTGACCGCGAACATGACGTGATCGGCGTGGAAGCGAATCCCGACAAGCTCGCCCTGTTCCGCGCCGGCCAAACTCCATTGTTCGAGCCCGGCCTCGCGGAATTGCTTGCAGAGGTTCACCACACCGGGCGCTTCACCGCCACCGCCAGCCCGGCGGAAGCGATCAAAGACTCAACGGTATCTTTCATCTGCGTGGGCACTCCGAGCAAAAAAGGAGGGCAGCCCGACATGTCTCACGTCGAGTGCGTGTCACGCGAGATCGGTGAAGCTCTCCGCGGCAAAAATGCTCTGCATATGATCGTCGTTCGCAGCACGATGTTGCCCGGTAGCATCGAGAGTGTGGTTGTCCCGCAGATCGAATCCGCCTCGGGAAAACAAGAGGGCCGGGATTTTCACGTCGTCGCCAACCCGGAGTTCATGCGCGAAGGCTCGGCCATCCGCGATTTTTACGAGCCGCCGTTCGTCGTGATCGGCGAACGCCATGCCGGAACAGGCGATTCACTCGCGGACTTGTACCGCTGTGTAGACGCGCCGCAGGTGCGCATCACGATTCGCGCCGCCGAGGCGATCAAGTTTGCCTGCAACGCATTCCACGCAATGAAAATCACCTTCGCCAACGAGATCGGCCAATTCTGCAAGGTCCAGGGCATCGACAGCCACGAAGTGATGGATATCGTGTGCCGGGATACGAAGCTCAACATCTCCAGGACCTATCTCAAGCCCGGTCTGGCCTATGGTGGTTCCTGTCTTCCGAAAGACCTGCGCGCCCTCGTCGGACGCGCCCGGGAAAAAGACATCGAATTGCCCATGCTCGACGCGATCGCGCGCAGCAACCTCAGCCAAATCCAACGCACCATCGAGGTCATCACCGAACTCGGCCATCGCGAGGTCGGGATTCTCGGGCTGAGTTTCAAGGTTGGCACCGACGACCTGCGCGAAAGTCCCATTGTCATCATGGCGGAGACCTTGCTCGGCAAGGGGTTTAAACTGGTCATTCATGATTCCGAAGTGGAATTGACCCGGTTGACCGGCGCCAACAAACGGTTCCTCGAAGACAAACTGCCCCACATCAATTCGTTGTTGGCCACATCGCTGCAGAATGTTGTCGCGCGGAGCACAACGCTGGTGATCTGTAAGAATGCGCCCGAATATCGCGAATTGCCGGGAGCACTGTCTGCTCATCACCACGTTGTCGACCTGGTGGCGGCAGTCAAGAACGCCAACATCCCGACAGCCCGGTATCACGGCCTGTACTGGTGAGAATCCTTACGCTCATTTCGAAATTCCCGTGGCCACTCACGGACGGCGCGGTCATCCGTGATTTCAACCTGCTTCGCGAAGCCGCCAAACGCCATGACGTATCGCTGCTTTGCTTCCTGTTCCAACCGACTGATCGTGAGCGTTTCGATGCGTTACGTCCGTACTGCCAGAAGATCGTTGGAATCGACCTCGTGCGTCCGAAGTGGCGGACGTTGGTAAACGCCGCCCAGAGCCTGGTAACGGCAGATCCGTTTATTATCCGTGAGTACTGGCGGACTGAAATGGCTCGCGTACTGGAGAAGTTTGTGGACGAGGAGCGAATCGACGTTGTCCACTCGCATTTCCTGCACATGAGCCAGTATGTCGGCCACAAGCGGAGCGCCGCGTTCGTGCACGACGCGCACAATCTCGAACATGTCCTCTGGCAACGGATGGAGCGCACCACAACGAATCCATTTAAGAAGGCGTTCATCCGTTCCCAATACGGCAAACTGATTCGGCTCCAACAGGATGTGGCACGCGCCAGCGAGAAATGCGTCGTTCTTTCCGACGAAGATCGCGCCGAATACCAGCACATTTGTCCTGAGGCTGATGTGACGACAGTGCCCAACGGTGCCGACGTCGAGTACTGGACACCAGGCGATACCAATGGCGCCGTCGAGCCGTCATCCATTCTTTACTTTGGCAACCTGAGTTGGCCGCCCCAAGCCGATGCCGCCGTTTACTTTCACGACAAGATTCTCCCCCTCGTTCGCCAGCGTGTGCCGGGTGTGACGTTTTATATAGCGGGGCAGAATCCACCCGAGACAGTGAAAGCTCTCGCTGGCGACGGCGTGATCGTCACCGGCTTCGTCCCCGATATGCGCGAGTACGTGGCCCGCGCCGCTGTCGTCGTGATGCCGTTGCGCGCCGGGGCAGGCACGAAGCATCGCGTGTTTCAGGCCATGTGCATGAAGAAACCGGTGGTCTGCACGGCCGTGGCCGCCGAGGGCATCGCCCTGACGCACGGCGAGACCGCCCTGCTCGCGGACGATCCTGAAACATTTGCCAACGCCACGGTTTCCCTGCTACAAGATACGGCGCTACGCCAGAGACTGGGCGAACGGGGCCGTCAGCTTGTCCTCGATCGCTACGATTGGCGGGCGATCTACGAACGACTGGAAGAGGCGTTTCAGGAGGCAGTCCGCAAACGGAAATGACAAACGGCAAGAGTTATCGTGTCGGTATCGTTGGCGCGGGTTACGTCAGCGAGTTCCATATCAAAGCGCTGAAACGTCTACTCAACGTGCGCATCGTGGGGATCACCGACCTCGATCGCACGCGCGCACGGGCGACGGCCCACCGCTTTGGCATCACGTCGCATCCGTCGTTAAAAGTAATGGCCGCCGAAGGCCTTGATGTCGTCCATGTCCTCACTCCACCCGACAGCCACGTTGATGTCGCGATCGAGGCGCTCTCACTTGGCTGCCACGTTCTCGTCGAAAAACCCCTGGCGACAAGCGTCGAAGACTGCGACCGGCTGATCGCCGAAAGCCAGGCGCGCAATTTGCGAGTATGCGCAAACCACTCTTTGCTGGGTGATCCATTGATCAAGCGCGCATTGGAACTGGTCAAGACGGGCGTCGTTGGCGACGTTCTCACCGTCGATTACCTGCGCAGTTCGAATTACCCGCCATATCGTGGCGGTCCCCTCCCCCCACATTATCGCGAGGGTGGCTACCAGTTTCGCGATCTCGGCGTGCACGCGCTGTACTTGCTGCAAGAGTTTCTTGGGAACATCCAGGATGTTCAGGCCGACTTTCGCACGTCAGGCTTGAAAGACAGCGATCCGAACATCCATTTCGACGAGTGGCGCGCCTTGGTGCGTTGCGCCAGGGGCACCGGCAACGTTCAGCTCTCGTGGAACGTGAAGCCGCTCCAGCATCAACTGATCATTCAAGGCACCCGCGGGACCTTGCGCGCGGATTTATTCGCGATGTACCTGACGCGCCGCCGCCACACGCCTTTGCCAAAGGCCGCGGAACGTGTGGCCAACGCGTTGGCAGAATCCGTTTCATCCGCGGCGCAGTTGATTTGGAATGCCACTCTGTTTGCCACCGGTCAGCTTCAACCCTATCAAGGACTGCACAACTTCGTCGGCGCATTCTACGAATCTCTCAGCACCAACAACGCGATGCCGACAGGCCTCGAACAGGCCCGCGAAGTGGTGCGTTGGACGGAGCAGGTTGCGCGCGAAGCTGACCACGCCAAGGCCAAATTCCATGGTCAATACCGGCCGGGCAACCGGCCGGCGGTTGTCGTCACGGGCGCGAACGGCCTTCTTGGCAGCGCGTTCGTGAAACGCCTCATTCAGGAGGACGAGTATGTCCGACTGTTCGTGCGGCGTCTGCCTCCGCCGGAAATCGCGGATCATCCGCAAATCGAGGTTGTCCTCGGCGAGCTTGGTGATCCCGACGCGCTGGATCGCGCCATCGACGGCGCCACTGCAGTTTTTCATATCGGTGCAGCCATGGGCGGTGGTTGGGCGGCGCACGAGGCGGGCACTATCGCGGGCACCCGCAATGTGGTCGAAGCCTGCCTGACGCATGACGTGCCCAAAATGATTTACATCAGTTCCCTGTCGGTGATCGATTGGGCCGGGCATCCGGCCAACCAACCGGTCACCGAGTCCGCAACTTTGGAACCCACCCCCCAGCAACGCGGCTCTTACACGCAGGCAAAACTCGAAGCCGAGCGCATCGTCCGGGCAGCGGCGCAGGAACACGGTTTGCCGGTCGTCATTCTTCGTCCCGGCCAGATTTGGAGCGAGACCAGTCCGCTCATCACCGCCGCTGTGGGTATTCGCCTCGGTCAGTGGCTGGTTGTCATCGGGGACGACTCCAATCAGCTCCCCTTCGTACACGTGGATGATGTCGTCGAAGCCATCGTGCTCTCGACGCAAAGCCCGTTTACACATGGCGAGGTGTTTCAAGTGGTGGACAACGAGTTGATGAGCCGCGAGGAACTGGTGCGTCTGTATTCCCGCACGCGCGAACCACAGCTACGCGTTACGCGGATTCCCCTTGGGCTGGCGTGTGTCCTTGCCGGCGGCATCGAATGGATCACCACGACGTTGGGCCGCCCCGCGCCAATCTCACCGTACCGCCTGCGTTCCGCCGTTGCGCCGCTGGCGTTTGATTGCACCAAGGCGCGCAACCAACTTCACTGGGAGCCACGCGCTCACACTCGCGACGCGCTCCGCAGGTTGCTCGCGGCAAAATAAGTATCAGACTGTCGTTTCGGTCATCATGACGAGCTTTTGGATAACTGTTCTCTTTGTCTCCGCGGTTGCCATCGTTTGGTCGTATGCGATCTACCCGCTACTGCTCGCGCTGGTGCCCGAGCGGCGCTACGAACAAACCGATGGCCCTCGCGATTGGCCGTCCGTTTCCGTGTTGATCAGCGTGTACAACGAAGAAAAGCACATCGTGACGCGCATCGAAAACCTGCTCGCGCTCGATTATCCACGCGACAAGCTCGAAATCTTGATCGGATCGGATGGTTCGACGGACCGCACCAACGAATTGGTCAGGACATTTCCAGATGCCCGCGTGAAACTGCACGCGTTCGAGCAACGCGGGGGCAAGCCCAGCGTGCTCAACCGACTCGTGCCACAAGCGCGTTCCGAACTGCTCGTGTTCAGCGATGCGAACGCCATGTTCGGCCCGGACGCGCTTCGAAAACTCGCACGGCATTTTGCCAATCCGCAGATCGGCGGGGTGTGCGGGCGACTCGTGCTCCGTGGCGATGACAGCGAGACCGATGAAGGCCCGTACTGGAAACTGGAGACGTATTTGAAGACGCGAGAGAGCGCCCTTGATTCCTGCCTCGGGGCCAACGGAGCCATCTATGCCATCCGCAAATCGTACTGGCCACGGATACCCGACAACACGTTCGTGGATGATTTTGTCATTGGCATGCGGGTGCGCGAGGCGGGCCACCGGGTGATCTACGACACGGAAGCCGTCGCGACCGAGGAACTGCCGCAATCGGTCGGCCACGAAATGACCCGCCGCATCCGCATCGGTGCAGGCGACTTCCAGGCATTATTTCTGTGCTGGCGGTCGCTGGTGCCCTGGCACGGGTTTTACTCGATCGCGTTCTGGTCACACAAAGTCTTACGGTGGTTCGCCCCATTCTTGATGATCGCTGCCCTGATATCAAATGTCGTCTTACTGCCCCGACCGCTCTTCGGGGTGTTACTCGTGCTGCAAGGCGCGTTTTACTGTCTGGCGCTCTTTGGCGCGTTCCTCCGGAAGCGGAAAATCTTCCTATTCAGTGCTCCCTACTATTTCGTCACGATCAACCTCGCGCTATTGTTCGGGTTCTTCCGGTTTGTCACCGGCACACAACAAGCCGCGTGGAAACGGACGGCACGATAAACCATGTGCGGAATCGCTGGTAAATTCAATTTCCGTGACAACGCGCCGGTCGCGCGCGAGTTGATCGCGCGCATGAACGTGGCCCAAACGCATCGCGGGCCTGATGGCAGTGGCGAGTATTTCGACCGCGGTGTCGGCCTGGCGCACCGGCGCCTGAGCATCCTCGACGTCGAAGGCGGCCACCAACCGATGACCAACGAGGACAACACGATTTGGATCGTGTTCAACGGCGAGATTTACAATTTCCCCGAACTTCGCGATCGACTCGAGGCGAAGGGGCATAAGTTCCGTTCCCACTGCGATACAGAGGCGATCGTACACCTTTACGAAGACCTCGGTGAGAACTGTGTCGATGAGTTGCGCGGGATGTTTGCGTTTGCGATCTGGGACGCGCGTGTCGAGAAGTTGTTCATCGCGCGCGACCGTCTCGGCATCAAGCCTCTCCACTACGCCGTGCTCGGTGGTCGGTCGCTGGTCTTCGGCAGCGAAATCAAAGCTATACTCCAGGATGAAACCGTCCCGCGCTGTGTGAATCCCGACGCGCTCAGTGAATATATCAGCCTGCTGTACGTGCCCGATCCCGGCACCATGTTTGATGGCATCCATAAGTTGCCGCCGGCACACACGCTCACCTGTAACGGCAACGGCGTGCGTATCCGCCAGTACTGGGACGTTGATTACAACGTGAACGAATCACTCACCGAGGAGCAGGCGGCGGGTCAGCTCTTCGATCTGTTGAAAGGGACGGTCAAGGATCACCTGCTGTCTGACGTGCCTCTCGGCGCCTTCCTCAGCGGCGGGGTCGATTCGAGCACCATCGTTGGCCTGATGCGGGAGGTCATTACCGGCAAACTTGTCACCTCCTCCGTTGGTTTTGAAGAGGAAGCGTACAACGAACTGCCGTACGCGCGCCAGATGGCCGAGCGGTTTCACTCCGAACACCACGAGCACGTCGTCCACGCCGACATCGAGCATCTGTTTCCGCTCATTGTCTGGTCGTTTGACGAACCATTCGCGGACTCGTCGGCCATCCCCACATACTATGTCAGCAAGACTGCACGCGACAACGTCACGGTCGCTCTGAGCGGCGACGGCGGAGACGAATTGTTTGCCGGCTACTCGCGCTTTCGGCTGGGGCAATTGGAGCATCGACTGCGGCGGACACTCGGGCCGCTGCGGTTTCTGGGCGCGATGGCCCGTGTGTTTCCCGATGACGTGCGATTTAAAGCCAAGAACTCGCTGGAAAGCATCACGCGCACTCCCGATGATGCCTGCGCCCGCAAACATTTCCTTTACCTCTACACCGAAGAGGCGAAGCGGCATTTCATGGCGCAACCGGAGACGCACGATTACGCCGCCAAGTTTCGCGCGTTGTATCGCACCGCGCACGCGGCGCCTGACGACTGGCTCAACCGGGCATTGTATGTGGACCTGAAGACGTATCTCGTCGACGACATCCTCACCAAGGTCGACCGCATGAGCATGGCGGTGTCACTAGAGACGCGCCCGCCGTTGTTGGACCACAAGGTGGTCGAGTTTGTCGCCACGCTGCCGCCACGTTTCAAACTCAAAGGTTTCGAGAGTAAATACATCCTCAAGAAGGCCGCGACGCGCCTCGTGCCACAGGAAATCCTCTCGCGCAAAAAACAGGGATTCCGCCTCCCGATCGCGGAATGGTTAAGGAGCCAATTGCGCGGAACTGCTGAAGACCTCCTCCTTGGCCCGACAGCGACGCAGCGAGGATATTTCAAGAAGTCCGAAGTGGAAACACTCTGGCGCGATCACCTGAGCGGTCATCGTGACAATGCACACCAAATCTGGTCGCTCATTCTGTTGGAATTGTGGCACCGGAAGTATATTGACGATTCTCGTCCCCCGATCGCACCCAAGGCTTTTTCCGCCAATTGCTAATCATGCCCGGCCTCGTCGGCATCATCTCCACCACCCCGCAGAACGACATTGAGCGCGCCCTCGCGCGCATGATCGAGTCGGTGCGTCATTTCGACTGGTACAAGGTCGAGCAGTTCGTCTCACCCCAGCGCACTTTTGCCTGCGCTCACGTTCATCTCGGTATTCTGCCAACCAAGAATTCCTCACTGCGATGGCTTCACGGCGAGGAAACGGACGGTTTCACGCGCGTTGATTACGACGAGCACACGCAATCGCTCACCATCTCCAATGATGCGTTCGGCATGATGCCGTTGTTCTATTACCAAAATGCCAACCTGCTCGTTTTCGGCACCGAGATGAAGGCGGTGCTGGCCCATCCCGCTGTCAGTCCCAACATTGATATGCGAGGTCTCGCCGACCTCATGGCATTCGGGTTTATCTTCGGTGAAAAGACTCTCGTGCAAGACTTGAATTGTCTACCCGGCGGGTCAACGCTGCGATTTGACGTCCGCACGGGACAGACCAAGATTGAGCGAACTTGGGACTTTCGGCGGCACATTGGTCGGGGCTCACGCGGCAACGGTGAACTCCTTGACCAGATCGCTGACAGATTCAAATCCTCCGTGAGCAGCCGTTGCGCGGGCGGTTTACCGATTGGCGTTTCGCTGTCGGGCGGCTATGACTCGCGCACGATTACCGCAGCCATCAATCACCCACAAACGACGATCCAAACGCTTACCCTCGATGTGTCGGGCGGCGCGGACCAAATCATCGCCGAGCAAATCGCGCGTTGCACGAGCGGATTGCCGAATCATCACTTCATTGAGAACAGCACGGATTTCTTTGTGAAGTGGCCCCAGCACGTCCGCGAGATGGTGTGGTTGAGTGACGGTATGTACTACGATGAAGCCTGTGTGATGATGTCCACGCTCGACCGGTACCGTGACTTCGGCGTTCAGATCGCCTTGCGCGGTCACGGCGGCGAACTGGCGCGCATGCAATGGGCCTATGAACTGGCCTGCAACCGGTTCATCCGGGATTGCCGGACACAGTCCGATGTGATGTCGCAACTGGTTCGGCAAATGGCGTTTGGTCTTGCCGACGCCGATTTGGACACGTTGTTTGCGCCGGAATTGGCGAAACTCCTCCGTGGCGCCGCGCGCGCATCCATGGAAGAAGCGTTCGCCGGGGTGGATGCCGCGTGGGACGTGATCGACCAGGTGAGTTGCGTGTTCGTTCAGGAGTATCTGCGGCGGCAATCCGTGCCGTCACTGGCACAACTGCGCAGTCGCGTTGAAGTACGGATGCCGTTTCTCGACCGTGAGTACGTGGACGCGGTATTGCAACTCGCTCCGACGGAGCGTCTCGGCACGCGAGTGCATCGTCATTTGTTGGCGCGGCACAATCCCGCGTTATTGCGCATCACCAACGCCAATACCGGTGCTCCCGCGGGTGCCGGTGATCTCACGCAACGCCTGTATCGCAAAACCAACGGCTATCTGAAGCGTGTTTTCGGCTACGAGCGCTACAAACATTACGTGGACGTGCCCGGCTGGCTGCGCGGACCTTTGCGACCACACATCGAGAGTGTGCTCCTGGACAAACGGACGCTCACTCGAGGGCTCTATCGGGCGGATGGCGTGCGCGAATTGGTCAATGCCCACATGAGCGGCCAGCAAGATCGTGGCTCCGCCCTGTTGCTTCTGTTGTTTTTGGAATTGTGGAACCGCCAGTTCGTTGACGGAGAGTCGTGGCGATGCTGAAGAACGTCCATCTGTGGTTGCCGAGCTACCTCCAGCGTCGGTCTCCGGCAGTGGTCACGCCGACGCACGTTTTTTTCTGCTTTGTCGACCATTACGAACCGTTGTGGAACAAGGCTTCCCGGCATCAGGGGCTGGAGCGCGTCGAGCATTGGCTTGAAAACTATCCACGGATGGCCGACCAGTTTCGCGATGCCGATGGGCGCCCGCCGCAGCATACGCTTTTCTATCCTGCGGAGGAGTACGTGTCCGAGTACCTCGATCTGCTCGCGCGATTGTGCCGGCGCGGCTACGGTGAAGTGGAGATTCATCTCCATCACGACAACGACACGGCCGAGAACCTTCGCCAGACGATTGAGGATTTTAAGACCAAACTGCACAACCACGGGTTTCTCTCCCCGGGACGCTACGGTTTCATCCACGGCAATTGGTCGCTGGACAATTCTCGTCCCGATGGTCGCTGGTGCGGTGTGAATAACGAACTGCACGTGCTTCGCGATACCGGCTGCTATGCCGATTTCACACTGCCCAGCGCGCCGAGCGAGTGTCAGACGCGCAAGATCAACTCGATTTATTACGCCACGGATGATCCGTCGCGACCCAAATCCCATGATACTGGCGTGGACGTGCGCGTCGGCGGGAAACCGAGCGGTGATCTCCTGATCGTGCAAGGCCCGCTGGCATTGAACTGGACCAACCGCAAATTCGGCGTGATCCCGCGCATTGAAAACGGCGAGGTTGCTCGCAACGCGCCGGTGAACGCGGATCGAATCCACAGTTGGATTGCCCAACGCATTGGTGTCGTTGGAAAACCCGATTGGGTGTTTGTGAAAGTGTACACTCACGGCGGTCAGGAAATGAATTTTGACACCGCGCTGGGTTCGTCCGCCGCCGGGATGCACGAGCAACTGCTGAAGATCTGTAATGACGGGTCGACTTCCCTGCTGCACTACGTCACGGCCCGCGAGATGTTCAATCTGATCAAGGCTGCCGAGGCCGGTCAGACGGGCGATCCAAATCAGTATCGCGATTTCGTCCTGCCCCCCCCTCCCGTGCGACAATAGACACGGCAAACCCTTGAGCACTCACAGGCTGCTTCTCGGTTTGTGCCATAAGTACGGTTCTAGCCAGAACAATTCCAGGTCCGGGCGATGTCCACAGCCTGAGTCCGGCGGACCGACTCTCTACCCGTCGAGTTGGGCATGCACGAGTTCGCACAGCTTCACGGCCAGTTTGTCTTTCACGGCGTAGTACACACACTGGCCGTTTTTACGACGGGCCAGAACGCCGCCCGCTGCCAGTAACGCGAGATGCTTGGAGACATTGGCCTGGGTGGACCCGACGGCCGCCACAATCTCGTTTACGCTACGGGGTTCCTTACAAACGGCCTGCAGAATCCGCAGTCGCATCGGCTCCCCCAGTATTCTGAACCGGCAGGCAATCTGATCCAGTTCCTCCGCGGTGAGAAGACGTGTGTGTTTTCCCTTTGACATATAACTATATGGTAATATAATTATACCATGAACGCACCGATTGTCCATTCCAAAACGTCCATTACCCCGCGAGAACTTCATCGGCGGATGACCGAAGGACTCCCCATCGAATTGCTCGATGTGCGCACCCCCGCCGAACACGCCATTGTCCACGTGTCGGGGGCCCGTCTGCTGCCGCTCGACACGCTCGACGCGGCCGCGTTCCTGAGGAATCGGGGGACATGCGACGTCCCGCTGTATGTGATGTGCCAGTCGGGAACCCGGTCCGCGAAGGCCGTTACGAAGTTTCAGCGAGCGGGCTTTGAGGATTGCGTGCAGGTCGAAGGAGGAATCGACGCGTGGGTGCAAACCGGGCTGCCGGTGGAACGGGGTGAGAGCAAGGTGTTGCCCCTGATGCGTCAGGTGCAGATTACCGTGGGCTTTTTGTCAGCCGCGGGTGCAGCGCTGGCGCTGGGAGTGAATGTGCGGTTTGCCATCATCCCGCTCCTCACGGGTTGCGGTCTGTTGTTCGCGGGACTCACTGGCACATGCGGGCTGGCGTTGCTCCTCGCCAAAATGCCGTGGAATCGTCAGGTCAACTGTTCTTCAAACTGCGGTTGTGAAGTGAACCATTGATTTGTGTGCATTATGAATACTCCTCGTCGAATCATCATCATTGGTGGCGTGGCCGGAGGCGCTTCAGCCGCCGCCAAGGCCCGTCGCGTGGATGAAACCGCGGAAATTTACATCTTTGAACGCGGCCCGTATATTTCCTTCGCGAATTGCGGTCTGCCGTATTACATCGCTGGCGAGATTGATGGTCGGGAGAAGCTGATCGTCATGACGCCCGAAACCTTCTGGGCACGTTCCCGCGTGCAGGCGCACGTGAACCATGAAGTTTTGTCGATTGACTGCGCGGCGAGGACGGTGCGGGTCAAGGGCCCGGATGGCGGCGAGCGCGATGTGTCCTATGACAAACTGATTCTCAGCCAGGGAGCGAAGCCAATTGTCCCGCCCATTCCCGGCGTCGATCTGCCGCACGTGTTTACGTTGCGCGACATCCCGGATATGGATCGAATTGCAACATTCCTAAACGAGCGCAAGCCGCAGCGCGCCGTGGTGATTGGGGGCGGGTTCATCGGACTGGAAATGGCAGAGGCGTTCCACCGCCGCGGCCTGCGGGTCACCATTGTGGAACTGAACCCGCAAATTCTGCCCTTGCTGGATCGTGACATGGCCCGTCATTTGCAGGATAGAATCCGGAAACCGGATTTCGATTTCAAGCTCGGGGCGGCGGCATCGGCGTTTACTCCAGAAGGCGTGGAATTTGCCGACGGGAGCAAGCTACCGGCTGACTTAATCCTGCTCAGCGTGGGCGTGAAGGCCGAAGTGGAGCTGGCACGGGTTGCCGGGTTGGAAATTGGCGTGACGGGCGGTGTCAAAACCAACGGTCGCATGGAGTCCTCTGACCCGAACATTTACGCCGTGGGGGACGCGGCAGAAACGATGCACGCGCTCACCGGCGCGCGGGCGCGGATTGCGTTGGCGGGCCCGGCCAATCGGCAGGGACGCATCGCCGGAGCCAATGCGGCCGGCGCGCGAACGACTTATCCTGGCGCGCTCGGCACCTCCATTGTGCGGGTGCTGAACATGACGGTCGGCTTCACCGGGATCAACAGCGCACAAGCTGCCAAGGCGGGGTTCAGTGTCTTCACCAGCCTTACGCGTGACTACAGCCACGCGCATTACTATCCGGGGGCAACACCGGTGCTGACCAAGTTGATCGCGGAAGAAGGCACCGGAAGGCTTCTCGGAGCGCAAGTGCTCGGCGAGAACGGTATCGACAAGCGGGTGGACGTGTTGGCGACGGCCATCGCGGGCAAAATGAGCGTGTTCGATTTGGAAAACCTCGACCTCGCCTATTCGCCACCGTTCGGCGCGGCCAATGACCCGGTGAACATTGCCGGGTTTGTAGCGGGACACATTGCCCGTGGAGACATCGCCACAGTGGCGCCGGAGACGTGGCACCCCAACGGCGACTTCCTGCTCGATGTCCGCGATGCGGATGAATTGGTGGATTTTGGCCGGCTGGCCAATGCGGTGAACATCCCGCTGACGCAATTGCGCGACCGGTTGGGTGAACTGCCGCGAGATCGGCGCATCGTGACGTATTGCCAGAAGGGCCAACGCGGCTACCTTGCCGCTTGTTTGTTACATGGGCGCGGTTTTGAGAACGTGGCCAATTTGCGGGGCGGGTTCCTGCAGGCGGCGCTCTGGGACCACACAATCCTCAGGTGAATCTCAACATACGTACTCCGTCATCTCTGAAAGCGCACTTTGTCAACACCTCTCGCTGTTTGTTCTTCGGGTCGTTCCCAGTCATCTCTTCGCCCTCATTGGGGCATGGATCTGTTCCAGCAGTGTGTCGTATTCAGCCGTCGAGTCCGCCCATCAGGGTGTAGTACTTGTGACTGTCAAAACTGATATACTCTCTCATGCGTGCCTCCGTTCTGGTTATCCAACCAGTGCGATTATAAGCGCGAGGCGGACATTGCTCCGCCCGGAGGCGCGCTTTCATATATTCAGCCGCATACGATCTCTTCTCCCGCCAGTCGTCGAGTGTCGCCTCCTCTACGTTCCCTTCGCTCGTAAACCGCGGTGTCTTCCCGCGGATACCCCACGTTCGGTAGTGCCTTAATTTTAAGTTGCCTGAGTCTCGCTGGGCGGTATACATTGCTGCGGCCAAGGAATCAATGGGGAAATCGAAGCTTAGCCGTTGCGTGAAATGCCACCTCACACCCAGCGATGTGCTTACCAAAATACTCCACGGCAAGGGCCCGTCTTTGACCAAGAAATATTTCGTTCTGTGCGGCTGTCAGGAATTGGTGTTGTTCGATTCCAAGGTAAAAGCGGCATCGGCTTGGAACAAGGCCAATAACGCAGCGCAGTTTTAATGCAATCTTGCCCTCCATTGACTGCATCTCCGTGACGGTGAGCCGTTCTCGTTGGCGTTTCATGTTGCATTCTCCGCATCTTCGTCCGACTAGAAATTCCAGTCCTGCCGCTCGGTACCGGACAGGCCTAATTTCAAATTAAGGCACTACCCGACGTTCCCGAGGTTTGACAAATGCTGACGCCAGTGACATTTTGGAATCGGTTGCGAGGCAATTGAAGGACCGTGCAAACGGAAAAGGAGAGTCGTTATGCCCTATCTGACCGTCGGCAAGGAAAACTCCGGCAACATTGATCTCTACTATGAGGACCACGGAACGGGTAAGCCGGTCGTGCTCATCCACGGTTGGCCATTGAGTGGCCGTTCCTGGGAGAAGCAAACAGCCGCCCTGCTCGGCGCGGGTTATCGGGTCATCACCTACGACCGCCGGGGATTCGGGGAATCGAGCCAGCCGACGTTTGGCTACGATTACGACACCATGGCCGAGGACCTGCAGAAGCTGGTGGCCAAGCTCGACCTTCGCGATTTTGCGTTGGTGGGTTTTTCGATGGGGGGCGGCGAGGTCGCGCGGTATCTGGGCAAGTACGGAACGAAAGGGGTGAGCAACGCGGTCTTTATCTCATCGATACCGCCCTTCCTCCTCAAAACGGCAGACAACCCGCACGGCGTCAACGGCAGCGTCTTCGAAGGGATCAAGCAAGCGATCGTCGCCGACCGTCCGGCGTTCCTGATGGCGTTTCTGTCGAATTTCTACAATATCGATGTCCTGGGGGACAAACTGGTCAGCGACCCGCTCGTTCGGTCGAACTGGGTTGTCGCCGTTGGCGCTTCTCCCAAGGGCACCCTGGATTGCGTTTCCGCGTGGCTGACGGATTTCCGAAAGGATCTCCCGCGTATTGACGTGCCCACACTGGTCATTCACGGGGATGCCGACCGGATTGTTCCCATCGATGCGAGCGGAAAGCGTACGCATGAGCTTGTGAAGGGAAGCACACTGGCAGTCGTGAAGGATGGGCCGCACGGCCTGATCTGGACTCATGCAGAGCAGGTGAACCGGGGACTTCTTGGTTTTTTCGGAAAGTGAATGTCAGTAAAACAAGTCGATACAAGGTTGATATCCCGACTGCCTGCACGTAGATTGCGCGTCACGCCAGACGCGGCCCAGCTTGGATTCGAGCGTCCCGAGCGCTTTAATGCCCCGGGAAGGTCGTTGAAATCCTCGCCGCATTTGCATACACTGCCGGCCGACTTCGGGACGTAGCTCAGCTTGGATTAGAGCGCCTGCCTTGGGCGCAGGAGGTCGCTGGTTCAAATCCAGTCGTCCCGACCACTTTCCACATCCTTCCGCTTGCCCTGCCCCGTGCATCGCGAGTACACTGAATCACAGACGGAGAACGGAGGTCATTCTTATGCATACGGTCAAGGAACTGTTGCGGGAAAAAGGCCATCAGGTCTGGACCATTGCGCCACAGGCCACCGTGTACGACGCGCTGGAGTTGATGGCCGCGAAAAACATCGGCTCGCTCGTGGTCGTCGAACACGGCGAGGTCGCGGGTGTGTTTACCGAACGCGATTACGCGCGCAAGGTCATCCTCGAAGGGCGCTCCTCCAAGACCACGACCGTCGCCGAGTTGATGACCACCGATGTTTTGTACGTCAGCCCCGACGACATCATCGAGAATTGCATGGCGCTGATGACGAACAAACGCCTGCGCCACCTGCCGGTCATGGAAAATGGCAGGCTGGCTGGTGTGGTATCCATCGGCGACATTGTGAAGGTGATTATTTCCGAACGCGAGTTCACCATCCGCGAACTCGAACGCTACATCACCGGCGGGCACAGCTCCGTCGCTTGATTCATCCAGCGCGGTTTCGCGGCTTGAAGAATTTGTAGTTCTTCAGCCGCGTGTCATCGGGGACAAAAATGGCGGCCGAATGCGGGGGAATATCCAGGCGCAGGTTGCCCGCTTCCATGTTCACCACTTGCGGCGGATCCAGCAGATTTTTCATCGGCAACGCGTGATACAGGTGTGAGTACGGCGTGAAAACGATCTGCCGCAACGGCTGCGCCGAATTGTTGATCGCCACCAACGCGGTTTCGTCGATCTTGTCCGTGTGGCGCAGAAACACCAATGCGTCGGCGTCCAGTTTCTGCCCGAGGACAATGAGCTGGCCGCGACGGAACGCCGCGTGCGATTGTCGAATCCCGATGATCTTCCTGTAGAACGCGAGCGTTTCCTTGTCCCATCGGCTCTCGTCCCAGATCATCGGACGGCGACAATCGGGATCGTGACCGCCGTCCATGCCGATTTCCTCGCCGTAGTACACAAACGGCACCCCGGGCAACGTGAACTGCGCGACCACCGCGAGCCGACGCTGCGCCGCGTCGTGAATCGTCCAGCGCAATCGTGGCGTGTCGTGGCTCGACAGCATGTTCCATGACCGCACCGCGCCGCCGTGGCCATAGCCACGATAATACTCGTCCGCCGCATAATTCATCTGTCCTGCGGAAACATCTCCGGCCAGCCAGCCGAGCACCGCATCGCGGAAGTAATAATTCATCACACCGTGAAAGACCTTGTCGTTGTTGCACCAGTCGCCCGCGAAACACATGACTTCCCCGAGCAGGACGGCACCGGGGAAACGCTGGCGCACGGTCTTCCTCATGTCGCGCACAATACCCAAGCCGACGTCCACCGCCACGTCGAACCGCCAGCCATCGACGCCCATGTCGAGGTACTTCTGCAGCACGCTGTCCTTCCTCCGATACAGCAACCTCTGCAGCGCCTCACGGGCCAGGTTCAACTCGGGCATGTGGCGATGGCCGCGCCAGCACTCGAATTCGCCGTTCCCGGTGAACGTAAAGAAATCCTTGTACGGCTTCTTGCCGGACCTCGCGGCGTGGAACCACGGATGATCGTCGCTCACATGGTTGAACACAGCGTCGAGAATCAGCCGCATCTTCCGACGCTTCAGCTCCCAGATCAGTTGCTTCAGCGCCTTCTCACCACCAAATTGCGGGTCGACGGTGAAAAAGTCGGTGGTGTCATACTTGTGATTTGATGGCGCAATGAAGATCGGGGTCAGGTACAACGTGGTCACGCCGATGTCCTGGATGTAATCAAGGTGGTCTGTGATTCCCGTCAAATCGCCGCCAAAGAAATCCTTTCCGCGTGATGGGTTCTCCGGCATTTCGTCCCAGCGCCGGAGCGAATACGCGGGATCGCGGTACGCCGGCAGCGCCAGTTTAGACTCTGACGTGTGCGGCCTGCCGATGGCAAACCGTTCCGGAAAAATCTGGTACGTAATCTGATCGGCCATCCAAAGCGGATCGTTCTTCATGGCGCGGGATTCTAGAGGTTGTGATATGCTCGCGCAATGCGCGATTCGCAGACTCAATCGCCGACCCCCAGGCGGTGGCAGATCATGGCCGCCTTTGCCACCGTCTATGTCATTTGGGGCTCGACCTATCTCGGGATCCGGCTGGCCGTCGGGACGATTCCTCCGTTTTCGATGGCGGGTTCGCGGGCAATTGCGGCGGGCGCCATCCTGTATGCGTGGGCACGATGGCGCGGCGCGGCGAAACCGGAATTCGCCCATTGGCGGGGCGCGGCCATCGTCGGCGGACTGCTGTTGCTCGGCGGAAACGGACTTCTCAGTTGGGCGGAGCAGCGCGTTCCGTCCGGCGTTTCGGCGTTGATCTACGGCTCCGTGCCATTATGGATGATCCTGCTGGAATGGCTCTGGCACCGCGGGCCACGGCCAACTGTCGGCATCGTTTCCGGGCTTATTGTGGGATTTGTTGGACTCGGGTTCCTCGTCGCGCCGCGCCGACTGAGCAACGGGCCAGCCATCAATCTGTCCAGCGCCGCGGTTCTCCTCTTCGCGGCATTTCTGTGGGCCGCCGGCTCGTTGTATTCACGGCGCGCGCGATTGCCTTCCTCCCAGTTGTTGGCGGCCGCCATGGAAATGCTCACGGGCGGCGCACTGCTGATGGTGGCGGGAGCTGTCACGGGAGAATGGACCCGATTCGCGCCCGCGCAGGTGTCTGCGCATTCGTGGGCCGCGTGGTGCTACCTCGTCACGTTCGGATCACTGATCGGGTTCACGGCGTATGCGTGGCTCTTGCAAGTGGCATCGCCGGCGCACGTCTCGACGTATGCCTACGTCAATCCCGTCGTCGCGGTGTTTCTCGGTTGGGCCCTGGCCGGCGAACAGATCACCTCGCGAACCCTGCTCGCTGCCGTCGCCATCATTCTCGCCGTGGTCATCATTGTGACCCGTTCCGCCGAAGTACCGACGGAGGTTTGAGTCAATGCTTCCGGGTCGCCAATGCCAGTTCCTCGGCCAACTGCTTCTCCATCGCTGTCCGCACCAGCGGGTCGCTGTCCTTGTAGAATGCGCGCGCCCAGGTGAGTGCCTGTGAGTCGCCAAGTTTTGCCAGGGCTTCCAGAATATGTGGCTGGGCGCGTGGCGATGCCTTTGCAAATGCCCGGCGCAACGGCCCGATGCTCTGTCTCCCGAACCCGACCAGTCCATCCTCCGCCGCGTACCGCACATCCCACAATTCGTCTCCGAGGGCTCCGAGTAACTTCGGTGTCGCCCGCCGGTCGCCGATACGCCCCAGCGCCTGGGCGGCACGCAGTCGCACCAATTCCTGCCGGCTATCGAGGGCTTGGATTGCCGGCGCGAACGCCTCGTGAGCGCGCAAATGACCGAGTGTGTAGAACGCGACCGACCGTGTTTTCCCGCGATTGATCAGTGGCAGCACATGCGGGATTGCCGCGCGCGCCTTTTCATTGAAACGGGCGAGGAAATAACAGCAGAGGCGGGCCATGTCGTCGCTGTTCGCGTGGTCGATACCGCTAATTAACAAAGGCACCGCATTCGTGCCGAGGTGATCGATTATGTCCTCGGTCTTGACCCGTACCAGAACCTCGGGGCTGTCCACGCGTGCCAGGAGATAGGGTAACACTTCCGCCACGCGCTTATTCAGTTCGTCGGTTGCCGCTTGTGCATCCGGCCGGTCGCTGATGGCGCGACGCAACAGTTGTTCGATGGGTTGGTGTGTATCGACGGGCGCAATTTGGTAGAGACGCGCGTGAGTCGGAGCTATACCAGCTGTAATTTTATCGAGCGACAAATGGGGTGCCTGCCCTGCCACTGCGTTGGTGAAATCACAGTCCAATCCGGCGCCGTACAGCGGTTTCAGCCAGATGGCGTTGTTGGTTTGTCCTTGCGAGTACTTGTTTTGCCCGCCGAGGTCGAGCATCAGCGCGATGGAACCATACTCACGCTTGTCGCCGTCGTGGCCGGAGGCTTGCGACTGCTTGGGGTCCGTGCCTGTGTACACATCGTTGCCCGAGCAATCGAGCAGCATGGCAAACGAGTTGTTGATCGCCGCGCCCTGTGCCGTCGTGTTGCCGGAATACTTGTTACCCCCCGCGCGGTCGATGAGGATCCCGACCGCATAATCGTGGGCCGCGCCCTGGCAGATATGGCCTGCCGTATAGGCATTGTTCCCACCCCAGTCGATCAATTCGCCACTGCTCAGATGAATGCCGGCACCCTGGCAATATTGGTATGCGTCGTAGGTATTGTTGCTTCCCAAATCCAGCAGCAAACCGGCCGAATACCAATAGCTCGCACCTTGACCATAGACATCCGCGACATAGTGGTTCTTCCCCTTCAAATCGCAGAGAATGCCGATCCCGCCGCCTGCATACGGCCGCATGCCGTAGCCGAAACCTTGTGACAGGGTGAAATAATGGTTTGGAAGCCAGCCGCACGGATATTTTCCACCCGCAACATACGAATTGTTGCCGCCCTCATCCAACAGCAAGCCGACCCCGCTCGTGCCGCCAAACCCCTGCGCCATCTGCGCCGCTTTGTACCGCGTGTCACCGCCGCGTTGCCACAAAATGCCCGCGCCGAACATGCCGGCTCCCTGGCAAAACGTGTCCGCTTCGAACGTCTGGTTCCCCTCCTCCGTCATCAGCAATCCGCACCCGAAGAATCCCGCGCCTTGGGACAGATGCTTCGCCTGAAACGTGCAATTGCTGCCCAGCGCGGCCAGAATACCGATGCCGAACACGCCAGAACCCTGCGAAAAACTCCGGTTCGAGATGAATTGATCGTTGCTGCCGAGATCGATCACGATGGAAATGGGCCGGCCGAGCAATCCATTGGCGCCGCCAGCCGAATTCAAGTAAGTGTTGTCCCCGCCCGTGTCGATGATCAGAAACGCCTCGTTGGTGTACACATGGTGCCCACCGCCGCTGACGATGATCTTGCCAAGAGGCGTATCGGTCTCGACCTGAAACTCTCGTTGCATGGAGGGATCGTCTTTTGCCGCTTGCAGAATTACGATGGCTTTGTCGACCGCACCGGCCAAATCCGTGGCGGCTTGGAGGAGCAACCCCCCATTGAAATGATCGCCGGCATTGAGAATGGTCGCTTCCAGTTCGCCATCCTGAAGGTCTAGGTCTGCATCTCGTTTCAACAGGTCAGCAACCTCGTTGGTGCTCAGGCCCAACTTCGCCCACGCCTGTAACTCTACCGGGTCCTTGTCCAACCCGAAGTTCTCGACCGCGAAAGCTGCAAATGGCTTGGCCTGATCAGAGGGAAGCGATTGTTTCAGCATTACTTCTGCGCATCCCACCTGGTCGGCGACCACCGAGACTGCGCGCGCGACAGCAGGCGGCAGGTTGGACAAGAAATGCGAGTCGATTTGCAATGGTTCATAAATCATCCTTATCGCAAAGGCGGGCAGCTCCAACTGCTCCCGAGAAAACCAAGCAAGTTGCCACAATGAACTGACTGCTTGCAGATTGGATACCACGGATTGGCCATACACCGGCAACGTCAGCGGTTGCTGCAGGAACGTGCGCGCCTTCTGGAGGATGAGTTCCGATTCGACGTTCGTCTTCTGGAACGACAAATCGTGCGGCGTCATCTTGATCGCGCGCAAGGCCATCTCGATCGCCTGTTCGTCCCTGGCGTCAAGCGCCGGCGGCAACTCAGCCGCCGCCGCTGACGAAACAATCAGAAGGAGCCAAAACCATCGCGCAAGCATGGCGGAGTTTCTTCCACCGCTGTCAAAATGTCCACTCTCCAAAAGATGGGTGACTAGACGGAAACGGTGACGGGCGCGGTGCGGGAGGGCTGGGAGCGGAGTCCTTCGGCGCGGCGCCTGGCTTCGTCCATCTTCGGGTAGCGGACTTCGCGGTAGCCGCGGACGTCTTCGACGCAACGCAGGGCCTTGACGTAGCGGTCGTAGCTGGCACGATCTTCATAGTGGAAGTTCTCCACCATGTCGATGTACCAGTCACGAAATTCGCGCTCGCGTCGATGCCAGGCCGGCATCACGCGCCGCAGCCAGCGGAGGTGCTTCAGTACGTTGAGCTGCCATTTCCGCGGGCTGAATTTGAAGCGGATATCGCGGCCGAGGACGTTGAATTCGGGCCGGTTGAGGTGGTGATAGATGATCTTGTCGCCGCGCTGTTCGTCGACGTGGTAGCGGTGTTGATCGCGGCGGGTCTTCTCTTCGCTGGTCAACAGGTGGGCGACGTACACCTCGTCCTTGATGACCATCGCCTTGTGCAGGTTCCAAATGACAGCTTTCGTGGCGGCGAAATCGAACTGGCCGGTGTCCTTGGCGTAGATTTTTTCGACGAGATCGAGGTACTGGCCCGCTTGGGCGCCGGTCCCGCCGAACTCGAGAAGGTCGTACAACCGCCAGACGATGTCCCGCGCGGTTTGTTCGCCAAGGCGGATGGAGTTTTCGCTGCGGCGGATGAGGACTTCAAATTCGTGCGCCCAACGGTCGCCGGCGCGGTGGTTTCGTTTCAGGACGTCGACGCGTTCGGCAATGAATTCGGCGTAGGTCTCGCGGAGTTCATGTTTGTGGGCAAGTTCGGGCTCGAAAACGAGTTTCCGTCCGAGATGGAAGGCCTTGATGTTGTCGTCCGCGGCGGAACCCATGGTCTCGCGGATGCCCCACTCGATGTTTTCCAGCGAGAGCGGCAGCAATCCCCGCTGGAAGGCGATGCCGAGCAGGACGACATTGGCGTAGAGTTTCGTGCCGAAGAAATGCTCGGAGATACCGGCGACATTCAGGCCAAAATACTCGTCCGACTTCGTATAGCGGCGGAGTGTGTCCTCCAATTCCGCGACGCTGAAGTCGTCCTTGCCGAGAAGCGTGAGGATCGTGGGCGTCTTGTAGGCGTTCACGACCGCGACCGTGCGCCCCGGGCTGCCGACGCGCAGGTTGCCGGTCGGCGAGAGGCTGCGGGTGGCTTCGAGCGGGTCGATGCCGAGCAATAAATCCGCGTGGCCGTAGGGGATGATGTTGGATGTGTGCCGCGAGCCCTTTGTGAATGTGATTTGGGAGAACACGCCGCCGTTGCGAATCGCCAGCCCCTTCTTGTCGCAGAACAGGACGTGGTAGCCCTGTTTGAATCCCGCGCGAACGAGGCTGGCGGTACTGACGCCGATGCCCTGTCCGCCAACGCCGGCGAGGTAGCAGTGCCAGACGTCATGGAAGCCGGCTGTCTTGGGCAGGGGAATGTTCGACAGATCGATCGTATCGATGGGCGCGGGCGGTTTTTGCGTGCGGACGATGGTGATTTCCTCGAAGGACGGGCAAGCATAGATCTTCGTGCAGGCCGTATCGGCCACACACCATGACAAATCGGTCTGGATTTTGGCGCCGAAGGGAGTCTCGGCAATCGTCAGGCCGGGGCAACCGGTCGCGAGCGTGCATTCGAGGCAGTTCTCACAGACATCGGGGTTGACGTTGACGAACTGTTTTTCGGGGAGGAAACCGTGTTCGCGAATGGTGCGCCGTTCCTCGCGGGATTCGCGGCGGTGAAAGGTGATACCGCATTCCTTGTCGGCGACGATGACTTTCACGCCGTCGCGGAGGATGGTTTCTTCGAGCATCGTCTTCCAGGATTCGCGGTAGGCCGGATTGGCGCGGACGACGTGGACGGCCTGGCCGAGCATGGCTTCGACGATGCGGTCGATGTTCTGCTTGTAGGTGGGTTCACCGACGATATCGACATCCATGGACGGCGTGGGCTGGTGGCCCGTCATGGCGGTGGTGGAATTGTCGAGGATGATGTAGGTGATGTCCTGGCCCTGCTTGAGGGCGTTGGAGATGCCGAGCATCCCACTGTGGAAGAAGGTGGAATCACCGAGGAAAACGACCTGTTTGTTGGTGATGAAGGGATCGATGCCGCCGCCTGTGCCACCGCCGAGACCCATGCCGCTGTAGTTGTGCATGAGATCTTTGGTGGGCTCGAACATGAGCATCGTATAGCAGCCCGTGTCGCCGTGGAACACGAGGTCGACCGGGCCGCGACGGTGATGCTGTTTCATGTAGCGCGGGTCGAGGAAACGCTTCTTCGTTTCGATCAGGACGCTGGCGCTGTCGCGGTGCGGGCAACCGGGGCAAAAGGTCGGCGTACGGAGCGGGATGCGAACGTCGAATCTGTCCGTCTCACGGATCAGTCCGACGGCGCAATCGATGCGTTCCTGGTCGAGAACGAGACCGGGATCGTGAAAAAACCTGCCGAGGGGGGCGAGGCGCTCGACGAGGATGCTGGGGTTAAGGCCGCGGCTGGCGGGGATGCCTTTCAGGCCGACGGGGAATTCCTTGCCCCACACATTGGTGCGGTTCGCGGCGGTGGCGAGCTGGTTGTACTTCCCAACAATCTCGGCGATCTGCTCCTCCATGAACCCGCGGCGCTCTTCGATGACGAAGATGCTGCGGACCTGACGCGAGAATTCCTCGACCAATTGGGCGTCGACCGGGTAACTGATGCCGAGTTTGAGGATCGGCACCTTGTCGGCGACGCCGAGTTCGGCGAGGGCGTGTTCGAGATAGCAGAACCCGAGGCCGGAGGCCACGAAACCGATTTCGGCGCGCCAGCGTGGATTCTTGCGGGCGTTGATGATGCGGTTGACGCCGTGGCGGCGGGCGCTTTCGAGCAGGCGGCCGAACCGGTGCGGCATTCCCTCTTCTTTGAGCCACGTGCGCGGCGGGAGCAGGACGGTATTCTCCAGATCGATCCGCGCGGTATCGAGCTGATACTTGTTGACCGTACTGATGTCGGGAAAATGATTGGGGCGGCATTGCACCGTGCCGCCGCCATCGGCCTGATTGGTGGTGATGATGTAGCCGATGAACAGGTTGGATTCGCGGGACATGCGGAAGCCGAGATCGACCCAATCCTTGAGTTCCTGGTTCGTGCTGGGCTCCATTACCGGCATAAAGATGTGCTTGCAGAGGAACCGGGAATCGGCGGGCACTTGTGTGGAATCACTCCACGGGTCGTCGCCGATGATCACCAGCGCGCCGCCTTGCGGATGCGCGCCCGCGAGATTTCCGAGAGCCAACGCGTCGGTGGCGACGTGGAGGCCGACCGACTTCATCGCGCACATGGCGCGGAGCGGGCCCATTTGGGAGCCGTTGAGCATGGCGGCGCCGAGGGCTTCGTTGTTGGCGATGCATCCGCGGATGCCCTTTTCCTTGTAGAGGGGCGCGACAAGTTCCATCGCGTCGAAAAAGCCCGCAATGGGTGAGCCGGGATAGCCCGTAAGGAGATGGGTTCCGCCCTCTGCTTCGAGTGCGCCCTTGACGAGCAGTTCGTTCCCTGTAAAGACCTCGGCCCCTTCCTCCTTAAGGAATCGTGGATCGACTGTCATGATTGTATTGTCGCGGGGTGGACGCTACCATAGAATGCGGATTGATGCAATTGCTTAAAATGACGGCGCTCGGGTCGCTGGCGGTGGTGGTATTGGCCGGCTGTGGGGCGATCGGGAAGCTCCAGCTTTTCCAACCACCGCCCGTGTCGACGACGCTGCGCATCTACGAACAGAGCGACTCCGCTCTGCCTGCCGAGACGGTGCAAACCGTCGAGTTGCCGCGCGCCGGCCTGAAATTGACCGTCAACCCCTTCCCCACGCTGACGGAACGGGACGTGCAGTCCGCCGACGTGTACAACACGTCGGGCGGGAAAGCGGTGTTTCTGCGGTTCGATCCGCACGGTGAAATCGTGCTCGATGAAATGACCACGCGGACGCGGGGCCAATACATCGTGGTCATGGTCAACAACCATCCCGTGAGCGCCTGGCTGGTGGACCAGCGCATCATCAACGGACAATTTCTCGTCGAGGGCGAGTTTACGGACGAGGAAGCGCAGAAGATCGTGGACGACCTGAACAAGCTGAGCAAGCAGAACAAGCAGTGAGTGGGGTGAAGAGACGGCGGGGGCGGAAGGACGAGCCACAGATTCACACAGGTGATCACCACCCTTCGACCGGGCTCAGGGGAAACTCCGAGCACGAAGGGCACGAAACTCGAAATCCGAATGGCGAAATTCGAAATGCGGTTGTAAGAGGCCTGGTCTGAAAATTGTGAGGCGTTGACCCCGTTTACAAGCGCCCCGTAGACGCCGGCATTGCTCTTGGCTGCGTTCAGTCTTTGACGGCGAACCCGATTTTGAGGGTCACCTGCCAATGATGCACTTTCCCCTTGATGATGTTGCCACGTGTCTCAACCACCTGGAACCAGGACAGATTCTTGACGGTTTTGTGAGCACGTTTGATGGCGTTGGAAACCGCGTCCTCGATGGATGTGGTGGAGGTGCCGGTGAGTTCGATGAGTTTATAGACGGGATCGTTCATGTGTTTTCCTTGCTCCAGAGCGGTCGAGCTCGTTAACTGCGTGAGACTCAGAATCGCACCGCTGCTTGCAATAAGCAAGGCCCCCTGCCAAGCGAATGGCGAAATTCGAAACGCAGGAGCGAGGGCGGGTCGGGCCCTTCGACTTCGCTCAGGGTAAACCCTAGGCAGGGAGTGGACGTCAAGAGTCAGGCGTCGACCCCCTCTTCTTCTTAGCCGCTCGGCTTGGGGTCGCGTATTCACGGGGGTTCCATGGGACGGGGGTCGGGGACGAATCAACGCTCAATGTGAAACGTTCGACGCGGAACGTTCAACGGGGGACGGGCGGGGAAACGACAGAGACCCCTCGACAGGCTCGGGGTGACAGCGTTGGGAAGAAAAGCGACCGGAGCACGCCGACAGAGCGGCGTGGCTACAAGGACGAGGGACGGACCGCGAATGAGATTCGCGGCTACAACGCGGGAAGACCGATAAATGGGCTTGACTGGTGTATCGGTAGTCAGATATGATGGGTGGTCGAAGGTTGCTTTGCATTCGCTCGCGCCCGCTCGGCTCACCCTGGCGGGCCGCCTGCGGCGTTGCGTCTCCTCCGAACGCCTTCGGAGTCGGCTTTGACATAGGGGACCCGGGGCGTGGTTGGGAGAGTTCTTTGACAAGTGAAGAAGGCGTCAGGGATGGCGATAGACGCGACGGGTTGGCTTGCGTGCGAACCTGTGGCGCGGGTGGGTTGTGTCCACAGAGTAGGGAAGTTGGGTGCGGGGGGAGGGGTTACCAAACGAACCCAATTCTAATCAAGCCGGCGTGGAACTTTCAAAAAAACGAAGCCAAAAACGAACCCAAATGTGGGGGTAGTTGGGGGGGTCCGGAGGCTGAGTTGGGGTCGTTTGGCTACCGTTTGGGGCTAACGGAGGGCGATTGGAGGAATCAGATGCGACCCCGACATTGGGGTCGGAGCGGGTCGTTCGTCGAGCTCGGGGCTCGGGTCAGTGCGTAACGGTCTCGGGCGAAGTTCGGAATGACTGGAGTGCTTCGGCGAGGTGATCGTAGAATTCCATCAAATCACCCATGGCGATGAGATTGGCGACCTGCTGGATGGTCTGGGGAAGCCCGACGCATTTGAGGTCGCCGCCGCGGGCCTGGGCTATGTGGGCGAACCCGATCAACTCCTTGAGCTGGGCGCTGCCGATGTAGGTGACTCGTGAGCATTCGAGAACGATGCACGGGGTGACCTCTTCCATCGTCCGCGTCAACGTGGTCGCAAACTGGGCAAACGCCAACGCGTCGACCGCCCCCGTCATTTCGATGACCTCCGCGCTGCCGGTTCGGTACATTTTGAACTGTAGCTCTTGCATGTTCGTCGTCCGTCCCGTTGCCAGAGCATGGGATGTGCCCTGTTCCAAGCCGAGCGCATCGGCACCGCAGAATTCGGCTGGGTACAATTTTGGCAACCGGGCGGGACGATTCTGTGCGGCCCTTCGGCAGGTTTGTACAAACCTCCGCCGATACCAGAATAGAAATTCTTTTCCGAGCGCTACGGTCCGTGCCGAGAAGAGCGACCGCCCCCTTCAGGACGGCAAGACGTGCCTTTTTGCAGCGCAAGGCGACGAAGCGTACCTCCGGACGTATCTTCCGTGGATTCGGTTATGGCGAGGTCCAACCGCAATTTTCGGCGTAGCGCCACCGTCTCGATCCGTGAACTGTTACGGCGTGGCAGGTTTGACCGCGGGCGGTGTGGGTGCTGCCGCTGGCGGAGCGGCTTCGGTATTTTCCGAAGTTGATGGTGGAGTTGGAGCGGGTGCCGTTGGAGCCGCCGGAGCCGTTGAACCTGACGCCGGCTGGTCCGGAGGCTTGACCACGGAAGTTCCGGAACTGACGTCGATGATTTCCATGACCAGCGCCCCGTCCTGCCTGGCGGACACGCCCAGCGCATGCGTGTCAACGGGCGGAGCCACAAATTTCCCGGTCGGCGTCACCAGAACGAATTTCGTGTCCACCCGCTTGAGTTTGAATACGTCACCATCACGGCCGCGCCTGACTCCCGCAGTGTTCTCCAGCCAATAGCTGGGCTTCCCATTGTGTGGCGTGTAGCGGATCCGAATCTCGTCTCCGTCCTGAAGATTGCCACCGGTCAGGTCAATGATGGTAAACCTTTGCTTGGAGCCGATCTTGCCGACGGCAAGTTCCAGGGAATTACTCGGGCTCGTGCCGATATACTTGTTCGCGGCAACCCGAAACGCGACCAGGGTCTCGATTGGCTCCGCCGTGTCCACCTTGACGGCGGCCGGCAACTGCACGGCGGCCGCCACCAGCGCCAGCGCTACGATCACGATGGATGAACATTGGGTTGCTTTCATTTTCACAGTGGTTCCCCGTCCTTGAAACAAGTTTCTGTAGAATCATTCTGTCAACAAGTCAAGTGCAACGGATGAGGGATGGGGTTACACGGAGGAACTGGCGGCGGGTTCGGTGACGGCTGAGAAAGGAAACTCTTTCGATGGTTAGCCGCAGCGGAACCCTCGGCGAGGTAGGCCGGCTTCCACAAACATTCCTGTCCACTTCTTCCGCTCCGCACTCTTACCGCTTCCTGCCGCGCGTCTCCGCCAGAATGATCTGCGGGATCGCCGCGTAAAACGTCGTCGCCTTGATAAGGGCGTCGACGGGGACGAATTCGTCCACGGTGTGGGCGTAGATTTCGTTTTGCGGGCCGAAACCGATGGTCGGGATGTTGTGGCGGCCAGCGGTGGCGACCCCGTTGGTGGAAAACGTCCAGCGGCTGACGCGCGGCTTCTTGCCCAGCGCGAGCGTCGCGGCTTTCACGCCAGCCCGTACCAAGGGATGGCTCTCTTCAAACACCCATGTCGGGAAGAACTTCTCCTGGCCGACCTTCAATCCGGTCCACGCCGTCGCATCGTAGTGCAAAATCTCCACCTTGCCCTTCGCCTTCTTCACCGAGGGCAACCCCTGGATTTCCTTAACGGACGATTGCGGCGTCTCGCCCTTGGTCATGCGGCGGTCGAGGTAAATGGTGCACTCATCGGGCACCGAGCATTGCGACGGCGTTTTGCACTCAATACAACTGACGCACACCGTACCCTTGCCGAGAAACTTGTCGTGCTTTAGTCCGCGCTGGTTGAGCTTGTCGATATCCTTGACAATGTCGGCCATTTTGGTGACGGGATTGTCGCCGCGCGAAGGGTCGGAGCCGTGGCACGAGCGGCCCTTGACAACCACTTTGATCTCCATCCGGCCACGATGACCGCGATAAATGCCAAGGTTCGTTGGCTCGGTGATGACCACGTAATCGGGCACCATCTTTTCGTTCTCGATGACGTGGAGCATACAGAGGCCGTCGCAATCCTCTTCCATGACGCTGCCGACGACCCAGAGCGTGTAATCGCCCGTAAGCTTCAATTGCTTGATCGCCTTGCCCGCGTACACCATCGAGGCCACGGACGTCTTCTGGTCGCACGAGCCGCGCCCGTAAATCTTGCCGTTCGCGACTTTGCCCTTGAACGGGTCCCATTTCCACGCGCTGCGGTCGCCGACGTGGACGGTGTCCACGTGCGAATCGATCATGATCTTGGTTTTGCCGTGGCCGATCTGGCCGATAACGTTGCCCATTTTGTCGAACCAGACCTTGTCGAAGCCGACTTTGCGCATTTCCTGGGCGATGCGCTTGCAGACGTTGCCCTCGGTCCCGCTGAATCCGGGAATGGCGATGAGGTCGCGTGAAAACTTGACGATGTCCTTCTCGTACGACTTGACGGTGCGGCGTAATTGCTCGGCGGAAGTGGTCATGATCAGCAGAATTCCTTTCGTGAATGCGTTTGTTTTAGTATTTTGACTCTTGCTCGTCAACAAATTCGTTGACATAATGCGCCCGTGTTCTACCAGCCGAAGAACATCCAGGAAGCTCTCGGGCTCAAAGCGGAACTGAAGCAACGCGCCACGTTCCTCGCCGGCGGCACGGACATTGTCGTGTTGATGAACCATGGGAAGGCTGCGCCCGAGAACTTCATCGACCTCGCGCACATTCCGGAGTTACAGGCCATCCATCGGCACAACAGCACGTTGGAACTGGCCGGCAACGTCACGCACGCCCAGGCTGGGAAGCTTCCGATCCGGTGCCTCGCACAGGCGTCGCTCAGCGTTGGCGGCCCGGGCATCCGCGAACTCGGGACGCTCGCCGGCAATCTTGCCACTGCGTCACCCGCCGGCGATGGTTCCACCGCCCTGCTGGCGCTCGACGCAGAGGTGGAGTTGACCAGTGTGCGCGGCGCGCGCCGCATGCCGCTGGATAAATTCTTTCTGGATTATCGCAGGACCATGCTCGACGACGACGAGATGATTACGAAGATCATCGTGCCGACGAATTATAAAAGCGATTGGGCCAAGAACGGCAAACGCGGCGCGATGAACATTTCGATTGTGGCGACGGCGGTGGCCATCACGCCCAAGAAGGAAGTGCGCATCGCGCTGGCATCGGTCGCGGCCACCCCCATCCGCTGCTACAAGGCGGAGAAGTTTCTGGCGAAGAACGGTCTGAATGCTGGTACGATTCAGCAGGCGGCGGACATCGTACGCGGCGAGATCAAGCCGATCACCGACCATCGCGCGAGCGCGGATTACAAGGTGCACCTGTCCGGCGTGATGGTGCGGCGGTTGTTGGAGAATTTGGTGAAGGCATGAAGAAGGCGGCGAAGAAAACTTTACCTGCGAATGACGGTGGTCTGTGGCCGCTCCGTTTCACACTGAACGGTAAGAAGGTTTCCGTCAAAGTGCAGCCGACACAGACGCTGCTGGATTTTCTGCGGATCGAAATGGGATTGACCGGCACCAAGGGCGCGTGCCTCGAAGGCGAATGCGGGAGCTGTTACGTGCTGGTGGACGGGAAGCCGATGAATTCCTGTCTGATGCTGGTGCCCCAGGTCCAGGACCGCAACGTGACGACCATTGAAGGCTTCGCGCACAACAAGAAGCTCGACGTGATCCAGCAGAAATTTGTCGAATGCGGCGCGGTGCAGTGCGGCTATTGCACGCCGGGCCTGATTGTGGCCGCGAAAGCGTTGCTCGCGGAGAACCCGCATCCGACGCGCGAGGAATTTCTCGTTGGCATGGAAGGAAACATCTGCCGGTGCACGGGGTACAACAAGATCTTGCGCGCGTGTGAACTGGCCGCGGACGAAATGGGGCTGCAGAAGAAGTGAGCCAACCGATCGACAATCTCGAAGAGGCGGTCGCCAAACTTCACGTGGCGAGCAAGAGTTCCTCGGCCTACGAGAGCGGCCCCACGAAAGTCGTCGGCAAGTCCGCCGAACGCCTGGATGCGGTCGGCAAAGCGACGGGCGAGACGAAGTACGGCCAGGATTTGTTCGACAAGAAATTCCTGTTCGCCAAGGTGCTGCGCGCGGCCCATCCGCACGCCGAGATTCGCGGCATCGACACGCGCGATGCGAAAAAGTTGCCCGGCGCTGTCGCGGTGATTACGCATGGCGATGTGCCCGGCACGAACTTGCACGGCTTGATTCGCCGCGACCAGGAAGTGCTGTGCAGCCGGAAAGTGCGTTACCTGGGCGATGCGCTCGCGGTCGTTGTCGCCAAGACCGAAGAAATTGCCATCGAAGCGCTGAAGAAAATCAAGGTGGACTACAAGGTGTTGCCGAACGTTCTAACGATGGAAGACGCGCTCAAGCCCGATGCGCCGAAGATTCATGCGGAGGGGAATGTTCTCGGCGAGAAACATCTCCGCAAAGGCGACGCGCCCGCGGCGATGCGCGAGGCCGACGTGGTCGTCGAGGACATCATCCAGACACAAACGGTGGACCACGCGTTTCTCGATCTCGAAGCGGGCCGGGCGCGGTACGACGGCAAGCTGCTGACCATCGAAGTGGCCGGGCAATGGCTGCACGAAGAACGGCGGTTGATTGCGCTGGCGGTCGGGTTGCCGCTGGAGAAGCTGCGGATCATCCAGCCGGCGACGGGCGGCGCGTTCGGCGGACGCGAGGACATTTCCATTCAGATTTACCTCAGCCTGGCGGCGCTGAAGCTCAAGGGGAAGACCATCTGCCTGCGGTATTCGCGGAGTGAGTCGATGATCGCGCGGCACAAACGGCATCCGATTCGGGTTCACTACAAACTCGGCGCGAAACAGGACGGCACGCTGGTCGCCGCGCAGATTACGTTTTATGTGGACAAGGGAGCGTACGCGTCGACGGGCATCGCGGTGATGCGCAAGGCGTCGAGCCATGCGACAGGCCCGTACAAGGTGCCCAACGTGTGGGTGGACGTCATCGGCGTGTTCACCAACAACAACCCCTGCGGCGCGATGCGCGGGTTCGGCGCGGCGCAGACGGCGATTGCCTACGAGGGATTGATGGACCGACTCGCGGCGAAGCTCGGGATGGACAAGGCCGAGTTGCGCATGAAGAACCTCATCCACTCCGGCGACGCGGTGACCACGGGCCAGATCGTGCCGCATGCGACAGGACAAGAATGTTTCGAGGCCGTGCTTAAGAAGATCGACTGGAAGAACCGAAGCTACGAGACGGCGGCGCCGCATCTGAAGCGCGGGTACGGCGTGAGCGTGATTTGTTTCGGGCTCGGCTACGGCGATGGGTTCCCCGATGCCTCGCGGGCGCGGTGCAAGCTGACCGCTGACGGGATGGTCGAGGTGTATTCGAGCGGGGTGGATGTCGGCCAGGGGCTGATCAACATGATCGCGCAGATCGTGGCGGAAGAAGTCGGCGTGCCGCTGGAGCGGGTGCGACCCATTTTGGCGGACACGGAATTGACGCCGGAATCCGGCAGCACCTCGGCGACGCGCCAGACGTACTTCACGGGCTCGGCGGTGCAACTGGCGGCGTCGGAACTCAAGAAACAGCTCCAGGACATCGCGGCGGCGCACCTCGAGGAATTGGTGTACGAAATCAAGATCGACAACGGCGGGGCGTACAATGTGTTTCATCCGGAACGGCGGTTGACGCTGCGGGAACTGGCGCGGGAGGGCAAGCGGCGCGGTTTTTCGCTGGAAGCGATGGGCGTGTACAAGCCGCCGACGATGCCCGAGGACACCGCGACGGGCCAGAGCATGCGGGCGTTCGTGACGTATTTGTTCGGGAGCCACGCCTGCCAGGTGCTCGTCGATACCGAGACCGGCGAGGTAAAAGTCGAGCGGTACATCGCCTGCCACGACGTCGGCAAGGCCATCAACCCCGACCAGGTGCTGGGCCAGATTCAGGGCGGAGTCACGCAGGGCATTGGCATGGTGTTGATGGAAGAAGTGGTGATGAAAGACGGTAAGATCATGAACCCGGGGTTCACGGACTACATTTTGCCGACGATCCGCGACGTGCCCGAGATCGAATGCATCGTGCTGGAGAATCCCGATCCCGGCGGACCGTTCGGCGCGCGCGGTGTGGGTGAACCGCCCTTGATCGCCTGCGGCCCCGCCCTCATGTCGGCCATTCAGGACGCGATTGGCAAACCCGTCTGCACCCTGCCCGCGACCCCCGAGCGCGTGTGGCGAACGATTGCGGAGAAGTGAAAAAGGGCGAGCCACTGACTACCACGAATGCCAGCGAACAAGGCGAAGACGGGGTCTCACGCAGAGGCGCTGAGGACACAGAGATTCGAGCAGCCCCGGCCCGAGTTCCTTGTGCACGGTGATCGCCGCGCCAACGACCTTTGAACTGAGTTCGTTCGGTTCCATTGCCAGGGCTTGTTGCGTGCCATGTCCTCTCCACAAGTCATGCAAAAAAGGGACTCCCCTCTCTGCTCTCTGTGTCTTTCAACCCGATTCCGAGTCGGGGCTGCGTGAGGGAAACGGCGCGATTCGCGACGGGGGCGACACTCGCAATCCGCATATCGAAATCCGAATATCGAAGCCGAGTCCGCGAGACATGCGAAGCAAATTCGAAACGCAGTTTTCGAGAACGGTTCGCGCAGCCCCCCCTCCCCCGTCGGCGGACAAGTCGGTGGTGCGGAATGGCGGGTGTCTCCCGGCGATATGTCGGCTGTCGATATATCATGGATGGCGCAGGGGCCGTCAGCGCGCCTGACGTGGGGTGCTAAATTCTTAGCATGCCACGGATACTTCTCGACGGACTGTGGGATAAGCAAGCACCCACCCCTTTATCCCCTCCGAGGAGGGGAAATGGCGGCCGGGACGGCGGGGGGCGATGCGACCTCGCCCCGAAAAGGCCACGTGAAACGAGGTAGAATTCGGGGTAAAGAGTCGGGAGGAGGAGATGGACGCGCGGCAGCGCGTCCCTACCAAAAAGGCGCTTCGCAGAAGCGCCGCTACAACAGGACCGCTACAACAGCTTCCCAATCGTCGTTGAGGTCGGCGGGGCATGTCGACCGCATGTGGACGCGGATGAAGACGGATTATTGCGAGCCACTGATCACAAAGATGGCTAGATCAGCGTCGAGGTTGGGATCCTTGAAAACCTCGGCGCCGTCTTCGGTATTGAGCCCGATGCAGCGGTGAATGCGAATGGATTTCGCGCGGCAAAATTCCTCGAAATCCGCGATGGACAAGAACCGCACATCCGGGGTGTCGTACCACTGCTCGCGAATCCAGCCGTAGCCCCGCGGCGCGCGGCCGTCTTTCGCCAGGATATTGCGCAACGGGCGAAAGGCGAGGTTGGGAAAACTGACGATCCCGATGTGGCCGACGCGGAGGATTTCGTTGATGACGCCGGGCACGTCGCGCACCGCCTGCAGCGTCTGGGAGAGCACGACGCAGTCAAACTGCTGGTTGCCGAACCCGCGCAGTCCCTTGTTGAGGTCCGCCTGGATCACATCCAGGCCGCGGCGCACGCAGGCGATGACTTCCTGTTCGTCAAGTTCCACGCCGACCAGGCGATGATGATGCTCACGCTGCTGGAGACGCGCCAGCAGGCCGCCCCGGCCGCAACCCAAATCGAGTACGCTCGCGTCCGCCGGGATCAACTCCACGATGCGCTCATAATCGATGCGCCGCTGATGAAAGATACTCGTCGGACTGAGCCCGTCCTCCGCTTTGCGGCCAATCGCGGCACCCGGCGGCGGCAACGCGACATCGTCCTCCAGAAACGCGCGGATCAGCTCCCCGTAACTGGCGATCTCGTTGGGCAACAGAAACGCATCGTGCCCGCAGTCACTCTGGACATTGCAATAGCTGACGGGCGCGTTGTTGGCGACCAGGGCGTTGACGATGTCCCGCGACTGGTCCGGGGGAAACAGCCAGTCACTCGAGAAGCTGATGACCAGCCAGCGACTCCTGGTGCCGCGGAAGGCCGTGGCCAGTTCCGACGGCGTGCCGCCGAGGTCGAACAAATCCATGGCCGTCGACAGCGCGATGTAACTGTTGGCGTCGAATCGTTCCACGAATTTCCGCCCTTGATGGCCGAGATACGAGCCGACCGAGAACGTCTTTTCAAATTCGACGGCCTCATCCCGCGGCTGCAAGCGGTTCGCGTCGAACTTTTGGGTCATCGCTTCGCGCGACAGGTACGTGATGTGGCCGATCATGCGGGCGATGGCCAGGCCCACTTCCGGCCCGCGTTCCGCGCCATAATACCGTCCATCGTGATAATCCGGGTCGCGGCGGATGGCGTTGCGCCCGACCACATCGAATGCCAGCGCCTGACTCGTCAATCGTGGGGACGTGGCGAGCGCAATCACGCGGCGGACGCGTTCCGGCCAGCGCGTGGCCCACGTGAGCGCCTGATGTCCGCCCATGGAACCGCCAATGACCGCGCGCAGTCGTTCGACGCCAAGACGATCGAGCAGCCGGCGCTCGGCCTCGACCATGTCCCCGATGGTGATCGTCGGGAAATCGTGGCCGTACGGTTCGCCCGTCGCGGGATTCGTGCTGCCCGGACCGGTCGTGCCGCGGCAACCGCCGAGCAGGTTCGGACAAATGACGAACAGATGATCGGTGTCGATTGGTTTCCCCGGACCGACCACGACGTCCCACCAACCGGGGTCGTCGTCGTCAGTGTGTTGGGCCACGTGCGAGTCGCCGCTGATCGCATGGCAAACGAGCACGGCGTTGTCCCTGGCCGCGTTCAGTTGGCCATAGGTTTCGTAGGCGACGGTCACGCCGGGCAACTCGCCCCCCAGCTCCAGTTTCAGCGCGTGATCGAACGTCGCGGTCTGCACGTACCGCAACGGTTTCGCGTGCCGCGCACTGTCGCTGCTATCGAGGAGGTTGTCACCCATCGGATGCACGGATCATTTTTGCGACACCTTCAGCGCCTGGTCAAGGTCGGCGATGATGTCTTCCACGTCCTCCAAGCCAATGGAGAGGCGGACATAGTCCGGCGTGGCGCCGGTTTCCTCCAGCTCGGCGGGGGACAACTGCGAGTGCGTCGTGGAGGCCGGATGAATCACCAGGCTCTTGGCGTCGCCGATATTGGCCAGATGCGAGAACAGTTTCACCGAGTTGATGAATTTCTTGCCGGATTCCAGGCCGCCCTTGATGCCAAAGCCGACCAGGCCGCCAAAGCCGCGCTTGAGGTACTTCGAGGCGATCGGGTAACTCGGATCGTCCGGCAGGCCGGGATAGGTGACCCACTGGACGAGCGGATGCGCCTTGAGCCACCGCGCGACTTCGAGCGCGTTGGCGGAGTGTTGTTTCTGGCGCAACGGCAGCGTTTCCAACCCGAGCAGAAACTCGTGGGCGTTGAACGGGCTCAACGCCGCGCCGACGTCGCGCAACAACGTCACGCGCACCTTGAGAATGAAGGCGACGTTGCCCATGCCCGGCACGTTGCTCAGGGCGTCCCAGTACACCAGGCCGTGGTAGCTGGGGTCGGGCGTGGTGAATTCGGGGAACTTGCCGTTGTTCCACTTGAACTTGCCGGAATCCACGATGACGCCTCCAATGGACGTGCCGTGGCCGCCGATGTATTTCGTGGCCGACGTGACAATGATGTCCGCGCCGAAATCAAACGGACGGACCAGGCCGACTCCGACAGTGTTGTCGATCACCAGCGGGATGCCGTTTTCATGGGCAATCCGGGCCAGCGCTTCGAAGTCCGGGACATTCAGCTTTGGATTGCCAATGGTCTCGGCGTAAAGGGCCTTGGTTTTCGGCGTGATGGCTTTGCGGAACGCCGATGGGTCGCGCGAATTCACGAATTTCACCGTGCGGCCGAGCTTGGGAAGCGTGTAGTGAAACAGCGCGTAGGTGCCGCCATACAGGTTGTCTCCGGACACGATCTCGTCGCCCAACTGCGTGATGGCCAGCAGCGCGTAGGTGATGGCCGCCGCGCCGGATGCTACGGCCAGCGCGCCGGTGCCGCCTTCAATCGCCGCGACCCGCCGCTCGAAGACGTCGGTGGTCGGGTTCATAATGCGGGTATAGATGTTCCCGAATTCCTTCAGCGCGAACAGATTCGCGGCGTGCTCGGTATTTTTGAAGACGTAGGACGTCGTCTGGTAGATCGGTACGGCGCGCGCACCGGTGGTTGGATCGGGCACCTGGCCGGCGTGGAGCGCCAGAGTGGCAAGTTTTTGTGCGGGGGTGTTGTCTGACATGTTCTTTGTCTCCTTTTTCTGTTATGCCCAATCTTGAAACAGCACGGTGGACAGGTACCGTTCGCCCGCATCGGGCAGCACGGTGACGATGGTTTTGCCCGCGAACTCCGGTAGTTTGGCGAGCCGCACGGCCACGGCCGCGGCCGCGCCGGACGAAATCCCACCAAGGATGCCTTCTTCACGGATCAGCCGCCGGGCGAAGCTGACCGCCTCGGCACTGTCCACCTGTTCGACGCGATCCACGAGTGACAGATCCAGCGTATCGGGGATAAACCCCGCGCCGATGCCCTGAATCTTGTGCGGGCCGGGTTTCAGTTCCTGCCCCGCGAGTTTCTGCGTAATGACCGGGCTCTCCTTCGGTTCGACCGCGACCGAGAGGAGTTTTCGTTTCCTGTCGCCTTTGATGTAACGGGACACGCCGGTAATCGTACCACCTGTGCCCACACCTGACACGAGAATATCGATCGACCCGCCCGACTGTTCCCAGATTTCGGGTCCGGTGGTCTTCTCGTGGATGGCGGGATTCGCTGGATTCTTGAACTGCTGGGGAATGAAATATTTCTGTGGATCGGAGGCGGCAATTTCCTCGGCCTTCGCCACGGCGCCCTTCATTCCTTTTGGTCCCTCGGTCAACACCAGTTCGGCGCCGAACGCGGCGAGCACGCGGCGCCGCTCGACGCTCATCGTTTCCGGCATCGTGAGGACGATCCTGTACCCGCGAGCCGCGGCGACAAACGCCAGCGCGATGCCGGTATTGCCGCTGGTCGGCTCGACGATGGTGCCGCCGGGTTTGAGCGCGCCGCGTTTCTCAGCGTCCCAAATCAACGCCGAGCCGATGCGGCATTTGACCGAGTAGGACGGGTTGCGGCCCTCGATTTTGGCCAGCACCGTGGCCTTCGCGCCGTCGGTGACGCGATTCAATTTCACCAGCGGGGTGTTCCCGATGGAGAACGAGTTGTCTTCGAAGTAATGTTGCTTGCTCATGGTCCCTCCGTTTGCCGCCACGGGGGAGGACTGCCTCCCGCCGCAGCGACGGTTTGGTTTAATTGCGTTAGAACTCCCATTTCGTGGTGATGCCCCAGACGCCGTCGGCCTCGTGATTCAACACGTTGCCGAAGTGGCCGTAGCCGGCCGCCAGCGTCAGGTGGTTGTTCGCCACGTAGGCGGCGTCGATCGTCCACCAATCGCCCTCGGCTTTCACCAAATTGCCGATCGGTTTGTAATCATTCGGTTGCTGGCGGTATTCGGCGGCCAGCGCGATGTTGCCGGTCAGGAACGTCACCACGTTGCCCTCGAAGAGGAAGTTGTAACTGGAGGTGAATCCGCCCAAACCGTTCCAGACGCCTTCGGTTGCGCGACCGCCGAGCTCGACCAGGACCGGTCGCGGCGTTTGCGTGAACATCTTGGACGCGTAGAGCGTGAAGTCCGTGCCGGACTCGTGTTTGAGGCCGGCCAAGCTCAAGTCGCCGCTAAGTTCTTTGTCAATCTCGTGGATACCGTCGTTGTACTTGTAATGTGCGCCGAAAGTCAGCGCCGGAATCCACTTTTCGTTGAACTCGCCTTCCGTCAACAATTGCAGGCGCGCATTGAAGTTGTGCAACTGCACGTCGCTCCGGCTGATGCTCAGATTGGTGGCATCCTTGATTGCCAACGGCAGGTCGCCCAACCCAAGGTGATCCCAGCCGTAACCAAGTTCCAAGCGTTTCCATGGCGATTCGGTCAGGGTCAGGGCCTCCAGGTTGTCTCCGTGTCCAATGTCGACATACGAGAAGCCGACGCTCGGGCGTCCCAGCAGTTCGCCGTTGCGTGGCGGGTTGACGATATAGGCGGACAAGGTGGAGAAAATGCCGCCATTGCCTTCGATTTGATGCAAGGGCAACGGGGCGCCTTTCTCAGGGGGCGCGACCTTCTCCGCAGGTTTGGCGGCTACCGGCGGCGTGTTGGTGTTGGCATCATCGGCGCGCGCGGCGCGCAGGTTCACGAACAATTGGCTGGCGGCGAGCAACGCGGCCAGTACGACGCGACTGGATTTCATAACCGTAGTTCTCTTCTCCTGTGACAGAACTTCCAGTCGCCTGGCCAGTCCCGGTATCATCTGTTGAGTTGTTTGCCTCCAGTGAATCTGGCCGGCATCAAATCCCTTCCATGGACCCCAGGCTGGCTTCGTTTGCCAGGCGGCTGGCCTCGTCGAGGCGCAGCTTCTCCGTCCGCTCGATCTGCACGACCCGGGCGTTGTGAACCACAATCTGCACAACGCCGTAGCGCAACGACCGAACCTGCCGCCGCACGATGGAGAGCCAAGCCCGCTCTTCCTCGGTCAGACCGGGGTCTTCTTTCATTTTCTCGTGAGGCAACGCCGGTATCTTCGGCGCGCCCCGCTCCTGCAACAAACAAACGGGGTGAAGTCTACTGTTGTAGTAGACATATGAAACTCTACTGGATTAATGGATTTATGCAAGAACTTTCTCTCGTCTGAGGTGAACGCCCCCCGGGAAGTTGCAACGTCCACGCCCGTAGGCACTCCCGCCAGAAACGAAGATGGGGATCATTCTCGACCACGCGGAGGGTGACGGCCTCGCGCGGCGCCCTCCCCCATCCTTGACGGTTGACAAATGGGGAATCAACGATGTATTGCCTACTCTATCAGTAGGGACTGTCAACCAGAGGCGCGCTCCATGTATCGCGCGATGAAAGAATCGGATGGGACGTCGGTTGCCGAGCGCAATGGCGGCCGATCCGGACGGGACCTTGTGAACATCGAAACCAAATGCGGGAACCTGTCGATCGTCATAATCACGCTGAACGAAGCGGGCAAGATTGGCGACGCAATCCGTTCGGCTCGGTTTGCGGATGAAGTCTTGATCGTCGACAGCGGCTCCGTCGACGGCACGGTGGAGGTCGCCGCAGGCCTCGGGGCCAGGATCGTGCATCAGGAGTGGCTGGGGTTTGGTCGACAGAAACAGATTGCCGTTGCCTTGGCGCGCAATGACTGGGTGTTCGTACTGGACAGCGATGAACGCATCACGCCCGAACTGCAGAGTGAAATCCGGCAGGTCCTCGCCCATCCGGAGGCGTCCGGCTACCGGGTCGCCCGACTGAACCATTTCTTCGGCAAACCTCTCCGACGTGGCGGGTTGTATCCGGATTATTCCGTCCGCCTGTTCGACCGGCGACTCGCGAAGTTCACGGATGCGGCGGTCCACGAACGCGTGGTCGTCAACGGCGCTTCGGGCACGCTGCGGCATCCGATGATCCATCTGGCGTACGAGAGCGTCGACCAATTCATTGCCAAGGCAAACCGGTACTCGTCGCTGGGCGGAAGGAGAAACCTGCTCAAGGCGGTGGTCAACCCGATTTGGACGTTTTTCAGGATGTACATCCTGAGATTGGGATTCATGGACGGCAAAGAGGGCCTGACCATCGCGGCCTTGTACAGCCGGTACACGTTCTGGAAATACATCAAGTAGGCGGGGGATTGCGGCCGATGAGATTGGTCTACCATCAAGCTCACCCCGGAAACTTTGGTGACGATCTCAACGCCTGGCTCTTCCCCGAGTTGCTGCCGAAAGGCTTTTTTGACGACGACGTGGCGGTGCTCTTCTATGGCATCGGGACCGTGCTGGCGCGGAAGATGCGCCGACGGAGATCGCGCAAGATCATCTTTGGTTCCGGCGCGGGCTACAAGCCCCCGCCTGCGCTGGATGACTCGTACGACGTGTTCTTTGTGCGGGGCCCGCTGACGGCGCGAGCGTTGAACCTCGACCCGTCCCGGGCGATTTCCGATCCGGCCTATCTCATCCGAGACACCGCGTATGCGCGGCAGGAGGTAAAACCGGAGGTTGAGGCATCGGTGATCCCCCACTATTTGAGTATGGGCATGCTCGACTGGGAGAGCGTGTCGCGAACCACGGGCCTCCAACTCATCGATCCCTCGGAACACTGGCGGAACGTGGTCAACCAGATCCGCCGGTCGCGGCTGGTGGTGACGGAGAGTTTGCATGGCGCGATTCTCGCGGACGCATTCCGGATCAGGTGGGTCCCGGTCCGGTTCAGTTACCGATTTCTGGACTTCAAATGGATCGACTGGTGCCAATCCATCGGAGTTGCGTTTGCGCCCGTCGACCTGCCACCGGCGTTTCAAGGGAGCCTCCGCGCGAGGAAACGAGCCGTAAATTTCCTGCGAAACCAGTTGGCTCGAACCGGCCTGGGCCCCGCGTCATGGACCCGAAGACCCTATCGCAAAAGTTCCGATAAAGAACTGGATGCGTTGGCCTCCGTCCTCCGCCACACCGCCTCCACGCACAGGGGTTTCTTGAGCGATGATGCTGTGTTTGAAAACATTCTGGTTCAATTGAGGCGCCAACTCGAACTCTTGCAGAAAACCTTCCCCGATTGAATGTGGGGGAAGACAATCAGGACAGGCCGGCCGCGAAAAGCAGGGCCAGAGCCAAGGCGAAGGAGGAGCTTGCAACGCAACGCTCCTGCGGTACCATCCGCAAGGGAAACCACGATGACAAACCACAAGATTATTGAGCTACCAGAAACGGCGTACGCGGGAGAACTGGAGACCGTGGAAAACCCCCTTGCGAACCCGGTCTGGTTGGACGGTCCGCCGGCCGCGGAAGCCAAAGAGCCGTTGCGTCGGGACGCCACCGAGGAACCTGGCCATGCGCAGGGGCTTGCCGCGCGGCTCAAACAACTCGACGCCTGCCCGCCCGGCTCGTTGAAGTTGGCGCGCACCCAGAAATCGTTGCAGCCGCCCGCCAAGTCCACCGACATCATGGCCGTGGTGCGGTGTGGTTATTGAATGGGTTTGGGCCAATGTTCCAGGAGCAGCGAGCGCAATCATGATCTATCCGTATTGGGACGTGGAATCTTGATGGCGATCATCGCGGTCCGGAACATCTTCGAGTCGCATTTCGCGGTTGGGGGCCGGCTTGATCTGGTCGTCACCGGGCGCCGACTGCGCCGCGTTCTGGTGAGCGGGCTGCTGTTTCTGCAATTGCCGCTGGCCGGGGCGGCGACCCAGACCGAGCCCCTGGCGTTGCTCAATCAAAAAGTGCAGGCCCGCAGTGCGCTGCTGGTGGATGCCGCGAGCGGCCGGGTTTTGTTCAGTCGGAATCCCACTGAGGGTTTGCCGCCGGCGAGCACCGTCAAGTTGCTGACCGCGTTGCTGGTCTATGAGCGGACGCAACTCAAAGGTGAAGTTGTCATCGAGAACGCCGACACGCTCGTCGAGCCAAGCCGCATTCCGTTGCAAGCCGGGGAGACCGTCCCGGTCAAAACCCTGGTGCAATCCTTGCTCATCGGCTCGGACAACGATTCCGCGCTGGCGCTGGCGCGGCACACGGGTGGCTCGGTGGAAAAGTTTGTGGCGACAATGAACGCCCGCGCCCGTGAGCTGGGTTGCACCAACAGCTTGTTCAAAAACCCGAATGGTCTGCCCGCCCCCGACCAGGTGACGACCGCCTGCGACTTATTGAAGATATTCCAGGCCGCGATGGCCGTGCCGGAACTGCGCGAGATTTGTCGCACGCCCAGCCTCCCGCTGAAGACGGCGGCCGGGCTACAAACACTGAAGAACCACAACAAGCTCCTGGGCGTGTATCCCGGCATGGGGCCGGCCAAGACGGGCTGGACGCTCCGTTCCCGACACACTTTTGCCGCGTCGGCCACCCGCGACGGGCGCGAACTGCATCTGATCCTGTTGCATAGCGCGAACAAATGGGCGGATGCGACGGCGCTTTTCGATTTCGGTTTCGGGCAATTCCGCCGCGAAGAAAATGGTTCGGCAGTCGGGGCTGGAAGGCCGCGCAACCAGGCCGGTCAATGAAGCGATGGCGGAAACAACGTGTGCCGACATCCGTATGACCGCGGCTTGATTCGGCTTGAACTGCTGCCGCGCCAGGCATATAAGCTCGATCGTCACCCCGTTTGGGGCCAGCTCCTCTGGCCTACATATGCGTTTTGTCTGTGCGAAGCCAGGAGAACACGATGAAACGGTTCGTTGCCTTGATGTTGAAGGGAATTTGCCGAATTAAGGAGCAGCGAGCGGAATCATGATCTATCCGTTTTGGGACGAGCCGGTCGGTTACGGAATCTTGATGGCGGTCATCGCGGTGCTGCACGTCTTCGTGTCGCATTTCGCGATCGGGGGCGGGCTGTACCTGGTCGTCACCGAACGCCGGGCTACAAAAGCCGGTGACCAGGCGACGCTGGAATTTTTACAGCGACTGAGCCGGTTTTTTGTCCTGATCACGTTGGTGTTCGGCGCGTTGAGCGGCGTCGGGATTTGGTTCGTGATCGGTCTGCTGAACCCGGCCGCCACCGAGGCGCTGATCCACAACTTCGTCTGGGGCTGGGCCATCGAGTGGACGTTCTTCGTCGTCGAGATCACCGCCGCGATTGTCTATTACTACGGTTGGAACAAACTGGCGGCGCGCGAGCATCAAATCGTCGGCTGGATCTATTTCATTTTTGCGTGGCTGTCGCTGGTCATCATCAACGGCATTATCACGTTCATGTTGACACCCGGCCGATGGCTGCAGACCGGAAATTTCTGGGACGGTTTTTTCAATCCGACCTATTGGCCGTCCCTGGTGATGCGGACGGGCGTATCGCTGATGCTGGCCGGCCTGTATGCGCTGCTGGTGGCGACGCGTTATCCCGCCAGCGATTTCAAGGCGCGCACGGTTCGGTACACGACAACCTGGGGCGTTGTCGGCCTCGCCGTAACCGCGCTGTCGCAATGGTGGTATTGGAACGCCATTCCCGCGGCGATCACCACCAAGGCGGTGCAGATCATGGCGACCCCGATGCACGCAATGCAGTACTCCATCTGGCTGGCGGCGATCATCGGCGTACTGCTGGTGGTGTTCGGATGGTTGGGGGCGCGGCGATTGCCGACGGCGGTGGCGGCGATTTTGATGGTGCTCGGACTGGCCTGGTTTGGCGCGTTTGAATCGTTCCGCGAATCGGTCCGCAAACCCTACATCATCACCGGCTACATTTATGGCAACGGCGCGGAGTTGGCCAAAGCCGGGGCCTACACGAACGGCGGGTTCCTCGGCCAAATCCAATACACGACCGGCGACGAGGGGGCGGATTTGTTCCGGCATTCGTGCCGAAGCTGTCACACGCTCACCGGATACAAGGCGCTGAAACCGGCGTTTGACGGCACGGACCGCGCCTTCATCGGGGCGATTGTTCGTTCGACAAACCTGCTCAAGGGCAACATGCCGCCGTTCCTCGGCACGGCCGCCGAGGCGGACAAGATCGCGGATTATCTGTACCAGCAGATCGACAAGCGGCCGCTCGGCGAGGTGTATGGGTTGCAGGGCGAGGGGCTCGGTCGGAAGGCGTATGACATCCGCTGCGGCACGTGCCATATTCTGGGCGGGGTCAGCGACAAATCGAAGTCGTTCGCCGGGCAGGGCCCCGACGAACTCAACGCGATGCTCGATATGAGCGCCGACCTCGGCAAAGGGATGCCGGCCTACACCGGCAGCGGCGCGGAGCGCGCGGCGCTGGTCGCATTTCTCCAGGAACTCGGCAAACAGGTCAAAAAATGAACCTTCCCGATTACGAATTTCTGTCCGCCCCACTCTGGCTGATCACGGTCCTGCACGTGTTGACGTTGACGCTGCATTTCGTGGCGATGAACTTTCTGTTTGGCGGCGTGATCATCACGCTGTACGCGGCGGTCCGGCGGCGCTGGGATGATCCGACGCTGAAGAAGTTCGTGCGGCTGTTCCCCAGCGCGATGGCGGCGACGGTCACGCTCGGTGTGGCGCCGTTGCTGTTCCTGCAAATGGTTTATCCCAAACAGATGTACGCGGCGGCGATTGTCAGCGGGTGGTTCTGGCTGTTGATCATCGCGGTGGCCATCGTCGTGTATTACGCGCTGTACCGGTGCGCGTTCAAGGCGGAGCGGACGGGGCGGATCAGCAAAGTGGCGCTCGGGCTGGCATTGCTCGGGCTGCTCTATATCTCGCTGACGTACAGCTCCGTATTCTCGATGGCGGAACGGCCCGCGCAGATTCACAGCCTGTACGCGCAGGATCAATCCGGCTGGATGTGGAACCCCGCGGCGGGCGACTACGTCCTGCGCTGGCTGCACATGATGCTCGGCGCGATCACGGTTGGCGGGTTCTTTGTCGGGATGATTGGACGCGACGAGCCGGCAGCGTTTGCGTTGGGGAAACAATTTTTTGTGGGTGGCATGGTGCTGGCGATGGTGGCGGGGATGGCCTACCTGCTGACGTTGCTGCCGTACCTGGAGGCGTTCATGCACACGGCGGCGATCTGGGGGCTGACGGTGGGCGTGCTGCTCTCGCTGGGGTCCCTCCATTTCTTCTTTAAGCGGAGGTTTTGCGAGTCGGGCACGATGTTGTTCGTGTCGATGTTGACGATGGTCTATGCCCGGCACACGGTGCGACTGCTGAAACTGGCCGGCCGGTTCGACCCGACTTCCTGGCGCGTCGCCCCGCAATGGTCGGTGTTTATCCTGTTCCTGATTTGCTTTGTCGTGATGCTGGCGGTGGTCGGCTACATGCTGCGCCTGGTGTTCGGGGCGAAGCGTAGCGCATCGTAGCGTTGTTCAACCGCCCGTGATCGGTTGCGGAGAACGGAACGAGGGCGTGTCGACCGCGAATAAAGAGCAGCGTCACGGTTTCGGGGTGGCTCTTGAGTGGAGTTTCGCGTAGTAGGCCATGAACTCCTTGTCGCCGGACAACTGCTGGAGCGTTTGGGAATACAGGGCCCGGTTTCGGGGATACAATTGGCTTAGCGCTTCGTACTGGACGTAAATGGTGGGATGTTTGAGGGCGACAGTGACCAAACAACCATCCACCCGCGAATCGTGAACCCGGGCGAGCCCGGGGATGGCGGATTCCAGAATCCGCGTGTTGGCAACCGAAAGGTCCGAGGTGATTTGGATCAGGGTGTTGACGAACCTGTCGGGGCAGCAATCCGTGACGCGCTGGAGCACGCGACACTGGTGAGTGATATTTGTGCCCTGGAGGATAAAGTCGCTCACCAGATCGTCGGCCTCGTCCCAGTTTGCCGCCGTGAGACGGTTGACAGCGATGACATAGGCGTCATCGTCTTTCCACAGTAAGACTTTGGCTCGATTCAAGGTATTGGTGTCGTGACGGCTCAGGCCATCCGCCAGATTGGCCGCGTCGACTTCGTCTTGTTTGATCTTCTGGGACCGCTCAATACTTCGGCGCTGGATATCCTCGCGCGACTTCTGGATGGCAGCATTCATCTGACGATAGGCTTTGTAGGCGCGTTCGTCCGTGGGGCTGGATCGGCGGACGAATCGCGACGGAAGAATGGTCCGGGTCACGCCGGTATCGGGATTCATGATTTCGAGGCCGGCGGTCAGATCGGTAATGATGATGCCGTCCTGGCACCAGGCATGCGGAGTCCGTTCGGCATGATAGCCGCCATGGAGGTTGGGCAGTTCTTTCAGGACGCGGAGCTGGTTATCGACGATGTCACCCTCGGATGTGAGCCAGCGATTCGATTGCGGGCCGGAGATGATGTTCCAACAGGCGTCGAGGGGCACATGGTGGCCGTTGTCCACTTCCAGATGGCCGAGATCCAACGGGGCTATCTGGACTCCCCGAGGATCGTCATAGACGATCAGATTCTGGCCCAGGGTTCCAATCCACAGCAACGTGCGGAACGGCGCCGGATGCGAGTAGCGCCCGCGAGCGTCGACGGCAAACTTTGGCGGTTCCTCCCACAGCTTTTCCGGTTGGAAGTACATCGCCGGGGTCGACACGATCACGTCTCGCCCGATGGCATTCCACGGTTTGTGTCTCGATACCCAAAGCAGCAGGTGGTCATCATCGGGCAACCAGGTGATAAACGGCGTCCCGTGATCGTAACGGAATTCGTTCGTGGAAGCCCTCGGCGCCAACGGGTAGAGCAACTTGTCCGGCAGACTGACGACGTAGACGCCGCCCCAGTACTCTTCCATCGCGATTTTATCCTGGGATGGTGAGAATCGTAACCGAACGTCACGGCTGGTGGTGTAATACCGGCCTCCACGATACGGAAAGCCAGCGACACCGACGTACGGGGAAGCGGGTACCCTGACGAGACGCTCTCTCTTTGTGCCGTCGAGGTTGATGCTTTCCAGCCACATCTCCGCTTTCACGCGGCTCGGGGGGGCGGGTGGTTTGTCATCGATAAGCGCTTCTTGCGTCGAGACAAAGTAGATTTTCTGGTCGGCGGGATTGTAATCCGCGGCGACATAAAACTCCGACTCGGTCCAGGGCCTTGCGGCGATCCAGTAGACCCAGACGACCGGCGCGACGGCGAGGGCGGCCAGGAGAGCGCGGATCCACGGGCGGAAGGTCGTCAGGACCGCCCATCCAATAAACGAAAGAACCAGAATCGGGGCAACGACCGGCGACGCGATACCCAGAACGCCCAGCGACTGGATGCCTCCCTGCGGCGCAAATGATCCGACCAGGATCAGGCAGGCACAACTCATGGCGACCGTCGGGGCAAGGCACAGGCAAAAGATTGCCAACAGGATTCGGCGAACAATTTTCCGCACGCTCATAAAATGTCCCGTGCATGACGGGACAGCTGTTTCCGGGCCGGGGAACGGGGCAGTCCTTGGCTGTTGTTGATGTAGCAGACAGGGGCGGCGCTTGTCCAGCCCCGAGCGCGTCTGGCGGACGATTGCGGAGAAGTGAGAAACGGCGAGCCACAGACTACCACGAATGCCAGCGAAGAAGGCGAACGCGGAGTCTCACGCGGCCCAGACTCGGAATCGGGGTAAAACGTCGGGCGGTAAGCCTCTTTACCGGTTCACCGGGGGGAAATGTATCATCTTGAGATATCATGGCCATTCCTCTAGAAGCATTCTTGAAATACTATCGCGATGGCAGCACACACCGATATTCCACAAACTGCTGTTGTCAGCATCCTCGCCAATTATGATTTGGGGGGATACCGAAGTTCCAAGCCCATTCTCCATGGCACGGTGCAGACCAATCTCCTGCTTCACACGACACAGGGGAGATTCGTTCTTAAGTACTACGAGAATCGTTCCCGAAACAAGGTCTTGTTTGAAACTGATTTACTTCGATACCTCAACGACAGACATTTCCCATGTCCGGCTGCGTTTCCGAATACACACGGTGACTATGTCGGCACTTACAAAGGAAAGCCCTACGTCATTTTTGAGTTTGTTGAAGGGCGTCATCTGAAACATCCCAGCGCAACTCAAAAACGAGCGTTGATTAGGAAGGTGGCGGAATTACACAACCTCACCAGGGCCTACCAGTCGCGCTATGCAAAATACAGCCATTGTTATGGCATCGACACGTGCCGGACATTGGCGCGAGGGAAAGCCAAAGCCATCGGCACGCTGAACGCGAAGAACAAGTTGAAATGGTATGAGGGCGAACTGTCGAAATTAAGCCTCCCGAAATCCCTGCCGAAAGGAGTCTGCCATTGCGACTTCCATTTTTCAAATGTCCTGTTTACGAACGGGAAATTCAATGCGCTGATCGATTTCGACGATGCCAATTATACGTTTCTCACGTTTGACCTTGCTGCGTTGATCGATCCCGTTGTTTGGTCTTTTGACCACAACACCTGGCCTGATTTCAAAACGGGCGAACCGATCCTGGATTTCCGAGAGGCGCGCAAAATCATCTCCGAATATATGAAGCATCGTCCGCTCCGTGTCGTCGAGCAGAAGCACCTGTTTGATGTGCTCAAATTGAGCATTCTGTTCGATTGCATCTGGCGTTTTGCGCGAGGAGATGCCGAAGGCTTTTTCGAAAGAAGAAAGATCGAATCCCTGAATGCGCTGGGTCGGAGTGAATTTCGCAATCGAGTATTTGCGTGAGGCCGTGCGTAGCAGCCCTTGGGCTCACAGCCGGCGGGGCGGTGGTCTCACGCAGAGGCGCACAGAGCACAGAGGTGGGAAGGTCTCTTTGTGTCGCATCGTTGAGGGGACGATGCGACACGAAGATGCTCCGCCTGAGAGGCGGCGCGCGGGCCGTCAGCGTGTCTGGCGTGGGGTGCTAAATTTTTAGCATGCCACGGATGGCTGCGTACCTCACCACAGGGACACAGAGGACGGAGGCGATGATACCTTCCAGTGGAAGGTATCATGGAATAGATGTCAGGGAGATGGTCCGATCCATTCCTGAGGGGTGATTAAGGAGAACAAATGCTGAGCCGGGTGGGAGGAAGAGGAATCGGTCGGGAAGGGACAGGATGGGCGAAACTCGAAATCCGGATGTCGAAGCCGAGTCCGCGAGACATGCGCAGCACATTCGCAACGCATTTTTCGGGAACGGTTCGCGCGGAACTCCCCTCCCCCGTTGGCGGACAGGTCGCGGCTTCGGCTACGAAGGCCAAGGCGAATGCGAAGCGGAAGGGTCTGTCAAGAGACAAGCGCTGAGCCTCTCTACTCGTCACTTGCATAATAAGTAGACCTGGCCTGCATGCCGCCCTACGAATGGGCGGTGTGAAAGCTGGACTTGCCATTGCGGGAATGCTAGCCTGAGTCCCGCATCGGCGAGAGTCGCTCGGGTTCTGATGGCAGTCAGGCAACGGCTGGGAGAGGAGCCGGGTATGAACAGGCAGGTCTGGGTCAGGCTGGCATCCGGGAAGATGCTGCATCAGGAGAACTGCGTGAAAAGATTCCTGATGATTGCTCTCGTGACTGCGGGAGTAAACACTTTCGTCTTTGGCGAGTCAACCGTGGTTCTCAAGTCAGGTGAAACTCTCCGAGGGGACATTGTTTCCGATACCAACGATGTTCTCCAAATGAGGGCACATAATGCCAGCCGTACAATCTTATATCAAAGAGACATCCCCCACGCCGACATCCAAAGTATTCTGACCGAAAGTCCTGCCCAAGCAGCGGAACGAACGGACTACGAAGCCTACGCGAAGCTCCAGTTGAATCCAAATCAGGAGCAATCGGCAGATTATTGTTCTCAAGTGGTTACGGTATTCCAAAAGTTCCTGACCGATTATCCAAAGTCTGACAAAGCCCCGGCGGTTCAGCAACGCCTCCAAGCATGGCAGACAGAACTCAAGCATGTGTCCGATGGCGAGGTAAAATTCGGTGACAAGTGGATGACCCCCGAGGATAAGAAACCGCTTGTCGAACACTGGCAGAAACAAATGAATGTCCAAGCGGCTCAGGACACTCTGGAGTCGCTCAAAAAGAAACTACCAGAGCTTCAACGGCAGCGAGAAGTATTGGCAAGCCGACTTGCAATGGCACAAGGCAATTTGACGGCTTCTCAACAACAACTTGCGAGCCTTCAAGATTCGCAAGCCCCCGTTTATCAAAATGTTACCACGCCGCAACATTCCGGCCCCGGAAAGGCAGGGGCCAACGCAACGACCACATCACAACTAATGCGCGATGGCTCTGGCAACCCGGTGTATACTACAGTTCCCAATTCCGAAAGAGCGGGGCTGCAGAGCGATATTGCGATGTATCAACTGCAGGTGTCTACCGGTCAGCAGATGTTGGGCACCCTTGACGCAAAGATTCATGGTGTTGAGATACAGATTCCAAGGGCCGAACAGGATTATAAAGTTGCACTCGCACAATTGAATCCACCGCCTCCACCACCTCCACTTCCCATCGTCACACAAGTGGTTGTAAAGGTTGAACCTCCCCCACCACCACCTCCTCCACCTCCGCCTCAGCCGCAGCCGACACCTGAGCCAGCGCCGTGGTACACGAGACTGTGGAAATGGCTTTAGATTCTGATAGCCAGCGCGGCAATCCTCGGAAGTTCAAACCGCAAGGTTCGCAAATCGTCCAAAGCGGGGAGTCGTCTTGAACGGTTCGGCATGGTTGTTGTTTGGGGTGCCGTTGAACGGCATGAGCGGAATGCGGCGGGCGTAGCGGTGGGGGCAAGGGGAAGGGCGTGGGAAAGCACCCACCCCTTTATCCCCTCCGAGGAGGGGAGCGCCGTGACCGCGGTACGACAGCAAGCGGGACGCTCGCCCTACAATGCGGAAGGGCGGCGGGAGGCGATGCGACCTCGCTCCGAAAGGGCCACGTGAAACGAGGTAGAATTCGGGGTAAAGAGTCGGGGCGCCAACGATTGGAAAAGGGCGTTGAGGGGTGAAGAAGGGATGAGGAACACGAACCACACGAATCAGACACGGAAGGCACGAAGGACGGGAGTGCCGGAGTGCCGATGGCCAATGGTCGTGCGGCCCCGAAAGCGTTCGGGGTAAAAAGCCCGACCCTCCGAGCGGGGAGAATGGCAAGCGTGACGCTCGCCCAAACGGAAAGGCGGCGCGTGAGGGCACGCGGCCTACATAATTAATCAATCATCGTCGTCGGGGGCGGTGGGGGCGTGTTTTAACTTGAGGGCGGCGAGGCCTTTGCCGTGGGGGCCGGCGAAGGCGACGGGGTATGGGGCGTCGACGCCTCTGACGGAATGCCAGAGGATGCGGTTGAGAAGGTCGTCGTTGTTGAGGTCGGGTTGGTCGAAGCGCATGGCGGCGAGCTTTTCCCGCCAGTAGCGTTCTTTGCCGTGGAGTTGGGCGATGGGTTTGGGCATTTCGTCGAGGGGGATCTGGTTGGGCAGGGCCGTGTAGGGGGAGAGATCGGGCGCGTTGGTGAAGCAGGCGGACATGACGGGGGCGAGGGCGTCGAGCTGGTTCATGGGCGGGATGCCGAGGATCAGCTCGATCGTGTGGAGCACGGCGGTCTGGTTGTAGAACTGGCTGATGACGGCGTGGCGTTTGGTGTAGGGGCTGACGACGAAGCACATCGAGCGATGGCCGTCGACGTGGTCGAAGCCGGATTGGGGGTCGTCTTCCATGACGAAGATGGCGGTGTGCGGCCAGAATCTGCTGTGGGAGATGCCGTCGATGATGCGGCCGAGGGCGAGATCGTTGTCGGCGATTTGGGCGCGCGGGGTGGGATTGCCGCCAGTGTGATCGTTCGGGAGATGGACGAAGAGGAAGTTGGGCCAGTGACCTGTGCGCTCGGATTCCTTGAGTTCCTGGAGGAAGGCGCGGGCGCGGAGCACGTCGGGGATGTTGAGTTCCCAGCCCGGATAGCGTGGACAACTGAAGTTCTTGAGGACTTCGACGGGGGAATTCGGGGCATAGATGAGCTGATAGGCATCGGGGTTGTCGAGCATGTCTTTGGTGGTGTTGCGTTGCGGGCCGATGCGCGTGGTCGTCGCGCTCCCCTTGCCCATCTCGCCGTAGTTGCGGAAGGACAGGCCGTGGAGCAACACGTCGTCCCAGATGAATCCCGAGGAGGAGAAATAGAGAGGATCGACGCCGAATGTGTCGCCGCGTTTGAAGCCGAACATGGCTTTTTCCATGCCCGCCATGACGTTGCCCTCGGTGACCCAGCGATGACCATCCGACGAGAGCACGCCGTTGCAGTAGAAATTGTCGAGCGTGACGAATTCCTCGGCGATGTGGTGGTGGTTCGGCGTCACGGTGCGACCGAAGACGCAGAGGTTCGTGTCGCCATTGGCGTTGGGAAGGTCGCCGAGAAACTGGTCGTACGTGCGGTTTTCCTTGATGATGTAAACCACGTGCTCAAAGACAGATGGCTCGCCGACACGCTCGGGAACGGGGACGGGTTTTTCGCCGGTTTGCGTGCGTTCCCAGGCGCGGAGCGCTTCGGGGACGCGGGCATTGGCGAGGGCGGCTGCGGTGTAGTTGGTGAGCTGAACGTCGGTGGGGATGCTGACGCGACTGACGGCGCCAAGCGACCAGGACGCGGCCCATTCGCGGCCGTTCTCGTGATCGAACCGGGACCCGAATCCCTTCACGTTCGCGATGTAGAGCCGGTTGCTGTCGGCGGCCACCGCGCCCGGAAACCAGGCGGTGGGAATGAACCCGGTGACGACACTGTTGGTGTGCGACTCGCCGCGGAGCGCCACGACAGCGATGGCGTTGTTGCCCCCATTGGCGACGTAGAGCGTCCGTCCATCGTGGCTCAACGCGAGCGCATTCGGCTGGCTGCCAAATGGGAGAGCGGGATCAGGACGGATCGATACGGTCTCGGTGACGCGCAACGTTTCCGTGTCGATCACGCTGATCGTGTCGGAGTTGGCATTCGCCACGAACAAGGTGCGTCCATCCGCGCTCAACGCGAGACCCGATGGATGAAGGCTGGTGGTGATTTCGCGGAGTTCGCGATTCTGTTTCAGGTCGATGACCGAAACCGTCCCGGACAACGCGGCGCCACGTTTGTCGACCAGCACGGGCGTGCCATAGGAGTCTGCGGTGCGATCGGTCTTGCCGGGGGGACGCCCGCCCCAATTTGAAACGTAGGCTATATGACCGTCGGGCGAGACCACGACGTCATACGGGGCGACCCCGACAGCGATGTCCCGAATGAGCTTGTCCGATTCCAGATCAACGAGGGCCAGACTGTTCTTGAGCGAGAGGCAGACGAACGCGGTTTTCTCGTCGGGCGACAGGGCGACGCCGCAGGGGTTGGAAAAGCCGCGCCCGCCCGGGCCGAGCAGGGTGGCTTTGCGGGTGAACGTCAGCGAGCCGGCGGATGAGACGTCACCGTCCCAGAGCGTGTTGTTATTCCCCGTGACGTATACCCGTGTGCCGTCGCGGCGAACGGCGATGCCGTGGATGGAACTCCCCTCCCCGATCCCAACCTGTTCACGGATCTGCCACGTCTCGGGGTCAATCACGAGTACTCCCTGGTCGTATTTCACAAACACGCTCTTGCCGTCAGGCGACAGGGCCAAATCGATGGCCCGACCGCTGAATGTGAGGGTGTCGCCGGCGGGTCTGATGAGCTGCATCGTGGGAACCAGATACGTCCCGTTCGTCTTGGGACCTAGTTGGCCGACTTCTTGCGCTGAAGTCAAAGGTACGGAAAGAGATATAAAGATGGCAACCGTGAGGTCATTTACAGTCATGTTCGCCTAGACTAGCGTGGGGAATCTGGAATTCAACGTCGAATTGTACGCTCTCAATTTGTTGTCGACAAGCAGCTTACGTAATGACAACAGCGTTTGGTTTTTATTGAACGACTGTGTTCTCCCTCGTCTCAATCACCGGATGCCGCGCTCCGCAAGTTCATTGAAGCGGGTTAGATGGGCGACCCGAATCCGTACCGTGATTTCGCCCTGCCTCCTCCTCCAGTGCAAGAATAAACCCGGCGATCTTCTCCCGCCACTCGTCGAGCGTCGCCTCTTCGACCCCCGCTTTCTCCGAGAACCGCGGAATCTTACCGCAGATATCACCGCAAACGACGACCTTCTGTGTGCCGTTGGGCACGTCCACGTCGAACCCGGTGACGAAGTTCGTGTTCGGAGCGCACGACGGAGGAGGCGTCGTGACATTCCCACTGGTGCAGGTCAGCCTCGTCTTCGAATCCGGTGAGAAGCCGCGGATTGTTGCCCTGCGCCAGCGCCGGCCCACCAGGCACCAGTGCCGCGAGCAAGAGCCAAAATGCCGTTCGCATCGATCCGGGGTTTTAGTTGAATTACCAACCAAATTACAGTATTAATGCGGGACAGATGAGTATTGCAAGCGTCGCAGAAGCGCCCAGACAGAAACGAGTCAACCTGCGGCGGCCCGACATTATGGAGGCCGTTCGCGAGCAGGTCGAACAGCATTACCGCAGTCAGATTGTCGAGAAGCTGCGGCAGCGTGGCGGTGTGCTCGAAGCTGGCGGACTGAAAGTGCGTCTCGCCAAGGAATTCGGCTTTTGTTACGGGGTGGAGCGCGCCATCGACCTCGCGTATGCGGCGCGCAGGGTGTTTCCCAACCAACCCATCTATATTTTGGGCGAGATCATCCACAACCCCGAGGTAAACGAGCAACTCGTCGCGATGAGCATCAAATTCCTCTCCGGGCCAATCAAGAGCGCCAACATCGACGACCTCAAGGAAGACGACGTCGTGATCATCCCGGCGTTCGGAGCGGAAGTTGCCACAATGGACAAATTGAAGGCAAAAGGCTGCCAATTGGTGGACACGACCTGCGGGGACGTGATGAGCGTTTGGAAGCGTGTCACCCAAAACGCCAACGAACAATTCACGTCCATCATCCACGGCAAGGCCAAACACGAGGAGACCAAGGCGACCAGTTCGCGCGCCACGGCCAACCAAGCGGGCCACTACCTCGTCGTGCTGAACATCACGGAAACCGATTACGTCTGCAATTACATCCGTCACGGCGGCAACAAGGCAGAGTTCCTGGCGAAGTTTGGCGGAGCGCACTCGCCGGGCTTCGATGCGGATCAACACCTCACGTCCATCGGCGTGGCCAATCAAACCACGATGTTGCGTAGCGAGACCGAAGAGATTCAACGCCGATTGCGACAGGCCATGGTGGACCGTTACGGCGAACCGGAAATCGACCGACACTACCGGATGTTTGACACGATCTGTGGCGCCACGCAGGAGCGACAGGACGCGCTGATTCATCTGCTGCAGGAGCCGCTCGACATGATGATCGTCGTGGGTGGTTACAATTCCAGCAACACCTCGCATCTGGCCGAAATGAGCGAGGAGCGCATGCCGACATACTTTATCCGCAACGCGAGCAAAATCCTCTCGGATAAAGCGATCCTGCACTTCAATCTCCACAAACAGGAGGAAGTCCTCGCCGAAAACTGGCTGCCAGGAGGCAGTATCTACGTGGGTATCACCGCGGGCGCATCTTGCCCGAACAATTTGATCGATGATACGGTTCGCCGACTTTTCAACCTGCGCGGCATCAACGTGGACGAGATGATCGCAGCCACCGAAACCACCGCGCCGCATCCATGATCACCGCACGGCCATGCACCGATTGCGTCTCGCATGGCAATCTTGAAACCTTAAGCACTCCTGACATCTTATGGATAAAGCCCCTCTAAAATTCCGTTCCACATCACTGGCCGATATTGACCTACCGAAGGAGGTGTCCGGCCTGCGCGATCTCGCGTACAACCTGTGGTGGACGTGGAACCCGCAAGCCAGACGCATGTTCGCGCACATCGAGCCCGGCTTGTGGGCCATCTATCGCAACCCGGTCGAGTTGCTCATCAACATCGAACCTCACCACTGGGAAACCTTGCTTGAGGACGAAGTATTTCTGACGATGTACAAGACCGTGCTGCGCGAGTTCGAGACGTACACGAAGTCGCTCAACGACACCTGGTTCGCCCAAAACCATCCCGGCTATCAGGGTGGACCGTTCGTCTACTTCTCGACCGAGTTCGGCTTCCACGAGTGTCTGCGCATTTATTCCGGCGGCCTTGGTGTCCTCTCGGGAGACCATTGCAAATCTGCCAGCGACCTCGGCATACCGTTTATTGGAATCGGCCCGCTCTACAAACACGGGTACTTCGAGCAGGAAGTCGAACCAGACGGTCGCCAACAGCATTTTTACCCGGCGTATGATTTCGCACGACTGCCCATCCAACCCTTGCTGGGGGACAATGGCCGGCACCTCACGGTGACCATTGATTTTCCCGACCACCCTGTCTACGCGCGGGTGTGGCTGGCACAGGTCGGTCGCGTGCCTGTGTTGCTTCTCGACACAGACACGAACAAAAACAATCCCGCTGACCGCCCGATTACGGGACAGTTGTACGTCAGCGGCCGCGAAATGCGCATCTGCCAGGAAATCGTGATCGGCGTCGGAGGGGTGCGTGCGTTACAGGCGCTCGGAATCGAGCCGGCCTGCTGGCACATGAACGAAGGCCACTGCGCCTTCCTCGGCCTCGAACGTATCCGCAATTACGTCAAGGGCGGATTGAGTTTTGCCGACGCGTGTAAAGAGGTCGCCAAGAATTCCATTTTCACGACGCACACACCGGTACCCGCGGGTAACGAGGCGTTCGACATTGGATTGGTGCGCAAGTATTACAAGAACTATTGCGAGGATATCGGCATCTCGCAGGATCAGCTCATTGATCTCGGCCTGTCCAGCCCCGGCCGTGGGAATCAGCCGTTCAGCCTCACCGTGCTGGCAATCCATCTATCCACCTTCTGCAACGGTGTCAGCCAGCTCCACGGCAAGGTCAGCAATGACATGTGGCGGCACCTCTACAAGAACCTGAAGCCCGGCCAGAATCCCATTCAGGCCATTACCAATGGCATCCACACCCAAACCTGGATGGGCTACCAAATCAGCGAACTCTATGATAAGTATCTTACGCCCGCCTGGCGAAACAACCTCATGGATGAGTTGTTCTGGAAACGTGGCGTCGCGAATATCCCCGACAAGGACTTGTGGGACGTTCACAATCTCCAGAAGGAGAATCTCGTCCGCTTTATTCGCGGGCGGGAGCGCGCTCATCTGGCCCGACATGGCGCGTCGCCGGACGACCTGCGAGACGTCGAGGAACTGCTCAATCCCGAAGCATTGACCATCGGGTTCGCGCGTAGGTTTGCCACCTACAAACGCGCGGACCTGTTGTTCCGTGATTTCGACCGTTTGCGCTCGATCTTGAAAAACTCGGAGCGCCCCGTGCAGATCGTGTTTGCCGGCAAAGCGCACCCTGCGGACAAGCCTGGCCAGGAATTGATTCGTCGCATCTTCGACATCTCGCGGAACACGGATTTGCATGGCCACATCGTCTTTGTCGAAAACTACAACATGCGCGTGGCCCGTATGCTCGTTCAAGGGGTGGATATCTGGCTGAATAATCCACGCCGTCCCCACGAAGCCAGCGGCACCAGCGGCATGAAGGCCCCCGTGAATGGCGGAATCAATTTCTCCGTTGCCGACGGCTGGTGGTGTGAAGTGCAAAACCCGGATGCGGGTTGGACCATCGGGAACAGCGAGGAGTCCGACAACACGGACAAGCAGGACCGGGAGGACAGCGAATCCCTCTACAGTATTCTGGAGGACAAGATCGTCCCGCTCTTTTACAAGCGCGCTGCCAACGGCCTTCCCGCTGGGTGGATCAAGATAATGAAGACCTCCATTGCCACGGTCACACCGCGGTTCTCCACCGCGCGCATGGTGCGCGACTACACGGAACAAGCCTACCTGCCCGCCGCCAAACGCGGGGGTGCCGTCACAGCCGCTGCGGAACAAACGTGGTAGGAGACGTTGTTGGTGGCGCGGAGGACCGCATCTCGTTTACGAAGAAGGCTCCCAGCAGCAGTAATCCGTAAAGCGGGATGTAGCTGACCACAAACTCCAGCCACGGGCTCTGCCAACTGGTCATCACGTTCAGCATCACGAGCGAAATGCCGAGAATCACACCCCGTCCGCAGGTTGGTCGGTGCACGATCCGAGCCACGGCAACTGCGGCTGGGAAACCAAGGATCACAAAGTAGTGGCCCCACGCCTCCGAGATTCCCCCTAGCATCGCAACGCTGAGCAAGCAAAACTCCAGCTCGAGATCCGCGTCCTTCTGTCTTCGTCCGGTTCGCCAGCACAGACCGTATGCGAACGCAATCAGTGCGAGACCGATGGCGGCCCCAACTGTCATCCATCCATGTAATCCATTCCATTCTGGCTGCAAGCCGTGAACGGACCATGCCGCGCTTTTCACGAACGACGGTATGGTGAAATTAAAGTGTCGCGCTTGCGTGACCCACGCTTCCAGCACCGGTACAGCGTGTGCCCAGAACTGTTTCCAAGACCACCAACCCGTCGCCAGTACGACCCCAATACTCCACGCCAAAGTTGCGCCCAAACATTTCCAGCGTATTTTCCAGTTGGCGGGCGCGCGCCAGAGAAACCACGGAAGAAGCACAACGGGGAAAATCTTCAGCCAGCCTGCCGTGGCGATCACCAGACAAGCCGCCGCCGGTCTTCCGCTTCGCAGGAGTTTGTACGCCACCAGAATCATCGCCGCGATGAGCAACTGACATTGCGAAAAGTAAAAATGCCAGTACACCGGCGCCGATGCCATGATTGCGCCGCACACCAGCACCCGCGCCTGCGTGGAAAGCCTTGACGATGTCAACTGCCCCATTACCAACAACACATACCCCAGGCAGACTGTCTCCAACAACGTCCACAGCCAGAATGCCGCACGGGGCGGTAATGCGGCGAATGGAGCGAATACCCCAACAAGGAAGGGTGGATTCGTCGCTGTCGGGATACCAGGAGTGTAGTGGAATCCCCAGCGGTCGTACTCCGGTTCCAACGGAGTGGAATAGACCCCGGCGCCGGTCAGCAACAAACGACTCGAGATGTAGTAGTGGGCAAAATCGTTGCGGACAGCTCGGGACGGGAGGACACGCGCCACGTGTACAACCCCGAACAAGGCGAGCCCCAGCGCCAGTGCAACAATCGCCCAGCGGTAACGGGTATGTTCCACGATCTCAGCGTCTGGTTTCAATGTCTGGAGGCTCAGGGAACGCGAACCAGCACTCCGATTGCTTTCATGAGACGCCGTACTGCATTCGTGCGGCACGCACCGTGTTGTGCATGAGCATGGCAATGGTCATTGGACCGACGCCACCGGGCACCGGAGTGATAAGTGATGCCTTTTGTGAGACCGCATCAAAATCCACGTCTCCGACGAGCCGATAACCCTTGTCTGACGTCTTCTCCTCAATGCGATTAGTGCCCACGTCGATGACCACGGCCCCATCACGTACCATATCGGCCTTTACGAACCGGGGTGTGCCAATCGCAGCAACCAGAATATCGGCGGATCGACAGATCTCCGCGAGATTCCTGCTCCGGGAATGGCAGACGGTGACCGTTGCATTTGCGTGCACCGCCTTCTGCGACAGAATCAGTGAAACGGGGCGACCGACGATCCGGCTCCGGCCCAGCACCACGACGTGGGCTCCGTCGATCTTGACGCCACTGCGGATAAGAAGTTCGTGGACTCCGGCGGGCGTGCACGGAACGAAACCGGTTGGGTCGCCAATCGCCAACTTGCCGACGTTCAATGGATGAAAGCCATCGACATCTTTGGCCGGACTGATGGCGGCGAAAACCGTCTCCTCCGAAATCTGCGACGGCAGCGGCGATTGGACCAGGATGCCATGAATCTCCTGTTTGAGATTGAGGTTGTTAATGCCGTCCAGCAGGTCGCTCTCGCGGATCGACGCGGGAAGATTGACGCGCTCCGAATGTATCCCGAGTCGGGCGCACATCTTGTCTTTCATCGAAACGTACGTGACACTGGCGGGATTCTCACCGACCAGAATCACCGCCAGACCAGGCGTAACACCACACTGGTTCTTCAGCCGCGCGATCTCGACGACAGTTTCGGCGTTGATCTGTTCCGCGATGACCTTGCCGTCAATAAGTGTTGGAGGCATCGCGCCACGACTACCAAACCATGTCGATGCGTTCGACGCTGATGACAGGATACCGGTCGCCTTTGTGCCAGCGCTGGGTCCCCACGATGCGAACATGCTTACCTACGTACTTCGTCAGATTCAAACCGGGAGCTTCCAGATACGCCACGCGAAAACTAAGCCGATCCGCCTCCGGCGTTCGCAGCTCGAAAGCTGCGGGCGCGTTTGATTCGGCCACAGAACCCAGGTACCCGTCTTTGACGGCGTAAGTCACTAGCACATCCGGATCGGTGTTGACGACACTCACTGATGGCCCGATCGGGGCCGCAACGGGCGGCGTCACAATCTCACCGGAATTTGCCGACGGAGCTCGTTCGGGTGATGCAATCGGAGCCGGCGCTACTTGCACATCCACCAACTCAGCGGCGATCCAGCCACTGCAGTCCGCCGTCGGCTTGATCTGCGCCCAGTCACCCTTCTTCTGGACAATCTCCACCTTTGCGCCCTTTGCCAACTTGCCGACATCCCGATAACTGGAGCCGGGGCCGCAACGCACGTTCAGATTGTCGACATCGGCGGCATCGTCCACTACATGCTTGGCGCTGACGTAACACTTGGCCGTTTCCGGTAACGTGATTCGCAACCATTCCAATGATTTCTCGTGTTCGGTCACCGTCTTCTGCTCGAGTACATCCACGGTGTCGCCCTTATGGAGTTGGGTGATGACCTCGGAATGCAGTGTGGGGCGGGAGCGCACATTGCTGTGTTCGCCCTTTACCGTGCCCCGGGTCGCCGTACCCGCAGGAGCAGCCTGCGCCACCACGATTGCTCCGGAATCGGCACGGCTGGGGGCCGCGCTGCAGAGCGCGGCGCACGCAAATGCCAGGCTAAGCGCGAAAAGCTGCCGGTGAGAATTGCATAAGTGTGTATATTTCCTCATGAGTCAAATGCCTCCATTGTGTTGTTGCCAAGTTCCCCAATTCCACCGGGCCTACCGCAAGCCGCACGAGCCGCTTCACGGGATGGCCGACGACCGCCATCATCCGGCGAATTTGTCGCTTCTTTCCCTCGCGGAGAACCAACCGCAATTCGGTGGTGTTCTTCTGCGAGCGCACCTGAAAAATCTTGTCGGCGTGCAATATCTCGCCGTCGCTACGTATCCCCTTCAGCAGGCGCGCGATTTCAGCGCTGGTCAATTCCCCCTCGACCTCCACCAGATAGGTCTTGCTCATTTTGTAACGCGGGTGGGTCAGCCGCAAGCTAAAAGTGCCGTCATTCGTCAGGAATAACAAACCCTCCGTGTCCTTGTCCAAGCGCCCGACCGTGTACAGCCGGGGCAGCGTCCGCGGGAGCAGATCAACGGCGCGTTGGCGGCGGTGTGTGTCGTGGTTGGTGCACAGGAACCCGGCGGGCTTGTTGAGCGCGATGTATACCTTTCGCTCAATGACGACCGGCTTGCCGTCAACGGCCACGGCGTCGCATTCCGCATCGACTTTCGTCCCGAGTAATCGAACTGGCTGACCATTGACCGAAACCCGGCCGGATTCGATGAGTTGCTCGCAACGGCGTCGGGACGCTATGCCCGCTTCCGCAAGATACTTTTGCAGCCGGACGAGCACGGTGGTCGGGTGACTACTCCGGTTTCGTCTTCGGCAGACCGAAGACCCGCTGGCCATCTTTCCAACGACCCTGCTTCTTCAGCACCTCGACACGCTCGAAGCGCTTCAGGACATTGCGGCGCGCCTGAATTTTGCTGGCTCCCTTAAGACTACGATGTTGTGACATGGTGACTTCCTGAGTTAACGCTTGAGTGTCAGTTTTAGTGCCTCGATCTTCGCGGCGACCTCGTCGCGGTACACGGGGGTTTTACCAGATTCCATGTACTTTTCAAATTGTTTTATCGCCTCGGACGGATTGGTGTCCTCATAGAGCAGACCGAGTTTGTAGTACACCAACGCATAGTCAGGACGTAATTCCAGCGCCTTGTGGTACGAGCCCAAGGCTTTATCACGGTCTTTCATCTGGGCGTAGGCATCTCCGAGACCGCTGTACGCCAGGGCGTATTTCGAGTCCTTTTCGATGGCCTTCTGGTAACAGACCACCGACAGGTCGGGCCGCTTTTCAAAAAGATAGATGTCCCCCATGGCGTTGTTGAAATAGGGGACACTCGGGTCGATATCGATTGCCTTCTGCATGGCAGCCTTGGCTTCCTTGTCACGCAACTCTTGAAGATACAAGATACCGAGGCTGTAGTAGGCGTCCCCGTTTTGCCGACCCGCCAGCTCTTCGAGTTTCACGAATGCGGTGAGATGCATCTCCGCCCCGTTCAGGTCGCCCTGCTCCTTCAACAACACCCCGAGATTGTGGTGCGCCCGCCCAAATTTCGGGTCCACCTCCAATGCCTTCTCGTACGCGTGACGCGCCTCGTCCTTGCTGCCGACGTCGTCGTACAGCAGTCCCAACTGCGTCCACGCGTCCGGATCGTTTCCCTTGATATCGAGATACCGCTTATAGTCATCGATGGCTTCCCCCTTCTGGCCGAGCCGCTCGCAGGTAATGGCCAGATTGTAAAGCGCATCCAGATGCTTCGGGTAAATCTTCACCGCCTTCTCATATTCCTGCTTCGCGCGCGCCAGCGAGCCGCCTTCGACGAACTTGTTGCCGCGCTCAAAAAACTTGTTGGCTTCCCCCACAGCGCCTTTGTCCTGCGTAGAGGTGTCCTCCGCCCTCGCCGCGGTCACTGGCAATGTTGCGACGAGTACCGCGACCATAAATATTTCAATTACCCGTTTCATCCTTCCCCTCTTTTTTCTTGAGTTTGTCCAATGCGGCCTGGGCGCTCTTGGCCGTCGAACTATTCGGAAACTCGCTCACCAATTGTTCCAACCGGGCCCGCCCCTTATGCTTCTGTCCGACTGCCAACTGGCTTAGCCCAAGGCAATACAGGGCTTTGTCCTTGTCCTTGTAATCCGGCCAGCGCCCCAGCAGCTTCTCGAAGCTGTACGCCGCTTGCCCATATTCGCCGCGCTTGCCGAGAGCGAATCCCAACGCAAACATCGCCTTGTCCGTGTAGCCGTACTGGTTCTCCTCGTCGTGCTCGATCACGTTGCGCAGGTGCGGTTCGGCCAGGCTCTCGTTCCCCTCTTCCAAATAGGTCTCGGCCACCTTCCAATTCGCCTGCACGTCCGCCGGATTCTGCATCGCCAGCCGCCGCGCCTCGCGGAAGGTCAACTTGCTGCGCTTGGCCTCGCTCAATTTCGTCAGCAACTGCTCCTTGTCCACCAACCCCGCCACCCGTGACATCTCGTTGCCCTGCCCGTCCAAAAACAAAATCGTCGGCGCACCGCGCACATCCAGTTGGCGCGTTTCATCCGCGTCCTTGCCGGCATCGATGCGCACGCACACAAATTCCTCCGCCGCCGCCATGACCGATTTGTCCGCGAGCACGCCTTCCTCGAGTTTCTGGCAGTAATCGGAATCGCGGAGAAACACGTACACCAGGATCGGGTTCTTCAACTGCCGCGCTTTTTCCTTCGCCTCCGACAACGATCGCACCCAGCGGATGCCCGAGTGCAGCTTCGACAACGCCTCCGTCGCCGCCTCGCGCACCGCATCTGCCGCGTCCGACTTCGCAACCTCCTCCAGCCACGGAACCGCCTCGGCGCGTCCGCTGTTCTGCAGCGCCAGCACTGCCGACCATCGCACCACTTGGTTTTCATCCTTCAAACAGGCGCGCACACGTTGCAAATCCTCGTCGGCATCGCTCACCTGCAACAATCCCACGACCGCGACCTGCCGCCGCTCAACGCTCGACGACGCCAACATCTCGCGAAATTGCTTTTCGACGCGCGCCCCGCCCGCGTGCGCCAACGCGTCCGCCGCCTCGGCCCGGTCTTCGTCGTTCGTGCTGCCGAGTTGCTTGATCAGGTCATCAACCTGGTCCGCCCGCGCCAAACCAACAGACCCCAACAACAAACACGCGGCCGCAATTTTCGCAACGGAAGAACGCAGCCATCCGAGATAGCGCCGCTCACCCGCGAGAATTGGCAGAAATATGATTTCAGGCACCTCGTAGCTGTGCGTCGCTTTGATCGCGCTCGTGATTGCCCCCGTCCGTCCACGGGTCGTCTTGATCAACAGCAGGCATTCCCGCGCGCCTTCGAGTTTGCCCCGCCACCAATAATGTGATTCCAGTCCGGCCACAATGTTCACACACGCCGCCAGTTTTTTCGTCAGCACGGCCTTGGCGACCTGTCGCGCCTCCGCTCGCGTCGAACACGTCACCATCCCCACCACGGCATTTGTCATCGCTTTTTCCCTTCGATTATCTCGATCACTTCGGTCAACTCCGTGATGATGTGGTCCGCGTCCTTGGCCCACGCGGCGTCCTCATCCCCGTTCGCCAGCAACGCGCACGGCGCGCCTGCGTTCTTCGCGCAGAGCACGTCCCATTTGTAATCGCCTACCATCAACACCTCACCCGGCTTCGCGCCCCAACGCTTCGCGATCTCCCAAATCGGCTCGGGCGCGGGCTTGTACGGCCCGTCCTCCCTTGTGACAACAATCTCGAACTTCAGGTTCAATTTCCGACACACCCCGTCCACCGACCGCCGCGTGTTGCGGGTCAACAACGCCGTCGGCATCCCCCGCCGCGCCAGATCGTCCAACAACTCCCGCGCACCCCGATTCAGCCTGGCCTCCGCCACCCCCGCATCCTCGAACTTCGTCATGATCGCCTGCACCCGCTTCCGCTCCGGGGCCGACGCTTTGGCCAGATAATCCAGCATATCGACGTCCCCGATCCCCGCCTCTTCCTTGATTTTCACAAAATCAAAGAACGGCTCCGTGATCGTCCCGTCCATGTCAAATATGACACCCCGAATTTTCATGTGAACCGCGATACAAACACATCCGGACGGAAATGCCAATACTCTACGTGCCGTTTCGTCCGGTTGGCACCCCGTAGCCGCATGGCTTTAGCCTGCGCGCCAGCCGTCCGCCTGTCGTGCGGTTTCCGGATTGTAGGGCAATCATCCAAAGGATTCAGGGGACTCTTGATAGCGAGAAACTGAGCGATGAGCGCCGGCAAACGCTAGGGGAAATCGCAAAATCCTGCGGGGTTAAGCCAAAAGAGAAGAGCGATGCTGGCCACGAGAAGCCAACCGGGTGAACGACGACAGCCCTTGCCCGTTTTTGCCCCCCCGGTTTCCTCAAACGACCATGCCCTGTTCCCCCGTCCCCAAAATCGCCTCTTGCACCTTTCCGGTTCAGTCCTATATTGGCGAAACATGTAGCAGTGTTAGACCCATGGCGATGTGATGACCAAAGAAGAAGCAATCCTACTGGCGAAGTCCCATCTGACTGAGGAGATGAAGTCTCGGTCGTCAAGCGGTCATGCGGAGCGAATCGACCAAGAGTATATGACGACCAACGCTGAATGGCTCAGCAAAAAAAAGCGCGAGACCGAGCAAAAACTCGGTACGCCATTCCCGCCGATTGACAAAGCCGCCATCGTTCCCCACTGGTTTGTGACGTTTACTGTCCTTGCCCACGAACGCAAGCCAGTCGCACTGGAACCTCTCGGTTTCAACATTTATGACGATGGAACCGTTCAACAACTCCCCAGTTGGCCACTATCCATTGGCGACGTCCTTGGTCTTGTTGACCAAGGAAGTGCGGGGAACGCTACGTAGTCGCCCAATCCCCCGCCGTGCCGTCTCCGGATTGTAGGGCAAGCGCTCCGCTTGCCGCCGTTCGTCTCTTGGCGGCGCCACGCTTACCCCGAATCGTCTTCGAGGCCCTGTCGTCGCCGCCGTCTTCGGTTTGTTCCCCGTAGCCGCACGGCTTTAGCCTGCGCGTCGCGCCCTTGCTATTCCCGCCCGCCGTCGGTAGGGACGGTTCTCCGAGCCGTCCGTCTCGCCGTGCCGTTTCCCCCTTTGGAGTGCGGCGACTCGTCGCCGCTTTGCCCTTGCAGCCGCGAATCTCATTCGCGGGAGCTTCAACGGCAAGGTGCGCGACGAATGTCTCAACGAACACTGGTTTACCCTGCTGGCCGAGGCCCGCGTGCTGATCGAACAATGGCGTCAAGACTACAACGAGCAACGCCCGCACAGCGCCTTGGAGAATCGGACGCCGCTGGAATCCGCGCGAGCGGCGGCCAGCCCCCATGGAGGCTGTGAGGAGATGGAAAGCATTGAACAACCGTATCCGTCTCATGGAGTACGCCATCGTGGCACAATCCGCCCCATCAGACTAGACGTGGCCGCTCAGCCGCATACCCCTGCAAGGGCGACGGCTGGCAATTCTCGTCCTGCCCACTACGAATTGGCTGGACATCCGTGATCACTGGCCCGAAGTAGTCGCATCGGTGAATGCGCTGAAGCCCGGAGATTACCGGGCGTTGCATTGGACGGTCCACAGTCGCCCCAGACCGGGGTAAAGTGTCCGCTCTTGCGATTCTTGCGCCCACGTGAAACGTAGTGAATTTTTTGCGCCCCGAGAAATGGGGTAAACCCACATTCTAACTCATTTCCTGGCCGCCGGTGACGTTGAGGGCCACGCCATCTCCAGCGCGAAATGTGTCACCTAACCTCGGCAATGTTACAAGTCACCAGGACTTGCCGGTGTTTCTGGCCCTGGTATTCGTAGGTCTTGTCCCGTCCAACGCGGTAGGTTGCTTCGAGGCGTTTTCCGTCGGCCAGAACTGGGGTGCGCAGTACGAGAGCCTCTTGGTCAGAGCTCACGACCTCGTAGGAGGTTGCCTTCTGCCCAGGATCATCGCCCGGGACCACGAAGAAGTGACGAACCAGATCGTGGTCGGTGGCGCAATCAACGTAATTGATTCTCGAATCGCTTTTAAGATTCTCGGCCCATTGTGCGAAGCTCGGCAGCGCCGGAGTTGCCTCCCCGCCCGCTTGAGCCGCTATCTCCTTGTCGGTCGGCGGGAACCGGTCGTGATCGCGGTAGTATTCTCCCAGGAGAGAGTTGACGTAATATTTCAGGTTACTGCGCACCACTTGTACCGAAAGCTCTTGAGGCGAGAGAGCCGCTTTCTTGGCCATTGCCTCCTGGTATGGCAGCACGTCGCTGGCCTGCAATTTGACTGCCCGCACGCCCTCGCCTGCGCCCCGTTCCAGATCCCTGACGATTCCCGCGGCAAGGTCGCGAGCCAAACCGTACTTCTTCAACGCGTCTTCAATCCGATGCAGGTCCTGGGCTTTCAGTCCTTCGCGGTGAGCCGTGAAAACGTCCGCAAGACGTTGAGCAAACTTGCGCACCTCGCTGTAATCGGCGTATTCCTCCGCTTTGGGCAATTTGATCTCTTGCTCGGTGACTGTCCAATCATCTCCTTGGCGTTTCGCGAGTTTTACATGTTGGACGCCTTCTTCATAATCAAAATAGGAGACGAGAAATTCCACATTATCGTGCATCCAGCGGCTTTCGTCGGGGTTGGCATGTCCGGTGATGTTACATACGGTCTGGTCCTTTTCGGCGGCCAGATTAACAATGTGTAACTTCTTCTGAACCTTGTCTCCGGTCGGCATCTCCCAATAGGCTATGCGTGATCCATCCGGTGAGAACACCGGCTGGACCGCACCACCCTTTGGCAGATGGGTGAGTTGTTCAGGCTGTCCATCGGGCAAGGTCACCATAAAGAGATTTCCGTCGGTCGGAACGCCGCGATACCATGAGCCACCTCGACCAAAGCCAGCCGAATAGACCAAGCGCTTCCCGTCCGGGCTGAACACAGCCCCGGCACCTTTCAGCCCCGTTGACTTCACCTCGCCGGTAAGGGTGTCGATCAAAACGATTTCATGCCCTTTGGTTTGGTAATCTTCCCCCTTCGAGATGGCCAACCAGCGGGAATCCGGAGACCAAGCCGGAGCTGTTTTCATGGCTCCCTTGAGCAGGACCGCAGGCTTGAAAGTTTCCAAGTCCATGACCAATAGTCCGGCTTCATACCGATCGTCCTCCAGTCGCCTGCTTCCCGGGAATGCCAGCTTCCGCCGGTCTGGGGACAACTGAATGTAAAGGGGTCGCCATCCTTCCAGAGGCAGGATCCTCGCCTTTTCTCCCTGTGTGAGATCGACCAGGACCGCTTCATCGTCGATTAACGGATGTCCAGCGTTATCGGCAATCGGTTCTACGCCGTACAGTACGCTGTGGACCTCGACGAGTGCGAGGTTGGCATTGACCGACTGTACAACCTCGGGCCGTGTTCCAATGAAATCGGCGACATGCCGAATCTTGCCCGTCTCCACGTCAACCGCCAGCAGCCGGTGCAACAGACCCGGATGCAGCATGACAGACACTAACACCTCTGCGGAAGGTTTCTGGCCCGGTTGACTCATGCGCGTGGCCACCCACTTGCGCAAGTACTCGATGTGCGGGACTTCGGCGGAGGTAACCGTCTGCTGGGCGGTATCGACCGTCGCCCGATTCCCCTCGGGCACGACTTGCTGCTGGCCGCCGGCTTCCAAGGCGACGCTGCCGGAAAGCACCGTCAAGACGACGATCGCTCGCGGTAAAATGCCTGTCTGGTTTCTCATGACTTGGTTCTCCTTTTCTGGTTCTTGCTCCGGATAGACGCGCACGTGAAACTCGGTACCCAACACGCGCATGGCTGTCCCGGGGGTGGTCATGGTGAATCTGGCGCGCGCATGCGCGACTTGGGCTTGAATTTCGCCACGCAGCAGGCGCCAGGCTGGGGATTTATCGGATCGCGGCCCCACACATTCGGCTTCTGTGCCAGCGGCCAGCCACAGCCGGCTTCCGTCGTCGAGGCGAACCTGGAGGTCACCCTGCGGCGCGACCCTTACCCGTTCTCCCGCGTGCAGGGCATCATCCGGGCTCAAGGACTTCTCGTCGGTTGCGCCCGGCGCCAGGACATAGGCCAGGTGGGTTTGCTCAACCTGTCCCACCGCCGCCATAGGACCGCTCCCTTTTACGGCGCGGCGATGGGCGGTGGCGAGCAGCAGACCTGTCAGAATGGCCATCAGCGCGGCTGTCGCCGCCAGCCAGGGGATCGTAAGCCTCCTCAGGAACATTCCAAACTGCAGAAGTCCTGTCAGCCGTGAGGGAGCGGTCCGCTGTCTTGTGGCTCGCTCAAGAGTGGCTTTGAGTCTCCCCCGCGCCGCCGCCCATTGGACATCGTCAGGTGCCCTCGCACGGATCGCTTCGATCACCGGGCGGAGTTTCCCCAATTCGTCGTCATCATTGGAAGGTTGCTTGTGTAACATAATTTGCCTGACCTCCGTTAGGCGCCGACGTGTTCGAAGGTTTCGCGCAAGGTCTTGCGAGCACGATGGAGAATGACGCCGACCAGATTAATGCTTAAGCCCATCTGCGTCGCTATGGCCTCATAGGAGAACTCCTCGAAGTAGCGCATGGTAAAAACCTGGGCGTCACGTTCAGGGAGCGCCGCCACGGCTTGCCGCAAGCGGTCCATCTTCTCTTCGATGGCGGGTGCCCCGCTTGGCATTAACTCTTGGGGAGGGTCATCTTCATCAAGCGGCATTTCCCGCCACCGGCGTTGCCTTTTTGCCCGCAGCAGATCCAGCGCCGTTCGCGTTGCCATCGTGCGCAGGTAAGCGCCCCAATCTTGGATGGCCTCGGGTTTGATTTTACTGCCCCATGCGCGAAACAACTTCAAGAACACCTGTTGCAAAACATCTTCTGCGTCATGGGTGTTATCCAGGATGCGATGTGCCGTGGCGAAGACCAGCCGGCCATATTGATCGGCCAATTCCGACACGTACTGATCGCTTCTGCCGTTCATGCCGGATTTACAGAAGCCTTGCTCATCGCCTTCCGCCAACATAGATGTCTCTACAATCGATGACGAACCAGATGGGCGACTTTCTTACAAAAAACGTCTGGTCGCGATCATAAACTTATACGGCGGGAAGGCGACCTGCCAGGGGGCTGGACTCATATGGGTCACGTCCCTTGGGGCTGTTGCCCAAATGCTGATTTGTTGGGGAATCGGGGTCACGTCCAGTCCTTGTAACAATTCGAAGTGGCGCCCAGCCCGGTCTCCGGCGGTAACCCCCTCCCCCCGCCGCCAGCCTCAACGAATTTCCTGCGCCTCCTACGATACATTGCACTACAATGTATCGTGTGACGGGCTGACGCCTGGTACTACCAGGTATCGACGACCTTTGGTCTCAGTGTTCCACACACCACAAGAGGCTCCATATTCGTATTCTGACACCCCGAGTTTCCTTGGAAATCGAGGGCTCCGGATCGAAAAAAACATTTGGAAAACACAATTCAGTAATTTGGGCAACAGGCCCTACTCATTGTACCAATTCGGCGTGGCGCTCAGCCCGGTCTCCGGCGGTACCCTCCTCCGCGCCGCCCGCCTCAACGCTCCCGCTCACCTGCCGCATTTTCGCCATGCCGAGCGACTGCACCTTACGCTGCGTACATCGCAGTAAGATGGAAATTTCGCCTCGAGAATTCCTTCCAAAACCACATCACTATTGACTTGAACGGCCTCCAGGATACATGCCATAAATCTAGCTCCTGCAGGAGAAGACGTGACGCCGATGAAAAAGGTTCTCTTTCTTACGGTGATGATCGCCTGGGTGTTGGGTGCCGGGCCACAGGTGCTCGGCGACGGTTCGTTTAACTACAATCTGGACATTGACTATCCAGGGGATATTTTGACGCTCTCCTTCCAAATCTTCAATACCAGCCCCGAATCGGGGCCGAATCTCACGAGCTTTTCGATTGCGGACTTTTATTCCGTCTCGGCCCCCACCTTTAGTTCCCTACCGGCCGGGTGGTCAGGTACGGCGACGTTGACCAGCCTCTGCTTCTACACCGCCACGTTCTCCCTCAACAATCCGGGTGCCGCCATTGCGCCCGGAGGATCGTTAAACGGTTTCGCGGTCCAAGGCACAAAGCCGGACTCGGGAGGCTGGTACGGAGAAAACGTGCCCTATACAGTTGGGTTTAGTGACAATTCGACTTCCGTGGATCCGGACGGATTCGGCGCCTATAGCACCGTCGTCCCCGAGCCGGCTTCTGATTCCTTGGTCTGGATGGGCATTCTCGCACTGGTTTTCGCCAGCCGACACTGGAAACTGCGCTCGGCAGATTCGAATCGGCGTCACGTCTAATCATTGCAACAATTCGGAGCGACGGTAGTCCCCCTCCCCCCGCCCGCCTCAACGAATTCCCTGCGCCGCCGGCGATACATTGCACTACAATGTATTGTGTGACGGGCTGATGCCTCGTACTACCAGGTATCAGCGATCTTTGGTCTCAGCGCCCCACACCCTCCACGCCGCCCCAATCCCTCCCGCAGCTATGGATCGTGCTATCCATAAACCGCAGTGTCACCCTACCGTCACACTCCTTGTTTCCTTGTTTTCCTCGCTCTTTGCTCCGATAATATGGAGCAGTCAGGCAAGCCATGCGAAATACCGCATACATTGCCGTCATTGCCTTTGCGCTGCATCTGATGTTCGGATGTGCGACATCCAAAGATCAGCAGGCCGGCCAGCCCTCACCTTCGTTCACCTCGTCCGATCTATTGGGCTGGGTCTTTGGAGCGGACTGTAGTGACGACTTAAGCAAGAATAACCCGAATCGCGTCAGATAGCCCCCCTCCTCCCGCCGCCAGCCTCAACGAATCTCCTGCGCCACCGGCGATACATTGCACTACAATGTATCGTGTGACGGGCTGACGCCTGGTACTACCAGGTATCGACGACCCGCATCAGCCCGCCTCAGATCCACGGCCCGTCAGGCGCCTTCAGCTTGCCTGACTTGACCGCGGCACCCAAGGCGGCGTGATCCAACACTGTCTGCTCCGCGTAAGCCAACGCAAACTGCGCAATCGCCTTGTCCAACTTCGACGAGTTGCCACAATAGCCGGCAATGGCCGCCGCGTCGCCCGATCGCGCGTGCGCCTTCGCCAGGACCTCTCCGCAGACCTGTCCATACTCAATCAGCGCGGTGCTCTTCAACTCGGCCGGGTGAATGACCGCTTTGTGATCGGCCAGTTGCCGCACGAGGTAATCGCTTCCCTGGAGGGTTGTCCACCCCACAAACGGGTCGCTCACCGTTTGCAGGCGGCGTTGGCCTTCCGCCACCCGCTGGCCCTGATTCGGATACACCGGCGCGCCGCAAAGATACCGCGCGTAGCACGACGGCAACTCTTCCTTGACCTGAAGAAACAACGGGTCATCCGGCCCATTTCCGAACAACAGCACCACGTAGTCCCGCGTGCCCACGCTGCCCGTGCCGACCACCTTGAACGTCACGTCCACGGGTCGATAGGCATCCAGCACCTGTCGACGGTCCGCGCCGAGTGTTAGACGATACGGAACCAGCGCAGCGAGTACGGCCGCGGCCGTTTTCTCCGGCACATGATACAGCAGCGGTCGACGGTCGTGAAACCGTGCCGCGTTCCCTCGCGAACGAACTGTCAGTTTCTTCAGGGTCACGTCGGGGGTCGCGCGTTCGGCCTTCTGCAACACCGCACCCACCGGCCCGCTCACGGTATGACGTCGGACCTCCCATTTGGCCAACCCGAGCACCTTCATCCGCGAAAACCGGTCCATGGACTCGCGATAGGTTTCCACAAACGCCCGGACTGCCCCCACGCAATCCCGTTTCCCGCCGCCCGCCTCACTCCCCGCCAGAACCAGGCTCGTCGCCAACCGCTTGACGTCCCATTCCCACGGCCCCGAGATCGTCTCATCAAAATCGTTCAGGTCGAAAACCAGATGCCCGTCCGGCGCCGCATACGCCCCCAAATTCTGCACATGCGCATCCCCGCAGAGTTGGACGCCCAGACCCGTGGTCGGCAGCGTCGCCAGATCGCCCGCCATCAGCGCCGATGCCCCGCGAAAGAACCGGAAGGGCGACACATTCATCCGCGCCCACTTGATCGGCAACAAATCCGGTTGCCGTCCCTGGTTCGCCGCGACCAGCGCCGCCACCGGATCGGCCCGGCGCGCCGACGCCTTCCACACCGATTGGTCCACCCGCCCGACCACATCCCGACGGCTCTGCCCAAACGCCCGTCGCTCCTTCAGCGGCGCAAACCGGTCAGTTGAGATCAAGCCTCTGCTCATGCGCGCTCCGTTTCATTCCAACGGCAATCACACCACAGCCCGGCGAAAAAAGCCAATGTGGAAGGAGTAACGTCGTCGGTTGATGCGACCACCGTGCCCCCCTCTTCTTACTGTAGCCGCAGGCTTTAGCCTGCGTGCTGCTCCCGATCCCCCTTGCCCGCACCTCCAAACGTGCTACATTCTCCGCGTCAGACAAACTGGCCCGCGCTGGCGTGCGGGCCTCGACCAACCAAAAAGGAACTGACATGTCCATTCGACCCGTCCACAAGCTCATCAAATCCAAACCCACACTCGAAGGCGCGGGCGTCCACCTCCGCCGCGCGTTCGGTTTCGGCAGCACCTCCGACACCGATCCCTTTCTTCTCCTCGACGATTTTCGCAACGATATCCCCGCCGACTACCTCGCCGGTTTCCCCTGGCATCCCCATCGCGGCATCGAAACCATCACCTACGTCCTCGCCGGCCACGTCGAGCACGGCGACAGCATCGGCAACCATGGCTCCATCGAAGCGGGCGACGTCCAGTGGATGACCGCCGGCCGCGGCATCATCCACCAGGAAATGCCCAAGGGCGACCAGTCCGGCCGCATGCACGGCTTCCAGTTGTGGGCCAACCTCCCGTCCTCGCTCAAGATGACCGCGCCGCACTACCAGGAGGTCAAATCGCCCGAAATCCCCAACATCACCGACGACGACGGTACCCAAGCCCGCATCGTCTGCGGCAAGTTCTGGGGCAAAAAAGGTCCCGTCGACGGCATCGCCGCCGACCCGATCTACCTCGATGTCACCGTCCCGCCCGGCAAACGCAAACGCCTGCCCGTCGACACCTCGCGCCACGCGTTCGCCTACGTCTTCGCCGGCTCCGGCAAATTCTGCAACGCCTCCGGGCCGCTCGCCGTCCCCACCGAAAGCGTCGGCTGGCTGGATACCGCACCCCCGTCCGAGGCCGACGACCGTTCCCTCGTCCTCTTCGATAGCGGCGACGAAGTCGTCGTCCAGGCCGGCGAACAAGGCATCCGTTTCCTCCTTGTCTCCGGCAAACCGCTCAAGGAACCCGTCGCTTGGTATGGGCCCATCGTCATGAACACCCAGGAACAACTCCGTCATGCCTTTGAAGAATTGAAAGAAGGTACCTTCCTCGAAACAGCCGGGGGTAAATAATCGGTCTGCTGTCGCAGCGGTCTATGACTGTCGAGTCGTTTCGTCGTTGTAGGCCGTGTGCCCCCACACGGCGCCTGCTATCATATCCCCCCTCGGACGGTTGCGCCCTCGCGCTACCGCCGTAAACCGCCTTCTCTTATATCTCCTTCTCGCAATTAATCATCCACGGCGTGCCGAACCTGTCCACGAACATCGCGAACCGTTGCGCCCAGAATGTCTCCTGGATCGCCATGATGATCCGCCCCTTCTCCGACAGTGCCTTGTAAACCCGCTCCGCTTCGGCCGAGGTATCGACGCCAATCGACAGGAAGAAACCTTGCGGCTTGTCAAAACGCTCCGGCGGCGCGTCCGACCCCATGAGCACCTGGTCGCCCACCGCCAGCCGCATGTGAATGATCTTGTTCTGCCAGTTGGGCGCCGTCTGTTTTGACGCCGGCGATTCGCCGTAGGTCATCTTCATCGCAATCCTGCCACCCAGGCATTTCGCATAAAACTGGAACGCCTCGTCACATTGTCCCTCAAACATGACATACGCATTTAATTTCATGATGCTCTCCGTTGGTTGTGAACTCCGTTGGGCACTTCGTCACTCTACCACGTATACTTCACCGTGTACGTCACGACCTGCTCGCCGTCTTTGTCCACTTTCACGGGGAAATGAATCGTGTTGGAATCGTACTTCGTCCATCTCTGGTTCGACTCCGTGATTTCCCAATTGCTCCAGCGGTAAAGGGTCTCCTTGACCAGCACTTCGACAGGCTCGGCCTTGTGGTTGCGGACGCGAATCTCGAAACTCTCAGTGATGACGTGGCCATTGACATCGATGCTGAAATTCGTCCGCTTCCGCTCGCCGACGATATCAAACGCGTCGCCGATGTGCAGCTTGACCGTCTCATCCTTGGGCGTGTGGTCGATCTCATCCTCACCGATGAACTCCAGCGACCCGTCCGCCTCGTCGCGCTTGTATAGCCGCACCTTCCCCTTCGGCAACGCCATCCCCATGTGGTTGTCCTTCGCGTTCTTGACCTCGATGATGACGTTCACCTTCTTGTTACTTTCCTCGCTGCCATAACTGGCATCCTTGTTCAATCCGCCATAAAACTGGAACTGCGGCGCGCCTTGATACAGAAAAACCTTCTTCACGGGGACATCTGCCGTCTTGAGCAATTCAATCTGCTTGGTCTGGTTCTGCGCCACCGTCGCCGGCCGCCCCAGCGTGTACAGGTGATACTCGAAGAACGCCTTCTCCTCGAAACCGGCTGCCTCTTTCAACATGCCTTGGGCGAGATAAGATCTCGCTGCCACCATCGGCACCGGCTGCTGGACCCGGCGCACATCTCCCGCAATCAACTTCAACTTCGCGTCCTTGTACGTCGCGCCCGATTGGTTGTTGATCGTGACCCAGCCGCCGAGATCGAGCGCCGTGTCCTTCGCATTGAGCACGGCGTTGTAATCGGCCTGCCAGTTGATGCCGGCGGTTTGATACGCCACCTCGATCAATTGCTCGCCCACCTTCTCGGTCGCCAGTTTCCACACCAGTGTCGGCTTGGTGATCAATCCCTCTGGCAACGCGCCAAACTGGATGTCCTTCACATTGTCGCCGCGCTGCACCATCACAATTCCGCCCTTCTCGCCGGCCTGCCGAATCACGAGTTGGTTGCCATCAAAACTCTGCAAGGTGCCCAAATAGTGCGAGCCGTCCTTCGTCAGCACCTCGATCGGCTTGTCGATGTATTTCTCCAGAAGCTTGTCGGCGGAGACCAGGTCGTACTCATAGTTTTGCTCCAGCACGGCGGCGTCCGGATCAGTGATCGACTTGAATTGCACGCTCGTCCCGTCAATCTGCGACGCCACGTCGGAAAACCGGACCGTGCCGATCTTCTCCTCCACGTGGACCGTGCGTCGCTCGCGCACGACGCCGAAATTCTGGTTGTAGATCGTTAGCGCGACCCCCTCCTCGTTGGTTGTCGTGGCCGCCGTCCCGTCGCGCAGTCCAGTTGCGGTGACAGCGAGAAAAAGCAGAATCATCAGCCTGTATCGCTTCATAACGTTCCTCCGTGGAAGTTCGACCCCGTTACCCTACAAGAGTTCCGCCCGACGTGCGATATTTTCCATGAAGCTTTCCAAATGAAACGGACTCCCTATAATGGTACGCAGCATGGCTTCCTGGAAATATGACGTTGTCATTGTGGGCGCAGGACCAGCCGGTATCACCGCCGCCATCGCTCTGGCGAAGGCGGACATCCCCGTCCTTGTGATCGAGGCCGGCGTGTTCCCCGGAGCGGAAAACTGGTCGGGCGCGGTCTATTTCACGGAAAATCTCGCCCAACCCGATGTTCTTGGTGAGGAAGCGGTTCGCAATTCCGCCTACGAACGTCCTGTCACCAAGCGCGGCTTCTACATCTATAACGGCCACTCGCTCGTCGGCCTCAGCTATCGCAATCCGTCCACCTTCGCCAATTGCTACACCGTCCTTCGCCCGACCTACGATCATTACCTCGCCGAACTCGCGAAATCCTTCGGCGCGCACATTCTCACGGAAACCACGGTCGACGGCCTGCTCCGTGACGAGAACAACCACATCATCGGCGTTCACACCGACCGCGGCTCCATTTATGCCGACGTGGTGTTCCTTGCTGAGGGCGATGCGTCGCAGCTTGTCTCGAAGGAAGGCTACGAACGCACCATCGACCCCGGCGCGCCGCATTTCCTCCAGGGGATCAAGGAAGTCATCGAGGTCGATCCCGATTACATCGAGCACACGTTCGCACTGCCCAAAGGCGAAGGCGCGGCATTCGAAATCCTGCTGCGCAACGGCTCGATCCACAATCGCACCGCCAATCTCAACATGGGCGGCTTCCTGTACACGAACAAGTCCAGCATCTCGCTCGGCCTCGTGCTGCCCCTCGACAATCTCAGCAAAGAATTCGGCGGCGACCACAACCGCCTCATGGAATGGTTCAAGGGCCTGCCCGAAGTCAAACGCTGGACCAACAACAGCCGCTCGACCGCCTACGGCGCAAAAATCATTCGCAGCGGCGGCTTTCGCGAACTGCCGCAACTCGTCGACAACGGTCTGGCCATCGGCGGCGCCGCTACCGGCATCGGCCTCGATTTCCCCTACCCCAATTTCACCGGCCCGGCCACCGCGATGGGTCACTTGTTTGCGCATGCCATTCTGGAGATTCGTACCACCGACAGATCTTTCTCCCGCGCACGCCTCGAAGAACTCTACGAGCGTCCGCTCCGCCACACGCATTACTTCAAGAACGTCGAGTTCCTGGAAAAATGGCCGCACTACGTCGAGCACACCCGCGTCTTCTTCGGTCGCGCCGCCGACCTCGCGACGGGCTCGCTCCACATCGCCAGCCATCCGTCCCTCGGCGCGCATCAGAAGCTGTGGCAACTCGCCAAATTCACTCGCGAGACGCTTCCGCTGAAACAGTGGGGCCCGTTCTTCCGTGATCTCCGCGAACAACGCGAAGCCCTCGGCCTGAAAACCGCCGCCTGGTCCTCCGCAAAATCATCCACCACGTCGCAATCCGCCGCCGGCGAAGTTCATCTCGATTTCCGTGTCGATGGTCAACCGCAAACCAATTTCCTTCCGCCCATCTCGGTTCTGTTCCGCAAGGCGCCACAGATTCTCGCCAATGCCGCCGACCACTTGTACCGCAACGATGACACCACGTTGCCCGTCAAACTTTCCCGTGCCATGCGTTCCGCCAGACGCAGCTTGAACCTGTTCGACCATATCGCCTTCCCCGTCTTCGGCGCACTGTTGCTCGTACTGATGCCGATCCAATGGATCTGCGAACTCATCTGGCTCGCCATCACGCGCCCTTCGCCAGAGAAATTCCTCTCCAGCTTCTTCCAGAAACACCGCGCCCTTACCCGCGACCGCGTGAAGCTCGACCCTGATGCCGTGAAAATTGACCAGCCGTGGGAGGAGAAGCTCTCTCTCATACGTTATTTCTCCGAGCATCATTCGCACATCAAGGTCTTCCGCCCCGAGAACTTCGAGAACCGCACCAAGATCGCCGAGTCACCGCTCTGGCACGTCTGCCCCGCCAAAGTCTACGAATGCCTCACGGACGACCTCGGCCAGTCACAGCTCGTTGTCAATTTCGAAAACTGCGTCAAATGCGAAACCTGCTGGCGCGCCGCCCCCAACGATGTCGATTGGACCCGCCAGCGCAGACAGCGCCTGATCTACAGCGCCCCAACCGACGCCAACGCCAATCTTCTCGCGCTGCAAAAGTCCATCCCCCCGGACAGCGCGAAGAGTCTCCCCCGTGAAATCGACATTCCCGATCTCGTTCTGGATCCAAAGTCCGACAAGGTTTTCGCGCTCTCCGCCAAACTCCTCGAATTCTCCGAATCCGTCTACGCCGGGCCGCGCTACGTGGACGCCGGCCGCACCCGTTGGCTCCAACATCTGCTCGCCGAGGCGCAAACCATCGCCGCCGACATTAAGAACCCGCGCGTCGACCAGCATCTTGCCCGCATCGTTGCCCACGCCAAGCGCCGCAAATTCTTCTGGGCCGAAGCTGACACGCGCCAGTTACTCGAACATTTGCCGTCCCCGCCCGCGCCGCCCGTCGACCGACCGCCTCAAACGCGCCTCGCCATGGTGGCGCGTCTCGACAAACTCTTCTCGAAGCAGGCCATCAAAGACCTCGAACACGGCAAACCGCTCTCGCAGGAACAGAAGAACTTCCTGCACGTCCTCTCCGAAACCGCATCGCCGCCGCGCGACATCATCTTGCGCGAACTCGCCCGCCGCGATCCGGCCCTGGCTGCGCTCGTGTCGGGGATTTACTCGGCCCAGATCGCCGCCCGACCCGAACTCGCCAACCAACCGTGGATCGGCCTTACCGCCGCGCGCAGCGTATGGAAAGAATTCGTGCCGGAGCAAACACCAACCTTGCAACAAACGGCCGCCGACCTCTGCGCCATCACGCTCGGTGCCGGCGAAATGCTGTTGGAGCGTTGCCACCAACATTCCACCAGCCGCGTCCAGTTCCCCGGCCTCTTCAAGGACGAAGATGGACACGACGGAATTATCAAGTTCGGTTCCGTGAAGAAACTCCTCGGCGAAATGGAAGCGCAGATCCACCTCCTGAAGGTGTTGCCTTCACACGCCGACAAGGAACCCGCTCTGGTCAAACTCCTCGCTTCCGAAGCACTCGGTCCCGATCCCGGCAGCCTCACCTACAACGCCGGCCAGATTTTCGGCGGCACCGCCTACAGCGAAGACGACGTCCTCTCCAAATTCTACCGTGACAGCGTCAGCTTCGCGTATCTGCTCTACGACAACGAGGTACTCCGTCGCCAAATTGGTCCCGACATTGACGCCAAACTCGCCGCCTTCTCTCAATCCGTCATTCGCGCTCTCCCCATCACGAGCGAACTCGACGCCGAACTCGCCAAGATGTTCACGGGCTCAACGCCCACGCCTCGTCCCACCGGCCTCGGCACATCCGTCCTCGAACACGGCTACATCGAAGCACCGCTCCAGCGCCCGCCCGCGTTTAATTACCGCGAAGCACTCGACACGAAGCAGGAATACGACTACGGCGATTTCCTCGTAAAGCCATTCGACGCCAATTCCTGGCGCTTCACGCCGGAAATGTTGCACGCCGACGCCGAACTCCACGCCTATTTTGACGAACTCCACCAATACTTTACCGAGAAATTCTGGAACGCCCGGTTCGACGGTCTTCCTTATCATCGTTTCGTCGAGAAACTGCACATGGTGCCCCTCGCCGATGTTCGCGACATGGTCGCCCGCGGTTTCACTCGCATGTACATCCCGAAGGACTTCGGCGGCGAAGGCCTGCTCAAAGCCCACTACTACATTCTCTGCCCGCTCTCGATGCGCTACGCCGATCCGTCGTACGCGCTGACGATCATGGCCCATTCGAGCATCGGCACCACGCCGATCCTCCTCGGCCTCAATCAGGATCTACCCCGCGCCAAAGCCGACCTCCAAGAGTTCCTGTCCAACGCGCCTCTGGTGTCCGACCTCAAATCGGAAATCACCCGCATTCTCCGCATGCTGGAATCACCCGAGGCGCTCAAGGTGAAGAAAGTCTTCACCGACCTGGGAGAAAAAGTAAAAGCCGACATCGGCAAGAAACCGATGCTCCGCGCCATCGCCAGCGACTTTCTCTCTCATTTCATGGATGCCGGCCGCGCCGGCCTGCGTACCGACCTCGTGGCCTTCAAGTCCGAACTACAGAAGTCGCTGGAGATGCTCGACTCGCTCCGCCCCCGCGCCGAAGCCGTCATCGCTGAACTGGACCGTCGCGCCGAGGCCCACAAGCTTTTCCTCCGCCTTATCTCCGCCGGCCAGATCAGCGCGTTTGCGTTGACCGAACCCAGCGCCGGCAGCGACTCCGGCGGCATCCAGACCCGCGCTGAATTGAAAAAGGTCGAGCTTTTCACTGACGCTGACGGCGTGAAGTATTTCATGCTGGGCTCGGACCGCAAAAACATCATCGACGCGGCGGCCATCGATCTCGCGAAAATCGATTACAGCGAGTACGACTACAAGACCGACGACCCCACAAAATTCCGTTACTACCAGCACAACGGCAAGCGCATCCCTATCCACGATATCGCCCAAATCCGCCGTGATGGCGATAAAGAGTTCTACGAGTATTACGAACTCAACGGCGCGAAAATGTGGATCACCAACGGCCACATCGCCGGCGTGTTCTGCCTCTACGCGCGCACCAAGGAAGGCCCGTCGGGTTTCATGGTCGATCGCCACGCCGAGGGCCTCATCGTTGGCAAGGACGAGGAGAAAATGGGCCAACGCGGCTCGCCGACCAACGAACTCGGCCTCACCAGCGTCCGCGTCCCGCGCGAGAATGTCATCGGCATCGAAGGCCGCGGCCAGGTCAATGCGCTGGAGACCCTCAATGTTGGCCGTCTCGGCCTCTGTGTCAGCGCCGTGTCGATGATGGCGAAGATCGTCGAGCAAACCCGCGCCTTTATCCTCGACCGTAAACCAAACCAGTCGGGGAGGAAGAACGAAGAATGGGTGTTGGACATTCTTGGCGGGATGGCCACTGAGTTGTACGCGACCGAGTCGCTCGCCTACGAACTCATCGGCCGCGCCGACCATCACGGCACGAAATCCGTCCGCACCGAGTCCGCCATCGGCAAGTATTACGCCAGCGAAGCTTTGCATCGCACCATCCGCGCCGCCGAGAAAATTATGGGCATCGAAGGTTGCACCCAGATGCACGAATTGGAAAAACATCGCCGCGATGCGCGCGTCCTCAACATTTACGAAGGCACCAACGAAGTCCAACGCTTCCTCATCCTGCGAGATATCATCGACCATGTGGTGCCCCAGTGGCGGAAGCATGAATCCGTGTTTGGCGCCGGCAGTGGAATAAAGACTGCAATGCTTGGAAGACTTGGTGACGCGAGGAGCCTCCTCATTCGAGCCGTTGGTCGAGCTGTCGACACATTTGGAGCCCAAGTCTGGCAGAATGCCAATTTCCAACCGACAATGTTCAAGTTGGTCGACATGGCCGGATACATCAAGGTGCTCGATTCGGCCTTGGCGCGTATGTACTGGCTACAGCAGAACACCGCCGACGCTAGCCGCGGTGAGTTTGCTGAGCAATCGAGCGAAGCATACGCCGAGTACGCATGGCGCGAAGTCGACCGCCTCAACGAAGAATTTGAGCATGATCTGCTCCTCCTCAAACAAGGCCTCTACCCGCCCGACATCCGCGTCGCGCAATTGTCGCTCCAAGCGCACGAAGTCCGCGAAACCGAACACCGCGCACGGCAAGCGCATCGTGTCACACATCCACTGCACGTGCTGGTCGTGTTGAATGTCGCACCCGTCCTCTCGCCGCGTCCACGCGTCATCAATAGCAAGTTGTTGGAAACGTATTTCGAGATCGACGCGTCGAGTCGATCCGCACTTCAGCACGCCGTTGAATTGAAGTCAGCCTCAGACAATGTCACGGTCACCGCCATCGCCACCGCCCCTCAATTCGCCGCGGAATCGCTACTCCGCGCCCTCGCGCTCGGCGCCGATAACGCCGCGTTGATCAAGACCGACGATCTTCTCGACAGTCCGCACGATGTGGCGCGTCTCGTTGCCGATCTCGCCGGCCAAAAGCAATTACCCTGCGACCTCGTCTTGTGTGGCGACACCGTTCTCGCCGCCGTTCTCGCGGGCAACCTCGGCCAGGCCCATTTCTCCAACGTCAAAGATTTCGCTCTCGCGGGCGATAAAACGAAGCTCACCCTGCAAAAGCCCGATGCATCGATCACAGTCGATGGCCCTGTCGTGCTCGCGATGACCGATTCCGTCGCCGACCTCGACTTCACCGTCGATGATTATCTGGACGCATTGACCAAGCCCCTCGAAGTCGTCGACGCCACGCAACTCGCGACTGGACCGCGGTTCGACCTGCGCTACCGATTGCCCGAGAAACCGCCGGTCGCAGAAAGCACGGAAACAACACCCGAAGCTGTTGCCGCTTTGGTGCGGAAAATCGCGGGTGTCGAAACGACGACACAAGCCAGCGGCTCATTCGCCGGCAAAATCCAATCCATTACCCCGGCAAAATCTCCGGGGCGCAATGCTGCCGTGTTCATCGCCACATCCGACAAACTCGACGGCACCGAAACTGCCGCCGCCACCGCCGCTGCGCTATCATTGCCATTCCACGTTTTGGTCCTTGGCCACTTCGACGACGCATCCGTTCGTTCCGTCGCCGCGCGGGTGAATGCCGATTCCATTTACTTCGCCAGCAGCCCACATCTGGTAAGCTTGACCCCGTCCGCCTTGCTCGCGGCGCTCCAGACAATCTGGAAGGACCTGTTACCCGCTGTGCTGGCCTCCGGCACGTGGGCGAACGAACTTCTTGCGCAATTCGCCCGGACGTTCCCACGTGTGCAGGCCCGCTATAACGTGGTCGAAGCCGCTTCCCGCAACGGGAGCGTCGATCTCGTCACCCCGGCCTTCGGCGGCAAAGTCCAATGCGTCGCGACCATCGGGCAAATCGCCGAGCATCCACTGGTGATGACGGTCGCGGGAGGAGCGGAAAGCGGAAAGCGGAAAGCGGAAAGCGAGAAACATGTTTACCTCGCGCCGCTTGATTTCGAATACGACGCCGCCACCGACGAACTGGCCCGCGCGCTGCAAGCCGCTCACGACGACAACGTCGTGAAATCCATTGCCGACGCCGAGTTCATCATCGACGTCGGCTATGCTGTGCGCAACCGGGAGAATTTCGACCTCGTGATCCTGCCGCTCAAGAAACGCCTCGAGGAAATCGGCGTGAAAAACGTCATGCTCGGCGGCACCCGGAAAGTCGTCGAGGAATTGAAGTTGCTCACGTCCGACCAGCAAATCGGCCAGACCGGCACCGCCGTCAATCCGAAGCTCATCATCTCCATCGGCGTCAGCGGCGCGCCGCAGCACGTGGATTACATCGGCGAACAAGCCACCATCATCGCGTTCAACAAAGACGCCGACGCACCCCTGATGACCCTCAACAAACGTCGCGCCCGCCCCAAAGTCGTCCCCATCGTTGGCGATTTGTTTGAGACAGTGCCGAGATTCACAGCGGCGCTGAAGGCGTGAGCCTTCGTCGAATAGGGCGAATGTTCATCGTGATACCCATGCTGAACGTAAGGAGCCAGAGCCAGCCCTACTTCTCTGCACTCGACTCGAGCAACTGCCAGAATTTCGGGTTGTCCTGTAGAAGCTGGTCCTCGGAGATCGGCAGTTTGCTGCGGAAGAAAAAGTCCTTCAGCGAATTCTTGCTGAGGATGCACCGCACATTGATGATGTCGCCGTTGCGCTCGAAGTAGATGCGGTAGTCCTTCACGCGATACCGATAGATCTTTTTCCCGGCGCGCGTGAGTTGCCCAAATTTCTCATCATCCTTCTCGAAATCGTGCGGGAACAACTGGAAGCCGTCGATAATTTCCAACTGCAGCTTGCGCGGCAATTCCGCCAGTTCCTTGGCGCTCACGGGATTGAAGATGATCTGCAGCATGGACTCAGGATAGCCGAAGCTCACGGCTCCGCAAGACAAGATTTGGCCACGTCGGGATGGTTGGTGATGAGGCCGTCCACACCCCAAGCCGTCAGCTTGCGCATCTCGGCTTCGCGATTGACGGTCCATACGAACAGTTTCCAACCACGTTTGTGAATCCGCCGCACGACGCGTTGAGATCGGACAAGTCGTCGGCTTAATCCGATTCCCTCAATCCCGACCGGTTTGAGACGTGCCATCGCCAATGGCAACCGCCGGGCGACCAACCCAAACCGCGGAATCCGCGGGTTGACCGCTGCGATCTCCTTCATCCGTCGAATGGACAAGGAGAATATAATTACTTCACTTTCCATCCGAGTCTCGCGAATCACCGCCGCCACCTTGCGTGGATCGGCCTGCTTGATCTCGAGGAGCACGCGCGCCCTACCCCGGCATACTTGCAGCACTTGCCGCAATGTTGGCACCTGCGGGTTCAGTCGACGGATCTCCGACAGCGTCCTGTCGCGGACACGGCCGCGCACATGACAGAGCCGTCGCAACCCGTAATCGTGAAAGACAATCAATTCACCGTCCGCGGTTTCCTGCACGTCGATCTCCACAAAATCCACCCCGAGCTGGAGGGCGGCCCGCACGGAAGCCAGCGTGTTTTCCGGATGACGACCGCTGAAACCGCGGTGCGCGATGATCAAGGGCCGCGTCATCAAGGCAGGTTGCGTTTCCATTCGTCCACGTAGAGTTCGAACTGGGCGCGCTCTTCATCGGGGCTCCAGTTCATCAGCGGCGCCATCAGATGCGCCACCGTCGAAGCCACTTCCGGACCACCCGCCCGGCTCAACGCCAGAGGCGTGCGCCGCCGCATGACGTCCTCAAGGGTGACGACCATCTCCTGTTGGCAGGCGTGGATAATGTCGCTGGCGTGAACCTCCGGCGCCTCGGATATCTTCTCTCCGGCCACGGCGGGCCGGCGATTCGGCACGGGAACCTCCGCGGTGCGACACGGCGGGGCCGCCACATTCAGAAGCCCATAGGCGGCGTCAACGGTTTGCTGGGCGATGACCCGATAGGTGGTGTATTTCCCACCCAGGATGCTCAAAAGATTGCGCCCCGTTCGCACCACACGGTGTTCGCGGGAACGCGCCGACGGCGATGCCAGCGCCGACGCAGCCACCGAGCGCACGCCGACCGTCGTGGTGATTACATCCGACTCGGAAAGTGCCGCGTCAGGAAACAGTGCCCGCGCCTCCGCCAACAGATAATCGACATCCGCCTGCTCGACGCGCGCCCGGGCGGGATCACCATCGAAATCCGTATCGGTTGTGCCTACCAAGGAGGACCCGCCCCAGGGAATGACAAACAGGATGCGATGATCACTCCGGGCCTGAAATGCGATGGCGTGTTGCCGGGTAAGCCTCGGCACAACCAAATGAACGCCCTTGGCCGGGCTGAGGCGCACCGCGCTGGCGTCGAACGGCGTCAACCCGCACACCTGTTCCACCCACGGTCCCGCCGCGTTGACGAATACCCGGGCGGAGATCTCACACATGCAGGAGCCCACTTCGTCCCGCACGCGCGCCGCCACGATCCGGTCCTCGCGGGTGATAAGGCCGGTCAGCGTGCAGTAGTTGATGCACGAGGCCCCCAGTTCAACGGCGTGGAGGATGTGGTCGATGCAGAAACGGGCGTCGTCCTCCTGACAATCGTAAAAGGCCACGGCACCCCGCAGGCCGTTGCGTGACAGCGATGGCTCGGTCATCAGGGTCCGCTCAACGGAAAGCGTTCGGTGCGGGGCGACATTGCGCCGAAGCGCAAGCCAATCATACAAGCTCATGCCGAGCCGCAGCTTGGTGAGAGAAATCTCTCCGCCCTCGTAGATGGGGAACAAAAACGGAAGCGGTCGCACGAGGTGGGGAGCGGTTCGCTGCAGAACATGTCGTTCACGGCACGCCTCGAACACGAGACGGAAATCACGTTGTTGGAGATAGCGGAAGCCGCCGTGAATCAATTTGGACGAACGACTCGAAGTCCCGCTGGCAAAGTCCGATTTCTCGATGAGCGCCACGCGCAGTCCCCGCAGGGCCGCGTCGCGGGCGACGCCGGCTCCAAAGATACCGCCGCCAATGACCAAAAGGTCAAAGTACTGACCAGACAGCGCCAATAAATCGCGATTCATTCCGAAGTGCTTGAAATATAGCAGCTAACAGTGGACTTGTCTTGTGTAAACGCGGCTTGCTTTTCTGGAGAAATTATGTATAGTAATTGGCACTGCGGTTGGCCGAGTCGCCAAAAACAGCGTCGTGGAAGCGCTTTACGTAAATAGTCCACCATGATTGTATCCCGATCCAGCCGTTTACCGCGTAAAAAGCTTTTACTGGCTGTTGGAGACGCTGTTTGCACTGCCCTCGCCATGGTCGCGGCCGTCATGCTGCGCCTGGGTTGGACCAGCGGCCTTGAGTATCTTCAGGCTCGCCAATCAGCCATCTTGATCTCTTGGGGCGTGTTCGTCCTCGCTTTTTACATTGGCGGCCTCTACGAATCTGAGCGCCTCCAGAGCCTTGGCAAAACCCTCGCCGCCACCGTGATTTCCGTCGCCGTCGGCGTCGTGCTCATCACGGGGTTCTTTTACGCGTCATTCTCGATCGAGATCGGTCGCGGCATTTTCCTAGGGTTCGCAGCCTTCGTGTTCGTAGCCGTCGTCTCGATGCGCATGCTGTACATGGCCGCCAGCCGCCACGGGTTCATGGCGCAACGCTGCCTCATCATCGGCACCACCAGCGAAGCCCGCAAAGCCATCGAATTGATCGGCCAGCACACCCACGCCAATCTTCGCATCCTTGGTTTGATCCACTGTGGCAACGATCGCGAGCGCGTTGGCAAATTCTTTGACGAATACCCCGTCCTCGGAACGCTCGACACGCTGGAACGATTCGTCGATCTGTATGACATCGAACGCCTGATTCTGGCGGCCGGGCAGGAATCGGAGCCCATCCTCCTGCGGCAACTACGCCCGTTCCGCTATCGCGGGATCGAGCTCGTGGACTTCGTCGCGCTCAGCGAGGAACTCGCCCAGGAGATCCCTCTCGACCACATCAATGATGAATGGCTGTTCATGGCGTCGATGAACAACTCGCGGATCCATATCCGCCGCCTCAAACGCCTGACGGACATGCTCGTCGCCTTGGCCGGACTGTTGATCACCACCCCGCTCGCTGCCATCGCTGCAATTTGGGTCAAACTGGATTCGTCCGGGCCGATCCTCTTCAAGCAGGAGCGCCTGGGCCGCGAAAGCGTCCCGTTCACGCTGTTCAAATTCCGCACCATGCGCGTGGACGCCGAGAGCGAGTCCGGCCCCGTCTGGGCCACCGAGAACGACCCGCGCATCACGCGCGCCGGCAAATGGCTCCGGAAATTCCGCATCGACGAGATCCCGCAGCTTCTCAACGTCCTGCGCGGCGACATGAGTCTGGTAGGCCCGCGTCCCGAACGCGAAATCTTCATTCGCAAGCTCTCGGAGAAAGTGCCGTTCTACGCCGAACGATTGCTGGTCCCTCCCGGCATCACCGGTTGGGCGCAGGTCATGTACCCGTACGCCGCCAGCATCGAGGAATCCCGACGCAAACTGCAATTTGACCTCTACTACATCAAGCACATGTCGTTCTTCCTCGACATGTACGTGCTCTTAAAAACTTTCAAGACGATCCTCTTCGGACGCGAGCGAACCGGACAAACAATGACGGTCAAACCGCCGAAGCCGCGCTACACCGAGGTCAAGACCGAGACCCTCTTCTTCAATCCGTCGACTCCCCCGGCCAAAGCCGAACCCAAGGCCGACGAGCCGGAGCATCAACCGCGCTCCCAGCGCGCCAGCTAACGCGCCGCACCGCCCGCCTCCTGTCGCGCCCGCGACGATACAATCGTCTGGATTTTCCGCCGCCGCTTACTACAATCCTCCCCGGTTGAGGAGGCGTTACGCTTCGGGCGTTCCGATCCCAAGGTCGCTTGGCATACCATGTTGGCAACATGAAAGAGTACTTGGATTTGGTGAGGCTCGTCCTCGAGCAGGGCACGCGCAAGAAAAGTCGCACGGGCATCGACACGATTTCTTGGTTCGGCGCGCACTACAAGGTCAACCTCTCTCAGGGCTATCCCCTGTTAACGACCAAGGAAGTGAACTGGACGTCCATGCTCCGCGAGTTGTTGTGGTATCTCTCCGGCGAAGACCACATCCGCAATCTCCGACAGCACACAAAAATCTGGGACGCGTGGGCCGATGCTGATGGCAACCTCGAAACCGCCTATGGCCGCTACTGGCGCCGGTTCCCCAGCCCGTACCTCGACGCCAAGGGCCACTGGCAGGTGCGCGAGGTCGACCAGATTCAGTTCGTCCTCGACACGTTGCGGAAAGAGCCGTCCAGCCGCCGCATGGTCGTCACCGCGTGGGAACCCGGCAACGCCGTGACCAGCAAGCTTCCGCCCTGCCACTACAGTTTCGTGTTCAACGTCTCGGGCAACCGCCTCAACTGCCATCTCACGCAGCGCTCGGGCGACATCGCGCTCGGCATCCCGTTCAACCTGGCGTGTTACGCCGCGCTGACGCAGATGATCGCGCAGGAGATCGGCCTCGACGTCGGATTCTTCAGCCATACGATTGTTGACGCGCATGTCTACACCGCGTCGCCCGACAGCGGCCTCGCCGAGTATGACCACGTCTCCGGCCTTCGCGAACAACTCACCCGCGAACCGCGTCCGTTGCCACACCTCGTCATCGCCAAGAAACCCGTCGACCAGCTTCGATTCGAGGATTTCCAGTTGGTCGACTACCACCCCCACCCCAAGATCAAATTCAAAGTGGCCGTATGAAGGTATCTGACATAATCCGTCTCTGGGCTGTAGCCGCACCCTTTAGGGTGCGAGAGTATGGCTTGGCGACGCAGGCTAAAGCCTGCGGCTACAGGCTTTGTTAGGGAAACTCAATCTCTCCCATGACCCTCGCCATCATCGTCGCCATGACCAAAGACGGCGTCATTGGCGACAAAGGCAAAATCCCCTGGCATATCCGCGAGGATTTGCAGCGGTTCAAACACCTGACCATGGGCCACCCGATCATCATGGGGCGTCGGACGTACGAATCCATCGGGAAACCGCTGCCCGGCCGCACCAATATCGTCCTTACGCAAAGCCCGAACCTGATCGCGTCACCCGAGGTGCTCCGGTTTGGCAGCCTCAAGGCCGCACTCGATCACTGCCGCCAGCAAAACGAAGACCTCGTGTTCGTCATCGGCGGCAGCAAGGTCTACGAAGCCGCCCTCCCCCTCGCCGACAAACTGTTCATCACCGAAGTCCATCAAAACATCCCCGGCGATACGAAGTTCCCTGCCTACGACCGCAGTGAATGGACCGAAACCGCGCGGGAAGATGGAACGGAATGTTCGTTTGTCGAGTACATACGACGTGCGATTAACACTGCCTGAGCGCAAGTTCGGCGTGTGCGAATTGCTGAATCCAAAATCCGTATAACCGCCCCTGTCGGTAATCAGTCTTTTCAGTGAGCAACTTCCGGATTTGGTCCCGAGCCGTAGATGAGAGGTCGGCGAGTGCTTCTCGCTTGGAGTTCCGACCAGCAAGCACAACAGTTTGGCCCAAGCCATCCATCTGGATTGGCCCAAGATTCACATCGGTAATCCGTGGGAAGTTGATGCTGAGAATTCTCATCGTAGCGCTGCCGCTCCACACGCTGTTAGCATCGTCACTCTAGGCCGACAAATAAGCTTAGGCAAGCTCAAGGTAGCGGCGGGATGCGGCGCGCCCGGCGGTCGCGCCCCACCTACCGAAGTACGGCACGCGGGCTGCGTGCCCTACAAGATTCGCGTCTATCCGCGTCCATTCGCGGTTAGGTTTGGACCTAGGAGCAGCGTCCGCTACTTGCCCGTGGGGCTGACGACCACGACCATGAAGGTGCCGGGCTTGGCCGGAGGTCGACGCTGGCCTTCGACCGGGGGACCGAATTCCGCCGTGGGCAGATAGATCGTGTGGGTCGTCGGATCGACGTCCATGGTTCGCGCACCCCGTGGCGTCGCCACGGTCTCGACGATCTGGAATTTGCCCGGCGCGGTCTCGCGGGCCACAGCGAGCGTGCCATCGCCGCAACTGACAAAAGCATCGCCATCGAATCGCGTGGCATCGACGCCGGCGCCAATCGGAAGATCGGCCAGGACTTTGCCGTCATCGGCGCTCATGACGATCAGCTTCTGCGGTTTTCGGCAACCGACGAACAGCCGGCGGTGCGCACGATCCATCGACATGCCGACCGGCGAACCGCCGGGGCTGACCGACCACTTGCCGACGACCTTCATCGTCTTGGTGTCCAACACCGCGACCTGGTCCTTGTCCACGAGATTGATGTACGCTTTCCCCTGGCCGTCGGCGGTAAGAAACTCGGGTTTGCCGCCCAGCTCAACCGCCGGGTCGGCCTTGCCCGTTTTGAGATCCACGTCCGCCGAGATGGGGACCACAACACCGGCGTCCCCGCAGCCCACCAAGACCTTGCCGCTGGCCGGGTCGTAGATGACCCCGTCGGCGTCGTCAGCCGTCTTGACCTTGCCGAGCACGGCGTAGGTCTTCAGGTCGAACACGGTGACGGACGCGTCCTGTCCATCGGTGATGAACCCGCGGCCGGCGCTGGCGACAATGGCCACGCCGTGGTTGCGCTTCTGGCCGGGGATGTCGGCGACGGTCTTGCCGGTGGCGGCGTCGAGAACCATCGTGTGCGTCGAGCGCGGGACGTAGAGCAGCTTATTGTCGGGATCGACGGTCATGTAGTCCCAGCCGCCTTCGCCCCCAACATGGAAGGTTTGTGAGACGTGATACGGGCCTGTGTCGGCCGTTGTTAACACAGCCGATTGCGCGCGAGCCGTCGTCGCGGCCATGATTGCCAGCGATAGTGAGAAAAGGGCGTGCGTGATCCTCGTCATATTGACAAGTCCTCCAATTGATTGCGTTTCGTCGTTCCCGCGAACGGGGGTCTTGCTGTGAAGGCAGTGCATACCAGCAAACGGATTGGGGGTCAAATTCAATCCTGGCAACAACATGACAACAATTTGTTGTTGGATGGTTTCGGTTCCGCCGCGACACGTTCCCAGAGGCCGCAAATCATCAGTTGAAAAAGCCGGTTGTGGTGCGTATAAGTTCTCCAGGCACAGATGAAACCGACCGATCTACGTGAAATCCTGCATTACGTCCCGCAATTCCGGGACCGGGTGTTCCTCATCGCCATCGACGGTTCGGTGGTGGCGGATGAGAATTTTGGCAACCTGCTGCTCGATATCGCGGTATTGCGCAGCCTGAACATCCGCATCGTGCTCGTCCACGGCGCCGGCCGCCAGATCAAGATGTTGTCGGAACGCCTTCACGAGCCGATTTCCAATTACGACGGCACCAACGTGACGGATGCAGCGACGCTCGGCATCGCCATCACCGCGGCCACGAACGTCACTCACGAGATTCTCGAAGGCTTGAAACTCAACGACATTCGCGCCGCGCAGACCAATGCCGTCGAAGCCGTGCCGCTGGGCATCATCAAGGGCGTCGACCACCAGCACACGGGCAAGGTCCATCAGGTGGATACCGAGATGTTGCGCACGCTGCTCGACAAGGGCATTGTGCCCGTCATCCCCCCGCTCGGGTTCGACGGCAACGGCCACACCTACCGCCTGAACTCCGACGCCGTCGCGGTCGAAATGGCCCGCGAACTCGGCGCGGTCAAGCTGATGTTCATCGGCAGCGGGAACGGCCTCGAAATCGACGGCAAGGTCGTGCCCCAGATGTCGGTCAAGGAACTGGAAGTGGCGCTGAAGAATTCCGCAGACAAGATTGCGCCGGCGATGTTGTCCAAGGCGCAGCACGCGCTCCGCGCCAGCCAGGGCGGCGTCCCACGCGTGCACATCATCAGCGGCCAGGTGGACGAAGGTCTGCTGGCCGAGGTGTTCTCGAACGAGGGCATCGGGACGTTGATTTATACGGACGAATATCAGGCAATTCGCAAAGCGATGCGCAAGGACCTGCGCCACATCATGGCGCTCATTAAGCCGTCCATCCAGGAAGAGCAACTGATCAAGCGCACGCGCAGCAGCATCGACAAACACATCGCCGAGTATTTCGTCTTCGAGATCGACAACAACATCGTCGCCCTGATCGCGCTTCACCCGCACCCGGAGCAGAAAATGGCCGAACTCGCGAGCCTCGCCGTCAGCCCCGCGCATGAAAACCGGGGCATCGGCACCAAGCTGGCGTTGTTCGTCGAGAACCTCGCGCGCGAGCAGGGTGCGGAGCGGATCTTCTGCTTGTCGACGCAGACGTTCACCTTCTTCCAGCACAAACTGGGATACATGGAGGGGACGCCCGAAGACCTGCCGCCCGCGCGCCGCGAGAAATACGAGCAAAGCGGCCGGAATTCGAAGGTGTTGGTGAAGAGTTTGACGGCGCCAGTCTCACCGACTGCCCTGCCGCGAGAGCCCGCGCTGACGCCCCTGACAAACTGAGCGTTACTGGCGGAACGAGACGCGCGTCCGGCCCGCACGACTGACGCTGGCGCCGATCACGGCAGGTTGCGCCGCTTCGGACTCAATGACCGCCCGGTCCGCCGCGATCTTTTCGACCAACTGGTTCCACTCACTGAGGATCTGCTGCTGGGAAGTCTCCAGACGGGCGATGATCACCAGGTCGCGGTTTACGTCGTTCAGGCGCGCGGCAATCCGGCCCGTGACTTCGGTGCGTTGCGCCTGGATTTCCTTGAGTTGGCCAGCCAGAACCGATAACCGCTTCTGCAAGGAATCTTCCGCCGCATCCGGGGGCGCCAATTTGGTTGGCGCGCTGATTCTGGATTCTTCCTTCGTCGATGACGGTGGCGAGGCTGCCTTGGTTGATTTCGGAGGGACAATCACGTTGGTGCGGCACTGCGGGCAGTCGACGATCATGCCCTCCGCCGCTTGATCCACGACCAGGCTTTTCCCGCAACCGGGACAGTCAAACACTATGTCGCTGGCGGTCACCGCCCCATCATCGGTCATGGTCTTCACTTGCTCCGTAGTCATATCGAGATTCCTTCCGTACAACATGCCGCCAGCACGCGGGCTTTGCAAGTCTGAACATTCCTGCTAGCATCCGCCACCGTGTCACCCAGACGTCCGAATGTGCGGGTCGGTTGTTGTGGTTTCGCGATGGCGCAGGAGAAATACTTCCATGCCTTTTCCTGCGTGGAAATCGATTCGAGCTTTTACCAACTGCCAAAGGTCGAAACCGCCGCGCGCTGGCGTGCCACGGCGCCGCCCGATTTTGAATTCTCGCTGAAAGCCTGGCAGGTCATCACCCATTGTGCGACCAGTCCCACGTACCGCCGCACCCGCCTGGACCCGCGCGACCGCGAGTATTGCGGCCATTTCGGTTTCAACCCAACGATCCGCTGGGCCTGGGACGAAACCGTTGCGGTGGCCAAGGCCCTCGGCGCGGTGCTTGTGCTCTTCCAATGCCCGCAAAGTTTTCGCCCGACGAAAGAGAACATTGCGAGCTTGCGTCGCTTTTTCGAGCACGCCAAACGGGGCAAGTTTCACATGGGCTGGGAACCTCGTGGAAACTGGGACGCGGCGCTCATCACGTCGTTGTGCCGGGAACTCGATTTGATCCCCGTGCTCGACCCGCTTCAGTCCGAACCAATCCCCGTCGGCAAAATCCACTACTTCCGACTCCACGGGACATCCGGGCCGCGTCACCGCCATTCGATCGAGGAACTGGAACGCCTCCGCGTGATCGCTGACGACCGACAACCGAGCTACTGCCTGTTCAACAACGTGGCGATGAGGGAAGACGGACAACGCTTTCGGAAGCTACTGGGTCCATTGGCCCGTTGAATGCGGGATGACGACGGCAAACCCCAAGCTCCCCGCGCGATCAATCCTCACGCTCGGGCATCGCCCGGCGTCGCCTCACCGAAATCAAATGCCGTGAACACCTGCAGTCGGGCCGACGGATCGCGCCATGCGTCCGCCGGCAGACCCGCCTTCCAACACACCATCTCCAGCGTCTTCGTCGCGTCCCAGCCCTGCTCCGGCGCGACCTTCGGCAACAACAGCGCGTGGCGCCAACCCTTCTGCACGATGATCCCGTGCCGGGCAACGTCGAACATCTCGGGTCGTGGGATATCCTCCGGCGGGTTCAAAATCGAAATCTCAATCGAAATCTCGCCAAGCTCCGGCGCCGTCACGGGCGGGAACCTCGGGTCCTCCAACGCCGAAGCGACCGCCGCCGTAAGCGCGTTCGACCACAGCGACCGCTCGAAATCCATTTTGCCAATGCACCCGCGCAGTTCCCCGCGCTTTTTCAGCGTCACAAAAACACCATGCGGCGCGCGCAGATGCTCCGAGAGTTCCGCGTCGGGAATCTCCGTCAGCGGCTCGCCACGCACGGCCGCCTCGATGGTCGCGCGCACCCACTGTAATAACTTCTCCTGCTCCTGACGGTCAATTGGCGGATCATTCATGTGGCATCTCCGGCCGCCACCACAATCCCACCGCCATCGCGCCGATCACCGACAGGCTCAAACCCGTCTGGATCATCAACCACGCCGATTGCGATGGATCTTTCCGGTCCCCATCCATATTACTTCTTCATGGCTTCTTCCCGTTGACACATCCTACGCCCCCCTCCCGCCACGCGTCAAACCTGCCCGGTCCACCCCGCTCATTGCCAATCCCCCCCTCAAACCCCCTCTTCCACCCCCAATCTGCCCTTCTCGACCCCTCAACAATTGGCTTCGTTTTTGGCTTCGCTTCCACCACTTTTCCACGCCGGCTTGAATAGAATTGGGTTCGTTTTGTAACCCCTCCCCCCTCCAGCCCTTTCCCCTTTCGGCCCCCCAGACTGCCGATGGGGAGCTTGCCGAACCCGCCGTCCGCCGTCCGCTCCTCGTCAGTCTTCTGTAGCGGCGGTCTATGACCGTCGGCTGCTCTGCCATCTCCACACCCCGGTCGTAACCATCCCCGTCGTTCGTCGTCCCCACCCCGCTTCCTGTCTCCTCGCCCCTTGGGGGAGAGGATTAAGGTGAGGGGTCCTCTCGCTTCCCGCCGTGCGCGTTGTCGCCACTCGGCCTGCCTTTTTGTCAAAGAACAACCCCCAAAACATCTCCTATCGTCGCCAGTATATCGCACGCCAATATGACAGTCAAACACAAAATCAATGCGCGATACACGACCAAATCTCAGGCAGCGGGGGCGCGGAAGGAAACGCAGCTGTTTCCCCTTCCCGCACCCCCAGTGTCATGCTGAGCCCGTCGAAACCGCCCCGGGCCGTCCGTCGCACCTTGACGGTAAATCCCTGTCGTTTCCACCTCACCACGACCGCCGACTTCACTATAGCTGCGCCGACCTCACATCTTGATCGCTGAGCATGTTCATATGAGCATTCGCGACGAAGTCGCGCATCCGTTGTTGCATTCGCGCCATTACATCTTCAGCTATAAGATGATCTTCTTTCAGATTTGCCCACTGAAAATCCCAAGGGCGTTCCTCAGCCTCTAAGAGCGTGTTTGAAAAAGTGAGTTTGGGCTTCCGGTAGCGCATGGGATTTGGTTCAGGCTTGGGATGCAAACGCCCAAGAGTTACCCGACCGATTTGACCGAAACACAATGGCAGCAGATCG